>Ga0335081_10004662_pt1 | contig 21634 bp, 22 predicted proteins | sample Lox_Sample_35_FD_206713 | JGI IMG/M metagenome (GOLD analysis project Ga0335081, IMG submission 206713) | Soil microbial communities from Loxahatchee National Wildlife Refuge, Florida, United States - Lox_Sample_3.5 | ecosystem: Environmental > Terrestrial > Soil > Wetlands | place: USA... | reverse complement strand
CGCTCGAGGGACGCTGAGCTACTCAACGGCCGTGCTCGACGGCACGGGAGCGGCTTCCGGTGGCCCTCCTTTCAGCTCGCCGCGCGCCTCCTGCGCAGCGCGGCGGCCAGACCCGGTTAGCGCGGATTCCGCGACCGCCGGAGGGCCGACGGTCGCCGTCGGGTCGATCCGGTTGGCCAGTTGCCCTTTCCGCGCTAAGCGCGTCTGTGGACGAGGGCGCCGAGATACCCGTGCCACAAGAAGAGCAGGTCCCGGCCCGGCACGGTCATGGGACTCCGGTCTGACTGCTCTCCGCCGGGAGCAACAGTGAGTTGACTCGCTCGTAGGCGGCTGCTTCGCTGGCCGAGGGGGAACGCCGGGCCCCGGGGGGGCTCTGCTCACATCCGTCCATCTCGAGGACGAGAACGCCGTTTCCGCGGAGGTCTATCCGACCCGAAGCAGTTGCCGCGTGTCCGCTGTCGATTAGACAGAGGCGACCTCGTTAGCCTAAACCCGATGGTGTGAACGCGAAACGCGAGACTACGCCTTGGCCGGCACACCTAGGATGCGCCGGAGCTGGCGGGCTTGGAGGATTAGGCGACCGTCGTCGCTCCAGAGTTGTCCGTCTTCGATCGAGTATCCGTCAGCCGCGTACGTCGTCCAGAAGACGCCCAGCACCCAGGGGCTGTGCCGGGCGGCGTCGAGATCCGCGAAGTGGATGGTGATCTCGGTGCTGGGGATCGGTACCGGTTCGGTGAGGGTGGCGTAGAGAGCGGGAACTGCCGCGTCTGCCAGCATCGTCGCGGAGAGCGCGTCGACGGCGCGGTCCTCGAGCAGTCGCATCCAGACGACGAGCCGGGCGCTTTCATGTCCGCTTAGCAATCGTGGTGGCGAGACGGGGCGATGCTCGACCAGCATTCCGGCACGGGCTTCTTCGACCACGGCTCCGAGCAACGGTGCGCACTCGGTCGGCGCGGGAGCATTCGGCGGGGTGACTCCGACGTGCCGGAGCGACGGGTTCGGTTTGCCATGTGACGACTGTGCGGTCGCGACGATGGCGCCCTGCTGCCTGATCTGTAGCGAGGTCGATGTCGTCGAGCCGCCGGCTCGATTCAGCCGGGGGCTTAGTTCTACCGCCGCAGGTTTCACTGGGGCCAAGAGATGGCACGTAAGCGATCGCGGCGAGCGCTCGCCGTCCTCGACCAGCGTCGCCATCGTGCGAAGTGCGAGCGCCATGATGTAGCCGCCGTGAATGCCGCCGAAGCCACTTAGCTCGTCACCGAGCTTCGCGGTCCACAGTCCTTCCCCGAGCGGCTCGCCGGTGGTCTGTCTGTCGAACTCGCCTTTGGTCATCTGCATTTGTGCTCCGCTGGTCATATCACGCGCTCGTCGCCCTGAACACGTCACTGGTCGCCGAGAGCTCCGGGGATACAGTTTGTTCTGACGCTCGTGGCTCACTGACTGGTGCGTCGCGCGCCGCTCCGAACATCTCCTCCAGAACTACGAGCTTTCGCCGAGGACGGCCGGTTCGGTCGCCCTCGGCGCGCTCACGCCGATCGATGTTGTGCCATCCGTTCCAGCCGACCAGCTCGGGGACCCGCGCTGCCAGCCATAGGGCCGTCGTGGCGCGACCGGCCATGGGCGGCGCGAGCAGCCTGCCGGCGGCCCGGTCATCGAGAACCTGCGCCACGGTCTCGACGGCGTCCTTCTTGTTGGTTCCGATCACGCCGGTCGGTCCACGTTTGATCCAGCCCACGACGTACTCGCCGCGACGTGCTCGACCTTCGCCGTCGACGATCCTACCGTGGTCGTTCGCGATCACCCCGCGGCGATCGTCAAAGGGCACGCCGGCAACTGGGCTGCCGCGGTAGCCGACGGCTCGCAGCACGAGACCACAGGACACGAGCTCGTCCACACGCGTGGGTACCGCCTTGAGTGTCCCCCCGCGATCACGCTCGAGGCGATTGCGCGCGAGGCGCACTCCGCTTACACGCCCGCCGGCGCCCGCGAGAATCTCTGTCGGCGAGAGCATGAAGCGGAGCACGATGCGGTGGCTCGTTTGCGCCTTCGGTCGGGAGGCGTACCCGTTCAGGACCTCCAGGTTTCGGCGGGCTGTCGCGCTGCCCGCTTCCCCGAGCAAGTCCGTAGTGACTGGGTCGAGTGCACCCTCACCCGAGTCCACCAGGATCTCGGCGCGCGACAGATCACCCAGCTCGCGCAGCTCGGGCGCGGTGAATGCCGCTTGCGCCGGGCCGCGCCGTCCGACTACCACCACCTCGCGAATCGAACTGCGTGCGAGTGCTTCGATCGCATGATCTGCGGTGTCGGTGACAGCGAGCTCGGGGCGGTCGAGGACGAGCATCCGAGCGACGTCGAGCGCGACGTTGCCGTTGCCGATCACGACCGCGCGCTCACAATCGAAATCGTAGGTGTCCTGCCTCCGGGAGGGATGGCCGTTGTACCAGCCGACGAAGTCAGCGGCGGCATGGCACCCGGAAACATCCTCGCCGGGGATTCCGAGCCGTTTGTTTCGTGCCGCACCAACGGCATAGATCACGGCGTGATAGCGCGCTACCAAGTCGTGGTGCGCTGCGGCCTCGCCGATGGTCACGCCGCCAAAGAACCTGAACCGCGAGTGAGTCGCGATCTTCTCGTAGACTCGCGCAACGTCCTTGATTTTCGGATGGTCCGGAGCGACCCCGTAGCGGACGAGCCCGAACGGCGTCGGGAGTCGCTCGAGCAGATCGACGTCGAAGCCGTGGTCGAGCAGCGCGGCGGCGGTGTAGAACCCCGACGGACCGGCGCCTATGACCGCTGCTTGCAGCCGGGCGTTCATCGTCACGGTGTGTCGAGCTCGGCGGCAAGGGCCTGCCATGTCAGCTGATCGTTGAACGCGGAGCCCAGGTCCGGCAGCTCCGCAAGGTCCCGATCGGCCAGCCCGGGCGGGTCGCCTCCGAGTCGACCGAGCTCAACCGTCACTTCGAGCAGCGCATTTAGGTTCACTGCCGCGACGGTCGCCTGCTCGACGGTCCGAGCAGCCACCGTGATCCCATGGCCTCGGAGCAGACAGATCTCCGATGTGCCCATGGCGTCGAGCATCTCGAGGGCGAGTTCGCGGGTGCGGATGAGTACGGGGCGATCGAAGACCGGCACGCCGCCAAGGGCAAGCCGCAGCGCCGGGATGTTGTATGCGCCGAACACCGCGCGCGGTCGAAGGTCCGCCAAACCGCATAGCAGCGCCGCTCGTGGATGGGCATGGACGACGGCACCCACGTGGGGCCGCGCGCGCATCAGCTCGGCGTGGATCGGGAGTTCGTTGGGCGCGGAGTAGCCGTCGGGCAGGTCGATCGGCCGCCCGTCGAGACTCAGTCGCCAGACATCGTGTTCGGTGCTCTTACGCAGGCCGGCTTCGTGGGGGCCGCGGCAGCGGACCAGTAGCTCGTCTTCGCCGACTCGTGCGGAGACATGACCGAGGATCCCGTCCACGAGCCCTTTGGCCGCGAGCACCCGGCAAGCAAGCGCGATCGAGTTGCGCAGCGCCGGTCCGTCGGCCTGGACTGCGTAAGAGAGCGCAGCCGATTCGCGACTGCCATCGCTCATCGCTCGGCCTCGGGCTCGGGGCCGAACGGGGTGCGCAGGAACTCGGAGAACGTCTCAGGTGTTTGCCAGGTCAGTGACTCAAGCTCGAGCGGACACAGCCGGATGGCGCGGCCGAGCTGAGGGGCAATGATCTCGAGCCGGACGCCGTTGCGAGTCCGCACGCGACGCACCTGCACCGCGGCGTACTCGTTGGCGAGCTCGATCGCGTCGTCACCGCCGAGCGGATTCACAAGAACACCGCGAAGTTCTGCATCCGCACCACGGACTCGTCGAGCAGCACCTCGCGACGAGCGAGCCGAAGCGTGCCGTCGACGCGCCGGAGCACATCGCTTCGGGCTGCGGACACCAGATCGGGCTCGTGAATGTCACCGCGGCTGCGAAACAGCAGAACGTTCGACCCGACGATGAACTCGAACGGTTCATCGCCTTCCCAGGCTCGCACGTTGGTGACGTAGCGCCGACTACGCGATGGTGGGTCCTCCGCCCACGCGTGTTCTGTGGCGAACCGCTCGACGCGCTTTCCGAGCGAGTAACGGTCCTCGTCCAGGTGCGCCATGTCTCCCATCACGCTGTCGTCGAGGGTGTGGGCGGTCGTCACGCGCACCGGGATCACGTATCGGACGTCGTCGGTGAGCAGCGCCAGCCACTCTTGGTGGCGGCGCAGATCGAGGAGTTCCGCCTCTCGGTAGACGAAGTCGAGGACCTCGGCGTACCCGCGACTGTTGTAGCTGATCTGCGTACGCTCTGCATGCGTGATAGTCATGGCCCGCAGGTCAGGAGACGGTCGCGTAGCGGCGGCGGGCGCCATTGGTTACGGACGGACTGTCGTCGTTGGCCATCAGATCGCACCAGAGGCCCAGGAGTTCGCGCTGGTTGAACTCGCCGAATCCAACGCGCGCCCTACCGGGGGCCGGCCATTCGATCGGAGGTGTGACTGGCTCGTCGTCCCTCAGCAGGCCCATGCGGCTATGGAGGTTTAGGCGTTCGGCCATCCGGCCCCGTGACATCTGCGTGATTGACGTCCAGTTCTCGACGTCGTCCTGTTCGAACATCCCCGAGGATCCGAAGCACATCAGGTAGGCCTTGTAGGACGCAGCTTTGTAATCCGCAGGGGCGTCCCGGTCGACACAGAACCAGGAGTAGACCTCGGTCTCGGTCGCGCTCACCGGCTGCCAGAGGCGCATGGAGATGAATGGGGCGACCAGCCCGTCGGCATTGACGATGGGCCAGTTGTGGACGAACGAAAGATTGGGGAGCAGCGTCGCCGCGGACGGCATGAAGCCAGAGCTGCCGACCATCGCCCGATGATCGGGATCCCAAACCGCCTGCATCCTCGCGATCATCTCGTCCGGGTAACCGATGGACAGGAGGTTCTCTCGGAAATCTGCGGTCGGGAGCTTGTACGTCGTGCCGCCACCCGTGCCGGCGAAGTACAGAGCGCCCTCCTTTCGCTTGCGCGCCTTCGGGGCGGCGAACAGGTTGATGTCCACGACGCTGGCGTGGGTGTGGGGCGTGTGGTACGTGTCGCCCGCGAAGTTCTCTGCGCCGATCTTCCAGTTCGCCTTTACCCGGAATCGCTGAGGCCCACGGATCTCCGCTCCCGCTTCCGATTGGCGCAGATAGAAGTCCAGATAGAACTGGAACCCGCCGAGGTACGTCGCGAGCTCGGGGGCCGACGGATCGAGTGACGCGAAGATCAGCCCAGCGTAGGTGTCGACCTTTGGTGGGGAGAGCAAAGACACGCCGCTGCGCGCGAGCCCGGCGTCCCCACCATACGCGTCTCCGTGGAACGGGACGCCCGTCAGCTCGCCGGTGTTTCGGTAGGTCCAGGCGTGGTAAGGACACCGGAAGTGAGACGCGTTGCCGAGCTCGGAACGACATACCTGCATACCACGATGGAGGCACATGTTGAACAACACCCGGATCTCGGCGTGTTCGTCGCGGGTGACGATGAACGAATCGTCGACGATGCGTCGCACGACGTAGTCGCCCGGCTCCGGGATCTCCGATTCGTGTGCAAGGAACATCCAGGCGCGCGCAAACACCCGTTGCTTCTCGAGCTCGAAGATCTCGCCGTCGCTGTACACGACGGCGGGGATCATGCCGTGGCGTACGTCATCGAGGATTCCTTGGATATCGCGGGGCATTGCGGTCCTCCCGTCACCCTGCTCGTCGTGTGAAATAGTCCTTGTTGATCTGTCCATACCTGGCCTGCTCCGCTGAGAGCTCTTGCTCAGCGACCGGCGCCGCGACGGGGCAGGCTTCGACGCAGGCGTCGCAATCGATCCACTCCTCGGGATCGATGTACAGCTGAGGCGCATCTGCGAAGTCCGGTTCGTCCACGGTTGGATGGATACAGTCGACCGGGCAGACCGCGACGCAGGACGTGTCCTTCGTTCCGATGCAGGCGTCTGTAATCACGTATGGCATGACACAGTCCTTAAGACGACCCCCGATGCTAGCCCGGCTCACCCATAGCGCAAATACGAACTTCTGTCTAATCGATCTGTCTCTGGCTATGGGTCAACGGTGGGGCGCAAGCTGAGTTGCCCGCGCCCCACGGCGGCGGGCCTAGTAGCCCCTGGTCTCGGTGATCGGCGAGCCGAGAAGCTGCCATGTCGTCCCGTTGAATCGGGCGACATACATCGTCTGGATCGGATATCCGTGAGTCGTGTTGATCTCGACTCCGGGCAGCAGAACGCCCTCCGGTACGTTCAGGGTCCGGACGGCCTGCATCAGTGATGCTCGAGTCGGGTGTTTCATCGCTTTCAGCGCAGCGATCATCGCCTGAGCGACGATCCAGCCTTCCTCGACGTTGAAGTCGTCGGGATTGGCCTTGGGGGTGTACTGCTTCACCGCCCTCAGGTACTCCTGCACCGACGCGTCGCGAGCCCACCGTGGATCGGTGGGATCCTTCGAATAGTCGACCGAGATGATGCCCGTGCTGTTCTGTAGGCCGGCCGGCTCCAGCACCTGCGTTTTTGATGCGTCCGGCACAGGGATGATGTGCAGCGGCTTCCATCCAAGCGACGCGGCCTGCTTGATCGCCTGGATCGTGAACTGCGCCGTCGAAAAGTCGACGAACACCTGCGCCTTCGATGCCGCAAGGTTTGAGACCTGCGTGTCGACCGTCGGGTCGGTGACCACGTAGTCCTGCTTCGCGATCACCTTCAGACCGCTCCCCGCGATCGCATGGAGAAATCCGCCGAGGTAGTCCTGGCCGAACTCGTCATTCTGGTAGAGGATCGCGATCGTGGCGTGCGGCATGACGCGCTCGAGGTAGTGCGCGTAGATCCTCGCTTCGGCAACGAAGCTCGGGAGGCCACCGATTGTCCATGGATGGGCCTTGATGTCAGCCCCCCAGTTCGACGCGCCGCTGATCAGAAAGAGGTCGGGAACCCCCGCCTGGTTGATGTAGTCCCAGTCCGCGAAGTTCGTCGGCGTGCCCGCCGACCCCAAGATCGCGAACACGTGATCCTGCTCGATCAGCTGATGCGCGTCCTGCAGGGCCCGCGCAGGGTCATACCCGTCGTCGAGTGCGGTGTACTTGATCTTCCGACCGCTCACGCCGCCGCCGGCGTTGGCTGCATCGAACGCCGCTTGGACGCCGTAGACGAGTGTCGAATACGCGGCAGCGGGTCCACTGAATGGGTAGGACCCTCCAAGCGTCACGCTTGTCTTGGAGATCCCGGGGTCCGCGCTCCCGCCGCCGCCGGTAGCCGCTGGCGCGGCCCCAGTCGCGGTTCCCGATCCACAGCCGGCGACCGCGGTCGCAAGCGCTGCCAGCAGCGGCACGACGGCCGCCACAGTGCGTACTTTCATTACTCCCTCCTTTTCAGGGCAGTCGCTGTTCGAGCCGCCCTGCTCGCCGTTTGAATGCTCCAGGGGTGACGCTCGCGGCGGCTTTCATCCGCCGAGCAGCTCCGACAACACCATCGGGCATCACGTAGATGCAGACGATCAGGGCCGCTCCATAGATCGCGCCGGTCAGAGCCTCGTCTACCTTTGCCGCATAGACGGGAAGGAACTCGATCGCCAGTCCGCCGATGATCGCACCGGCGATCGAGCGCCGCCCGCCGACTACGACAGCCGCAAGGAACCAGACCGACAGGGTCAGCGTGAAGGAATCGGGTGACACAAACCCGACGGCGAATACGTATAGGGATCCGCCGATGCCGGCATACATTGCGCTCCAAGCGAACAGGCGCGTTTTGGTCCGTGTGACGTTTACCCCAACGGCGCCCGCGGTGAGCTCGTTGTCATTCAACGCGACCACCGACCGCCCCACCTCCGAGCGAACGAGCCTCCCAGCTCCGATGAAGAGCACGGCGGCGACGGCCAGGCACAGCAGGTATACGAACTGCACCTGTGACAATCCGAGCCATGTGGGCGCCTGTGGCTGGTTGACTGTGAGGCCGTCGACGCCTCCTGTGATCGTGAATCGGCTGACGAGCGGCGTCACCGCAACAGCAAGCGTCAGCGTGACCAACCCGAGGTAGATGCCGCGCAGGCGGAGCGCTGGGAGACCGAAGAGGTACCCAGCAATGAACGAGGCCACTCCGGTCAACGGAATCGTCGCGATCACAGGAACCACGTTGTGGCTCAGCAGGACCGCGGTGAGATACGCCCCGATCGCAAAGAACGCACCGTGCCCAAGAGATATCTGCCCGCCGTAGCCGATGAGCAGATTCAGACCGAGTGTCGCCACGGCATAGGCGATGACGAGCGTCAGCTCGGAGACGGTGTACCCCGAATAGACAAAGGGAATGAACGCGGCGACGGTGAGGACGGCGGCGATCCGAAGCGGCCCCCGGGTTCCGGGCGGGAGGCTCAGCGCTGCCACCTTGGACCGGGGTCTGACGTTCGCGGCGCTCACACCCGCACCACCTCTCGGGAACCGAATAAACCAGTGGGCCGGATGAGCAGAACCACCGTGATGATCGCCAGCGGCACGAGGATCTCCAGGTCGCCTCCGATGAAGCCGACATAGGTACCTGCGAGGTTCTGCGCCACGCCGATGATCCAGCCGCCGATGAGGGCACCCACCGGACTGTCCAGTCCACCGAGCGCGGCCGCTGCGAACGCGTATATGAGGACGGAGCTCATCGTGTTGACGTTGAGGAACAGGGCCGGTGCGACGAGCGCTCCGGCGACTGCTCCGAGAACGGCGGCCACGCCCCAGCCGAACATCAGCATTCGATCGACCGGAACGCCAGCGAGGCGGCTGGAGTCCGGGCCCTGGGCGGCCGCCCGCATCGCTAGCCCCAGGTCGGTCCGCTGGAAGAACGCGTATAGGATTGCGGCGACGGCTACCAGAACGCCAACGGTCCCCACTGATTGAGCCGTGAGATGTGCCCCGCCCACACTCAGGCGTGAGGTCGAGAACACAGATGGGAAGCTGTGACTGTCGAAGCCCCAGATCCAGCCGTCGGCGCTGTTGAACAGGAAGTAGAGGCCCACCGTCAAGATCACGATGGTCAGCGCGTCAGACCCCTCGGTCGGCCTCAACACGACGCACTCGACGAGCATGCCGCCGATGAACGCGATGACGAAGGTGAGGCCGAGCGCAGCCGCTAGCGGGAGTCCGGCCTGGAGCAGTCCCCAAGCGATGAAGGTTGAGCATGTGGCCATCTCGCCTTGGGCGAAGTTCACAACGCCCGTTGCTCGATAGATGAGCACGAGCGCAAGCGCCAGCGCGGCGTAGATCGAGCCATCGGCGAGCCCATCTACGATGGTCTGTAGGAGTCGTGCCATCTCGCCGCCGCTTCTCAATAGCCGAGGTAGGAACGACGCAGTTCGTCATCTGCCCGGACGGCCGCGGCGTCGCCGTCGAGTGCGATCCTTCCGGCTTCGAGCACGAACGCTCGTTGCGCAAACTCCAGAACGAGGTTCGCGTTCTGCTCGACGATCAGCATCGACACGCCCTCCCGGTCGTGCACGTCCCTCAGCACTTCGAACAGCGCGCGCGTAACCTTTGGTGCCAGCCCGAGCGACGGCTCGTCGAGCAGGATCAGGCGCGGGCGGAGCATGAGTGCCCGGCCGATCGCCAGCATCTGCTGCTCGCCTCCACTCAGCGTTGCGGCCTGCTGCCTGCGGCGGTCGGCGAGCGCCGGGAAGTACGCGAAGCAGCGCTCGAGGTCAGACCGCCGACCGGCGCGGTCCGAGCGCGTGTAAGCGCCGATCCGTAGGTTCTCCTCGACGGTAAGCCCCCTCAACGTGCCTCGGCCCTCGGGCACGTGCGCGACCCCGAGCTTGGCGATTCGTTCAGGCGATCGTCCGGTGATGGATCGGCCGTCCAGCAGCACCTTCCCGTGGCCGCGGATCATGCCGCTGATCGCGCGAAGCGTCGTCGTCTTGCCGGCGCCGTTAGGCCCAAGGAGGGCCGCGACTTCGCCGCTCCCCACTCGGACGCTGATGCCGTGCAGCACCTGCGCCGGGCCGTAGCCGGCTCGGAGCTCGCCCACGTCGAGCAACGACCCCGTCATGCTGCCGCCCCGAGGTAGGCCTCGATGACCGCCTGGTTACGCTGCACCTCGCCTGGGGTGCCCTCAGCGATCTTGCGGCCAAAGTCGAGTACGACGATCCGACCGCAGACGGACATGACCAGCCCCATGTGATGCTCGACGAGCAGGATGGTGAGTGCCAGATCGTCCTGGAGACCCGTGATTAGCTGGGCGAGCTGATCCACTTCGCCGTGACTGAGGCCGCCGGCTGGCTCGTCCAGCAGCAGCAGCCGCGGCCGGGCGATCAATGCTCGCGCGAGCTCTACGCGCTTGAGCGTTCCGAACGGCAACCCGCGTGCTTCGTGGTCGGCGACGGAGGTCAGTTCGAGGCGCTCGAGTGCCTCGTCGGCCTGGCCCCGGACGGCGCGCTCCCGCCTTCGTCCGATGCCGAGGGCGGCGGCGGCGAAGGACCGTCCGCAACCGGAGCCGAGCATGACGTTCTCGCGCACCGTCAGGGAGGGGAAGAGGCCGAGATTCTGGAACGTCCTCGTGATGCCGAGGGGCGGCACCTCATGTGGTGGGAGCGCCAGGAGGTCGCGGCCGTCGAACGTCACCGACCCCGACGTCGGCGAGTAGAGCCTGCTGACACAGTTGAACAGGGACGTCTTGCCCGCGCCGTTGGGTCCGATCAGGCCACAGATCTCGCCTTGGCGCACGCCCATCGAGACGTCGTCGAGCGCCACGATGCCGCCGAACCGGATGGCGACGTTCGCGACCGCGAGCAGCTCGCGGCCGGGCGTGGCTGGGATGTGCGGGCGCGAACGCGCACACGTAACGATCGGCGCGGACGACCCAGGGTCGGCCGCATCCGCCGCACTGCTCATGAACTCTCCTCGTCCTTGGGCGAATGCCGCGTCAACCGTCAGCGGCTTAGAGGCCCGATGTGCACTGTCACTCTAGGCACCGGTGCCTCATACGGCAAATACGATTACGCGACGTTTCCATACGCGGCTGGATATGGGAGAAGTGCATGTGGCAACGCCCCGGTGTCACCGCGGCACAAGGCAGTTGTCTTCGGGGTTACGCGACCGCCAGCCGCGTATCGCGAAGAGCCACCCCGGCGCTGAGAGTCACGCCGGCGAGGTGTCATGGACGTCGGCGGGCTCGCCCGAGTGCGGCAGGCATTGTCCCCGCGACGACGCGGTTGGTGATGGTGCCGATGCCATCAACGGTCATGGTCACCTCGTCGCCGGGTTGCAGCGGAGGTGGGTCGAGCGCTCCGCGCAAGCCCCACAGCTCCTTGAGGCACCCGGCACCGCAGGTCCCGGAGCCGATCACGTCGCCGGGAACGAGCCACGCCCCTCGCGAGGCATACACCAGCATTTGTTCGAATGACCACCCGAGGTTGGCGAGCGAGTCTGAGCCGACGACGTCGCCGTTCAGCCAGACGCTCATCGTCAGGTCGAGACGGCCGTCGCCGGTTCGGTGAGCCTCTAGCTCGTCCGCGGTGACAAGCCATGGTCCGAGCGTTGTCGCGAAGTCCTTGCCCTTGGCCCAGCCCATGCCCAGGCGGCGGTCGGTGTCGAGCAGGTCGCGCGCGGACCAGTCGTTGAGGACCGTGTAGCCGGCGATGTGGCGCCGAGCGGACGCAAGCGTTAGGTCCCTGGCCGCGCTGCCGATCACGGCGGCGACCTCGAGCTCGAAGTCGAGACGCTGCGCGCCCGGTGGAATCTCGATGTCGTCGCCGGTGGCGAAGATCGCGTTGGGGTTCGAGAAGTAGAAGCCGGGCGCCTCGTACCACGCCTCGGGAACGCCCGCTCGTTCGCCGTTGGCGCGGAGCATCGCCTCGATGTGCTGCTCGAACCCGACGAAGTCGCGAACTGTCGGCGGGCGCAGCGGCGGCCGGAGGCGCACGTCTGCCAAGGGTACGGGCTGCCCGACCTCATCCACGAGCGACGCGCGGCGTGCGGGATCCGCCCGGAGGAACGTGAGCGCGTCGATTCCCGCAGGTAGCGGTCGCACAGCGTCGCCTTCGACAAGCCCCGCGTGCTCGCCGCCGTGGTGGTCAAACGTTGCGAGCTTCATCTGGAGCGCTCCTGCGCGCGGATCCATTCGGCCATTCGCTCGAAGCGCTCGAGGGCTGTCAGCACCGGCCGGGTCGGGTCGAGCTCCCGGTAGACCGCCTCGACGTTGACCGCGATTCGCTCTAGGTCCGTCCAATCGGCGAACTCGGTGAGGTCGATGTCGAGCGCCGCCTCCCGAGCAGTCATGCCCGCCTCGTATCGGACGGTCGCCTCGCCAACGACGTGTCGGAGGTACCGCCGCACTGCGTGCACTCCTGCGGGACCGGTGATCGGTCCGTGCCCTGGGACGTAGACCCGAGCGTTCATCGACAGAAGAGCGTCGCATGCCCGCATCCAGTTGGAAGCCGGACCCCGTGAGATCAGCGGCGTGCCGCCGATGAACAGGAGATCGCCGGTGAAGACCACACCCGCGTCGGGCACGTGGACGACTGTGTCTCCCCGGGTGTGAGCAGGTCCGAGTTCGAGCAGCTGCAACGGTCGGTCACCGACGGTCAGCGACAAGCTGTCGCTGAACGTTCTGTCGGGGAGCCGCTGCTCGATCCCGTTGAAGTCGAAGTCGCCGAAGATGCGTTGGAGAAACGGGGTGACCAGCGGGCCGAGGTCAGTGCGCATCAAGGCTGCCAGTCGCTCCGGGGGCGTCTCTTGCATGTCGAGGACCGCGGCCGCGGACGCGTAGATGGTGGTGCTGGTCGGCAGCAACTGGTTGCCGAAGCAGTGATCACCGTTGCCATGCGTGTTGACGACGGTGTCGATCGGCCTGGTTCGGGTGATCGCTCGCATCGCGTCGAGCATCGTCCTCGTGAGGCCGAGGTCGAACAGAGTATCGACCAGCATCGAGCTGCCCGCGCCGGTGATAAGGCCCGCGTTGCTCCAGCCCCAACCGCCGTCGGCCTGAACGTAGGCGAACAGGCCCTCGCCTAGCTCGTGCAGATCGGCTCGGCTCATCGCTCGCCCTCGCGCATGGCGCGTGCAGCCTGACTGACGGCGCGAAAGATGCCGACATAGCCGGTGCACCGGCAGAGGTTTCCAGCGAGGGCCTTTCGTATCTGATCCTCGGACGGGTCGGGAGTCTCGCGTAGAAGCGCCAGAGAAGACATGATCATCCCGGGTGTGCAGAACCCGCATTGAAGTGCTTGTGTCTCGTCGAACGCGCGCTGCAGGGGGTGCGGCCCGTCGTCCACGCCGGCGAGCGATTCGATCGTCCGCACCTCGCCGCCATCGACCTCGCCTGCCAGCACGCAGCAGGCCTTCACGATCGCACCGTCGAGTTCGACCGTGCATGCGCCACAGTTGCCGGTGAGGCAACCGACGTGAGTGCCGGTGAGCCGTAGGTGTTCACGCACGAGCGCCACCAGCGTGACCCGCGTGTCGACCGCGAGTTCATGGAGAGTTTGGTTCACGGTGACGCACACTCTTACCTGCGCCATGGGGCCTCCCGCGCCGTCTTCTCGCGTGTCAGCGCGCTCAACGCGACGCGGCGTGCCAAAACTCCGGCGAGCGCCTGACGGTACTCGCTGGATGCCATGTGATCATCTGTCGCGCCGACACAGGCGGCCCTCGTCGCCGCGGCAAGTGCGTCGAGGGCATCTTTGTCGCCCGCTCGGCGGAGTGGCAGCGGAATCTCGACCACGACCGGCCGGTGCGTCGCGCCGCCGATCGCCACACGACCGCCATCGTCAGTGAGTAGTGCGGCTGCGTTGACCGTGGAGTAGTTGCCCTGGATCCGCGAGTACCGCAGATAAGCCATCCGCGCACCGGGATGATGCGGTACCAGCACAGCGGTTACCAGCTCGGCGGCGTGCGCGAGTGTGCTTCTTGTGCCGATCACGAACTCGCTGGCGGCGACTCGCCGATCGCCCTCGGGTCCTCGCAGGACCACCTCGGCCCCGATCGATGCCAAGACCGTCGCCGCATCAGCGCCGGGGTGTGCGTTGGCGAGGCTGCCCCCGATCGTTCCGCGGTTCCGGACCTGGACGTCGCCGAGTCCTCCTGCCGCGTCGCCCAGCGAGGGCGCGCAGCGTGCGACCGATCCGTCGCTCGCGAGCATCCTGTGGGTGATCATTGCCCCGATGCGCAGGTAGGGCCCGTCGTGGCTGACCTCGCGCAGTCCGGCGACCTTGGACAGCGACACGATCACATTCGGGCGCTTGGTACCGAGATGCAAATCCGGCAGGAGGCTCATGCCGCCCGCTAACGGCAATCCGCGGCCGTTCGTCGCCGCGAGAAGCTCGATCGCCTCGTCGACCCGAGCGGGTTTCAGATATTCGAGCTCCCCGATCTGCATCAGATCGGCCGGGCCGCCTGAATTGCGTGCCAGACCCGCGATGGGGTATATGGGGGGCCGCCTAGCTGTACGTTCAGACCGCTGAGCGCGTCTTCGATGGCACCTGCGATGGCGCCGGCGGGTGCGCTCAGCCCGGACTCTCCGACGCCTTTCGCGCCGAGATGGGTAAACGGCGAGGGCGAGACGTGATGGGCGAACTCGACCTGTATCGCCTCCTTCGCGCTGGGGATCGTGTAATGCATGAACGACTCCGATAGCGGATGCCCTCTGTCGTCGAACGCCACGAACTCATACAACGCCGAGCCCAGTCCCTGGATCACCGCGCCCTGCAACTGTGCTTCGGCGAGCAGTGGGTTGATGATGGTGCCGGCATCGTGAACGAGGATGTAGCGCAGGACCTTCACCACGCCTGTGTCCTCGTCGACCTCGACGACGCAGGCAGCGCTCGCGTTGGACCAGTTGGGGTAGGTGCTGTAGCGACCCTGCGTCTCCGGCTGATGGAACACGTTCTCGATTCGCTTGTAACGGATCGTCTCGAGTCCCGGCTCGAGACCGTTCATGTGGGCGCCGTGGGGGTTGAGGTGGACCTCGGTGGTGACAGCGCTCAGCGGCAGGCCCGCGTCGGGACTCCCGGCAACCCACACCCTTCCGCGCTCGATCAGAACATCTGCCTCGGCGGCTTCGAGCATGCTTGCGGCGACAGCGGTCAGCTTCGCGCGCAACTCGCCGGCCGCCAACGCGACCGCACCGCCACCCGAGGTGACGGCGCGGGAGCTGAAGTTCCCGGAGCCCTGCGGACAGAGGTCGGTGTCGCCCTGGACGATCCTGACGCTCTCGATCGCGCAGCCGAGCCCGTCCGCAACGATCTGAGCAAGCCCGGTCTCGTTGCCGGTGCCGGGCGAGGTAACTCCGGTGAAGAGGGTCACGTCGCCGCTCGCGGCGACGCGCAGGTGGGCCCCCTCTACTCCTGACATCAGCGTGTTGACGGCCGCCGAACCTTCGGGGGTCAGCTCCTGGCCGAGCCCGACGCCGAGCAGACGACCGCTCGCCCGGGCGCGCTCCTGCTCCTCCCGGAACCGTGGAAGATCGATCAGCTCGAGTAGCTTGCACAGGCACGCCTCGTAATCGCCGCTATCGATGACCGCGCCAGAGGGTTGAGGGCTCGGCATGTCCGCGGTCGGGATGAAGTTCCGCAGCCGGACCTCGTGGCGCTCAACGCCGCTGGCTCTCGCAACGTGATCCATGATCCGGTCGAGGAACAGGGCCGCTGCCTCCTTGCCCATGCCGCGGTAAGCCTGCCACGGCGTCCTGTTCGTCAGCACGCCCTTCGTACGCACGCGAAGGTTCTCGATCTTGTAAGGGCCCGGTATGCACAGATGGGTCTTCGTGATCATCGTCCATCCGTTCGTCGCTGAGCCCGCACCGACATCGCCGACGAGCTCGGCCTCCAATGCCGTGACGCGACCGTCCGCCTGATACGCCGCGCGGTATCGGCAGCGCGTGTCGCGGGAGTGACCCGACGCGACTAGGTTCTCGCGGCGTGATTCGATCCATCTAACGGGCCGGCGCAGGCGCCGCGCGAGATATGGAATCAGGATCTCCTCGGGCATCACCGGGAGCTTTGCGCCGAACGCGCCCCCGACCCGCGGCTGGATCACCCGGACGTCGTTGACCGCTAGCCCGAGCGCACTCGCGATGTAGTCGCGAAGCGGGTGGGGGCTCTGCGTCGAGGCCCAGCACGTCAACCGACCGGTGACTTCATCCCACGCGGCCACAACTCCGCGCGGCTCGAGCGGGGCGCCCATGATTCGCGCCGCCGTTATCTCGCCTTGTACGACACCGTCGGCGTTTGCGAACGCGCCGTCGAGGTCGCCTGTCTCGAGAAGCTGCTCGACGAGCAGGTTGCCCGGGAGCCCAGGCTCAACGGTGGGAGCGCCCGGCGCAAGTGCCGCATCGCGGTCGAGGACCGGGTCAAGGACCTCCCACTTGACGTCGATCGCTGTTAGTGCCCCGTTCGCCGTTTCGAGGTCCTCAGCGACGACGGCCGCGACCGGCTCCCCGGCGTAGCGCACCGCGCGATTGGCCAGGGCGAAGACCGACAGCCTCGGCACTCCCACCCGTTCCGGCGTGTACGTGAGCGGAAGCGGTCCAAGCTCGCCATTGACGTCCTCACCCGCGAGTACGGCGAGGACGCCTGCGACGCGCTCCGCGGATTCCTTGTCGATGCCGAGGATCGTCGCTCGCGGATGCGGACTGCGCAGCAGACTCACGAACGCACCCTGGGCGGGCATAATGTCGCCGACGAAAGTCCCCCGGCCCGAAGCCAACTCGGCGTTGGTCAGGCTCGGTATCGACCGGCTGACGTAGCTCATCGCCGTACCTCCCAGTTAGCTTGGTCAGGCGCGGGTCGACACCGCCTCCGCGCCGCGTCGCGGACCGCTCTCCAGACCGAATAGCTGCCCCGCGGTGAGTCCGAGGATGTTGCGCCGGCTCTGCTCGTCGAGGAACGCAAGGTCCCAGATCTTGCTCGGGAGGTCAAAGTCCCAATGCGGGTAATCGGACGAGTAGAGCAGCCGCTCTCTAGCGTTGATCATCTCGAGGGTCACCCTCAGCGCATCGTGGTTGGCCGTGTTCTCCATCGGCTGGGAGGTGTAGTACATGTCGCGCATGTACTCACTGGGAAGCCTTGTAAGCAAGGGGGCCTCCGACGAGCGCATCATGTATTCGTCGTCGAGCCGCTGCATTAGGAACGGGATCCACGCGAGCCCGGCCTCGATCCACATTACGTCCAGCTTCGGAAAACGCTCTGGCAGGCCATTGATCACCCAGTTGGTCAGATGGATCATGTTGTAGAACGGAAAGCCCAGAGCATGCACGGAGAGAAAGCGGTTGAGCTGCTCCATCGCCCGCTCCTGCCAGTTGAAGGCGGCATGGAACCCAAGCGGCATTCCCGTTTCCTGGATTGCCGCGTACAGACGCATGAAGCTCTTGTCGTGGACCTGGCGGTATCGAACGCTCGTGACCATGAAGCCGACGACGCCTTCAGCCCCGGCGAACTCCGCAACCATTCGCTCGCAGGCCTGGGGATCGTTGAACGGCAGATAGAGCATCGTCTTGATCCGGGGATCAACGGGCAGCACGCGCTCTATCAGCCAGCGCGCGTAGGCGCGCGCGACCGCGACCTCGACCTCAGCTACTGGATGCATGCCGAGGTTCAGCATCGGCGTGGGGAAGACGATCTGATAGTCGATGCTCATCATCTCCATCGCGCGACGGATGATCTCGACGTCTCGCTGACCGGCGTCGCCGACGTCCTCGGTCGACCTCTTCGCATAGCGGACGACGCGCCCCGCGATGTCCTGGTTCCCGATCTGGGTCGGGATCAGCGAGGACGCGCCGATCAGCTTCGAGACGCCGCCACTCTGCGCGAGGTGGCGGATCACGGGTTCCTCGATGTACTCGACGATCTCGGACCACGATTCGGTCTCGTAGTGGTGTGCATCGACGTCGACGATCAAGACGTCTTCCAGGTTCCGCTCGCGTGCTTGGGCGGCCGCGTTGGCGAGAGCATCGCGGGTGTCGAATCGGTCAGGCGGACCCGCGGTCCGCCGAATCGTTCTGTCACGCACGCGGTCCGAGTTGTCGCGCTCGCCCGTCAGGTTCTGTCGCTCTACCGGTGTCATCTCTCTCTTCCTCCGGACCATGCCTGCCACATGCCGAGCTCGAAGACCTCCAGTTCCACGGCGGCAAGCATTGCGCTCGCCGTGACTGCCACCGATGTCGCAGTAATGGGTCGGCCGGGCAGGAAAGGCTCGCGCAGACCGGCGTCGTGCTTGTGCTCGAACAGCTCGACCGCGGAGTGGAACAGCCGCTGCACGACGTCGTCGTTGATTCCCTCAGCCGCCTCAGCGTCGAGCAGCAGCCGGGTGAGACGTTCGACCTCGGCCGCTGCCTCGCAGAGCCCCGCCTGCAGGTTCGACAAGTCAGACGACGACATATACGTCCCCGTCACGCTCTACGACGTCGAACCGCCGCAGCCGGCGCCGCCGATCAGCTGCACATTCGCCGGTCGCGAGGTCGTACTCCCAACCGTGCCAGGGGCAAACGAAGTTGATCCTCGTTGACGAGAACCGCTCTCCGATGACCGCCTGATCGGTCCCGAGCACCGCCTCGACCTTCCCGATGAGCACGCCCTCGCACGCCGGCCCGCCCTGGTGCAGGCAACGGTTTGCGTACGCGACGAACCTTCCCTGGTGCAGGAAGACTCCGATTTCTTCACTGCCGGTGGAGACGATCGTTCGATCGCCCTCCGTAAATTCGGCGGCGGCTCCAACCCTCAGTTCAGCCATGCGAGAACTATATGCCGAAGGCGCTGAATCGGCCATATCAATATCCGAACGCATATGTAGGTGGAGCGCTATGGGTAGACCCGTGCGTTCAGTGACCGTGGGTCGACGGATCGCGGACGGGCGCCCGTCCTTGGTCGAGCTCGGCCAGCATGGACATTTGCTCCGCGGACATCGTGAAGTCGAAGACGTCGATGTTCTCCGCGATCCGCTGTGGGTGGCCTGACCTGACGGCGGCGACCAGTCCCTGCTCGATGTGCCAGCGCAGAACGATCTGCGCAGGAGACTTCGAGTGCTCGCGCGCGATCTCTACGACTCTAGGGTCGGCCAGCAAGAGTCCTCCGCGTCCCAGCGGGCTCCACGCCTCGGTCACGATCCCGTGGCGCTCGTGATGCGCGCGCAAGGAGCGGCGTGGCAGTGTCGGATCGAGTTCCACCTGGTTGACCGCAGGCGCCACGCCGGTGTGCTCGAGCAGCTCGTCGAGGTGCGCTTCGAGAAAGTTCGACACCCCGATCGCTCGAACGTGGCCCGCGGCTTGGAGCTTGACGAGCCCGCGCCATGCGTCGACGTAGCGCCCTAGCCAGGGATTCGGCCAGTGGATGAGAAATAGATCGAGGTAATCGACGCGGAGCTGTCGAGCGGATCGACGAAACGCACGCTCGACGAGATCCTCGCCGTGCCACCTGGCGTTGAATTTCGAGGTGATGAACAGTTCCTCGCGCGCAACCGGTGACTCCCGGAGCGCGGCGCCGACGGCCTCCTCGTTCGCGTATTGCTCGGAGGTGTCGATCAAGCGGTATCCGACATCAATCGCGCGAAGCACGGCGTGTGTCGCTTCGCGCCCGACCAGCGGCCACGTTCCGAGCCCGAGCTGCGGGATGAAGCCGGCGCCCCCGGCAAGCGGCAGGGTCGCCGCCGCTGGCCGGGCCGGCGTGCGTTGCGATCGGCGGCGGCGGGACGGATCTCCATCGGCCACGCACCAAACCATATGTGGATCGCCGCGCCACTCCCATACTAATATGCGGACAGATATGTATTCGCTCCCGTATGTGACGGCCAAAAGCAGAACCGACGAGGGACCGATATCCCGATAGACAACCGGATCACGCTCCAGAAGCTCGAGATCTTCGAGCTGGTCGTCGAGCTCGAGAGTGTGAGCCGTGCCGCCGACCAGCTCTATACGGCCCAGCCGGTGGTCAGCGCCCATCTCCGGTCGCTCGAGAATCGCCTCGGCGCCAAGCTGTTCTACCGCGAGGGGCGCAAGCTTCAGCTGACCGAGGCGGGCCAGGCAGCGCATGCTTGGGCCACCGAGATGCTTACGCGCACACGCGAGCTTGGTCGCCACCTCGACGGGCTTTCCGATGGAAGCAGCGGCGCAGTCTCCCTCGCCGCGAGCATGTCGCTGGGCAGCTATCTGCTCCCACCGATCCTCAATCGATTCCGGCGCGAGCGGCCGATGGTTGAGATCAAGCTGAGCGTGATCGATACCGACCATGCCGTCCGCGCGGTCGAGGTCGGCGAATGTGACTTCGCCGTCGTGTTCGCTGCGAGCGCCCCTGAGGTCCCGGGTCTGACGGGAGAACCGATCGGGATCGAGCCATGTCTCTTGGTTGCCCCGCCAGATGATGAGCTCTTGGCGGGGGCCGAAACGAACGTCGACGCTCTGCGCGATATCGCGTTTGTCGAGTCGCCTCGTGGCATGCTGCGCCGAACGCTTACCGATCGGATGCTGCGCGACGCCGGTCTCGCTCGACGCCGCATCAGCATCGAGCTCGGTCACCCGGAGGCGATGAAACGAGCCGTCCGAGACGGTATGGGCGTGGCGATCCTGTTCCGCAGCTCGGTTGAGGAGGAGCTGAGCGACGGCATCCTTCGAGCGCTGGAACTTCCCGGAGCCGACCTGTCGGTTCCGGTCTACCTCGTACACCGCAAGGGGAAGCTGTTCTCGGCCAGCCAGCGCGACCTGGTCCACGCCATCCGCACTGAGGTTGCGACTCGCTCTCCCACGAGCTGAGCCGGCTGGCCGGCGGCGAGCAGTTGGTTCGCCATTCGAACCCACGCCTGATACTGTACTCGGCGTTAGTCCGAAAAGCGAACCTACATTTACGAGGAGCGAGCGGTGTCGAGCGTTCTCATCACGGGGAGCGCCCGTGGCATTGGTCGGGCCACGGCGCTTGAGCTGGCCCGACGAGGTCATCGTGTGGTCGCCACCGATCGCGACGCGGGCCTGCTGGACGACCTTCCAGTCGACTTGCGCCTCGAGCTCGATGTCTCCAGCGATCGGTCGGTCAGGCGCGCCGTCGAGGCTGCCGGCGTCCTCGACGTCCTCGTCAGCAATGCCGGTGTCATCTTCATCGCTCCGATAGAGACGACGCCACTCGTAGAGTTAGAGCGCGTGCTCGGTCAGAACACGATCGGCGCAATCCGGGTCGCCCAAGCGCTGCTCCCGGCGATGCGCAGACGCGGCAGCGGACGCCCGCTGTTCGTTTCAAGCGTCCTCGGCCGCATGACGCTCGCCACCCGCGGAGCGTATTGCGCCAGCAAGTGGGCGCTGGAGGCGCTCGCCGAGACGCTCGCAATCGAGGCTAGCCACTTCGGCCTCGAGGTTGCGCTGCTCGAACCGGCCTCAGTCTCTTCGGGCGCTCTCGACGCGCCGCGTCGATACTTCGGCGCCGACGGGGCCTACGAGACCCTCGAAGCTGAGATCGCGAGTGCCCGCGGTAGCTCGATCACGCCGGTCGAGACGGCGAGCGTCATCGCTGACTCCGTCGAGGCCGACCGGCTCCCGCTGCGGATTCCCGTCGGCGAACCGGCGATTCGCGCGCTTGCGGCGAGACGTGTGGCGTCCGACGATGCGCCGTTCCGCCTCGCCCCGATCGCCTGGTAAACGCTGACGGG
>Ga0335081_10004661_pt1 | contig 21638 bp, 17 predicted proteins | sample Lox_Sample_35_FD_206713 | JGI IMG/M metagenome (GOLD analysis project Ga0335081, IMG submission 206713) | Soil microbial communities from Loxahatchee National Wildlife Refuge, Florida, United States - Lox_Sample_3.5 | ecosystem: Environmental > Terrestrial > Soil > Wetlands | place: USA... | reverse complement strand
CCCAGCTCGGCCTGGCCCTGGGTTCCGGCACCGACGTGGCCATCGTCGCCGCCGACATGATCCTGCTCCGCGACGACCTGGAAGCCGTCCCCGACGCCATCGCGCTGGCCCGGGCCACCTTCACGACCATCCGCCGCAACCTGGTCTGGGCCTTCTGTTACAACATCCTGGCCATCCCGCTGGCCTCGCTCGGCTTCCTCAACCCTCTGGTCGCCGCGGCCACCATGACCCTCTCCTCGGTCTTCGTCGTCTGGAACAGCCTCCGCCTGCGCCGTTTCGCCACTCGCGGCTCAATGCCAATTTCGCGCGGCATACAATTCCGTTAGCGTTGAACTAACCCTGTCCGGAATTCGCTAATTCCTGGCCCGGGACGGCGCAGGGAGCGCCGGACGCGGTGCCTCAAGCACCGCGCTTGATCCGAATATGGGCCCGATTCAGCAATGCAAACGACCTGTCTGATGTCCTGTCCGCCATGCCGTCAAGTTGACGCCGCTGCGGCACGTTCTGATTGCTACGCTCGGTCACCGCCATGGCCCGCCGCTCGCTGTCCGCGTGGAACGGTTCGTGAAACTTCGCGCCGGATAATCCCAGCGCAGCCAGTGCCATCAGTGCGATGACCTATGCCATCCGTGCAGCTAGCGCACTCAGTACACGAGGCCGTACTTTCTTGTAAACGGCAGGTCATCGACTCCGATCCAGGCGGGTCAACAGGCTCGGTTAGCATTCTTTGTAGTCGCTTAGCGTGACAAGCGTGACATTGTTATTAGCTCGAACAATTACAGATCCCTGCCGATTGGGAATCCCTACTGACGTGATGGCCATATGCGAACTTGTGTGCGCAGAACATCCGTTACGAAGCAGGCTTAACGGGCCTGCAGCAGCTTCTTGAGGCATGAGGCTGGTCGGCCATACGGATGGGTGAGGGCAGCACCGCCAATCCTGACGTGCAGGGCTTCCGTTGTGTGGTGGGCTCGCTTATCGTAGGTGCAGCGGCGGTCGCGCCCGCCCGCTCCGAGCCAGGGTTCCGCCCACGCTGGTCCTGGTGACGAGGACAAGGGTCACTGACTCGAGCTTGTCCTGGGATGCTGGTTCATGCCGTCCTGGCGGGTGCGTGGGGCCTTGCCGGAAGGATTGCAGTGACCAGGGATCGTGCCCGCAAGAAGTCAGTCCGTGCGCAGATGGCCGCCAGCGGAGAGCCCTACAGCGTAGCCGCTCGCAAGCTCGGCGGAACCGGAGCCGCTGACGAAGCGGCCCGAGATGAGGTCATCACCCGGGTGGAGGCCACGCTCGCGGCGGCCAGCGCCCGGTACGAGGTACGCATGCAGATGACGGCCGATCCGGCGACCGAGCCGGTCCAGGATGGGCACCGTCATGGCCCGTTCAGGCGGCTGGCCGGTGCTGCGTGCGGTCACGGCCGCCTGGGGCCATGTAGTGCCTGAGCAGGCACGCACGCGGCTGCGCACCGCGTCCTCCGGCATCGCCATGGGCATCATCGAGCCGTCCGCCCGGCGGTTCCAGCACCACCGGGTCAGGCAGGACTACGGCATGCCTGGCATGGTCATGGCCGTGGGATTGCGGGACGTGGACCCCGCGCCGGATGCGTACGGTGCCGCCGGAGAGGACCCGCTGGAACTGCTCATGCGCCTGCGGTCGGTGACCGCGGCCCGGTACGCAGGAGAAGAGACGGTACGCGAGGCACGCTGCCGTAAGATCGCCGTCACCGTCAGCGGCACCACGGCCGTGTTCACGGTCTGGGCAGACGACGAACATGTCCGGCAGATCCAGGCAGTGACACCGAAGAGGGCGGAACGGGGTGTCGTCACCGTGGTGGCGACGACCACAGTGACAGCTCAGCTGTGGGACTTCGGCGTCCCCGTCGATCCGATGGACTGGCCGCCTCTCCCCCCGCCCGCTCGCCGCGTGCTACCTCTCATCCAGCGCCGGGTACCGATTCATCCGTCCCCTCGGCCCGGCCAGGGGGATTCCCGGGTAGGTCAGCGGTAGCCCGAACACGTCAGCCTGGCGCCCTGCCGGACCGGCCAGGCCGAAGGGGAGCGATCCCCAGCCGAGGAGGCGCGCAGAACAGCCAGATCGGCACCGTCCCGATCTTGATCGACGTCAAGCACGTCCGGATGCAGATCGGCGGATCTCGCACGACGCATGGTAACGCTCCGTAATTGACGTCAGGCGCTCGCTGTGGTGGTCGTGGACCGGTTCGTGGACCGGCGCCTCAGTTAATCCCAGCGCGGCGAGTGCCATCAGTGCGATAGCTCGTGCCATCTGTGCAGCTAGGGCGCATGGCGCATGAGGCCGTACTTCTTGTAAACGGCAGGTCAGCGGTTCGAATCCGCTCACCGGCTCCCATTCCGATCACCTGGGTCACTTATAGGCGCTGACTGCAGCGGTCGGCGGAGCCTGTGGCTACCAGGATGTACGACCCTGCAATTCTGCGGACTCAGATAACAACGGGCGCGGAAGCGTCCGTGGCCGCGGACAGACCTGAACAAGTCGGGATCGCCACACGGGTATCTACGGATCTGGACGCTGGCTATGGATGGAGCCGTGTCGCCTCCCTGGACACCTTTCCTCGTGGGATGCGATGCTGTCGGTACACGCCCGGGTTGGTTAGGACGGTAGCTGACCATGCGCACTCACGGCACGCGCTTTGAATGCATGCGCATGCGGCCGCACGACCACATCGGCTGGGTTTTCACTGGTCCGGGCGGCTTTGCCGCGCTGGCCACGCCGTTCCTGGCCGAGGGCGCGGTGCGGGGCGAAAAGCTCGTTTACGTGACCGAGGAGCCCAGCCCCGCTGCGGCCGGGCTCGCCGAGGTGGTCGGCTGGGACGCGCTTGAGATCGTGAGCATCGCGGAGGTGTACGGGGCCTCAGGGATCGTCGATGCGGCCAGCCAGCGCGCCACGTTCGCCCAGGTCCTGGCTGAGGCTCTGGCCGCGGGCTTTACCGGGATCAGGGTCGCCGCCGACAACACGCCGCTGGTCGCCGATGAGGCGCGCCTGAAGGCATGGATCGAGTGGGAGATCGTCGCCGACCGGTTCATGTCAGAACACCCCGTCACTGGGCTGTGCGCCTTCAACCGGGACAGGGTCGACGTCGACCAGTTGCGCCACCTGGCCACGCTGCACCCGCTGTCCCCGGCCACCAGCCCGGTTCCCCAGTTCCGCCTGTTCGCCGACGCTGGCGACCTGTGCGTGGAGGGCGAGATCGACTCGCTGGCCGTCGGCCAACTGCGGCTGGCCTTGGCTGTCCTGCCGCCGAAGACCCGGGTGTTGGTCGACTTGGCGGTCGCGACGCTGCGGGGCCGCAAGACGCTGGTCAGCCTCCGGCGGCTGTGTGATGACGGTGTAACAGTGACCATCCGGGGCGGCCCCGCCGCCATCGGCGCCCTGCGGACGTTGGGATTGGCGGGCAGCGAGTACCTGGTGCTCTGCGAACTCCAGCCATCGTGACAGCTGGGCCGGGCCCATGACAGTTGCCGAAGATTCCGCGCCAGACCCTGCAGCAGCTACGCCATCAGGCCCAAAGCGTCAGGGCGATCGCTAAGACGGCTCCGGTGCCATGCCCGGTCGAGCGGTAAACCACGTTCCCTGACGGTAATTGGCGCGGCCTTTGTGCGGGTCTCGGCGCTGAACGTATGTCCGGCCACCGGTCAAGCAGATATGGACCTGGCTGACGAGGAGGAGCAGCCCGGTGAATTCCCAGCGCATTTGTCCAGGTGGCGCAGTCTGCATGAGTTACCATGTCGCGGACTAGCACTTGGACGAGCCTGCACGTACCGGCTGCAGTCACCCACGACCCGATCTGGGCCAGGCAAGCTTGCCATGTGTCGTAGGCGCCACCGGATGCACGCGGCAGCAAGCCGCCGCGGACCAGGTTGGCCGACCTCACCTGGACGGCGTCGAAACCGAGATTCAGCTGGACCTACGCGCCGATGAACGTGCGGCAAGTGAAACCAGCCAGAAAACCACTGAGCGGGGGACGGAAGTCCCTGCTATCGCGCTGGAAGTCCACAGCCGCCGACGGCGGGCTGGTGAGATTACTCCTGCGGCATGGTTCGGGGAGGACCCTCGGACTTCCGCCGGTATACAAGCTCGCATGGCATCGCCTGATCGGGCATGAGGAAGCATGATCACAGCGGCATCAGCCCGTGCAGGGGGAAGACCGCGTTGCGGGTGGCCATGATGGCCCGGTCGATCGGGTCGGAGGGGTCATAGCCGGACTCGAACGGCCGGAACGTGGCAGGTTTCCCCTCGGTCATGTCCTCGGGTGCGGTCAGGCCGGTTCGCCGTGTAACGTAGTCCCGCCAGGGCGCGGGCGTCGGCGCCGTCGGGTTGACCGGCTGGCCTGCGGCCTCGGCGAGCAGGTGCGTCCAGGTTCGCGGCACGACCTGGACCAGGTCGTATCCTCCGCCGCCGGTCAGCAGCCAGCGCCCGCCGGCCAGGTCGTGGGCCAGCGCATGGACCGCGGCGTGGGCGGTGCGCTGGGCGTCGATGCTCAGCTCAAGGTGAGCCAGGGGATCTCGCCGGTGGGTGTCGGCCCCGTGCTGGCTGACCAAGATCTGCGGCCGGAACTGGCGCAGCAGCGGCGGGACGATCGCGTAGAAGGCCCGTAGCCAGCCGGCATCGGCTGTCCTGGCGGGGAGCGCCACATTGACCGCTGACCCCTCGGCGGCGGAGCCACCGGTCTCGGCGGGCAGCCCGGTGAACGGGAACAAGGTTGCCGGGTGCTGGTGCAGGCTGATGGTCAGCACCCGCGGGTCGTCATAGAACGCGGTCTGCACCCCGTCGCCGTGGTGGGCGTCGATGTCCACGTAGGCCACGCGCTCGGCGCCCTGGCGCAGCAGCCAGGCGATCGCGACCGCGACGTCGTTGTACACGCCGAACCCGCTGGCGTGCGCGGCCATCGCGTGATGCATGCCTCCTGCGATGGCCGCGCCGTGCTGGGCCGTGCCTGTCCAGACTGCGCGGGCCGCGGCCAGGGTGGCCCCGGTCACCAGCGCCGACGCGTGGTGCATGCCGGGGAAGACCGGGTTGTCCTCGGTGCCCAGTCCAAACGTCCGCGCGTAGCGGAGGTGGGTCTCCTCTAGGCCGTGGGCACCGAGGTCGTCAGCCCACCCGCTGACCGTGCGCACCGCCGCGATGTACCGCGGGTCGTGCACGAGCGCCAGGTCTGCGCCGGTTGCCGGGTCCGGGCTGGTCATGGTCACACCGCGCTGGGCCCACAACCCGAACTCGTGCGCGAGTTGCATGGTCAGCTCCAACCGCACTGGGGCCAGCGGATGGCCGGGCCCGAAGTGATAGTCAGTCAGCCGCTCGTCCCAGGCCACGTGCAGGATGCAGGTCATCCGCCACCAACCCCTCTGGCACCGCGGGCGGGGTGCCGGGCGGACCAGATCCGATGGTCTGGTGTCTACCTTGGCTGATATTCCGGGCCTGGTCCAGATCCCGGCCCTCGGCCCGCGGCTGGGGCATTGAAGCCTGTTGTACTGTCGGTATAGAAGTCTGTGGCGCACTGTAGTGCCTTGGCCTGCGGACGGAATCGACGCGAAGGTCAGGTGTCAGGCCCGGTGAGCGCCAAAGCGCCCCGTGATCCGGCCAGAGACCCGATCGGCGTGTTCGTCCTGGACGATCATGAGATCGTCCGCAGGGGAGTGTGCGGCCTGCTGGAGGCCGAGCCGGACATCCAGGTGATCGGCGAGGCCGGCACGGCATCTGGCGCCGTGGCCGAGATCCTGGCGCTGCACCCCGATGTGGCAGTGCTGGATGTCCGGCTGCCCGACGGGGACGGGGTGTCGGTCTGCCGGGAGGTCCGGTCGCAGCTGCCCCAGGTGGCCTGCCTGATGTTCACCGGGTTCGGCGACGACCGGGCGCTGCTGGAGTCGATCATGGCCGGAGCGGCCGGATATGTCCTCAAGCAGGTCCGCGGCTCCGATCTGGCCGACGCGGTCCGCAAATGGCTCTCCTTACTGCGGCAGGGAAGATCTGAGCTTGCTGATATCCGCTCCTCAGGAGACCGCGCGGCCTGAAGGAATCCATGGCGCGTACTCGGGCGAGCAGGGCGGCCAGTTCCCGCCCCGTCTCCGGCTCAGCGCCGCCGAGCGCCCAGGACAACGCGGCGCGGATGCTGGCCTGTTCGGCGGACAGCCGATCGGACCAACCCGTCCACTCGGCGCTCGACAGGGCCGCATCCGCCGATCTGGCTACCTCCAGCGCCCACTGGAGCAAGCGGCCGTGCACCGCCGTTTCCCCGCCGGAGGCAGTCAGCCGGTCGGCGGCGAACTGGCGGACCGGCTCCAGCAGCCAATAGCGGGTCACCGGGCCGGCCTGGATCTGCACGAGCGACTTGCCGGCCAGGCTGGCCAGCAGGCCGGCGATCGCCTGCGGCGCCAGCGGCTCGCCAACGGCCACCCGTATCGCTTAATACACGCGGCCTACTCGGATCATCCAGATCTGTGCGGGTTATGGTCAGCCTTGATTGATCGTGGATGGTCATCGGGTGATCATCCGTCTTCGGCCGGCGCCGGGGTGGCACCCGGTCGGTAGCATCGGGGCCTGAGGCCGACGGCCGATCAGCGAAGCATGTCGTGCGCGTTGGCGGCAGCGATTATGAGGCGGGTGGGGCTGCGGCAGGTACGTCTGCCTCACCGGCCCGTATCGTGACGTCAGCCCCCCGGCCGACGAAGCGCTCTCGCAGAATGAATTTCTGGATCTTGCCCGACGGCGTCTGCGGGAACTCCTCCAGCACGGTCCAGTAGCGCGGCGTCTTGTGCGGCGCGAGGTGCTCCCGGCAGTAGGCGAACAGCTCGGCGGGGTCGGGCGTCTGGCCGGGGGCGGGGCGCACGAACGCGGCGACCTGCTCTCCCCATTTCGCGTCGGGTACCCCTACCACGGCGACGTCGGCCACGGTCGGGTGCTCGAACAGGACCTGTTCGATTTCGCGCGGGTAGATGTTCTCGCCACCGCGGATGATCATGTCCTTGAGCCGCCCGCCGATCTGGCAGTAGCCGCGCTCGTCCATCGAGGCCAGGTCGCCGGTGTGCAGCCAGCCGTCGGCGTCGATGGTGGCGGCGGTCTTGTCGGGATCCCGGAAGTAGCCGGTCATCACGTGATACCCGCGCGTGCACAGCTCCCCGATCACGCCGAATGCGACGGTCTGCCCCGATGCGGGGTCGACGATCTTCACCTCGGTCTGCGGCAGCGGGCGTCCGAGAGTGTGCGCCCGGTCCTCGGCGGTGTCCTGCGGCGCCGTCTGCGTGATCACCGGCGACGCCTCGGTCTGCGCGAACACGATCGACAGCGGTGCCCCGAACTCGGCTTCCACCCGGCCGGCCAGCGCGGGCGGCACGACAGCCCCGCCGGTGAGAAGCTGCCGCACCGAGGAGATGTCCGTGGCGGCCAGATCCGGATGGTCGAGCATCATGATGAACATCGTCGGCGCACCGAGCAGGACCGCGGGCCGTTCGGCAGCGACGAGCTCGAGCATCAGGCCGGGATCGAAGTACGGCGGGAGGATCAGCGTGCCGCGGGTAACGGCCGCGCCGAGCACGGACATCACGCACCCGGCGGTGTGGAACAGCGGCATGGCGCTGAGGAAGACGCTGCCCCGCCCAAGGCCCAGGCGGGCCGTATACAGCCGAGCGTTGTTAACGACCCCCCGGTGGTGGAGCACGGCACCCTTGGGGAAGCCGGTCGTGCCGGAGGTGTACTGGATCTGCGCCGCAGCATCCGGGCTCACCACCGGCAGCGCCCGGCCCGGGGCGGCCTCGGCGCAGAACGCCTCCCAGTCGGCGAACGAGACCACCTCGCGCAGCGCGGGCAGGTCACGGCGTACCTGCTGGACCATCTCGGCCATCGGGCTGGCGCGGTAGGCGGGGACCAGGAATATGCCGTCGGCCTGCGACTGGCCCAGCACGTAGGCCAGTTCCTGCGGCCGCAGGGCGGGGTTGACGGTCACGATGGTGATCCCGGCCAGGCCGGCGGCCAGCTCGAGGACCACCCATTCGGGGATGTTGTTAGCCCACACCGCAACCCGATCCCCGGGGGCGAAGCGACCCAGCAGCGCGCGGGCTGTGCGCTCGCAGGCCTCCAGCAGCTCGGCGTAGCTCCAGCGCCGCCGGGCCGCCGGGTCCACCGCTCCCTCCACCAGCGCAGCGGTATCCGGCGCCTCTGCCGCCGCCTCGCGCAAGACGTCGCCGACGGTCAGGTCAAGGACCGGCTGCGAGCGGTCAGCGGGCCAGTACGAGGTCGCGAGCGTCATGTTCCCCCCAGGTTCCATGCATGTGATCCCGGACGCGGATACCAAGCGAACAGCAGCGCCCGGGCTTTTCTTCTGGCGATCCTCCCCTGGGACCAAGGCGAGTGCAAGATCATGGCGGCCTGACGCTCCCGGTCTTCGGACCCAGGCTCGAGCCCCCGAGGACCGATCCGCAAACGCCAAAACTGCCCGACCTCATGATCGCGAAGACATGCCACCATAACCAGCGTCAATGCAGACTGCAGCCCTCATGGCCGCCGCCATACGGATTCCTGCGCAGCCCAGTGCGGCGGCGATGCGCGCCTTATCTGAGTCCAGGGGTCGTTACGCGCTGTGAGCAGAAATAGCCGATGGTCCGCAGGTAGGATGCTCAGCGGCCAGGCGCTGGCGATGACTTTTGGCCAGTGGATCGTCCTCACTGGTGGCGGGCCGCGGCAACCGGCCCGGGTCGCTGTGGGAGCAGCCTGTCAGGAGGTCATCGTGTCGCAGGTCCGGGTGCACAACTTCTCGGTGTCGCTGGATGGATTCGGCACCGGCGAGGGGCAAAGCCTGGATGCCCCGTTCGGGCATGCGGGAACCCGGCTGCACGAGTGGTTCTTCCCGACCCGCACGTTCCGCGCCATGCAGGGCCAGCCCGGCGGCAGCGCCGGCATCGACGACGCTTTCGCCAGCGCGTGGGCCCCGGGCATCGGCGCTGAGATCATGGGGCGGGGCAAGTTCGGCCCGCACCACGGACCGTGGCCGGACCAGGAGTGGAACGGCTGGTGGGGAGATGACCCGCCGTTCGGCACCCCGGTCTTTGTCCTGACCCGCCATCCCCGGCCCGCCGTACAGATGAACGGCGGTACCACGTTTTATTTCCTCGACGCCAGCCCCGCCCAGGCGCTTGCGCAGGCGCGCCAGGCCGCCGCGGGCGGGGATGTCCGCATCGGCGGCGGCCCGTCCACCATCCGCGAATTCCTGGCCGCCGGCCTGATCGACTACGCGCACATCGTCGTGGTGCCGATCGTGCTGGGCCGCGGGGAGCGGCTCTGGGACGGTCTGGAGGGGCTCGAAGACCGCTACCAGATTGAGGCCGTGAACAGCCCCAGCGGCGTCACCCACCTCACCCTCAGCCGCCCGTAACAGCCGGCAGCAGGGCAGGGCGCCGGCCAAGCCGTTCCGCACCTCATGACGTTGGCAGCGGGCGATCCGGGCGGCGGCGTGAAAGCGCAGGGCAGCGGCGATGCCGGCATGGCCGGCCAAGCGCAAGCTGGTCAAACCAGCCAAGGCTTGTCTGCCCCGGCCGCGAGCCGCACAGCCGTTCGGGCGCGGTAACAACCGTCACTCTGCGGCCGACTCTGGGTGACTTGATAGGTATGTCGGCTGCCTGAGCTGTGGCGAACAGATTATCTGTTCGGCCGCCGGCGGATCACCTGGTTGCGACCTGGTGTCGCGGCGCGGCAGGGCGCGAGTTAATCCGTCAGATCATCTGGCGGTCAGGTCGTGTGCGGCTGCCTGTGCGGCCAGTTCGGCGCGGGTGGTGATGCCGAGCTTGGCGAAGATGTGGGACAGGTGCACCTTGACGGTGCCGGGGGCGATGAACAGCCGCCGGGCGATGGCCTCGTTCCGCAGGCCCTCGCCGACCAGGCGGACGATCTCCCGTTCGGCCGGGGTCAGGCTGGCCCAGCCCGCAGCGGGCCGTTTGCGGCCGCCACCTTTGCGGGCGGCGTAGGCGACCGCGTCGTCGAGGGTAAGTTGGTGGCCTTCTTCCCAGGCCTGGGTGAAGCGGTCGTCGCCGAGGGCGTCCCGGGCCTGGCTGGCGGCGCTCGCGGCGGCGCCGCGGTTGGCGGTGAAGCCGGGGGCCAGGTATTGCAGTGGCTGCCGGGCGGCTTCGGCGGCGGCGAGCAGGCGCGCGGCGTCGGTGTGGCGCTCGCGGGCGGCGGCGAGCGCGCCGAGGAGCTCGATGCCGTCGCAGGCGTCCATCCGGTCGCCGCAGCGATGCCAGGCCACGGTGGCCTCGCGGGCCAGGTGCTCGGCGTCGGCGAGCTCGCCGCGGTGCCAGGCCATGACGCCTGCGGCGTAGCGCAGCGCGGCGGCGGTGATCGCCTGGCGGCGGGCGCCGAGTTCGGCGCGCGCCTCGTCGATGGCGGCTTCCGCGGTGTGCTGGTCACCAGCGATGGCGGCCAGGCACGCCAGGGCGGCCAGGGCGGAGGGAACGTACATGACGCTAGCGACCTGGCGCCCGCCGTCGGCGGCCTGGCGCAGCGCGCCGGCCGCGGCTGCGGTGTCGGCCCTGGCGGCGGCCAGGCGGGCCTCGGCCAGCGGGCCGGCGACGCCCACTAGCCGGACGGCGCCGCCTCGGCCCGCGGCCCAGCACAATCCGACCTCGGTTTCGGCCGCGTCGAGCTGGCCCAGGATGGCGAACAGCACCGCCCGGCAGTGGCGCATGGCCGTTTCGGTGAAACTATCGGGGTGCGCCGCTAGCAGGCGCGCGGCCTCTTCCAGCGCGGCCACGGTGGCGGGCTGGATGCCCGCTCCGGAGATCGCGGCCATCGACCAGTTTGTCAGCGCGAGGGCGAGCCCTTCCTGGCCTGCCGCGGTCCGGGCGAGCTCGACCGCGAGCCGGCCGTGCCGGTCGTGCCCGGCTAGGTCGCCGGCCAGGAAGGCGGCGTTGGCCAGCAGGCCCTGGGCCCGCGTGGCGAGCGCCGGATCGGCCTGGCCGGACAGGATCTGGCTGGCTTCGAGTTCGGCGACGATCCGGTCCGCGTCGCCCGCTTGCCAGGCCAGGCCGGCCAGCATGAGGCGGCCCCAGACTTCTAGCCGCGGTTCGCCGGCTTGCTGTGCGCAGGTGATGCCGTCGGCGGCGAGCGGGGCCGCTCGCCGGGTGTCACCCAGGTGCAACGCCGACCAGGCGGCGCCGAGCAGCATCCGGGCCCGGATGCCGGGCGCCACCGGGGCCGCGATGCCGGCCGCGGTGGCCAGGAACTGGGCCGCTTCGCTGTAGCGTCCGGTGGCGATCCACCACCGGACGAGGCGGCCTGCCAGTTCCCGTCCCGCGTCCGGCTCGGCGCCGCCCAGCGCCCAGGACAACGCGGCGCGGATGTTGGCCTGCTCTGCGGAAAGCCGATCTGACCAGCCCGCCCATTCAGTGCCCGGCCGGGCTGCCTCCGCCGACCGGGCCTCGTCCAGGGCCCATTCCAGCAGCCGAAGGTGTACGGCGGTTTCCTCGCCAGAGGCGGACAGCCGGCCGGCGGCGAACTGGCGGACGGTCTCCAGCAGCGAATAGCGGGTCACCGGGTTGGCCTGGACCTGCACCAGCGACTTGCCTGCCAGGCCGGCCAGCAGGCCGGCGACTACCTCCGGCGCTAGGGGCTCGCCACCGGCGACCCGTTCGGCCACCTCGAGGGCGAATCCGCCGCGCAGCGCCGACAGGCGGGCGAGCAGGCGCCGTTCGGCGTGACCGAGCAGCTCATAGCTCCAGGACACCAGGGCTTCCAGGGAGCGGTGCCGTCCCGGGCGGGCGGTGCCGCCGGACAGCAGCCCCGGGTGGCCCTGCAGGCGGGCCGCGAGCTGGGCGGGTCCGAGCGCCGGGCACCGTGCGGCGGCCAGCTCGATGGCCAGCGGCATGCCATCCAGCCGGAAGCACACCTCAGCGATCGCGGCGGCGTTGCCCGCGGTCAGCGCGAACGCGGGGCTTACCGCGCGGGCCCGGGTCACGAACAGGCTGCCCGCCTCGGACGCGGCGACCGCGCGGACCGAACCGTCCCCGGGCAGTTCCAGCGGCGGCACCGGGAAGACGAATTCGCCGGGCACGTCCAGGCGTTCCCTGCTGGTGGCCAGGATCCGCACCCGGCGGCACTGCCCGGTCAGCATCGCCACCACCTGGCTGGCTGCTTCCAGGACGTGCTCGCAGTTGTCCAGCACGATCAGCAGCTCGCGGTCGGCCAGCGCCCGCACCACGCCTGTCATCGGGTCCGCGGCATCGGCTTCCGGAACGCCCAGCGCCTCGGCGATAGACATAGGAACGAGCGCGGGATCGGTGAGCGAAGCCAGTTCCACCAGCCGCGCGCCGTCCTCGAAGCCAGGCTCAGCCAGCGTCGCCACCCGCAGCGCCAGCCGGGTCTTGCCGCCCCCGCCGGGGCCGGTCAGCGTCACCACCCTGGCCATGCGGATCCGTTCGAGCACAGCAGCTATCTGGGGTCCACGGCCCACCAGCGAACTCACCTCGGCCGGCAACCCCGGATGCCGCGGCGGCAGACCTGACGTCGGCGCACCCCCTTAACAGTCTTGGCAGGCACCACGCTTCGTATGACCTGACCGGGCGAGATATACCCCCTTCGGCAGATGCTGCCGGGAACGGGAACCGCGAGCCTGTTCTCACCGGAACACCACCATCTGGGAGGACCCGATGAACCGTACCCATGCCCCAGCCGGCATGGCTCACTATTACCCGCGGCGAGCGCAGCTGTCCATGCGGCCGGCATCGCACGGCGGCGGCAAGTCGGCCCACGACTCCGGGTGCTCCAGCACAGTTGACTTCTCCAGTCAGGCCCGGGGACACAGGCACGAGGAGGCAGCGCTATGGGTATCGGCATGACCAGGGTGCAGCATGTCAAGATCCCGGTGTCCGATCTGGGGCGTAGCGCGGGCTGGTATGCCGCGCTCCTGGATCTGGTGCCGTTCCGCGAGTTCGTTGAGCATGGTGTCCTGCGCGGGGCCGCGCTGCGCAGCCCAGAAGCCGCGGTTGTTTTCGCGCTCCGGGAACGGCAGTTCTGCGCCAGCCAGCCCAGCCTAGCGGGATTTGACCTGATTGCCTTGCGCATGGCCAGCCGCGAAGCCCTGGCCGACCTGGCCGCCAGGTGCGACCGGCTGGCCATCGATCACAGCCCAGTACAAGACCGCGGCCCCCACGAAGCGGTCGTGGATGTTCCTGACCCGGACGGCACCGTATTGCGCTTCTTCTGGGAGCAGGAGACCGAGCAGGCCCTGGAATTCACCGGGTTGTGCTTCGGCACCGCGGGGCCCCCGGAATTTTACGAGGTGCCGCGGCTGCCCATTCCGGCGCACGAGCAGACTGGGCTGGCCGTGGGTCAGCCGGTCACGGAGGGAGCGGGCCTGGCGCCGCCGGGACATAATCCGAGCTCGGAATACCGGTGTGGTGACGGTCCCGGTCCCGGCACCGCGAAGACCTGGTCTATGCATGCGGTCGTTGCCACCGTGCGCATCGAGGATCTGGAGACAGCCCGCCAGGCGCTGGCGGCCTTGAGGTTGAACGTGGTGCCCAGGGCGCCCGGTTTTGTCAGTGCGTGCTGGCTGGCTCCGGCTGACGGTGTCGGCATGTCCGTCATCGTCTTCGAGACGAGGGAACACGCCGAGGCCGCTATCGGCTATCCGCTTGCGCCGCTGCCGGGCGTCACGCCGCTGACCGTCGAGATCCGCGAGGTGGTTGCCAGCGCGTGACCGGCGGGTTATCGGGACGCAGGGTGAGCAGCAGCAGGTGCAGCGCCTGGCCCGGGCATGCCAGGTTGCCGCGATCATCGGCAGCTGGTTGCCTTGGGGCGTGATCTGTGGCGACAGCAAGAGCGTCGAGCTCGTCTGCGGCGCATTCGGGCTGACGGCAGAACCCGCAGCCTCGCTTATCCCGGTGTCGCGGGGTGCGATGGGACGCGTCTGGGTGCCTGGATCTGGGCGCGGAGCGCTACGCCGTCAAATCACCTGCCACCGGGACCTGCACCCCGACAACGTGCTGGTCGAGGCCTCTGGCGAGCTGGCCGTGCTCGACTGGGACGATGCAGGGCCGGCCTGCCCGGACCGTGAGCTTGCCGGGCTCTTGATGTTCTGGCATGGCCATGACGACGGCACAGCCGATGATGCCGCAGTGCAGCGCACCCTCGCCGCCTACCGCGCTGGCGGGGGCCCCGGCCGGCTGCGCGACGAGCAGTCGTTCGGCATGTACATCGCTTGCAGGCTCAACTTCCTGGAGGCCCAGGCCAGCGTGGCACTGGACCCGGGCGCGGCCCCCGAACACCGGGCATACGCGTCCAGCGAGGTCTCTGACACCCTCGCCCGGCTGCCTACGCCCAGCCTGATCAGCCATCTGACCAGCCTTGCCGCTGCAGCCCTGGGTTGAGCCACGCCTGGCCAACTTCTCACGCGCATGCGGGTGGGCGAAATAGTGTTCGCCCCCGGCGCCGCCGCCGCCATCCGTGTCGGTGCTGGCGGCTTCACTCCCCTTGAAGCAGCCTGCGAGCCAGGCGGAGCGCTGGGCGGCGGATGGCCTTGGGTGAGCGCACGCTCTCCGCCCTCTTCCCCGGTCAGCCGGTCCGCCAGTTCCCCATGCACCAGCACCCGCCAAAGGTGCCATTGTTGCGCTCCACCAGCGCGGCGAACGCGGCCCACGTCGATTGGTCGAGAGCCATCACGGTGTACGCGGGTCCGGCCATGAAGCCCAGCCTAACGGGCCACCGCACGTCCCGAACCAGCGGCATCGCTGGGCGCCTGGCCGTCGTCCCAGTACCTTGGCCAGGCTCGCTGCCTGGGGCTTGGTTTCTGGCCACGGTGCTTCCAGAGGCTCAATGTCAAGGGTGGCCGAAGGCCGTTCCGGGGGAAACTCATCCCCAGCCGCCATCGTGATGCGAGCACCGTGACCATGTGGCCGCCGATGACACGGAAATCTGCGGCGATGTCTCCGAATGCCCGTGCTAGGTCGCCGTGCGCGACATAGCCGAGATCATCGGCAACCGAGGTGGCACGGTATCTCAATCCTGTCATTACGGCAGCTTGCGCAAGTTTTGTCGTAGAATTGCAGTCGTGAGTCGGCTTGCTGAGGTTGCCCGGCATGTGGGGGTGAGTGAGGCGACGGTCAGTCGCGTGCTCAACGGCAAGCCCGGGGTGTCGCAGTCGACCCGGACCGCGGTGCTGACGGCGCTGGACGTGCTGGGCTACGAGCGGCCGACCCAGATGCGCGGCCTGCGCGGCCGCCTGGTCGGCCTGGTGGTACCCGAGTTGCGCAACCCAGTGTACCCGGCGTTCGCCGAGGTCATCGGGGTCGGGCTGGCCAAGCACGGGGTGACCCCGGTGCTGTGCACGACCACCTTCGGCGGAACGCCCGAGCCGGACTGTGTGTCGATGCTCCTGACCTGGCAGGTCTCCGGGATCATCTTCGTGTCCGGGCGCCATGCCTCGGCCATGGAGGACCACGGCCACTATCACCGGTTGATGGACCGGGGACTGCCGGTCGTGGCGGTCAACAGCATCACCAGTGACCTCAAGCTGCCGACGGTGTCGGCGGACGACTTCAGCGCGGTCGATCGCGCGGTGCAGTACCTGGCGTCCCTGGGCCACCGGCGGATCGGGATAATGGTCGGCGACGACGGTCTTGAGGTGGCCCGGCGGAAGGTGGCGGCCTTCGCCGCCGTCATGCGCAAGTACTGCGATGTCGGCGATACCGGGCCGCTGGTTGAGCGGTCTCTCTACAGCCTGGAGGGCGGGCAGGCCGCCGGTACCAGGCTGTTCGGGCGCGGGATCACGGCCGTGGTGTGCGGCAGCGACCTGATGGCGCTCGGCGCGATCCGCGCGGCCCATCGGCTCGGGCTGACCGTGCCCGATGATGTGTCGGTGGTCGGCTTCGACGACTCGGCGTTCATGACGCTGGTCCATCCGCCGCTCACCACGATCCGTCAGCCGGTAGAGAGCATGGGGCGCGCCGTGGTCGACCTGCTGATGCAGCAGATCGCTGGGGCGCATGTCCCGCCCGAGGAGATCCAGTTCGAGCCGGAGTTGGTCGTGCGGGCCAGCACCGGATCCGCTCCGCGCCCCTGCCTGTCCGCCTGACCATCTTGGTTACGCTGGGCGAGTAGCTCCCGGCTGGCTGCGGGCGTGCTTCTGCCGTTGCTCACACGGCTGAAATTTCGACGTAACTTGCTGATCATTCTGATTATTTTTTCCGCGGATTTTTTGCGTTCTTGCGTAAGCCTCGTTAGAGTCGATGGCAGAGGGAAGCGCTCAGGCGCGGCAGCCATGGACAAAGAAGCCCAGCCATCACGTCATGCCCTGGCAGCCGAAGGAGGACAACCTGTGATCGACCACGCCAACCGCACCTGGTGGCGTCACGCGGTCGTCTACCAGGCCCACACCCGCAGCATCGCCGACGGCAACGGCGACGGGATCAGCGACATCGACGGTCTCCGGTCCCGCCTGCCCCATCCGCGTGACCTGAAGGTCGACGCGATCCGGCTCGCCCTGTAACCAGGCGGGAACCCGGCACCGCCACCACGGCCGGCCGCGTCGCGCTGCGTCCGCACGGGCGCCACGAGTCGTGACACGGCATCAGCAGCAACCACCCTGCACCGACCCGAATCCTCACTGTAAGCAACCGGCCAACCCGGTTGATCTCGACCGCCTACGAATCGTCAGGAGGCACCGCTGATGACAGCGATAACCGAGACCAGCACCGCGTTCACCGGCACCGACATCGAGTTGCTCGACGCGTACTGGCGTGCCGCCAACTACCTGTCCGCCGGACAGATCTACCTGCTCGACAACCCGTTGCTGCGCGAGCCGCTGCGGCCGGAGCACATCAAGCCGCGCCTGCTCGGGCACTGGGGGACGACGCCCGGGCTGAACCTGGTCTACACCCACATGAACCGGCTGATCCGGGCGCACGACCTGGAGGCTATCTTCATCACCGGGCCGGGGCACGGCGGGCCCGCGCTGGTCGCCCAGGCCTGGCTGGAAGGCACCTGGGGCGAGACCTATCATCACGTCGACCGGAACGAAGACGGGATGCGTACCCTGTTCCGCCAGTTCTCCTTCCCCGGCGGCATCCCGAGCCACGTCGCGGCCGAGGTGCCCGGCTCGATCCACGAGGGCGGCGAGCTGGGGTACGCGCTGGCGCACGCCTACGGCGCCGCGTTCGACAACCCGGACCTGCTGGTGTGCTGCGTGATCGGCGACGGCGAGGCTGAGACCGGGCCGCTGGCGGCGAGCTGGCACGCCAACAAGTTCATCGATCCGGCCCGGGACGGCGCCGTGCTGCCGGTGCTGCACCTGAACGGCTACAAGATCGCCAACCCGGCCGTGCTGGCCCGGATACCCGAACGCACGCTGGTGAGCCTGCTGGAGGGGTACGGGCACACGCCGTACATCGTCTCGGGGGACGATCCGGAACAGGTCCACCGGGACCTGGCCGCAGCGCTGGAGGCGGCCTGGCAGCAGATCACCCTGATCCAGCAGGAGGCCCGCCTCGGCAGCCTGACCGGGCAGCCGTCCTGGCCGGTCATCGTGCTGCGCACCCCGAAGGGCTGGACCGGCCCGCGTGAGGTCGACGGGGTCCCGGTCGAGGGAACCTGGCGCTCCCATCAGGTCCCGCTCGCCGACGTCCGCGCCAACCCCGGCCACCTGGCCCAGCTCGAGGGGTGGCTGCGCAGCTACCGGCCGGAGGAACTGTTCGACACCGCCGGGAAGCTGGCCGGGCCGCTGGCGGCGCTGCCGCCCCGTGGCGAGCGCCGGATGAGCGCGAGCCTGCACGCCAATGGCGGCCTGCTCACGCAGGATCTGCGGCTGCCGGACTTCCGCGGGTACGCCGTCGAGGTCAGCGCCCCCGGGGCTGTGGCCAGCGAGCCGACCCGGGTGCTGGGGGGATGGCTGCGGGACGTGATCGCGGCCAATCCGTCGACGTTCCGCCTGTTCGGCCCCGACGAGACCGAGTCCAACCGGCTCTCGCCGGTGTTCGAGACTACCGACCGCGCGTGGAGCGCCGGGCACGAGCCGGGAGATGACAATCTCGCGCCGGCTGGCCGGGTCATGGAGATCCTGTCGGAGCACCTGTGCCAGGGATGGCTCGAGGGCTACCTGCTCACCGGGCGGCATGGGGTGTTCAGCTGCTACGAGGCGTTCATCCACATCATCGACTCCATGTTCAACCAGCACGCGAAGTGGCTGAAGGTGACCCGCGGCATCGGCTGGCGCAGGCCGATCCCGTCGCTGAATTACCTGCTGACCTCGCACGTGTGGCGGCAGGACCACAACGGCTTCTCACACCAGGATCCCGGGTTCCTCGATCACGTGGTCAACAAGAAGGCGGAGATCATCCGCGTCTGGCTGCCGCCGGACACCAACACCCTGCTGGCGGTGGCCGACACCTGCCTGCGTTCCCGCGACCTGATCAACGTGATCGTGGCCGGGAAGAACCCCAGCCCGAGCTGGCTGCCGATGGACCAGGCCATCGCCCACTGTGCGCGGGGCACCGGAATCTGGGACTGGGCGGGCAACCACGCCGGCTCCGAGCCCGACGTCGTGCTGGCGTGCGCCGGAGACGTCCCCACGCAGGAAACGCTAGCCGCCGCCGACATGCTCCGGCAGCACCTCCCCGGCCTCAAGGTCCGGGTGGTCAACGTGGTGGACCTGATGCGCCTGCAACCCGAGAGCGAGCATCCGCACGGACTGCCGGACCAGCAGTTCGACGCGCTGTTCACCCGCGACCGGCCGGTCATCTTCGCCTTCCACGGCTACCCGTGGCTCATCCACCGGCTCACCTACCGGCGAACCAACCACGCCAACATGCACGTGCGCGGGTACAAGGAAGAGGGCACCACGACCACGCCGTTCGACATGGTCATGCTCAACGACATCGACCGGTACCACCTGGTCATCGACGTCATCGACCGGGTACCCGGCCTGGCGGTCGCGGCCGCCGGGCTGCGTCAGCAGATGGTCGATGCCCGGCTCCGGACCCGCCAGTACACCCGCGAGCACGGCGAGGATCCGGCGGAAATCGTCGAGTGGACATGGCCGGCCAGCCGATGACGCACCCGGCCGCACTCGCTACCGAGACAACAGGATCCGGGAGCGAAATGGAAGATCTCGCGCATCGTTGGCGCACGCGCCTGGCCGGGCGGAGCCCCCGGGTCATCCTCACCGACGGGGATGACCCGAGGGCGGCCGAGGCCGCGCGGCGGCTGGCCGCCACCACGCCGGTCAGGCCCGTGCTGCTGTCCGACAGCCTCGCCGGCGGCGACGGGGTGGACGTGCTCACCCCCGCGGCCGCCCGCAGCGACCCCAGGATCGCCGGCCACATCGACGGGCCGCTGTCCCGCCGCGGGATCCCGGCGCCCGAACGGGCCGCCTTGATCGGCGACCCGCTGTACATCGGTGCCGCCGCGGTCCGGGCGGGCCTGGCCGACGCGTGCGTCGGCGGGTCCGCCCGGCCCACCGCCGACGTCATCCGCGCCGGGATCCGGATCATCGGCCCCGCTGCCGGGGTGAGCGCCGTGACCAGCTGTTTCCTGCTCGTCCTGCCAGACGCCCGCGTGTTCGCGTACGCCGATTGCGCAGTGATCCCGGAGCCCGATGCCGCGCAGCTGTCGGACATCGCCCTGTCCACGAACCGCACGTTCGCCGAGCTGACCGGCCGGGACCCGGTCGTGGCCATGCTGTCGTTCTCCACCAAGGGAAGCGCTGATCATCCCGTGGTGGAGCGGGTCCGGACCGCGACCGAGCTGGTGCGGACCCGCTCGCCCGGCCTGGCCGTAGACGGGGAGCTTCAGTTCGATGCCGCGCTCGCCGAGGCGGTCGCGACCCGCAAGGCGCCGCGCTCGCCGGCGGCGGGACGGGCGAACGTGTTCATCTTCCCCAACCTCGACGCCGCCAACATCGCGTACAAGATCACCGAACGGCTGGCGCGTGCGGCCGCCATCGGCCCGATCCTGCAGGGGCTGGCCGCTCCCATGAACGACCTGTCCCGTGGCTGCAGCGTGGACGACATCGTCGGCGTCGCCCTGGCCAGTGCCGTGCAGGCACCGGCCCGGCGCACCTCCAGTCTGGAGAGTGCGTCGTAGCGTCCCGTCTGTCTGATGCTCGCACCCGAAACCCGGCGCCGGGAGCCGCAGCTCGGGGCCGAGCTTGCCGAACAGCTCCTCTCCTGGGATCGCCGTCGCTTCATCGCGGCCGTGCGCTCGGTGCTGGTCGACCGGCTTCCTCCGAGATCTCCCCCGGGCATGGCGATCCGCGGCATTACCCAGCGCCCGACACGCCGGCGCGATCAGGCCCGGCGACCAGAGCGGACACCAAGCCGCACACCAGGAACGCCCGGATAACGGTTCAGTACGACGCCCCAAAGAGGACGGCCAGGCAAACTGGTTCATAGCCTGCATATTCCAATTCAGGGTCACCAGGAAACCCGGAATTACTAAGGCTCGGCACATGCCATGGAAGATGAGGCCATACCGCGGTCATCCCGTGCGCAGGCCTGAGAACCAGCAGGTCATCCCCACGCCGGGAGGGGGTAGTGGCATGTCAGGCCAGCCTGCATAGGCAAATTCGGGTTATCAGCGGTCTGCAGGCAGCATCGGCGGCATTGCGAGCGGATTTCTTCCGCGACTGCGATATCACGGAGGTAGCGCGGCTCGAATGGGTTAGCGTAGAGAGGCAAGATCACCGATTACATAGGGGAGTTCCAATCATGAAATTGAGCGCACGCAACCAGATCCCAGCCCGGGTCACCAGCATCAACAGCGGAGAAGCGATCGCCAACGTCGAGCTGGATGCTGGCGGGGTGCGCCTGGTGGCATCGGTCACCGTCGAAGCCGTCCGCGAGCTCGGCCTGGCTGAGGGAAGTCAGGTCACCGCGGTGATCAAGGCATCGGACGTCATCGTCGCGACCAACTGACCCCGCTCCAGGGGCCTTGGCCCCGGCCGCAGGCCACGCAGGATTGCCTGGCAGCGTGCCGGGGCCGCCCTGACTTCGTAACAGAAATAGGTCGTGCGTGCCGCCCGCGCGCACGCTGGCGCCGGCGGCGACCGCTCGTTAGCGCGGACCTGTCACCAGGGACGGCGGCGCATGGTGCATTCCGGCACGCATCCCACCAAGCGGGCTTTTCGCCTCACGGTTCGGGATTTCGACTTCGGAATGACCGAGAGAAATGCTGTGCCCGTTTACTACGTGAATCTTTTGGCGGTTTTCGCTGGCGTGCGTTGTCGCCGCTCACAAACGGACTGGCGCGAAGCTTGTGGCGCTTGTCGTTGAATCCTCGGCCGCTAACACCGAGCATATCCATCAGAGCCGCGCCACAACATGAGGAGGCTCCTATGGCAGAAGTTGAGGCAGTTCACAACGCTCAGGTAGCGGAGGAGGCACAGCTCGCCACGGCCCCCCCATCGGGCGGCGACCCGGTCCCGCTCGGGCTGCTGGTGTTCGCACTCGGCAGCACGGTCCTGGGCATCTCGCTGCTCGGCTACGTGCCGCTGGCGGTCCAGGGCAACTCGATCATGCCGATCGTGTTCGCCGCCACCGGGCTCGGGCTGCTGATAACCACGACCTGGGCTGCAAGGATCGGCGAGACGTTCGTCGCAACCGTGCTGGGTGCGTTCGCGGCCTTCTGGATCA
>Ga0335081_10004660_pt1 | contig 21639 bp, 19 predicted proteins | sample Lox_Sample_35_FD_206713 | JGI IMG/M metagenome (GOLD analysis project Ga0335081, IMG submission 206713) | Soil microbial communities from Loxahatchee National Wildlife Refuge, Florida, United States - Lox_Sample_3.5 | ecosystem: Environmental > Terrestrial > Soil > Wetlands | place: USA... | reverse complement strand
ACGTATCGGCGATCAGCGTGCCGCCCGAGTGGTTGCCGACGAGCAACACCGGGCCTTCTGGTGGGATGTGTTCGAGTCCACGGACGTCAGCCCGGAAGTACAGCTGTGAGGCGAGCCGTACCGCCGGCAGCGTGCGCTCGATGTACACCGGGTCGCGCATCGCGAACGGATCGCGCTCGCCGTGGTCGGTAACGGTGGCGGCGAGATCCTCGCCGATCGCGGCGAGCATCCGCATGTACGCCTCAGCGGGTCCCAGCGACCCGCGCAGCATTTTTGAGAGTCCTCCCGCCACGGGTGTTGGTCTACCCGCCAACCCCCGACTTGCAAGCATCGAGAGGGAGAGGTAGGTTTCGCGTGTCGGGCGCTTTGCGGTCGTGTTGGTCGCGTCGCTGGTCGTGATGGTTCCGGCCGCGCGGGCGGCAACGCGCCCTGATGGCTCGGTGCCGGCGCCGGCGCAGGTCACCCAGCTGGTGACCAACGTGCCGGTCAGCACGCTCAACCGAGTCGGCATCGGCGACAGCCGCAACCCCGTCACCGACCGTTCCTTCGGGATTATCAAGGGCGACGGTCACTTCACGACCGCCGGCAAGCTACAGATCGTGACCGCCGAGCTCGCCTGGTGCCCTCACTGCGCGGCGAACAGCTGGGCGTTGGCGGTGGCGCTGAGCCGGTTCGGAACCTTCAGCGGGCTGGGCGAGGTCAACACCGGCACGTATTTCTGCAAGACCGCCGAGGATCCGTGCAACCTGAACCCGCTCTATTGCTTTCCGTACACGCACGGGCTCAGCTTCATGGGCGCCGCTTACCGGAGTCCATACATCAGCTTCGCGCCGGTCGAGCTCCAGGACGTCAACGGCCACAACCTCCAAAAGCCCACTCGGCACGAGCGGCGCTCGCTCGCGGCTGTTCATCTGCAGGGAGTGACTCCCGCGATCTCGATCGGGGGTGCCTGGGGCTTTGCCGGGTCGGGATATGACCCCGGGACGCTCGCGCACATGACGTGGTCGCAGATCGCCGGGACTCTCGCGGATCCTCACAATCGGATCGCGCGTGAGGTGGACGGCCTGGCCAACCTGTTCGCGGCGGCGATCTGCAGCGCGACCAACGGCCGCCCGGGCAGTATCTGCACCACTCGCGGGGTGCGCGCCGCCGCTGCCGCGGTCCTTCGCAAGTACCACAGGCCGCCGCCGCCGTGATCCGCGCGGCCACATCCGCGCGGCGTGCCGCGCTCGCCGTCGCGGTCTTCTCCGCGGTGCTGTTCGGCTTGGTGGCCGCCGCCGGCGCGGCCACGGCACCGAGGGACGCCCTGCGCCAGGCACGGGCTCTCGCGCCGCGGGCCAGCGCCGCCGCCGCCGCCCTGACGCGGGCAACGGCCCGCGACCTCTGGATCAACAGTCGTGAAGCCGACGCTCCTCCTTACGGGAGAAACGTCTTCGCCGCGTCCAAGCAAGCCGTCGATGACCCTGCAGGGCTGTCGGCGACCGCAACCGGACTGATCATCACCGCGGATCGGGGTCTGGCCGAAGACGCCTTCGCGCTGGCGCACGGCGGGGGCGCCGCGATGCTCGCGTCGGCGCGGTCGGCGCTGTCGGCCGGGAACCGTCAGGCGCGCGCCGGCAACCTATCGGCGGCGATAGATCTGTACGCGAAAGCTTGGCAGTTGGCCGACGGCACCATCGCCCGGCGTGTGGCGGGCGAGGTAACGCACGTCCCATCTGCGACGCTCGTCGGGGCGGCAGAGCACGCGCTTGCGGTCACACGCTTCGGCATGTCCGGGCCGAGCATCGTGCAGGGGGTCACGCCGCTCGCGTCGGGCGGCAAGCCCGAGGTCTTCTACGCCGGCTCGGAGGCGTGTCCCTTCTGCGGCGTTCAGCGCTGGGGGATGATCGTCGCCCTGTCGCAGTTCGGGACGTTCTCGAACCTGCACCTAATGCAGAGCGTCCCGACTACGCCTCCCCAGGTGACTACGTTCACCTTCTTCGGGTCGAGCTACCACAGCCCCTATGTCTCGTTCGTTCCGGTCGAGGTGTGGAGCAACGTGCCGGCGCATCCCGGTCTCGTCCCGCTCCAGACTCTCACCCATTCCGAGGCCCTGCTTGTGCACAGGTTCGACCCCCCGGTCGAGACGCCGTTCATCGACATCGGCAACCGATTCATAACCGACAGCTCGACGGTCGACCCACAGCTCATCGCGCACAAGTCGTGGACGCAGGTCGCCGGCGGCCTGACTGACCCGAGCAACGTCTCCACCCAGGCGATCGCCGGGGAGGCCGAGGTGCTGACCGCCGAGGTGTGCGAGGCGACGGGCGGCAACCCGGCGTCGGTCTGCTCGGCGGCGGTCGTCCAGCAGTACGAAGCCGCGCTGCCGACGTTGACGGGAAAGGGCGGATCGTGTCCGGCGCCACCGGGACCTGGAGGTCCGCCGCCGGCGCGAGACGCTGCGTCGAGCGCGCACCAGGCCACGCGGTCGGATCCGATCGCGACCGCCGCCCGCTGCCAGTTCTAGACCGTTGGATGAGCTCGGCCTGCCAAAGCTGCTCGGCTGAGGTTCCGTCAGGCGCGAAGTTCTGCGGACAGTGCGGGGCGCCGCAGGCAGTTCACTGTCCGGCGTGCGGGACGCTCACCAGTCAGCTAGGGCAGCGATTCTGCTTCGAGTGCGGCATGGCGATACCTGCGGTCGCCGGCCGGGGGTCGCATGGCGCGAGCGCTCCGGCATCGGCACCCGGGGCGCGTGAGGACACATCCGTGTCGACCGTGTTCGATCCACCGGCGGTCGAGCGCCGGCTGGTATCGGTGCTTTTCGGAGATCTGACCGGGTTCACGACGTTCAGCGAGAGCCACGACGCGGAGGAGGTGCGCCAGCTGGTGGCCACGTACTTCGTGGCCGTGCGGAGAATCGTGGGCGCGTACGGCGGGACCGTACGCAAGTACGAGGGCGACGGGGTGATGGCCGTGTGGGGCGCTCCAGTCGCCCGGGAGGACGACGCCGCGCGGGCGGTGCGAGCGGCGCTCGATCTGGTGGCGGCCGTCACCAGCCTCGGCGATCGGCTCGGTCTCGACCTGCGGCTTCGAGTCGGCGTGCTCACCGGCGAGGCCGCGGTCGACATCGCCTCCGTCGACGAGGGCATGGTGCAGGGAGACGCGGTGAACACGGCGGCGCGGCTGCAGTCGATCGCCGAGCCGGGCACGGTGCTCGTGGACGACGTCACCCGGCTCGCGACCGAGCGCGCGATCGTCTACCAGGACGCGGGCACCCACCTGGTGAAGGGCAAGTCGATTCCCGTCCAGGCGTGGCGACCGATGCGGATCGTGGCCACGGTCGGCGGCGCGGGACGACCGCTGCTGGAGCTGCCGCTCGTGGGACGGGCCGTCGAGCAGGAGGTCCTGCGTGGGGCGCTCGACCGTCTGCTCGAACCGGGGGCGGGGTTGGCGCTTGTGTCCGTCGTCGGAGAGGCGGGACTCGGCAAGTCGCGGCTGGCCTGGGAGCTCGAGAAGTACGCCGACGGTCTCGCGGCGCCGGTGTTGTGGCATCACGGCCAAGCCTCGAGCTTCGGCCAGGGGATCGGCTTCCGGGCGCTCGGCGACATGGTTCGGGGACGGGCCAGGATCACGATCGAGGACTCTCGGGACACCGAGCGGACCAAGCTCGACGCGCTCCTCGACGATCTGTTCGCCAGCGATGCTGAGGAACACGCGCGCGTAGGGCGGGCGCTTCGCCGCCTGCTCGGGCTCGATGACGGCAGCGAGCTGATCGACCGTGGTGAGCTGTTCTCCTCATGGCGACTGCTGTTCGAGCGTCTCGCGGAGCGTCATCCGGTGCTGCTCCTGTTCCAGGACCTCCACTGGGCTGACCAGGGGCTGTTCGACTTCATCGCTCACATGCTCGACTGGGCGTTCAAGTCGCCGATCCTGATCCTCGTGCTCACCCGTCCGGACGAGCGTCTCGACGCGTTCGGTCAGCGCGAGCAGCGCCTGAATCTCATGCCGCTGGCGCCCGAAGAGATCGAGACGCTCGTCGCCGAGGCGGTCAGCAACGCCCCCAGCAAACTGCTGGCCGTCGTGCGGGATCACGCCGGCGGCGTGCCGCTGTTCGCGGTCGAGTCGCTGCGCATGCTCGCCGACCGGGGAGTGATGGTGGCCGAGCGCGACGCCGACACCTATCGCCTCGTCGGAGACGTGCACGAGCTGGCGGTTCCGCCGAGCATCCACGCCCTGATCGCCGGGCGCCTCGACGCACTCGGCGCCGACGAGCGCCATGTCCTGTTCGACGCCGCGGTCCTCGGTCAGCGCTTCACCGCCGCGAGCACCGCAGCGGTCGCCGGGGCCGCCGACGCGGAGGTGAGCGCCTTGCTCGACGCGCTCGTCGAGAAGCAGTTCCTCACGATCTCGACCGACCCGCTGTCGCCTGAGCGCGGCCAGTATGCGTTCTCGCACCGCCAGGTACAGCGGGTGGCGCTGGCCACGATGTCCAAGCCGGCGCGGAAGGAGAGGCACCTCGCGGCCGCCGAGTGGCTCGCGAAGGGCGAGCCGGATCCCGACGTCGCGGGTTTGTACGCCGGTCACCTGCTGGCCGCCGCGGACGCCGATCCAAGCGCGGAGGATGCCCAGTTCATCCGACGGCGGGCATTGACCACGATCGTCGAGGCGGCTCGACGCGCGGCGAGCGTCGGCGCCCTGCGCGAGGCGGTCGCTCTGTTCGAACGGGCCGCGGAGATAGAGCCGGACGACGGGCGCAGGGCGGAGCACCTGGTCGAGGGCGCCGGGTGGGCGGAGCACTACGGTGACCGCGCGGTGGCCGCCGACCACTACGCGACGGCGCGGGTGCTGCTCGAGGCCGCCGGACGTCCGCGCGAGGCGCTCGTCTTGCGGACCCGTGAGCTCTACGCCCACCGCTGGACCCGCCCGCCCGCAGAGCTGATCGAGCCGCTCCGTGCCGTCTACGACGCCCTCCGCGGAACCGACGACGCAGCCTTCGCCGCGGCTGCCGCCGCGCTCGCCGGTGTGCTCTACGCCGACGGGGATGCGGACGCCGCCGAGATTGTCGCCGGCGAGGCGGCTGACGCGGCCAAGATCGCCGGAGCCCCCGTCGAGCTCGGCGCTGCGCTCAACCTGCGCGCGTCGGCGTTTGTCGAGCTCGGTCGGCCGGCGGACGCGCTCGAGCTGTTCCGGGCGGCACTGCAGGTGCGCGAAGTCCACGCGCCCGCCGAGGTGCCGTTCACGCGGGCGAACCTCGCGATCTCGCTTTCGGCGCTGGGCCAGTTCGCGGAGGCTGCCGACGCCGCGAGGACCGCGATCGAAGCGGCGGAGCGGTTTGCGAGCAGCGCGAGCCGCGAGGGAGCGACGCTCCATCTCGCGCGCACTCTGTTCTGTCTCGGAGAGTGGGAAGAGGCACTCGAGACGATCGGCCGGGTAGCGCTCGAGGCGACTCCGGCGAACGCCGGCATGGCGATTGGTCCGCCAGTGCTCGTGGCGGTCGCCCGGGGCGAATTCGACAACGTGCGTTCGATGATCGACGCCTTCAATCGAGACCAGGCTCAGTCCGGCGCCGCTTTCGAGAGCGATTACCGCAGCGTGTTCACCGTCGCCCTCGCGCACGCCGAGGGCGCCCCGGACCGAGCGCTGGCCGCGATCCTCGACGCCGGCTCCGGTGACTACGCCGAGTGGCCGGCCTGGCTGCCGTTCGCGATCGATCTGATCGTGGGTGTTGACGACGATCAGCCGCTCGCGGCCGCGCTCGGCGCGCTGGAAGGACCGGTTGCGCCGAAGAGCTCGCCGTACGTGACGGCGCAGGCGCGGCGGCTCGCTGGACACATCGCCGCTCGTGCCGGCGACCGCGACGCCGCCGCCGAGCACTGGAGCGTGGCCAGGCGGATCGTGAGCGAGGCCGGGGTCGTGTTCGACGCCGCCGTGCTCGCACTCGAACTGGCACAGGCCGAGCTTGAAGACGGCGCCGATGCGTTGCGGGCGGACGCTGTCGCCACGTTCGGCTGGGGGCGGGACCGTGGATCGAGCGCGCCCGCCGGCGTGCCGCGCGCCCTATCCACTGAGAGGCGCGTTCCTGCCTGGACGGACTGGGTCATAACCCAACACTCGACGCCTCCCAAACGCCCAGTGCGTGTACCGCGACGTATATGGGTCAGACGGACGCACTCGTCGGCGGCGGGTCGCCGAGTGTTGAGATTTGACCCAAGCGTCGGCCCGGCCTGGCGTGACGCGCCTTCCTACCGTCCCAGATGGACCGGAGTGCCGGCGCGCGGCGCCGGGCAGATGCGGGTGACGGCGGGCGTCGCCGCCAGCATCACCACGAACAGCGTGATGGCGACTGCGAACACGGCGGCCAGAGAGCGGAATCCGGCCGAAACGGGGACGGGGGAAACGGCCGGTGACTCGAAACGGATGAAAGGCTCAGAGATGAACATCGTGGCCTCCTCGGCTGCTCTCGATGGGCGGTAGCTGACAGTGAGGACTGTCTCAGCGGAGGCCGCGCGCGACCCCGCCGTCTCACCCATCGCGAGTGAGTCTTTTGACTCACATCTGCGTGCACTATCTGCGGGAGATCCTCGCTGCGAAGATTCTCGCCGCCGATGAGCATCTGCGAGCACTGCGGCACGGAGAATCCGGAAGGGTTTCGGTTCTGTGGAGGCTGCGGATCGCCGCTCCAGCAGCTGGTCGCGCCCCGCGGGACCCGCAAGATCGTGACGGCGCTGTTCTGCGACGTGACGGGCTCGACGACCCTCGGCGAGGAGCTCGACCCTGAGGTGCTTCGCGGCGTCATCAATCGCTACTTCGCCGAGTTCCGCGCGCTGATCGAGCAGCACGGCGGCACAGTCGAGAGGTTCAAGGGCGACTCAGTGATGGCCGCGTTCGGGATCCCGCGCGTTCGCGAGGACGACGCTCTGCGCGCGGTGCGGGCGGCCGCGGCGATCCGGGAGCGACTGCCGGCCGTCGCCGACGAGGTGGGGGTGGTACTCCAACTCAGGACGGGTGTGAATACGGGGTTGGTGCTGATGGGGGAGGGTGAGAATCTCGCGGTCGGAGATGCGGTGAACGTGGCCGCGCGGTTAGAGCAGGCGGCCGCGCCGGGAGAGATCTTGCTAGGCGCGGAGACGCTCCGGCTGGTTCGGGATGCGGTGGAGGTGGAACAGCTCGGACCACTCGACCTGAAGGGCAAGTCCGAGCCGGTGGCCGCCTACCGCCTCGTGCGAGTCGATCCGGTGGCGCCCGGCGTGGCCCGACATCTCGACGCACCGCTGGTCGGGCGCCAGCGCGAGCTTCATTTACTCGAAGCGGCGTTCGAGCGGACGGTCACAGAACGTGGATGCCATCTGTTCACGCTGCTGGGGGTCGCCGGCGTCGGCAAGTCGCGGTTGGTTGCGGAGCTTCTCGCCGGCGTGTCCGGGGAGGCGGTCGTGCTGCGCGGGCGCTGCCTCCCCTACGGCGAGGGAATCACGTTCTGGCCGCTGGTCGAGGCGCTGATGGACGCCGGCGAGCCCGCAGCGGCAACGCTGGAGCGCTTGCAACGGGGTGGTGTCGCGATCGCGAACGAACTCTTCTGGGAGGTCCGGCGGTTGCTCGAGTCGCTCGCCGCCGAGCGGCCGCTAATCCTCCACATCGATGATCTGCAGTGGGCCGAGGCGATGCTCTTCGATCTGCTTGATCACGTCGTCGATCTCTCGCGCGGGGTCCCGATGCTCGTGCTCTGCACCGCCCGGCCCGAGCTGCTCGAAGACAGGCCGTCCTGGGGCGGCGGGAAGCTCAACGCAACCACAGTGTTGCTCGAACCGCTCGACCCAAGCGACAGCGAGGTGTTGCTCGAGCAACTGGGTGGTGGGCTCGCTCCCGACGCCACCGCGAGCGTTATCGCGGCCAGCGAGGGCAACCCGCTGTTTCTGGAGGAGATGATCGCGCTGGCCCGCGAGCGCGGCACGGTGGCGGTGCCGGCGACGATTCAGGCTCTGCTGGTGGCGCGGCTCGAACGCCTCGACGCCGACGAACGTGAGGTGCTCGAGCGCGGCGCCGTCGAGGGCGAGGTGTTCCACCGGCTGGCTGTGCGCGCGCTCGCAGACGAGCGCCTGGCTGCCGACCTCGAGCTTCGCCTCGGCGGGCTCGTCCGCAAGGAGCTGATCCGGCCGCATCCACCCACGCTCCGCGACGACGAGGCGTTTCGCTTCCGGCACCTCCTGGTCCGCGATGCCGCCTATGACGGGCTGCCCAAGGCCACCCGCGCGGATCTGCACGAGCGATTCGCGACGTGGCTCGAGCACGTCGACGGCGATCTGCCCGAGCGCGAGGAGATCGTCGGCTGGCACCTCGAGCAGGCCGTCCGCTACCGGCGGGAGCTCGGTCGCGCACCTGATGTGGCAATCGCCAGGCGCGCCTCCATCTACCTGCATCAAGCCGGCCGCCGCGCAAGCGCGCGCGAGGACAGCTCAGCGGCTCGCAACCTGCTCGAGCGGGCGCTGGCGCTCGCGCCCGACGGCGATACCAGCCGCAGTGTGATCACCGTCGATCTGATCGAGCGGCTGAACGACCTTGGAGATCTCGACCGTGCCGACGAGCTGTTGCGGACGGTGGAGGGCGACCCCGCGGTCGTCGCGCATGCCGCACTTCACCGGCTCGCGTGGCTGCACCTTGCTCGCTCGCACGAGGCGACGCAAGCGGCCGAGAGCAGGCTGCCGGGCTTGCTCGACCAACTCGCACGCGCGGGCGACGAGCGCGGACTCGCGCTGGCCCATCTCGTTGCGATGACGGTCCACTGGCTAGCGGGGCGGGTGACCGCGTCGATGGACGAGGCGAGACTCTCGGTCGTGCATGCCGAACGGGCCGGCGACCGCGGGCTCAGGTCGCGAGCACTGAGCTGGTATCTCGCGGGGCTGTTGATGGGCCCTGCGCCCCGCGGGATGATGGAGATTGAGCTCGGCGCGCTCCAGGACGACGATCCAGGCGTGTTCGCGACGGCATGGATCGAGCTCGTCCGTGCCGAAACACTTAGTCTCGAGGGTCGCTTCGACGCCGCCAGGGAGCTTGGCCGCCGGGGATTTGAGCGCCAGCAGGAACTCGGCGTAACCATTGAGGGTGCGTCGTGTTTGCAGCAGCTCGCGGAAATCGACCTGCGCGCGGGCGATCCGCATTCCGCCCGAGCGGCGCTGCTACGCGGTGACGCGATCATGGAGAGCTTCGGCGAGGAGTCGTTCCGCTCGACGATCCAGGCCCAGCTCGCGGACGCACACGAGCGACTCGGCGATCGCGAGGCCGCGGCTGCGGCGATCGAGTTGTCCGACAGGCTCGGCGCGGACGAAGACGTCATCAACCCGGTCATCACGCATCGGGTGCGAGCCCGGCTCGCACTCGCCGACGGGGACGTTGACGCCGCCGAACGCTGGGCCCGGAGCGCGGTCGAGAAAGCATTTCAGACCGAATTCGTCGTGGACCAGGGCAAGGCGAAGCTTGAGCTGGCCCGCGTGCTGGCGGCGAGCGGTCGCGTTGACGAGGCACGCTCCGAGGCGCGTGCCGCAAGCGAACGGTTTGGCGCTAAGGGCGACCTTCCGGGCACGCGCACTGCGCAGGCGCTGCTCGAAGAGCTGGCCGAGCGCTGACGATCGCTTACCGCGGCGTGTCGTGCGGTGGCGGGTCGCGGCGCGCCACCGGAGTGGCGTTGACGATCGAGGTCGTGGTCTCGCCGTACAGCAGGAACTGGTCGAGCACGCTCGGGAGCTCCTCGATCGAGCCGAGATGGAGCTTGATGTAGAAGCAATCCTCGCCCGTGATCCGCAGGCACTCCTCGACCTGGGAGATCTCGGCCGCCAGCTCGGCGATCTTCGAGAGCTGGCGGACGGCGGGCTTGACCCGGACGATCGCGGTCAGCTGGTAGCCGAGCGCGCGGGGATCGATCTCGGCGCGGTAGCCGGTGATCACGCCCGCCTGCTCGAGCCGCTTGACCCGCTCGGCCACCGCGGGGGAGGACAGGCTCGTCCGGCGGCCGAGCTCGGCGAACGAGGCCCGGCCGTCGCTCGATAGCTCGGCGATGATCTTGTGGTCGATAGCGTCCAGCGGCGGAAAACTACCGTCTCGGAAGGCTTGAAGACCGTTCTTCATAAGGCCAACCAAGCATAACGCCTTCGATTATCCATGTTCAAGTGGACGGGGCGGGGCGAGAATCCAGGTATGCCCAAGGATCGCTCGCAGACGGTTCCGCCGCAGGCGTATTTCGTCGGGAGCGCCGTCTTCCACTACCTCGGGCCCGCGTTCGCGGTGCTGCTGTTCGCGCGTGTCGCTCCGCTCGGGGTCGCCTGGCTTCGGATCATCAGCGCTGCGATCGTGTTCGCGCTGTGGCGGCGGCCATGGCGCACGCTGCGTGTTGCCGACCGGGACACTGTGCGGGTCGTGGTGGCGCTCGGGGTCGTCCTCGCGGTGATGAACAGCTGCTTCTATGAGGCGATCGCACGACTGCCACTCGGCACCGTGTCGGCGATCGAGTTCCTGCCGGTGATCGTGCTCGCGGCGATGGGAGTTCGCTCGCTCCGCAACGGCGTCGCGCTAGCCCTCGCGGTGGCCGGCGTCTACAGCCTCGTCGCCGTTCAGCTGTCCGGCGAGCCGCTCGGCGTCGCCCTGGCGTTTGGCAACGCGGCGCTGTTCGCGCTGTACATCGTGCTCGCGCATCGGATCGCCCGGAGCGCGCAACTACCGAGCATCGACGGGCTCGCCGCCGCCATGCTGATGGCCGCGCCGATGACGACGGCGATCGGCGGCTGGGCCGTCATCCCGCACCTGCTCGATCCGGTCGCGATCGGCGCCGGGATCGGCGTCGGCATCACCTCCTCGGTGATCCCGTACGTCTGCGACCAGCTCGCGATGTCGCGCCTTCCGCGCGCGACCTATTCACTCATGGTCTCGCTGCTCCCAGCGACCGCGACCGTGATCGGGATCGTCGTGCTCGCGCAGATCCCGAGCGCGCGCCAGGTCCTCGGCGTGGCGCTGGTCGTCGCGGCTGTCGCGATTCATCGCGATCACGCCCCAGCAGACACGACGGCCGCGGCGCCCCGCCCCGCCAGACGTACCGCTCCGGACGTAGCTGGGGATACGTCCGCCGCTATCGGGTAAACCGAAAGAGGGCGGCAACCCGAGGACAGGAGGAGAGCGATGGCTCGCTCAGACACTGACCCTGCGCGTTACCGAGAGGCGGCGCTCATGACGCTGGACCAGCTGGATTGGTGCGCCGAGTACCTGCGACGCATCCATAAACCGAGGCTCGCGCGACAACTCGAGATCAACAACTCCACACTCCGGCAACGAATCGACGAGCCTGAGGGCGAAGCGGTTACCCCCGAGGAACCTGGGTAGCACTCACTCACACGGGACGGCGCCGCTCTTTGCCGAGAGGAGAAAGCCACATGGGGATCAAGGAGAAGGTAGACGGCGCTCAGCAGCAGAGCGCGCCCGCCGGCGTAGCCGTCGCGACGGTCAAGAAGTACTCCGAGGACCGGAGCTCGAACCTCGCGGCGATGATCGCTTTCTGGGGGATCTTCTCGATCTTCCCGCTGTTTCTGGTGCTGGTGACCGTCCTGGCGTGGGTCCTGCCGATGTCGGACAGGGAGTCGGTCTTCGGCCACGTCGCCAAGATGCTCCCACTGCTCGATCCCTCGACGATCAGCGGGCTCAGCGGCAGCGCGCTGGCGTTCGTCGTCGGCCTGGCCACCGCGCTCTGGAGCGGGCTCGGGGTGGTCAAAACGGCGCAGTTCGCGTTCGACTCGGTATGGGAGGTCCCGTACCACGAGCGTCCCGGAATCGTCCAGCAGACATTGCGGAGCGTGTGGGTCCTCGCGACGATCGGCGCCGGCCTGGTGCTCACCACGCTGATATCGGGCTTCGTGGTCTCCTCGGCCAACGGCGTCAACCTCGGCGCGCTGGGCCGGGTGGGCGGCTACGTCCTGTCGGCCGCGCTCGACGTCGGGATCTTCCTCGCGGCGTTCCGGATCCTGACCACCCGCGCCGAGTCGATGCGCGAGGTGCTGCCGGGAGCGCTGCTTGCAGGTATCGCGTTTTTCATCCTGCAACAGCTGTCCGCTCTGATCATCTCGCACTACCTGCAGAAGGCGCAGGCGACCTACGGACACTTCGCCACCATCATCACGATCCTGTGGTGGTTCTACCTCCAGGCACAGATCACGCTGCTCGGGGCCCAGCTGAACGTTGTGCTCAAGGAGCGCCTGTACCCACGGTCACTCGTCGATGCGCCGCAGACGCCGGCCGATCACCGCGTGCTCGAGGCGTACGCCGCCGAGCGCACCTACCACCCGAAGCAGCGAGTGACCTCGCGAGTGGAGAGGTAACGCGGGCCTCTACGGAGGGCGCCGAACCCCGACCTCGTCGACGTGCGCGAGCAGGTCCTTGGGGTCCTCGTACACCCGGTAGGCGCCCGAGTAGATCAGCTCCTCGCGGCCGTATCCACCCGATAGCAGGCCGACTCCGAGCGCCCGGGCGCGCCGCGCCGCGAGCAGATCCCACACGCTGTCGCCGACGACGATGCTGTCGCGGATGTCGACGCCGATCAGCTCCGCGGCGGTCAGGAACAGGTCGGGGTCGGGCTTGGCGTACCGGACCTGGTCGCGCGTGACGAGCGGCGTGTCTTCCGGCAGTCCGAGCAGCGCGACTCCGAGACGGGCGTAGCGCTCGGCGCCGCTGGTCGCGATCGCCCAGGGGACGCCCAACTCGCTGAGCGTCTCGAGCAGCGCAGTCGCCCCCGGAAGCGGGCGGACGCTGTCGTAATGTCGGATGTAGGCGTCGGCGTGCGCCTTGGGCAGCGCCTCCAGCGTCTCCCGATCGAGCGGGCTGTCGAGCTCTCGCGCGAGCGCGCTCACGAACAGCCCGCCGCTCATCCCGATCCGCCGGTGGATCTTCCAGACTTCGAGGTTGATTCCGACCTCTTCCATCGCCTCACGCCAGGCGACGACGTGCTGGTAGACCGAGTCGATCAGCGTCCCGTCGAGGTCGAACAGGAACGCCGGATGGCTTCGACCCTCGATCGCTGTCACGTCAGGCATGATGACGCGATGATCACCGCGGAGTCGCTAGCCCGTCGTCTCGCCGGCCTGGAAGGCATCGGAACGGGCCCCGACGGTGTGAGGCGCCTCGCCTGGACCGACGAGGACGCGGCCACGCGCGATTGGTTCGAGCGCCAGGCCGCCGATATCGGGCTGCGCGTCGAGCGTGACCCCGCCGGGAACCTGTGGGCCTGTCCCGACCAGGATCCACCCTGGTGGGGCGTCGGCTCACACCTCGACAGCGTCCGGGGCGGCGGACGTTTCGACGGGCCGCTCGGGGTGGCGTGCGCGTTCGAGATCGCGGCCGCCGCCGCGCGGCCGGTCGCCGTCCTGTCGTTCGCCGACGAGGAGGGCGCCCGGTTCAATACCCCCACGTTCGGGAGCAAGGCGCTCGCCGGGCGGCTCGATCTCCCGGCCGTGCTCGCGCGGCGAGACGACGCGGGCGTGCCCCTCGGCGACGCTATGCGTGCGGCCGGGGTCGACCCGGACGTCACCGGCGGGGCGGCGGAATGGCTCGAAAAGCTCGCCGGTTTTGTCGAGATCCACATCGACCAGACGACCGACCTCGCCCGCGCCGGCGAACCCGTCGGGCTGGTCAGCGCGCTCACGGCGCGCACACGGCTCGAGGTAACGCTGTACGGCCGGGCGGACCACGCCGGGACGACCCCGCGCGCCGAGCGGCGCGATGCGCTCGCCGCGGCAGCGCGGCTGATCGTCGGCGCGGAGGACCTCGCCTCGGAGGGCGGCGGCCCGCCGGTCACGGTCACGACGTCGCGGATCCTCGCCAGCCCGAATGCGCCGACCACGATCGCGGCGGAGGTCCGGCTTTGGATCGACGCCCGCGCGGCCGGCGGATTCGCGCCCATCGACGCGTGGCGGGCCCAGCTCGACGAACTGGCGGCAGGCCTGTCGAGGCGGACCGGGGTCGAGATCAGGATCGGGATCGCCTCCCGGAGCGACGCGCGCAAGTTCTCGCCGTCGCTGCGAGAGGTCCTGGAGCAGGCGGCCGAGCAGGTCGTCGGCCACGCCGTCCCGGAGGTCGTGTGCTTCGCCGGACACGACGCCGGAGTCCTCGCCGAGCGGTTGCCGGCGGCGATGGTCTTCGTTCGCAACCCGACCGGCGTGAGCCACTCGCCGGCCGAGGACGTCGATCTGGCGGATGCGGCTGTCGCGGCCCGGGTGGTCGAGCGCGCGCTCGCCGACGTGATCGTCGAGGCGACCCCGTGACGCCTCGGTCGCTCGCGATCCCCGGCATGCCGAACGCACACTCCCACGCCTTCCAACGCGGGCTGCGTGGGCGCGCCGAGCGGCCCGGTCCGGCCGGCGGCAGCGACGACTTCTGGACGTGGCGGACGGAGATGTTTGCGCTCGCGGACACGCTCAACCCCGACTCGATGCGCGCGTCGGCGCTCGAGACCTATGCCGAGATGGTGGGCGCCGGCTACTCCGTCGTGGGCGAGTTCCATTACGTCCACCACCAGCCCGATGGCACCCCGTACGACGAGCCGAACGCGATGGCGCACGCCGTCGCGGACGCGGCCGTCGAGGCTGGGCTGCCGATCGTGCTGCTCCCGGCCGCCTACCACCGCGGTGGGTGGGATGGCGAGGACATCCCGCCGGCGGAAGGTCAGCGGCGCTTCTGCGACCCGACCGTCGAGGCGTTCCTCGCGCGGGTGGATGCCCTACGCGGATGGGCGGCGACGCGACCGGGGATCGGTGTCGGGATCGCGGCGCACAGCGTGCGAGCGGTCGGCAGCAGCTGGCTCCAGGCGATCGCCGAGTACTCCGAGCATCACGGGATCGTCCGCCACGTCCACGCCCACGAGCAGCGGCGCGAGCTCGCCGAATGCCAGGCCGAGCACCGCTGCTCCCCGATCGAGCTGCTCGACCGAACAGGGTTCCTCGGGCCGCGCGCCACCGTGATCCACGGGATCCACGTCGCGGGTGCCGACGTCGAGGCCCTTCGGCGCACCTCGACGACGGTCGTGTCATGCCCCACGACCGAGGGCAACCTCGGCGACGGTTACCTGCCGGCGATGGCCTACGCCGAGGCCGGCGTGCCGCTCGCGATCGGCAGCGACTCGCAGCTGCGGATCGACCCGTTCGAGGAGGCGCGCGAGCTCGAGACCGGATCGCGGCGCGAGCGCCAGCTCCGCTCGGGTCTGCTCGCGGCGGTCGGCGACCTGTGGACCGAGCTGTGCCGCAACGGCTATCGCAGCCTCGGCCTCGCCGGCGAGCCCGAGCAGCCTACGATCGAGATCGACCTCGACCACGTCGATCTGCGGGGCGTCGATCCCGCCGACCTGCCGTTGGCGCTCGTCACGTGTGCATCGGCCGGGGTCGTGACCCGAGGCGTCGCGCGCCCGAGTCGCTGAGCGCCGCGCCGGGGTCGCTGAAAGCCGCATCGCCATGTACGTGCGCCAGACCGCTTAAGTGAGTCGCGCCCCGGATCCGGCGGAGAGGGAGGGCCGGTTAGAGGGGCGCGCTCAGGGGAGGAGGGTGAGACTCATATTGCCCGCCGCGGACCTAGTTGTCCAAGACGAAGTTTCGCTTGAACTTATCGACGACGCTTATGAATCCGGGGCCGTGAAGACGATCTTCCCCGAGGTGTCGCCTCGGAGCATCGCCTCGAACCCCTCCCGCGCGTCGCTCAGTGACGGCGAGGCGCTGATCGCGGGACGCACGCCCTTGTCGACGCACATCCGGATCAGCCGCTCGAGCTCGTCACGAGTCCCCATTGTCGACCCGATCACCGACAGTTGCAGGAAGAAGATCCGCGTCAGCTCAGCCGGCGGCGCGTCGCCGGTGGTGGCGCCGGAGATCACGATCTTGCCGCCAGGTTTGAGCGACCGGACCGAGTGGGCCCACGTGGCCTGACCGGTCGTGTCCATCACGGCGTCGACGCGCTCGGGCAGGCGCGCGCCGGATTCGAACGCCTGATCCGCGCCCAACTCGAGTGCGCGGGCGCGCTTCTCCTCCGAACGTCCGGTCACCCACACGCGAATCCCGCTGACGCTTCCAAGCACGGTCAGGGCGGTGGCGACGCCGCCGGTGGCGCCCTGAACGAGCACGGTCGAGCCGGGCGGTATCGCGCCGCGGGTGAACAGCATCCGGTACGCGGTCAGCCACGCTGTGGGCAGGCAGGCTGCCTCCTCGAACGACAGCTCTGGCGGCTTGGCCACGAGGTTCCAGACCGGGGCCGCCACCCTGGCGGCGAAGGTCCCCTGATAGCGCTCGGACAGCAGCGACCGGCGCGGGTCGAGCGTCTCGTCGCCGTGCCAGGACGGATCGTTGATCACCGAGTGGACGATCACCTCGTTGCCGTCTTCGTCGATCCCGGCGGCGTCGCAGCCAAGGATCATCGGCAGCCGGTCCTCGGGGAGGCCGACGCCGCGGAGCGACCACAGGTCATGGTGGTTGAGCGACGCCGCCTTGACCGTGACTGTCGTCCAGCCGTCGGGGACCTCGGGCTCCGGGCGTTCGCCGACGGTCAGTCCGCTGAGTGGGTCGTCGCGGTTGATGGCCGAGGCGTAGACGGCGAGCATCGGCGAATCATGCCGCAGGAGCGCCGACCGCTGCGCTGCGGCCCCGCGCGCCGGATGCGACAATCTCGGTCACATGGCAACCGTCACCGCGCGTGCCACGAGAGCGGTCGACGCCTCGCCGGACCAGGTTCTCGCCTTCCTGAGCGACTACCGGGAGTCGAGGCCGCGCATCCTCACCGACAACTTCACCGCCTACCGGGTCGAGTCCGGTGGCCAGGGCCAGGGCACGGTCATCGGCTACCACTTCGCAGCCGGCGGCCGCGAGCGCGACTACCGCCTCAGCGTCGAGGAGGACGCCGGCGGCCTGTTGGAGCGCGACCAGCTGTCCTCGTACGTCTCTCGCTGGACGGTCGCGCCAGACGCGGCCGGTTCGCAGGTCACGCTCGAGGCGAGCTGGCGGGGCGCCGGCGGGATCGGCGGGGTATTCGAGCGGACGTTCGCGCCGATGGGCCTGCGTCGCATCTTTGGCGAGATGCTCGACAAGCTCGCCGCGGCGGTCTCAGCCTGACTCGATCCGCTTCTTGAGCTCGCCGGCGCGTGCGCTTACGAGCATGTCGCGGAGCAGGTCGACCAGCGGCCCGCGGATCACCATCCCGAGCATCCGCCCCAGTTCGACTTGGAGCGCGTATGTCGCCCGCGTGCGGTCCCCGCCGAGGTCCTCGAGCTTCCAGCTTCCGTGGACCGACTTCAGCTCGCCCTTCTCCTGGTCCCAGCTGAGCTCGGTGGGGCCGTCATAGCTGAACCGAACCGTGGACTTGATCGCTCTGACCTTGGCGTCGGTCTCCGCCTCGCACAGGATCGCCCGGCCGTCGTCGTCGCGTTCGAGTGCGTGCATGCCCTTGAGGCCGCCCTGCCATTCGGGCGCGGACTCGACGTCCTCGACGAGGGCCCACACCCGGTCGAGCGGGGCGTCGATCTCGGCGGTTGAGCTCCCGTTGATGTTTGCCATTCCGGCGGACGTTACAGGCCGGCGAGGAGCGCGTGCAGCCGCAGGACGTCCGCGCGGCGGCCGCTGAAGAGCTGTACGTGATGACGTAGGTGCAGCCGCGCGCGCTTGACCACGTCGGCCATGAAGGCATCGCACGTCACGAGGTCGCAATGCCCGAGCGCGAGCGCCAGGGCGTCGAGGTCGGCGGCGTCGCTCGGCCGTGCGCGCCGTTCGGGAAGCTCGTGCTCGATCACCCACGTCATCCGGCGCCGGATCTCACGGCCGGGGCGATCGAGCTCGGCCGGGAGCTGCCTGCCTTTCGACAGGTCGCGCAACAGCTCGATCAGCTTCAGGTCCGGGCGGGGCCGAGACTCGAGCTCGTGGACCGGGGACTCGAGCACCTCGATCGCGCCGGCCGCCACTGCCGCGCGGAGCACGGGTTCGAGCTCCGAGAACCCCGACTTGCGCTTCGCGATGCCGCTCAGGTAGTTCTGATCGAGGTAGAGCCGGGTGGCCATCCCGAGTAAGTCAACACTCGACGCGCGGCGTGGGTCGAGTGTGACGTTTATCGTGATCGGGCGATGGCAACGGTGCTCGACATCGAGACACCTCAGGGGCCGGCGCGGGCGCATCTGACCAAGGTCCGGGGCGCCGCCGGCGCGGTCGTGCTGGGCCACGGGGCCGGCGGTGGGGTCGGCGCGCCCGACCTGGTGACCGCTGCCGAGGTCGCGCAGGGCGAGAAGCTGAGCGTGGCGCTCGTCGAGCAGCCCTACCGGGTCGCCGGCCGGCGCTCGCCGGCGCCCGCGGCGCAGCTCGACGCCGCCTGGATCGCGGTCGTCGAGCGGCTGCAGGCCAAGGAGCTAATGGGACTCTCGCTCGTGTGCGGCGGGCGCTCCTCGGGCGCGCGGGTGGCGTGCCGCACGTCCGCGGACACCGGCGCGGTCGGGGTGCTGTGCCTGGCCTTCCCGCTGCACCCGCCCGGCCGGCCAGAGAAGTCCCGACTGGACGAGCTCGACGCCGTGTCCGTGCCCGTGCTCGTCGTCCAGGGCGCGAGCGATCCGTTCGGAATGCCTCCGCCCGGGCCGTGGCGGACCGTCGTCACTGTCGCCGGCAACCACAGCCTGCGCAGCGACCGCGAGGCGATCCGAACCGCGATCCGGGAGTGGCTCCCGCAGGTACTCTGACCGCAATGTTCTGTCAACGCATCGGCCACGGTGGCGCGAGCGCGCTGGCGCGGGCGAACACGCTCGCCTCGTTCGACGCCGCGTGCGAGATCGGCGTCGACATGGTCGAGTTCGACGTGCGCGCCTGGGACAGCGAGCTCGTCCTCGCCCATACCGTGCTGCACGCCCGCCGCGGCGGGAACGTGCGGTTGGACGACGCCCTCGCGCACCTCCGCGGCCGGCGCGTCGAGCTCAACGTCGACGTCAAGCACACCGGCTGCGAGGCGGCGCTGCTCGAATCGGTGCGCCACGCGGGGCTTCTCGACCGAACGCTGATCTCCTCGCAGGTCCCGGGCGTGCTCGATCGCGTCCGCGCGCTCGAGCCGCGTGCTCGCGTCGGCATCTCGGTCGGCGGGCGGATCGCGCGACTCAGCCACCGGTGGCGCGACTGGCGGGCGGTGGCGCTGGCGGGCGTGCACGCCGGGCGCTGGGACGCCCTCATGGCCCAGCACAAGCTCGTCGACCGCGGGCTGCTCCACGACGTCAGCGACCGGGGTGGGCGGCTGTACGCCTGGACCGTGAACGAGCGCTCGGCGATCGCGCGACTGCAGGCGCTCGGCGTGCACGGGATCACCACGGCCGACCCGCGGCTGTTCGGTTAGTTCTGGGTCTCGCTGCGCTCGACGTCCGTGGGGCCGGGTTCCCCGTCCGGACGGGCCCTCATGGCCCCATGGATGCCGCGAAGCGGCCCATCTGCGTAGCCTTGGTTGACTGTGCAAGAGATCGTGCCGACCCCCGAGCGCGGGCGCGTATTCACCGAGTCGCTCCGCCCTGGCCTCGCCGACTGCTCGCCGAGCGGGCGGATCCGGCTCGACGCGCTGGCGCGGTGGGCCCAGGACGTCGCGTACGCCGACTCGGTCGACGCCGGGCAGGCGGGTAACGCGATGTGGGTGGTCCGGCGCACGCGGATGCGCGTGACCCGATTCCCTCAGTTCGGCGCGGAGTTCACGCTCGCGACGTTCTGCAGCGGTCTCGGGCGGATGTGGGCCGAGCGGCGCACGTCGATCACCCCCGCCGGTGAGGAGGCCGGCGGGGTCGAGGTCGTGTCGATCTGGGTCCACCTCGACCCGCGAACCGCGCGCCCGAGCAAGCTCACCTCGGAGGAGATCGCGATCTGGGGTGAGACGGCGGCGGGCCGGACCGTGACCGCGCGGCTTCGCCATCCCGCGCCTGACGGCGTCGCCGACGAGTACCCATGGTGGTTTCGCAGCACCGAGCTCGACCTCGCCCGTCACGTCAACAACGCCGCGTATCTCACCCCGGTGGAAGAGGAGTTGCTCATGGACGACGCCGAGCCGCGGTCGATCGATCTCGAGATCGAATACCGCTCGCCGGCCCAGCCGGGCGAGACGCGCGTGCTCCGCGACGGGACTCGCCGCTGGATCGTCAGCCCGGAAGGGGAGACGTACGCCTCGATAATCATCAAACAGGAGGTCTGATTCGTGCGCGCCGTCGTAATCACCAAGCCCGGGGACCTCGACGTCCTCGAGGTCGAAGACCGTCCCGCGCGCAAGCCGGGGCCCGGCGAGGTCCGGATCGCGGTCAAGGCCGCGGCCGTCAATCCGACCGACATCGGCCTGCGGCAGCGCGGCGGCGACCTGCCGGCGCCGTGGATCCCCGGCATGGACGCGGCGGGTCTGGTCGAATCGGTCGGGGCCGACGTCGACCGGTTGAAGGTGGGCGACGAGGTCATGGCCGTGGTCAGCCCGCGCCGGCCCGAGGGCGGCGCCCAGCAGGAGCTGCTCGTCGTTCCCGAGGCCTCGGTCGTGCCGATTCCCGACGGCGCGACGCTCGTCGAGGCGGCGACGCTGCCGATGAACGGCCTGACCGCCCGCTCGGGCCTCGACCTCCTTGGTCTCTCCTCCGGGGACACGCTCGCGGTCGACGGTGGCGCCGGGCTGCTCGCGTCGTACGTGATTCCGCTGGCCAAGGAGCAAGGCCTGCGCGTGATCGCGGACGCCAAGCCCGAGGAGGAGGAGCTCGTCCGCAGCTTCGGGGCGGACGTCGTCGTGCCCCGCGGGCAGGGCTTCACCGACGCGGTCCTCGAGGCTGTGCCTGACGGCGTCGACGGGCTTTACGACACCGCGCTGCTCAAGCGCGCGGTGTTCCCCGCGATCCGCGACGGCGGCCAGATGGTGGTCGTGCGCGGCTGGGACGGCGACGAGGTCGAGGACCGCGGGATCCGCGTGCACCCGGTGATGGTCGCGAGAGTGCTCGACCGGACCGACTGGCTCGAGGAGCTGCGACAGCTCGCGTCCGACGGCCGGATCAAGCTGCGCGTCGCGGCCGAGTTCCCGCCCGAGGAGGCCGCCGAAGCCGAGCGCCTGATGGACGCCGGCGGGCTGCGTGGCCGTGCCGTGATCGTGTTCTGATCAGTTGCCGGTGGCGTCGAGCACGGCGCGGGCGGCGTTGTGGCCGGGAATTCCGCTTACGCCGCCGCCCCGGCGCGCGCCGGCGCCGCACAGCCACACGTTCGCGTGCTCGGTCTCGACGCCCCAGGCGCCGGTCTCGTCGTCGGTCTCGGCGAACGGCCACGCGAGGTCGCGGTGGAAGATGTGCCCGCCGGGCATGCCGAGCTCGGCCTCGAGCTCAGGCGGGGTCAGCGCCTCGAGGCCCAGCAGGCAGTCCTCGATCGGCTCGGCCAGCACCGAGTTCAGCGAGCGGAGCGTGGCGGCAACCGCTCGTTCCTTGGCGGTAGTGTCCTCGAACAGCCGCGCGGGCATGTGCAGGCCGAACAGTGTGAGCGTGTGCGCGCCGGCTTTGCGGAGGTCATCTCCGAGGATGCTTGGGTCCGTCAGCGAGTGGCAGTAGACCTCGCACGGAGGGAGCTCGGGAATCTGACCCTCGGCCGCCTGCCGATACGCGGTGTCGAGCTGCTCGTAGCCCTCGTTGACATGGAAGGT
>Ga0335081_10004659_pt1 | contig 21641 bp, 17 predicted proteins | sample Lox_Sample_35_FD_206713 | JGI IMG/M metagenome (GOLD analysis project Ga0335081, IMG submission 206713) | Soil microbial communities from Loxahatchee National Wildlife Refuge, Florida, United States - Lox_Sample_3.5 | ecosystem: Environmental > Terrestrial > Soil > Wetlands | place: USA... | reverse complement strand
CGGCCGTCCAGCAGGTTGAGGTCGCTGGTGAAACCGGCCTGGGCGGCCCGGGCGGCAAGGAGCCCGTTGCGCGCCGCGAACCCGACTGCGAGCCAGCGCGTCCCGGTCAGCGCATTGTGGTGGCCGACGCCGGGCGCCGACAGCGTGAGCGCCAACGCGAGCGCGTTTGCGGCCTGCCTTTCGTCGAGCCGCATCAGCCGCGCCGCCACCGCGGCGACGCCGAAGGCGGCGCCAAAATAGCTCGGCCAAATGCCGCGGTAGAGGATCGTCGGCCCATGCAGCGCGAGCCCGAGCCGGATCATCGCGTCATAGCCGCCGACGATCGCGCGCGCGAGCGCGGCCGGATCGGCGGTCTCCTGCGCGGCCGCGAGCGTGAGCGCGGCCGGCACCACGATGCCGCCCGCCGTGGTCATCGCAGCGAGGTGGATGTCGTCGATCTCGGAAAGACGCGCAAGCCCGCAATGGGTGCCCACCGCCGCTGGCAGGTGCGTGACGTCGGCCTGCATCGCGGCGCGAAAGCCAAGCAGGGCGCGCCCCTCGGCGGTGCCGATGCCGGCGATCCAGGCCCCGACACTGTCGATCACGTGCAGCCGCGCATTGGCGTGCAGCGAGGCCGGCAGGCCGCGGCCGTTCGCGAGATAGGCTCCGAGCTTCTCCAGCGCCGTCATGGCGTCGCTCCCGGCCAGAGAACGTCGTGGCCCGTTTCGGTGATCACGATCATCGCGGACACGACCGCCGCGCCGCCGTCGCCCTGCAAGCCCACCCGCAGCGAAAAGACCTCGCGAGCCGCAAAGTGTCCCCGGCTCGCCGTCGTCAAGCATTCGGGCGCGTCCAGAGCCAAGCCCATGGGGCCACCGAAACCGTTGCGGGTGACCGGATGCATCCGCCCCGCGCCGACCTCGCGCGCAAGGAGCTCCGCCGGCGCGCGATAGGGCGCGCCCGGCCCGATGAGCCGCAGCGCCTCGGTCAGCGTGGCCCGCGCCTGCTCCGCGGCCGGCAGCGCGGATTGCGACAGGGCCGCAAACCCTTCCGCCCAGTAGCCGTCCTGCCGCACCGCCACGTAGACCTGCAGCGGATCGGCGATCGCCTGGTCCAGCGCCGTGAACGGGGCGAGCCGGCCCTCACGCCCGAACAAGGTGCGCACGTCCTGCGCGCCGCGCTGCCGGGCCGCCCGCTCGCCGGCGAGCACCACATCGGACAACGCCATCCTGGTCCGCTGTGCGTCGTACATGGCCGAGAGCGCCGCATCGAGGCCGGCGCAGGCCTCGCGGATCATGGCGAGCTCGCGCGAAGACTTGCGACGCATCGCTTCGGTGACGAGCGCGGTGGCGTCGAGCGGCGCTGCGCCGAGCGCGGCGTCGATGCTCTGTCGCAGGCCGAACGGCATGGCGTCGCCATTGACGAGCGCGAGGCCGCCGATCTCGTCGTGCCAGCGTGCGATCGTCGTGCCGGCGTCGCGCAGCGGCAGCAGCGTTTCGACCCATGTCAGCGGTTTCGCGGCACCCAGCATGTTGGCGCCGCCGCCGACCAAAAGGCGCGGCGCGCCCGCGCGCGGGATCAGCGCGATCGCGCCTTCGAGCTTCGGGGTGAAGTGGGTGAGCCAAGCGAGCTCCGCATGGTGGTGCGGACCGCCGAATACCATGGCCCCCGCGATCGCCGGATCGCAGTGCCCCCAGAACGCCGCGAGGCGCGCCGCGAACTCCGCCTGCGGCAGGCGCACCGGATCCCAATCGGCAGGGCCCACCAGCACGGTCGGATGCATGGTCAGCATCGCGCGGCCCCTCAGCGCAGCTCGGCGAGCGCCGCCTGCCGGCGGGTCAGCGGCTCGGCGCCGCGCTCGCCCATCAGCACCGGCTCGCCGCACAACAAGTACCCGGTCTCCGGCAGATACTGGTTCGGATGGATCATGAACACCATGCCGGGCGCGAGCACGGTATCGTTGTCCGGCGCGACGTCACCCGGACGGACCGATGCAAAACCGAGCCCGTGGCCGCGCCGGCGGATGTGCGGCGGATGGCAGTATTCGCCATAGCCCTGCGCCTCCAGAACCGCGTTGATGGCGTTGCAGACATCCGCCAGGCGGGCGCCGGGGCACGCCGCCGCAATGCCGGCGTTCATGGCCTCGACCACCAACGCGTACTTCTCCCGCAGCAGGGCCGGCGCCGCGCCGACCACGGCGGTGCGGCAGATCTGGGCGAGCTGGCCGCGACAGCTCGGCGTGATCTCGGCCAGGATGATGTCGCCCTCGGCGAGGCGCCGGCCGTTCGACGGCGCCACGGCGCGATTATGCGGGCCCGCGCACAGCAGCAAAAAATTGTCCTCGGCGCCGAGCGACTGCGCATGCAGACGCAACGCGACCGCAAGCTCGTCCTCGCTCATGCCGGGCCGCGCGATCGCCAGGAGATGCGCGAAATTGCGCTCGGCGATGCGCGTCGCCTCGCGCGCCCAGGCGATCTCCTCGCCGGTCTTGCGCGCCGCCGCGTCGAACACGACGTCGTCGGCCGCGACCGCGCCGGGAAGCAGCGCCGCGATGCGGCGCGCGAGCCCATACGGCGCGGCGTCGAGCCCGGCCGTGCCAGCGGCCTTGCCGGGCGGCAGCGCGGCGCGCAGGCCATCGACCACGTCGTCGACGCCGACCACCCGGCCGCGCCGGCACAGCGCCCGCACCCGCGGCTCGTCCCAGGCCGGGGCGACGATCAGCGTCACTGCGCCATCGACGCGGAGCAGGCAGACCGCCGGTCCGAGCGATTTGAAGCCGCTGATCACCGTCACCGGATTGGGCGTCTCGATGAAATGCGCCCCGTCGTGCAGCGCGACGATCAGGTCGAGCCCGCGCGCCGCCATGCCGGCGCAGATGGCCTTGAGGCGCTCGTCGAAGGTCATGACACTTCCACAAATGCAGCGTCATCGTCCGCGCAAGCGGACGATCCAGTAACCACCGAGGCGTCAGTGATTTCAGTGATTACTGGATGCCCCGCTTGCGCGGGGCATGACAGAAAGTATGTGGAGAGCTCAAAACGGCTCATCGGGGCCACCTGCGTCCTGCAAATCCGTGTCGAGAAACAGCTCGTCGATCGTCATCGGCGACTTGATCAGCCCCTGCTGGCGCGTGTAGCGCAGGATCGCCTCGAGGTTCTTGCGGTTCGCCTCCCCCAGTCCATAGGCCCAGGGATCCGGCCCGAGCACCTGCTCCTGCTCCTCCCAGGCGGTGCGAATCCAGGCGAGCGGCACCACGCGCGGGTTGGCCATCCGGCGATAGGCCAGGTTCTTCGCCTCCTCGAACGCCTTCGTGAGGTTGACGGCCACCCAGGGATACTTGTCGACGATCTCCTGCTTGACCACGGTCACGTGCATGATCGGGAAGATGGCGGTCTTCTTGTAGTAGTCGAGCTCCACCTGCTTGTAGTCGGGAAACAGCCGCACGATGCGCTTGTCGCCCTCGATGAAGCGCTTGGGCAGGGTCGGCGACAGCATCGCCGGAATCTCGCCCTCCGCCAGCATGACGTCGAGCCGCTTTCCCGGCGCGATCTTCTCGATGCGGAGATCCTTCGGCATCTCGAACCGGACGTCCTCCTCGCGCTCGACCACCCAGGTCGCGCTCTTGTGCGGGAAGCCGTAGTTCTCCTCCAGAATGCCGCGCATCCAGATGTTCGAGGCCGGCTGGAAATTGGTGCCGCCGATCTTCCTGCCGGCAAGGTCCTTCGGGTCTTTGATGCCGGCTGCCGCGTTGACGAAGACGAAGCCGTGGCGGAAGCGGCGGTGCAGATAGACCGGGATCGCGGTCAGCGCCTCGCCGCGGTCGCGCGACATGAAGTAGCCGCCGACATTGACCTCGCAGACGTCGAACTCGGCCTTGCGCGCCATGCGCCAATGGCGCTCCTTCGAGCCCATGCCGGTCAGCATCACGAGCTCGATGCCGTCCGGTTGCACGGCCCCTTCCTTGAGCGCGCGCACGATCTCGTAGTCGCCGCACGCCACCGTGAGCTTGAGCTTTCCGAACATGTCGTCTTGCTTCCTTTCAATCTCGCCAGCGCCCGAAATGCCGCTCGAGCCGGCGCATCAGCGCGTTGAGCACGATCGCGATCGCGGCGAGCGTGCCGACTAGGCCGAGCAGCTTGGTCGGGTCGAAATTCTGGGTGAACAGCGTGGTGAAGTAGCCGATCCCGGCCGTCGACACATAGAGCTCGGCCAAGAGCACGCCGAGCAGGACCCCGGTCATGCCGAGCCGCATGCCGGTGAACAGGGTCGGCACCACGTGGGGAAAGATCACATAGCGCAGCCGCTGCCAGAAATCGGCGCCCATGGAATGCGCGCAGGCGATCAGAATCGGCCTGATGTTTTGCACGCCGGCCGCCACCGTGACCACGATCGGAAAGGTCCCGTGGGTGACGCCGAAGGCGATCTTCGAGGCCGGCCCGATGCCGAAATAGAGGATGAACAGGGGCAGGATGGTGATCTGCGGCATGCCGTAGACCAAGAGCACCATCGGCATGAAGCTCTTGCGCGAGAACGCGTGCAGCCCGAGCACCAGGCCGGCCGCGATGCCGATCGCGGCGGAGAGCGCGAACGCCACCACCAGCTCCAGCAGCGTGATGCCGATCGCGCCCGGCACGCCGCGCGTGCCGAACGTGGCGCCGAGCCGCCACACCACTTGCGAGGGCGGCGCCAGGAACATCGGATCGACCAGCCAGCGCGCCGCGACCTCCCAGATCGCCAGCAAAGCCGCGATCACGATCAGCCGGCCGAGCGCCGGGCTCGCCGCGACGCGGCGCAGGGACAGCGCCGTCATGGCCGGCGCCCCCGGGCTTCCAGCGTCGACACCACCAGATTGAGGATCGCGGCGATCGCCACCACGAAGGCAATGTAGGCGAACATGCCCGGCATCTCCATGTTCTCGGACAATTCGACGATGTGATGGCCGAGGCCGGCGAGCGAGGCGAGCGCCTCGCTGCCGATGATGGAGAGGAGTGCGACCGTGAAGCCGAGCCGCATGCCGGCGAGGATCACCGGGAAGGCGGCCGGCAGCAGCACGAAGCGGAAGAGCTGCACGTCGGAGGCACCCATGGCGCGCGCCGCCGTCACCAGGGTGCGGTCGACGTGGCCGAACCCAGCCACGGTGTTGAGCACGACCGGGAAGAAGCTGATGCTCGCCCCGAGCGCGATCTTCGAGGCCGGGCCGAGGCCGAACCACAGCACGTAGAGCGGCAGAAACAGGATCAGCGGCACCGAATAGATCGCCGACAGCAGCGGCTCGAACACCCGGATGCGCCAGGTCGAGCGGCTGATGAAGTAGCCGCCGATGCCCCCGCTCGTGGCCGAGATCGCAAACGCCACCGCGAGCTCGAACAGGGTGACGCGCAGGTCGCCCAGAAACGCCCCGGTGGCGAGCACGTGGATCAGCGCCTGCAAGGCTGCCACCGGGTTGGGCAGCAGGATCCGGCTCACACCCCAGCGCGTCGTCGCGAGATACCACAGCGCGACCAGCACGACCGGCACCGCGATCTGCACCGCGATGACGGCCGCGCGGCTCACCGGTTTCGCGCCGCCGCTCATGACAGCGCCCCCGGCGTCGGTGGGCGCGCCCTTTCGGCCGACATGGTCTTGCGGATCTCGTCGTGCAGCAGGGCATAGAGCTCGTTGCGCAGGCTGGTGAACTTCTGCGACGTGACGAAGTCCGGCTTGCGCGGATGCGGCTCGTCGACGGCGATCACCTTCTTGATGGTGCCGGGCCGCGCCGAGAACACCGCGACGCGGTCGGCCAGGAAAACCGCCTCACCCAGGCTGTGAGTCACGAACACGATTGTCTTGCGGGTCTGCGCCAGCAGCACCGAAAGGTCCTCGCCGAGGATCATGCGGGTTTGCTCGTCGAGCGCGCCGAACGGCTCGTCCATCAGCAGGATGTCGGTCTGCAGGCTGAGCGCGCGGGCGAGCGCGGCGCGCTGGCGCATGCCGCCCGAGAGCTGGCCCGGAAAATGATCGGCAAACTCCGCGAGACCGACCGCCGTGAGTGCGCGCGCCGCGCGGGCGGCGCGCTCCGCCTTGGCGACGCCCTGGAAGCGCATGGCGAGATCGACGTTCTCGCGCACCGTGTTCCAGGGAAACAAGGCGCTCTCCTGAAACACAAAGGCGATGTCGCGCGGCATCGGGCCGGCGACCTGTTTGCCGAACACGTCGACTCTGCCGGTGGTGGGCGCGAGCAGGCCGCCGACGATGTTGAGAAGCGTGCTCTTGCCGCAGCCCGACGGCCCGATCAGGCAGAGCAATTCGCCGCGCGCGATGTCGAACGAGGTGTCAAGCAGGGCGCGCACGTGCCGCGCCTCCCCCTCCTCGCCGAAACTGTGCGAGACCTCGCTGATGCGGATGGCGGTATCGATGGTCATACGTACTCGATGCCCACGCTGCTCGGCGTCATTGACCGCGCAAGCGGGCAATCCGGTACTCACGAACCTCGCGGTGGATGTGCGCGGGGCCCCACGGACCCGTTGAGCGGTACGGGATCGTCCGCTTGCGCGGACGACGACGGCGGAGCTTGGGGCGGCGACACGAGATCACGACGTGTGTCCCTATTCCTTCGGCAGAAACTGCTCGGTGTAGAGCTTGCGCATGTCGGGCTTGTCCGGCAGCGCGCCCATCTCGACGAACGACGCCGCCAGCACATCGAGCGCCTTCGGGCTGAACCGGCCGGTCGGATTGAAGATCGGCATGATCGCATCGTAGTTTCGCGCTGACACGGTCTGCGACGTCCCGGTGACGCGCGCCGCGATCGCGACCGCCTGGTCCTTGTGGTCGCGCATGTAGCGCACCGTCTCGAGCCAGCCGGCCAGGAACGCACGCACCGCATCGGGATTCTTGGCGATGAAGGCGGTGCTGGCGAGGGCCGTGTGCACGTGGAAATCCTTGATGCGGTCGGCGAAGTTGACCAGGATGCGGCCGACGCCGTCCTCCTCCAGCTTGAACACGCTGCTCGAGTCGGTCACGACCCCGTCGATCTGCCCGGTCTTGAGTGCCGCCACCTGGGCGATCGGGGTGCCGAGCGGCGCGATATTGATGCCGTCATTACCCCAGCCGTGCGAACGCGACAGCTCCTTGGCGAGCCAATAGGTGAGCGAGCCCGCGGTGGAGACGCTGACGGTGCGCCCTTTGAGGTCATCCTCGGTCTTGACCGGACCGTCCTTGAGGACGACCAGCATGATCGTGCCGGGCGCGTCGGCGAGCGCCGCGATCCCCAGCATGGGCGTGCCTTTGGCGACGAAGGCGAGCGTCGGTCCGCCGCCGAGCGCGATGTCGACCGCGCCGGCGGCCAGCGCCTGCAGCAGTTTGGCGTCGCCCGCAAAGCTGCTGATCTCGAGGTCGAGCCCGTGCGCCTTGAAGATGCCCGCCTCGCTGCCGATGTCGGCCGGCACGAAGGCGAATTGCTGCGCCTGCGCCTTGCCGACCCGCACCGTCTCGGCACGGGCCCCGCCGCAGGCCGCCACAAACGCGAACGCGGCGCCTGCCGCAAACGCCCAAAGCCGCCGTTTCATCGCCTTCCTCCCTGCCCCGCCCCTTCTCTCGTCGGTTCACCTATTTGGGCAGGAATTCCTCGGTGTAGAGCTGTTTCGGGTCGGGCTCGCGGTCGAGCACTTTCAGCTCCACATAGGATTTCGCGAGCACCGCCAGCGCTTTCGGATTGAACCGGCCGTCGTCGGAGAACATCGGCATCAGCGCGTCATAGGTGCGCGCCGTGATATCGGCATCCTTGCCGATCACGTCCTTGGCGATCGCGACCGTCTCGTCCTTGTTGGCGCGCATGAACGCGATGGTGTCGAACCAGCCTTTGAGGAATTTTCGCAGCGCGTCCGGTTTCTCGGCGATCGCCTTGTTGGTGGCGAAGATCACGTGGATATGGAAATCCTTCACGAGGTCGCCGAAGCGCAGCAGGATGCGCATGCCGCCGTCGCGCTCGAGCGCGAGCGCGGTCGAGATGTCGGTCACCATGCCGTCGATCTCCTTGCGCTTGAGCGCGGCGATCTGCGGCGCGGTCGCGCCCATCGGCGTGATCGCGATGCCGTCCGGCCCCCAGCCCTGCTGGCGCGCGGTCTCGCTCACCAGCCAATAGGTAAGCGATCCGACCGTCGACACGCTCACCCGCTTGCCTTTGAGGTCCGCGACACTCTTCGCCGTGTCGTCGTTGCGCACCACGAGGGCGAGCAGCAGCGGCGGCCCCGCCATGGCGGCGATCCCCTTGATCGGCGAGCCCTTGACGATGAACGCCATCGCGGGGCCGGAGCCGAGCGCGATGTCGATCGAGTCCGACGCCATCGCCTGCTGCAGCTTGGCGTCGCCCGCGAACGCGGTCGTCTCCAGCGTGATGCCGTATTTCTGAAACAGGCCCTTCTTCATGCCGATGTCGGGCGGGACGAACGAGAACGCCTCCGGCACCGCCTTGCCGACGCGCAGCATCTCGGCCGCGCCGGCGGGTGCGGCCGGCAATGCCGCAAGCGCAAGCACGATGGCCAACAGTCGTGAAACGGCATGAGTCATGGCGATCCTCTTCGTAGCCCGGATGGAGCGAAGCGCAATCCGGGGCCTCCCTTCCCGCATTCCGCTTTCGCTCCCTGCGGGCTACGTCGGCACTCTACTTCGGCAAAAATGCCTCGGTGTACAGCTTGCTCATGTCGGGCTCGTCCGGCAGCGTCTTCATCTCGACGAAGGAGCGCCGCAGCACCGCGAGCGCCTTCTCGTCGAAACGGCCGGTGTCGGAGAACATCGGCATCAGCTCATCATAGATTTTTCCGGCGGTCGGCGCATCGGTGCCCATGACGTCGGCGGCGATCGCGACGCTCTGGGCCTTGTCCCGGCGCATCAGCGCGATCGTCTCGAACCAGCCCTTGAGGAAGCCGCGCAGCGCCTCGGGCCGCGCGGCAATCGTTTTGTCAGTCGCGAAGATCACGTGAATGATGAAGTTCTTCACGAGGTCGCCGAAGCGCAACAGGATGCGGCCGTCGCCGCGCTGGGCATAGTTGAGCGCCGACGCGAGATCGACGATGCAGCCGTCGAGCGCTTTTGAGCGCACCGCCGCCACCCGCGCCGCGTTCTCGCCGATCGGCACCTGCACGATGCCGTCAAAGCCCCAGCCGCGCTGGCGCGACACCTCGCTGATGATCCAGCTCGTCACCGAGCCGACGGTCGAGACGCCGATCTTGCGGCCTTTCAGATCGTCGACCGTATTGACCGCGCCGTCGTTGCGCACCACGAGGGCGAACAGGAGCGGCGGGCCCGCCATGGCGGCGATGCCCTTGACGGGCGAGCCCTTGACGATGAAGGCAAGCCCCGGGCCGGAGCCGAGCGCGATGTCGATCCCGTCCGCCGCCATCGCCTGCTGCAGCTTGGCGTCGCCGCCGAAATTGGCAATCTCGATGTCGAGGTTCTGCTTCTTGAACAGGCCGGTGCGCACGCCGACGTCGAGCGGCACGAACGAGAACGCCTCCCGTCCCGCCTTGCCGACCCGCAGCGTCTCGGCGGAAGCGGTCGCGGCGAGCAGCGCGAGCGCGACGAGAGTGATGATCGTTCGCATTTCGCTCCCCAAATTGCGCTTTCGTAGGGTGGGCAAAGGCGCGGAACGCGCCGTGCCCACGCGTCTTTTTTGTGCGCCGCCATGGTGGGCACGCTTCGCTTTGCCCACCCTACGGTTCATCCACCGCTCACCGCTTCCTTCTTATCGCATCCCGCCGCCAGCGCGTCGCGCCCTCGTCGAGCGTCAGATCGTCCCACAACACGACGCCATAATCGTCGCGCGCCGATGCGCGCGAGATCAGTCCCTCCAGCACGTCCTCGCGTACCGCGTGCGGGTCGCGCTCGATCGGGTCGCCGAAACCGCCGCCGCCGCCGGTGCGCACGATGACCTCGGTGTCGACCGGCACCGGCACATGGCTGCCGGCCATGGAGCGAAAATCGTTCTCCCCCGGCAACCGGATCAGGTAGTCGCCGAACTCGCCGGGCCTGCCGCCCCACAGGCCCCAGGGCGGGCATTTCTGCCGCCGCGTGTGCTCGAAATTCCATTTGCCCTCGACCAGGTTGCGCACCCGCATGTCGATGCCGAACCCGCCGCGGAATTTGCCGGCGCCGCCCGAGTCCGGCCGCAGGCCCCGGCTCTCGACCATCACGGGGCACTTCAATTCGATGCCCTCGATCGAGCCGTTGCGCACGTCGCCCTGGCACACCGAGACGGTCGCCGACTCGCCGTCCTCGAACGGCCGCCCGCCCCAGCCGCCGCCTTCCAGGCTCTGCACCACGAAGCGCCGGTTGGTCTTCGGATTGACGCCGAAGAAGACCACGGCGCCGCCGAGCAGCCCGTGGTGGCCGGCCGGCACCCGGTCCGGCATCGCCTCGGCCAGCGCCGCCACGATGGTGTCGACCACGGTCGGCACGATCGCGCTCCAGCCCGACATCGGCGCCGGAAAGCGCGCCATCATGATGTTGCCTTCCGGGATGATCACGTCGAGCGCGCGGAACGAGCCCTCGTTGACCGGATCGAGCGGCCCGGTCAGCGCCTTGTAGGCGACGCGCGCGCCGGCGAGCGTGCGCGAGTTGATGGCGGCGCGCCGCTCGCCCGCGCAGCCCGAGAGATCGATCGTCATGTGGCCATGCGCGATCGTCACCTTGGCGTGGATGCGCACCGGCTCGTCCTTCTTGAGCCCGTCGTCGTCGAGCGCGGCCTCCGCCTCGTAGACGCCGTCGGCGAGCTTCGCCACCACGTTGCGGCACTTGGTTTCGGTCTCGTCGAAGATCCGGCGGATCGCGGCGAGGATCGTCGCCTTGCCGTACTTGTCGAACAGCTCGTCCATGCGGCGGGCCGCGAGCCGGCAGGCCGCCATCTGCGATTTCATGTCGCCGAGCGAGGACTCGGGAAAGCGGATGTTGTCCTTGAGCACGCGAAACAGCGTCTCGTTGAGCTTGCCTGCCTCGTAGATCTTGAGCTGATCGAGCTGCAGACCCTCCATCCAGGGATCCGCAACGGTCGGGCCGGCGCCGAAGCCGGTGCTCATGCCGCCGACGTCGATCCAATGCGCCCGCACCATGGTGAACATCAGGAGCTCGCCCTGGTAGAAATAGGGCATGTAGATGACGACGTTGTTGAGGTGCTGGCCGGCGACCGCCTGATGATTGGTGATGATCACATCGCCCGGACGGAAGCCATCCGGGCCGTAGCGGCGCAGCCCATCCGCGATGACGATGCCGAGGTCGGCGACGAAGTGCGACACGCCGCCGACGTTCTGCGCGATCAGCTCGCCGTAGAGCCCGACCAGGGCGGTGCAGAAGTCGCGCACCTCGTAGATCATCATGTTGTAGGAGGTGCGCTGCAGGTCGGCCGCCATCTCGTTCGCGACCGCCGGCAGGGCGTTGCGGATGACCTCGAGGGTCACCGGATCGAGGGTGACCGCATCGCGCTCGCTCATGGCGCGCTCCTCACCGTGATGACCATCTCGCCCGAGGCGTGCATTTCCAGCCGATCGCCTGCAAACAGCACGGTCGTCGTGCCATGTTCCTGGATCAGCGCCGGGCCCGCAATGCGGCATCCGGCGCCGAGATCCGCCCGATCGAACACCGGACAAGCGGCCGGCTTCTTGGGATCGTCGAGAAACACCTCGCGGGTGCGGCGCGGCCGCGGGGCCCCTCGGTTCTCCAGGGTGGGAAACGCGAGCGGCGCCCGCTTGCCGACCAGCGCGAGCCGCACGTTCACCATCTCGACCGGCTCGTCCGGCGAGTGGTGGGCGTAGCGCTGGTCGTAGAGCGCGTCGAACGCAGCGCGCAGGGCGGCCCGGTCGCCGGCGACCAGTTGGTCGCGCGTGACCGGCACCGAAAGGGTGAACTCCTGGCCGACATAGCGCAGGTCGAGATGGGCCTGGTGCTGGGCGCCCGCCGCGTGGCGCAGCCCGGCCGCCGCGGCGGCCGCCATCTCGTCGTGAATCCGCGTGAGCTCGGCGAAGTCGACGGCGGCGAGATCCGCATAGTGGGTGCGGATGAAATCGTGCCGCTCGTCGGCGAGCAGCATGCCGAGCGCGGAGAAGTGCGACGGAAACAGCGGCACGATCACCTTGGGAATATGCAGCTCGCGGGCGATCGCGAGCACGTGCAGCGGCCCGGCGCCGCCGGAGGCGACCAGCGCGAAATCGCGCGGATCGAATCCCTTCTCGACCGACACCTCGCGCACGGCGAGCGACATCTTCGCATTCGCGATCTCGACGATCGCCCGCGCGGCCGTGACCGTATCCATGCCGAGCGGCGTTGCGATCTTCTCGGCGATGCCGCGCCGGGCGCCCTCGGCGTCGAGCACCATCTGGCCGCCGAGAAAATTGTTCGGGTCGAGCCGGCCGAGCGCCACGTTGGCGTCCGTGATGGTCGGCTCGGTGCCGCCGCCGCGGTAGCAGATCGGCCCCGGATCGGCGCCGGCGCTGTGCGGGCCCACTTTCAGCGCGCCGACGTCGTCGAGCCAGGCGATCGAGCCGCCGCCGGCGCCGACCTCGACCACGTCGATCATCGGCAGCATCACGGGATGGCCGCTAGCGTAGCCGCCCACGTAGTAGCCGGGCGCGAGCGTGGGCTCGCCGCCGCGCACCAGGCTCGCCTTGGCGGTGGTGCCGCCCATGTCGAACGAGATCACGTCGGGCAGCCCCAGCTTCATGCCGACGCGCGCCGACGCGATGATGCCGCCGACCGGCCCCGATTCCATCATGGCGGCGGGGCGCTCGGTCGCGACGTCCGGCGTCATCACGCCGCCGTTCGAGCGCATGATCGACAGATCTCCGCGAAAGCCGATCTCGCCGAGGCTCGCCCGCAGGCTCTTCACGTAGCCGCCGACCTTCGGGCCGATGTACGCGTTGACGACCGTGGTCGACGTCCGCTCGAACTCGCGATATTCGCGCAGGATGTCGTGCGACAGCGACAGATAGACGCCCGGCAGCGCCGCCTTGATCATCTCGCCGGCGGCGCGCTCGTGCTCCGGATTCGCGTAGGCGTGCAGGAAGCACACCGCGACCGCCTCGACGCCCTCCTGTTTGAGCGCCGCACAGGCCTTCGCAACGCTGCCTTTCTGCAGCGGCTCATGCACCTCGCCCGAGGCGAAGAGCCGCTCCTCGGCCTCGTGGGTGAGCCGGCGCGGCACCAGCGGCCGATGGCGGTGGAAGAAGAGATTGTAGGCCTCGGGCCGGTTGCCGCGGCCGATCGCATAGACGTCGCGGGTGCCGCGGGTAACCAGAAGCCCGGTCTTGGCGCCCTTGCGCTCGATCAGCGTGTTGATCGCGATGGTCGAGCCATGGATCAGCTCGTCGATCGCCGCGGGATTGAGCCCGCTCTTGGCGATGCAGTCGATGATGCCCTGGGTGAGCTGCGCCGGCGTGGTCAGGCTCTTCGCCTCGAGAAAGCGCCCGGCCGCCGTGTCGAATCCGACGAGGTCGGTAAACGTCCCGCCGATGTCGATCGCGACGAAGATCACGCGGCCTCCCTTGTCTCAATTCTGGCGTCTCGTTCTTTGCCGCCGAGCTTCGTCATAAACCTCTAGCCAAGCAACGGGATTGCGGTCTAAATACTTGTAGCCAAGAGGCTACAACCCGAGGAACGCCCCGTGATCGCCGCCAGCTCGCGCCGGCTCAGCGTCTTCCAATGCGTGGTCGATGCCGGCGGATTCAATGCGGCCGCGATGCGGCTCGGCATCGCCCAGCCGTCGGTCGGCGCCCACATCAAGGCGCTGGAAACGCAGGTCGGACAGCCGCTGTTTCGCCGCCAGCGCGGCAGCCGGCCGCAGCTCACCCGGGCGGGCGAAACGCTCTACGCCTATGCGGTCGAAACGCTCAAGCGCTCGGCCGAGGCGAGCCATTTGCTCGCCGACCTGCGCCGGGCGCAGGCGCGCGAGATCGTGGTCGGCGCCCATCGCGATATCGCGGCGCATTTTCTGCCCGTCCATCTTGCCGCGTTTGCGCGGCATTCGCCAAAAACCCGTGTCGTCACCCGCATCGGCACCCTCGAGGAGGTGCTGGCGCTGGTGCGTGCCGGCGACGTCGATCTCGGGCTCTTCCTCGCCACTGCGCCGGTCGCCGGCCTGCACAGCGAGGTCCTGGCGCACGAGCCGCTCGCGATCGTGGTCGCTCCGGGCCATCCGCTGGTGCGGCTCAGTGCGGTCGGGCCGGAGGCGCTCGACAAGCTCGCCTTCGTCAGCGGATTGCGTGGGTCGCGCTGGGCCAAAATGATCGAGAAGGCGCTGCGCCGTTTCGGGCTCACGCGCTGCGACGTTACGATGGAGTTGCAGGAGTCGAGCGCGGTGGTCCGCATGGTCCGGCACGGCGGCGGCGGCGCCTGCCTGCCGCTCTGCACCGTCGCGGAGGAGATCGGGGCCGGCACCCTCGCCCGGCTCGACCTGCGCGATCCGCTGCCGTCGCTCGAGCTGCGCTGCGCCTGGCGCACGCCTCTCCCCGAGGCGGCGGGCGACCTTGTCGCGCACCTGCGCGCGGCCGCGAAGGCGCGCGCCTGACCGTCAGGCCGCGTTGCGCACCGCCATGACGGCGCTGATCTCGCGCCAGATTTCCTCGCGCGGAATGTCGAACCGCTCGCGATCGGCATCGGTGAGCCATTGGGTAACCGCGGTCGCAAAGCTCGGCCGCGCCCGCATGCGGGCGAACCAGTCCTCCACGCGGGGTCGCCGGCCGACCCAGAGGCGGTCCATGCCGAGCGCCGCCGCGCGGTTGACGTACGGCGTCGCGGCGATATCGGCGAGCGAATAGGTTTCGCCCGCGAGGTAGGGCTGCCGCGCCAGCACCTCTTCCATCTCGCCGAGGTAGCGATCGTAATTGCGCAGCGCCGGCGGCACGTGCGGCGCCGCCACGCCGTGCTGAATCGAGAGCCGCTGCCGCTCCCGATAGGCGGGGTCCGGCATGGCGGCGAAGCGCGCCTCGAGCTCCTCGGGCGTCTTCCGCAAGAGCACCTTGCGGAAGGCGATCGCGAACGTCACGGTCGAGCACGCGGCGTGCAGATAGTCGTCGATCTTCTTCATCCACAGCCGCGCCTGCGCGCGGGCGTACGGATCGGCCGGCATCAGCGCCGGCACCGGAAAGGCCTCGTCGAGATATTCGATGATCAGCGTCGACTCGATCAGCACGCGTCCGTCGTGCACCAGGGTCGGCACGACGTGATTGGGATTGAGCTTGCCGTAATCCGGCCGGTGCTGATCGCCGCGCTGCAGGTCGAGCACCTCGCCCTCCCAGGCGAGGTTCTTCTCGGCGAGCGTCAGCCGCGCCTTGATGGCGCAGACCGAGGTCGTGCCGTGGTAGAGATAGAGCATCGCGGGCCTCCGGGGTTTTCCGCCGTATTTGTATTCGCCCGCGCCATCACCGTAAACTCAACGAAACGCGAGCCGTCAGGGAGGGCGCCGTGCCGACACTGAAAGACATGATCGCCGGCGACGACCTCGTGGTCGCGCCGGTCGCGCTCACCCCGATCATGGCCCGCCTCGCCGAGCAGGCCGGCTTCAAGGCGGTCTATCTGAGCGGGGGCTCGCTCGGCTGGCTCAAATGCGTGACCGAGGCGAACCTCACCCTGCCGGAGCTCGCCCAGGTCGCGATCGACATGCGCGCGGTCTGCCGGCTGCCGATCATTCTCGACGCCGGCGGCGGCTTTGGCGATCCCGTGCACATGCATCGCACCATCGCGCTGACCGAGGCGGCCGGCTTTGCGGCGATCGAGATCGAGGACCAGCTCCTGCCCCGCCACTTCGAGCACCACGTCGGCCGCGAGAACCTGGTGAGCCTCGACCTCGTGGTGAAGAAGATCGAGGAAGCCGTCGCGGCCCGCACCGATCCCAACCTCATCATCATCGGCCGCACCAATGCGCGCCGCCTGCTCGGCATGGACGAGGCGCTGCGCCGCGCCGAGGCGCTCAAGAAGGCCGGCGCCGACATGCTGTTCATCCACGCCCGCGACGCCGACGAGATGCGCACGATCGGCGAGCGCCTCCCCGCCCCGCTGATGTGCTTCGCGCCGCCCGATGGTTTTGCCGAGTTTCCCCTGAAGCAGCGCGACCTGGCGCGGCTGGGCTATCGCCTCGCCGCGTCGTCAGGCACCGCGTTCGCCGCCATGCACAAGGCGATGAAGCAGTCCTACGAATGCCTCGCCAACGACACGCTCGATCCTTTCCTCGGCCGCGGCGGCGCCGAACGCGAGATGAAGGAGGCGCACAAGACGTGCGATCTCGACCGCTATTTGCAGATCGAGACGCGGACGACGAACATGTAACGCCCGTCATGGCCGGGCTTGTCCCTGGCTTGTCCCGCGCATGACGGAGAAATAGCGTCACTCCCCCTTGATCCCCGCCTCTTGCATGATCTTCGCGTATTCGTCGTTCTTGCGGCGGATCAGCGCTGAAAAGTCCGCGCCGCAGATGCCAGCCGGATAGAGCCCGAGCGCGACCAGCTTGTCGCGCACCGCAGGCACCTTCATGGCATCCGTGAACCACGTCTGCAGCTGAGTGATCGCCTCCGTGGGCGTGCCCGCCGGCACCACGGTGCCGAGCCAGACCTCGACGTCGTAGCCCGGGTAACCGAGCTCGGCGACGGTCGGCAGATCGGGCATGAGCGCCATCCGCTTCGCTCCGGTCGCGACGAGCGCGCGCAGCTTGCCGGCCTTGAGCTGCTCGACCACCTCCGAATAGTTGCCGTAGACCGCCGTCACGTGATCGCCGAGTAGCGCATTGATCGCCGGCGCGCCGCCGGGAAACGGCACATAGGTCATGGCCGCCTTGGTGACGAGCTTGAGCTGCTCGAAGCCGATGTGTTGGGTCGTCGCCGGCCCGACGCTCGCCATGGTCAGCGCGCCGGGCTTTTGCCGCGACGCCGCGACGAGATCAGCGAGCGTCCGGTACGGCGAGGCGGCGTCGACCACGATCAGGTTCGGCGAGCTCACGAGGTCGCACACCGGCGAGAAGCTCGTCAGCGGATCGTAGGCGAGTTTGCGCATATGCGCGTTGATGACGAACGAGTTCGACATCACCAGCACCGTGTTGCCGTCGGCCGGCGCGCGCGAGACGAACTCCGTCGCGATCACGGTGCCGGCGCCCGGCCGGTTCTCGATCACGATGTTGGTGCCGGCCGTCTCATTGACCTGCTGGGCGAGAATGCGCATGAGGACATCGGCGCTCCCGCCGGGCGGATAAGGCACGATCGCCCGGATCGTGCGCCCGCCCTGAGCGAGTGCCGTTGCCGAAAACGCCAGCAGCGCAAGGCCGGCGGCGACGAGCAGGCGTGTCACACAACGCATGGCGTTTCCCCTCTGGTTCAGGCGGTCTGGTTCTTCGTTCCCTTTTTGGCCTCCGCAAGCAGCGCGACGATGCGCGCCGGCGTGATTGGCGCCTCGGCGATCCGCACGCCGAACGGCTCGAGCGCATTCTCCACCGCCGAGAGCAGGGTCGCAATCGCCGGAATCGTCCCGCCCTCGCCCGCCCCCTTGAGGCCGAGCGGATTGAGCGGGCTCGGCGTCTCCATGTGCAGCACCTCGACGTTCGGCGCGTCGGTCGCCATCGGCAGCAGGTAGTCGGCGAACGTGGTCGAGGTCGGCTGGGCGGAGGCGTCGTAGAGCATGTGCTCGAAAAAGGCGTTCCCGATGCCGTGGATCACCCCGCCCACCACCTGGCCCTCCACCACCATCGGATTGATGACATGGCCGCAGTCGTGCATCACGACATAGCGCAGGACCTTCACCTCGCCGGTCTCGATGTCGACCTCGACTTCCGCCACATGGGTGCCGTTCGAATAGGTCGACTGGTCGGGCGTGAAATGGCTGGTCGCCTCGAGGCCGGGCGCCGGCCCGCCCGCCATGGAGAAGCCCGGCATGCCGACCGCGACGGCCGCGACCTCGCGAAAGCTCCTCTTCACGTCCGAGCCCGCCACCTTGGCGAACCCGTCCTCGAGCGCGATGTCGCCTTCCGCCACCTCCATCATGGCGGCGGCGAACTGGCGAATTTTTCCCGCCGCCTCCTTGGCGGCGAGATGCACCGAGGAGCCGGCATTGACCGCGGTGCGCGCCGCGAACGAGCCGACCCCGAGCCCGGTCGCCGCCGTATCGGCCGTGACGATGGTGATGTCGTCCGGCGCGCAGCCGAAGTGGTCGGCCGCGATCTGGGCGAGCGTGGTCTTGTGCGACTGCCCCTGCGGGGTCGCGCCGGTGTAGACCGTGATCTTGCCGCTGGTCGCGACCCGCACGGTCGCGCTCTCGTAGGGCCCGAGGCCGGTCGCCTCGACCGCATTGCCGATGCCGAGGCCGATGTAGCGGCCCGCCTTGCGCGCCGCAGCCTGGCGGGCGCGGAAATCGTCGTAGTCCGCGCCGGCGAGCGCCTTGGCCTGGCAGGCCGGATAGTCGCCGCTGTCGTAGGTCACGGGCCGGCCGTCGCGAAAGATGATGCCGACTTTGTACGGCATCTGCCCCGGCTGAATGAAGTTGCGCCGCCGCACCTCGCCGCGATCGAGTCGCATCCCGTGCGCCACGCGGTCGACCAGCCGCTCCATCACCACCGCGGCTTCCGGGCGCCCGGCGCCGCGCACCGGCGAGGTCGGCACCTTGTTGGTGAAGGCGCACAGCACGTCGAGCTTGAAATTGGGGATGACATAGGGCCCCGGCACCGTGGTGGCGGCGATCCACGGCAGCACCACGCCCCACGGCATGTAGGCGCCCGAGTCGTGCACCATCCGGCCGCGGATGCCGAGGATGCGCGCCTCCTGGTCGACCGCGATCTCGACGTCCCAGTATTGATCGCGCTCCTGCTGGGTCGAGACAAAATTCTCCTTGCGGTCCTCGATCCATTTGAGCGGCCGGCGCAGCGCCATCGCGGCGGCTGCCAGCGCGCCGTACTCGGCATAGAAGCTGCCCTTGGGGCCAAATCCGCCGCCGACGTCGGGCGTGACGATGCGCAGCTGATGATCGGCCCAGTCGAGCAGATCGAGCAGGACGCGCTTGTGCCGGTGCGGTCCCTGCGAGGAGACATAGATCGTCAGCGCCTCGCTGATCGGGTCGGGCACCGCGATCATGCCGCGGCACTCCATGAAGAACGGGCCGCCGCGGTGCTGAAAGATCTTTTCGCGAAACACGTGCGCGGCGCCCGCGAACGCGGCATCCACGTTGCCGACATTCAGCGGTATGTGCGCCGCGAGATTGGACGGTGCGCCGCGATGCGCCCGCGGCGCGCCCGTTTCGAGCGCCGCGGCGCAATCCGCGATCGCGGGCAGCACCTCGAAGTCGACATCGACCAGCGCGACCGCGTCTTCCGCGAGGTAACGACTTTCAGCAATCAGCAGCGCGATCGGCTCGCCGACGAAGCAGGCCTCGTCCCGGGCGAGACAGTACGGCATGAACGGCTGCTTGATCGCCGGGCTCGGCACCAGGAGCGGCACGGTCTGCCGCCGCATGTTTTCAGGCAGGTCCGCGTAGGTGAACACCGCATGCACGCCCGGCAGCGCCAGCGCGCGGGTCTTGTCGATGCCGCGGATCGCCGCGTGGGCGTGCGGGCTGCGCAGCACCGCCACCTCGAGCAGGCCCGACAGATGGATGTCGTCGACGAAGCGCCCGCGCCCGGTGAGCAGCGCCGGGTCCTCCTTGCGCTTGACGCTCGCCCCGAACCACTTTGCGCCCATCTTACTTTCCCCTCCCCCGCTCCTGTCCGCCGTAGCGCGGAGCGCGAAGGCGGATGCGGGGGAGGCCGACGGAAGGGTCGAGGACGTAGGGTGGGCAAAGCGAAGCGTGCCCACGCGTGGGCACGGCGCTGCGCGCCTTTGCCCACCCTACGAATCCCGTGCTCATTGCTCCACCTTGCGCACCGACGTCTCCGGATGCACCCCGCCGCGCTGGCGGGCCAGCGTCTCCTTGCCGGTCTCCTCCCAACGGCCGCTCACTGCGCGCTCGGCATACACATCCCACCGCGCGATCCAGTCGCCCAGCGTATAGCCGTGCCACGGGCTCTTCAGCGTGATCGGCGGCAATCCGAGCTCGCCCCACAGTTCCTCGGCGCGCTCCATGAACTCGCGCTTCGGCAGCGCCAGCGGCGGCAGCGGGCCCTTGGCGGTCGCGTCGATCAGCAGCGAAGAGTCGCTTCCGCGCTCGCGGTACTGCGCGCCCTGCACGCCGCCCCGATAGGGCACGATGTGCGCGTCCTCGATCGGATTGGCGCGGTAGGCGATCGACCAGAAGATCGCGTCGGTGTTGGTCGGATCGATATCCTGGCTCACCGCGATGCAAATCTTGCCGCAGCCCGCCATCAGGGTCGATGCGCCCTGCAGGCCGCGCCACACTTCGGTGCGCGGCGTGCCGGCCGCGAACTGCACGAAGATCACCGGCCGCAGATTTGAGAGCGGCTCGTGCATCACGACGCGGGTCACGCCGCGGACGCCCAGATGGTCCTTGAGATGTGCGAGCCACAGCGGCTCGTAGGCGACCCGCTTCACCAGGCTCGACTCGCTCGGCGTCACCTGGCTGATGATCGAGCAGAACACCGGCGACTTCTTGTGGGTGATCGCCGTCACCCGCATCGGCATGTTGAACGCTTCGAGCGCCACATAGCCGTTGCTCTCGCCGAACGGTGCCTCCGGCTCCAGCACCGCCGTATCGATCACCCCCTCGATCACGATCTCGGCGTCGGCCGGCACGTCGAGATCGACCGTCTTGCAGCGGACCATGCGGATCGGCTCGCCGGCGAGCGCGCCCGCCACCGCCATCTCGTCCATGTCCACCGCGAGCTTTTGCGGCCCGGTGAACATCACCACCGGCGCGGCGCCGATCACGATCGCGATCGGCATCGGCTGCTTGCGTTCCTCGTATTTGAGCCAATGCAGGTAGCCACCGGCCCCGCCGCTGCGCGCCACCATGCGCACCGCGAGCCGATCGGCCGCCTTCAGCGCCGCCCGATAGGTGCCCATGTTCTGGATGCCGCTGTCCGGATCCTTGGTGACGCACAGCGTCGCCGTCAGATAGGGCGCCGAGTCGAAGCCCGGCGTCGACACCGGCACCGGCAGCCGCTTCAAGCCGCCGTCCGGCCCGCGCAGCGCCTCGCCGGTGATCACCACCTCCTGGCAGCGCGCCGCGGCGGCGTGCACCGGCGCGACCGGATGGTCGATCGCGTCGAGCCACGCCTTTCCGGTCGCCTCCGGTGCGCAGCCCATGCCGAGCGCATAGATTTCCGCCGAGGCCGCGAGCGCGCCGACCGCGACCGGAATGTCGTAGCGCTTGCCGGCGCTGTCCGTGACATTGGTGAACAGGAAGGCGCGCCGCTCCGCCTCCGGGATGCCGCCAATGAACTGCAGCCGCACCAGCGGATGCAGCTCGGTGTCCTTGTTGACAGGGCGGTCGATCCGCACCAGCAGGCCGCACGCCTCGAGATCGGCGAGATGCGCCTGGAAATCGAGCCGCGGCCGGGTTCCGTGCGATCGCGCGTCGGTGGTGCTCCGCGTCACATCGTCCATGTTCGGCTCCTTATGTCGCTGCGCATGGAGGGGATGCGCGCGCGCCGGGGTCGTGGCGGGATCCGGCCGTGACAAACCGTCGACAGCGTTATAATCCGGGCCGGACCACGAATACACCTCCTCGGACATCCTGCGTGCCATAGCCGGGCATGGCAGACAGAGCGGGAGCCG
>Ga0335081_10004658_pt1 | contig 21643 bp, 15 predicted proteins | sample Lox_Sample_35_FD_206713 | JGI IMG/M metagenome (GOLD analysis project Ga0335081, IMG submission 206713) | Soil microbial communities from Loxahatchee National Wildlife Refuge, Florida, United States - Lox_Sample_3.5 | ecosystem: Environmental > Terrestrial > Soil > Wetlands | place: USA... | reverse complement strand
ACATCTCTACGCCATGGCGCAGCACATCGGCATCGTTGCCTGCAGCATTCCCGGGGCGGCGCTCTGTTACGAGACCATCGGCATCGAAGGCGCCCAGCTCATGGGCGAGTGGGCCCACCCGGAGATCACCCTCCACAACATCCCCATGAGCGAGTACACGCCGCTGTTCGAGCGCGGCGACTGGCAAGGCATTGCCGGACTGATGCTGCGCTCGGCCGAAGTGCTGGCCCGCGCGGGCGCCGACTTCCTGATCTGCCCCGACAACACGATTCACCAGGCATTTCCGCATCTGTTGCCGCGTTCGCCGCGGCCCTGGCTGCACATTGCGGAAGAGGTGGCGCACGAGGCCAAGCGGCGCGGATATCGTCGCGTCGGCCTGACCGGCACTAAGATTCTGATGGAGGGCCCGGTCTATCCCTCCAAGTTCGCCGAGGTCGGCATCGAGCTTCGGCTGCCTTCCCCACAGGCACGCGCGGCCATCAACCGGATCATCTTCGAAGAGCTGGTTTACGGAAAATTCCTGCCCGAGTCGCTGGCCTGCTTTCAGCAGGTGATCGAGGACTTCAAGAACCAGGGATGCCAGGCGGTCGCCCTCTCCTGCACGGAGATCCCGCTGCTGGTCAACGATTCCAATTCCCCGTTGCCGACGCTCGACTCGACTAGGTTACTGGCGCGCGCAGCCTTGAAGAAAGCAGTCAGCGATCAGCACTCAGCAATCAGCTAAACTCGCGCTCCCCTTCGAAATGTCATCCTTCGCAAAATCGCCGGACGCGTTTTGTAACTGCCATGGCATCGGTACACACCATTTTGGTGCAAACCGAGGGTTCCATCTACCCGCACTGGTTGAGCGCGGCCGCGACGATTGCGTCCTGCTCCGGGAAGACCGTCCGCAGATCCAGGAGCACTTTTCCCTGCTCGACGCGGGTGACGATGGGCGGCTGGTGGGCGCGGAGGCGGGCGGCGAGTTCGTCGGCGCTCAGCCCCTCGCAGGTGACGGCCAGGAGAACCGTCGGTAAGGTGGCGCCCGGAGCTGCACCCCCACCGATCACCGACGCTCCCTCGACTGCCTCCACCTGCAGCCTGGGAGCCTTCGCGCGCAAAGCGTCAGCGAGCGCCTGGGCACGGCGGCCGATCTCCTCGGCGCTCAGGCGCATCATGCGCACGGCGGGAATGGCGTTGTGGTCCTGGCGGACGTAGGCGAGCAGCGTGGCCTCGAGCGCAGCGTAGGTGAGCTTGTCGACCCGCAGAGCCCGAAATAACGGGTTGGCGCGGATGCGGGCCACGGTGTCGTTCTGCCCGCTGATGAACCCCGCCTGCGGCCCGCCCAGCAACTTGTCGCCGCTGTAGGTGACCACGTCCACGCCCGCGCGCAGGCTGTCCCACACGCTGGGCTCCCCGCTCACGCCCACCGCGCGCAACTCGATCATCGCTCCCGAACCCAGGTCTTCGAGGGTCCGCAGCTTGTGCTTGCGGGCGAGCGTTACCAGGTCTTCGAGTGCGGGCTGCTCGGTGAAGCCGACGATCTGGAAGTTGGAGCGGTGGACGCGCAGCAGCAGACGCGTGCGCTCGTTGATGGCCTTTTCGTAGTCGGCGAGGCGGGTGCGATTGGTGGTGCCGACCTCACGCAGCGCCGCCCCCGACTTGGCCATGACGTCGGGAATGCGGAACGAGCCGCCGATCTCCACCAGCTCGCCGCGCGAGACGATCACTTCACCGCCTTCGGCCAGCGAGTTCAGCGAGAGCAGCACCGCGGCCGCGTTGTTGTTCACCACCACGGTAGTGATTCCGCTGAGGCCCTGCTGGTTGAACAACCGCGCCGTCAGGCGCTCGACGTGGACGTCGCGCTTGCCGCGCTCGCCGGAGGCGATGTCGAGCTCCAGATTGCTGTACACGCCGGCAACTTCGCGGATGCGCTCCAGCGCGGCTTCGGCCAGCGGCGCGCGTCCCAGGTTGGTGTGCAGGATCACCCCGGTGGCATTGATGACCGGACGCAGCGAAGGCGCGAGCGACTGCCGCAGCCGGCGTTCGACCGCCGCCCCCAAGCCGCCGATCGCCAGCTCCACCGCGGAAGCATCAAGTTCGCGGGAGGTGATCTCCTGACGCAACGTTTCGAGCGCCTCGCGCGCAGCCTCGGTCACTGCGGCGCGGCCTTCCTTTTCGGCCAAAGCCGCAATCTCGGTCTGATGCAGCAACTCGTCCACCGACGGCAGCTTGCGGTAGAGATCCTTCCTGGCGGGAGCTTTCACGCGGGGAATTCTATACGTTCTTATGACGCTGGCGCGCGAGAGAGTTGGCGCGCTAATCCGGCAGTCCGGCGAAACCAGGGGCGTTCGCGGCGGCGCTGGAATCCGGGTAGAGTGTGCTTCTTGGCCATAATCCGCTCGATCCACTCCCGCGCTTCCGCGGTGCGCCCCTGAGAAACCAGAAACGACGCGTAATAGAACTGGATCTCGGTATAGGTCGAGAGCTGAGTAACGCGCGCGAACAGAGCATCCGCTTCCGCGCTTTTGCCGATCTGCCAATAACTATAGGCCAGCAATCCCGCAGCGCGATGGAAATCGTAATTCGCTTCCTGCGAGACGACCCGCTCCAGGTCAGTCGCCGCCGCGGCGTAATCCTTCAACTCGAATTCCGCCAGCGCCCGTCGATAGAAGGGGTCAGGAGAATCGGTGCGCGACGAGATGGCGCGATCGAAGCATCCGCGAGCGCGGGTGTAGTCGCCATCGTCAAGATAGAGACCGCCAAGCTCTTCGTAATTGCCGGCGGAGGGATTGTCTCGAACCATTGCTTGCAGTTCGTGGATCCGCTGGCGGCGCGGAAAAGCGCGGAACGTCCCGCGCAGCAGCCCCAAGTCAGGGATGACCTCGGCGGCGATGTAGACCAGCGCGCCCAGCCCGCCCCCGAAGATGATGATCCAGAGCCAGAAGCCATCCGGGCGGCGGCGAATGAAGTGCACGATGGCAATCCCTTGCAGGATTAATCCGTATCGCAGAACAGGGTAGAGGATGCCCATGGGCGAAGATCATTGTAGCGGGTGACCTGTATCTTGCAGCGGCCGGAGCAGGCCTTTCACCTGGACTATTCATAAAGCAAGTGGGAGGGGCACGGCTTCAGCCGCTGGGGCCCGGCTGCAAGCCAAGGCAAACTGCGAGGACAGTGAGCACTAGCTGCTCTCGCGCAACCAATCAACCCTCAGGGGCTAAAGCCCATGTGCGCTGGGTCTCGGAACGGCACGGCTGAAGCCGTGCCCTCCCGCCGCCTTGTGTGAACAATCCGGCTGAAGCCCTGCTCCGCCCCAAGTCACCCCACCTCAACTAGCCCGTAGCGCCGCTCCCAATGGGTCTTCAGGTGGGTCATGCTGCGCGCCATTTCTTCCGCCGAGATGTCCGCCGGCGGGCCGCTGACCAGGGCGGCGGCTTCGCGCTTGGCGACTTCCAGGAGTTGCCGGTCGCGAATGGGATTAGCGACGCGAAAGCTCGGCGCGCCCGCCTGGCGTGTGCCGGCGATCTCTCCCCAGCCGCGCAGTTCGAGGTCCAGCTCGGCGATCTTGAACCCGTCGTTGGTGCGGACCATGGCATCCAGGCGGCGTTCGGCTTCGGGAGTAACCTTGCCACCGGTCATCAGGATGCAATACGACTTGGCGGCGCCGCGCCCAATGCGTCCGCGCAGTTGGTGAAGCTGCGCCAGGCCGAAGCGCTCGGCGTGCTCGACCACCATCACGCTGGCGTTGGGCACGTCCACCCCGACTTCGATGACCGTGGTCGAAACCAGCACGTCAATCTCGCCCTGCTGGAAACGGCGCATGGCCTCGTCCTTTTCGTCAGCCGAAAGGCGCCCGTGAATGAGCCCCACGCGCAGGCCGGGAAAAACACGTTTGCGCAGCTCGCCGTACATTTTGATGGCGGCTTTCAGGCCGGTTCGGCCAACCTCGGTGAGGGGCAGCTTGCTCTCTTCTTCCGGCCTGTCTTCGATCACCGGGTAAACCACGAACGCCTGCTGCCCCTTGGCGATTTGTTTGCGCACGAAATCCCAGACTTCGGAGGAGCGCTCGTCGGAGACGCGGCGTGTGACCACCGGCGTGCGGCCGGGGGGAAGCTCATCGAGGATGCTGGCGTCGAGATCGCCATAGAGCGTGAGCGCCAGGGTGCGTGGGATGGGCGTGGCGGTCATGACCAGCACATCGGGCTCGGGAGTGGTGTCACCCGCGGAGGCTAAAGCCCCTTTATCCGTGGAGGGCTTTACGGCACGGCTAAAGCCGGGCTCTCCCGCACGTAGGCCATCGTCTCCGGTGGTCTTCTTCATCAGCTTGAAACGCTGCAGGACCCCGAAGCGGTGCTGCTCGTCGACGATGACCAGCCCCGGACGTGCGAACTCGACCTTGTCTTCAATGAGGGCGTGCGTGCCGATCGCCAGTTGCGCGTCGCCGCGGGCGATGTGGCGGCGGGTATCGCGCTTCTGTTGTTCGTCGAGCGAGCCGGTGAGCAGCGCCACGCGATAGCCGGCGGGCTCCAGCAGGCGCCGCGCTGCGAGGTAGTGCTGCGTCGCCAGGATCTCGGTGGGCGCCATGAGCGCGGCCTGGTAGCCGTTTTCCAGGGCGATGATGGCGGCTTCCAGCGCCACGATGGTCTTGCCCGAGCCCACATCCCCCTGCAGCAGGCGGCGCATCGGCGAGGGACGTTGCATGTCCTCAGCGATTTCCTTGAGCACACGCTTCTGCGCGGCGGTAGGATGGAAGGGCAGCACGCGCTTAAGGGCCTCGCGCACGCGGTCGGTGATGGCGAACGAGATGCCTGGCTGGGCGCGGAGATTGCGCCGCTTCAACTCCAGTCCGACCTCGAGGAAAAATAACTCTTCAAAGATCAGGCGGCGGTGGGCGGGGGTGCGCGCGTTTTGCAGATCTTCGAACCGGGTGCCGGGCTCGGGAAAGTGCGCCAGGCGAAAAGCTTCGCGCCGGGGAATCAGGTCCAGACGCTGACGGATCGCCCGCGGGATGCCGTCGGGCAGCTCGGGGGCGAGGTCTTCCAGCGCGCGGTGGACCACGCGGCGAAACCAGCGCGGGCTCAGCCGGCCGTAAGCGGCAGATTCGTAGATGGGGACGATGCGCCCGATTTCCAGGCTCTCGGCCGCCAAGTCTTCCGCAGCTTTTTCCTGAGCTTCCGTGATCGGCTCGGATAGGATCTCAAACTGCGGTTGCACCAGCTGGATGCGGCTGCGTCCGCTGCGTGGCTCCTCCACCCGGCCATAGAGCGCGACCGTCTGTCCCGGCTTGAACTTGCCTTGCAGGTAGGCGGCGTTGAACCACAGGCAAATGATCGACTCGCGGCCCTGGCCGGCAGTCATCTGGAAGATCTGCATACCGCGCCGGGGGGTGCGGAACAGGCCGCCGCCGCGGACTTCTGCGATGATGGTGGCCATCTCTCCGGGACGCAGCTCGGCGATGCGCCGGGGATTGATGCGGTCTTCGTAGCGAAAGGGCAGATAGTAGAGCAGGTCCTCGACCGTGGCGATCCCCTTGCCGGCCAGAATCTCGGCCAGTCGCGGGCCGATGCCCTTAACGTACTGTACCGGGGTGTGGAGCTGGAGCATCCCGAGCCAGTTTCAAGTTTCACGTTTCAAGTTTCAAGTGGATCGTGTTTTGCGGGGGGAGAGAAGCGAGTGGGGAAATGGGCGCGAGCGCTACTGGCAGTGGTACTGGGCAATCTGGTGTATTTTGCCGCGAGGCCGAGGCTGCCGGCGGTGGCGCGGCACGTACCCTTCCGTCCAGATCTGGGGCTGCTGCTGGATTGCTGCGTGTGCACGGTCGTTTGGGTCTTGCTGACCCTGGCTGGGCGCCGCCTTCGGTAATGTCTTTAGTAACCCGGTCGTTAATTTCCCGCCTCGAGTCTTGCGCTTCCGAAGCTAAAATGCAATGTTACCCATATTGGGTTGTCTGACGCGGGCAACGCACGCATGGAAAGACTCGCCATCCTGTACGACGCCAGCCAGGCAGTACTCTCCACCTTCGACCTCGACGAAGTGCTGAGCCACATTCTGAGCATCGTGCGGGATGTGTTCCACCTGGACAAAGCCGCCATCCTGCTGCTGGACGCCAGGACGCAAGAACTCTACATCAAAACACAGTTCGGGTGGGACTCCCCGAGTGAGCAACTCCGTGTGCCGCTAGGATGCGGGCTTACGGGGAGCGCCGCGCAGATCCGCAAGCCTGTCTATGCCGCGGACGTAAGCAAGGATCCGCGCTACATCCGTTCGCTGGCGGCGACTCGCTCGGAAGTAGCCATCCCGCTGATGGTGCGCGATGAAGTGGTGGGAGTGCTCGATTGTCAGAGCGACCAACTCGACTTCTTCGACCAGGCGACCCGCGAGCTGCTGCGTCTGTTTTCGACGCAGGCTTCCATTGCGCTTTCCAATGCGCGCCTCTACTCGCTGGAGCAGCGCCGGCGAGCGCAATTGGAAGCCATCAACGCCATCGCCAAGCAGACCACGGCGGTGCTGGAAATCGGGGAGCTGCTGACGCGGGTCTGCTCCTTGCTGCTGGAGTCGTTCGGCGGCGACCATGCCAGCGCGCTGCTGTTCGAAGACGATCGGCTGGTGCTGCGCGCGCACCAGGGCAAGCTAACGCCGCCGTTTAGTGTCGGCGATGAACTGCCGGCAAACGAAGGCCTGTTCGCGCGCGCCATCGATTCCCGCAGGCCGGCGTTGGAAAAGGATGTGAACCGGGTGCCCGGCCACCGGCGCGGATTCCAGGAGACGGTGGCGGCGGTCTGCCTTCCCCTGGTTTCCTTCGGACAGGTGCTGGGGGTGCTGCTGCTGGAAAGCACTTCGTGCGACGCTTTCGCGCCGGCGGACGTGAGCGCGCTGGAATCCGTCAGCGACATTTGCGCGGCCGCCATCCAGAACGCACGCTCCTTCGACCGCGTGCGCCAACTGGCCTATGTGGACGGGGTGACCGGCAGCTTCAACCGGCGTTATTTCGAGCTGCGCGTTGCCGAAGAGATCGCGCGCGGCAGCCGCCACGGACTGACCTTCTCCGTGATCATGATAGACATTGACCACTTCAAGCAGCTCAACGACGAATTCGGACACCTGCTAGGCGACGAAGTGCTGCGCCAAGTTTCCGCCATCCTCTCGCAACAACTGCGGAAGAGTGACGTGGCAAGCCGTTATGGGGGTGAGGAATTCGCCATCATCACCCCGGAAACCGGCCTGGAGAGCGCTCTGCTCGTCGCCGACAAGCTGCGGCGGGTGGTGGGGAGCTGGCATTTTCCCGGCGTGGCCCGCCCGGTGACCATCAGCGCCGGTGTGGCCGAGTTCCCCACTCAGGGAAGCACGCGCGACGAGTTGGTCCGTGCTGCCGACGAAGCCCTGTATGCCGCCAAACAAAGCGGCCGCGACCGCGTGGTGACGGCGCCCATGCTGCGCCGGACCTTCTAAACGCCCACCCCAAAGTGCTACGCCAATTTCCCGCCGGCCGCGGTCCAAACGGTTACGAAAGAGAGTTGCGCCGCGCGCGTCCGCCACGCACAATGAAAACGGGCAGTCATAACATCATGGCCAATAGCGTTATAAGTCCTAATCCTTCTCCTCCCATCCCCTTTGTCCCCAAGAGATTCGCGGCGCGGGTTCTGCTGGCGGGGCTGGATGAATCCACCACCGCGGTGTTGCGGGAGTGCTTCAAGCAGTTCGGTATCCAGACCATCAGCAGCCATAGCGATGCCGAAAGGCGGTTGCAGAAGGAAAAGTTCGAGGCCTGCGTCGTGCCCTTGGGCTGGACGGACGCGGAAAGCGTGCTGAACGCCGCGCGCAACTCCGCCTCCAACTCGCGCATCGTGATCTACGGCATCGCGCGAACCACGCAGGAAGGCATGCGCTTCTCCAAGCTTGGCATCAACGCCATTATCGATTATCCGGTGGAGCGCCAGGTGGCGCTGAAGGTGGTGCGCTCCACCCACCTGCTGGTGGTGCATGAGCTGCGGCGCTACGTGCGCATCCCCGTGGTCACCGAGGTGAAGGTGGACTTGGGACAGAAAAGTATCTGCGCCAGCAGCGTGGAGATCAGCGCCGGCGGCATGTCGATGAAAAGCGAAGTCCGTTTGCCGAAGGAGCAGGCCGTGGAAATCAGCTTCAGTCTGCCTCCCAACGGCAAGCTGGTGGTAGTCCGGGCCACCGTGTGCTGGAGACGCCAAGACGCCGACATGTTCGGCGTTCGTTTCGATCCCACTGACGAACGCCGCCTGGAAGTCAAACGCTGGATCGACGGCTACCTTGAGATTGGGTAGCTTGCTCCCTTGACAGCTCGCTGGCTTCGCCTGCCCGTCCGCTTCAAGCTCTTCGCAGCAACGCCGCCTGGCTTCGGCGCATCGATGGCCGATCGGCCAGCGCGAATCCGGCCTCGAACGCGTCCTGCAGCTCCGCCTCGAATTCATCCCCACTAACGTGTCCGGCGGGCTCGGCAAACAGGACAGAAGCGCCCGGTTTCGAGGCCACGGCAACCTCCGCAAAGAAACGGCCCGACGCCGGCATTTCGTGCACCACTGCGAACGCCAGCGTGAAATCGACCGAGCCGGCCAGGTCAGCCACCCCCATGGAATCGGGAAGGGCTAGCCGGGCGTCGATCCGCTCGAGCACGCCCGCCTTTGCCGCCCGGCGCTTCAGCTCCTCGATCATTCTGGGTTGGACGTCCACCGCCACAACCCGGCCCGAGGTCCCAACCAGGCGCGCCAGTTCGAGCGTGAAGAAACCCATGCCTGGCCCAGGCTCGAGTACGGTCATGCCCGTCCGCACGTAGGGCGTCAGGATCTTTGGCGGCTTGTACGCAAGCCGCCGCAAGGGTGACGCCAGCAGGTAGCCGAGCCACCAGGGACAAACCCGTTTTGCCATTCATACGGCATCATACGGCGCAACTAGCTCCTGCCAAAATCACCTTACGGCAAATACTGAACGTCACGTGCGGGGCGGCAGAACATCACAGGTCTCATAGCAGGCTTGTGCTAGCATCTCGGCTCGTGTTCCGCTTCTTGAGGAGCTTTTATGCGTAAGACTGTCATATTGCTTGCCGTTGTTGTGGTGTTCCTGGCGGCATCGGTGCTCGATCTACACGCCGGCAGTCTGGCCGGAGTGACCCTGCCGGACACGGTACAGGCCGGGGGCAAGACCCTGGTGCTCAATGGCCTGGGATTGCGCAAGAAGTTCGTGGTGAAGGTTTACGTCGCCGGGCTCTACCTGGAGAAGAAGTCGTCGGATGCCGACGCCATCATCAAGGCCGACGAGCCCAAGCAGATCGTCATGCACTTCGTGCGCAGCGTCAGCAAGAACCAGATAGCGGATGCATTCGATGAGTCCTTCAGCAACAACTCGCCGGATGCCAAAAAGACCATGAAGGCCGATATCGACCGGTTCCTGGGCGCGCTCGAGCCCGTCAAGGAGGGCGATCAAATGGTCTTGACGTACGTCCCCGGCACGGGCACGACCCTCGCCATCAACGGCAAAGACAGGCTGACCATTGCCGGCCCGGCGTTCGGCCCGGTGATCTTCTCGGTGTGGCTGGGGCCGAAGCCGCCCAATGCGGATCTGAAGAAGGGGTTGCTCGGGCAGTAGAGGGGACTTCCCGCTCATAGCTCGTGAGAAGCCCTGTTCACGACAATCATGCCCGGCGATAATGCGCCAGAGCCACCGTGAGAAGAACAGGACACATTATCTGGCTGGGTTGGTTGGTGCTTCTAATCGGCGCAGCGTGGCTGCTGCCACCACTCGACTCTCACATACGTCCACATCCTGCTGCTGGCGCACTGGTGGTCGCTTGCTGTGTCGTGATGCTGGTTTTGACGCTCGTATCCCTTTGTCGCTATTTCAATCATGCATGGCGGAACTGGCGCACTGTTCCGAACAGAACTGAGTACGTTGTTTGGCTCAGTCTGGAAACTCTAGCTGCCGTTGGCGCAGTCATAGCAGCTCCTTGGGGCTACTCGCGTCTGTGAGCACGCGCCGATAATTGGCGTGAAATCCGCTTGTCGGTATGTAATCGGTTTGTCGCCTGTAATCGGGAAACGGGATCTTCGAGTGCTCTAAGATTATTGAAGAGCATTCACACACTATTTCCCTAGCAGCTCTCCCATCCCCTTCTCGCTGATCACGTTAACCCCCAACTCGCGTGCCTTGTCGAGTTTGGAGCCGGGATCGGAGCCGGCGACCACGTAGTCGGTTTTCTTGCTGACCGAGCCCGAGACGCGCCCGCCGGCAACGGGTGGAGTAGCGACTTCCGGGGAAAAACAAGGGCCGCCTTTTGGGCGACCCTGGCTTGGAGAGCGCTTGTTACGCCTTCACCCTCGTCGATAGCCCGCATTGTAGCCGGCCCCGAATCCGCTGCGATAGGCCGGATCGCCGTGTTTGTAAGCTTTGTAGTTGCCCGCTCGGTAGCTGCGGTTGTAGCGCCGGTCGTAGCGGCCAGCGTTCATGCCGTCCCTGTATCCCATCTGGTAGTCGCCCCCGCCGTAGCTGCCATTGCCGCCGTACCCGCCGTAGCCGCCGTTGCCCCAGGTGCCGCCGGTCGGATATGTCCCGTAGGGGTAGTACCCGCCGTTGGGGTAGTACCCGCCATTGGGATAGTACCCGCCGTTGGGATAGTACGCGCCGTTGGCCCCATGGCCCCAGGTCGATCCCCACGTGCCATTAGGGTAGGGGTAATACGTTCCGTTGCGATTGTAACCGCCATTCGGGTTATAGCCATAGTTGCCGCTTCCCCAGGTCCGGTTCGGGACATAAACCTGGTGGCTTCGGTACTTGTAGTTGGGATTGTTGCGATAGGCGCCCTTGTTGCCATAGCTGCTGTTGTAGCCGCGAGTGCTGTGCGTGTAGACACCCTTGCTCGACGCACGGGAGTCCCGGTTTTCATGACGTCCCCAGTCCTGAGCCCAAGCGCCACCACAGAGCCCGGCGATCAGGGCAAACGCAAACGCCATCTTCTTCCAGTGATTCATGTCTCCCACCTTTGACCATCGGCCTTGGGTGCCGGCTGACGAGTCGGTGCTGCGTACCACTTCCTATTGAGGTTGAACCCGAGCCCAAACGCCCGAAACGTAAAGATTTGTAAAGTTCACGGTTATCTTATCCACGCACGGCTGGCGGCTCTCAGCCCAGGTCGCTTTCGACCTCCGGCGTGGATTTTGTAGCCACCTGCGGCCGGCCCGCTTCTGCGCGATTCGGATCCGAAGCCAACGGGCAAGCTTTAAAGGACAACGAGGCCCGCTACTCTTGCCTCGAAGGACTATCCCCCTATTAAGTGTTCCATTTCCTTCTCCCCGATCACCTTCACGCCTAGCTCACGGGCCTTGTCGAGTTTGGAACCCGGGTCGGCACCCGCCACCACGTAGTCGGTCTTCTTGCTGACGGAAGTGGAGACGCGCCCACCGGCATCCTCGATCATCTTCTTGGCTACCTCGCGAGAGTGGTTCGCGAGGGTCCCGGTCAGGACGAAGGTCTGGCCGGCGAGCCTGGTCCCGCGCTCCCTCTTCTTGCCCTTGAAGGTGAGGCCGGCCTTGCGCAGGTCTTCCACCAGCTTGCGGTTTCGCGGCTCCTCGAAGAATTCGCGGATGCTTTCGGCGATGCGTGGCCCGACCTCTTCGACCTCCTCCAGCTTGGCGATGCTGGCGGCTTCCTCCTTCAAGGTGGCGGCTTCGATGAGGTCATCCATAGAGCCGAAGTGTTCGGCCAGAAACTGCGCGGTGCGCTCGCCCACGAAGCGGATGCCGAGTCCGTAGATCACGCGCTCGAGCGGCAGCTTCTTCGAGGCTTCGATCTCGTTGAGCACGTTCTGCGCCGATTTGTCGCCCATGCGCTCCAGGTCCATGAGCTGCGGCTTGGTGAGGCGGTAGATGTCGGCGACGTTCTTGACCAGCCCGCGGTCGCAGAGCTGGTTGACCAGCGCGTCGCCCATGCCCTCAATGTTCATCACCGAGCGCGAGCCGAAGTGCAGGATGGACTCGCGCAGCTTGGCCGGACAGTTGGCGTTGACGCAGCGGTGGTCGGCCTCGCCCTCGATGCGCACCACGTGTCCGCCGCATTCCGGGCAGTGCTTCGGCATGCGGAAATCCTTGGTCCCGCGTGGATGGTCCTTGTCGTCGATCACTGCGACCACTTTCGGGATCACGTCGCCGCCGCGCTCGACCGTCACCCAGTCGCCGATGCGCACGCCGAGGCGATCGATTTCGTCCATGTTGTGGAGGGTGGCACGGCTGACGGTGGTGCCGCCGATGGGAACGGGCCTGAGGTGAGCCACCGGCGTGAGCTTGCCGGTGCGTCCGACCTGAACTTGGATGTCTTCAATCTGGGTGACGCCGGCTCGCGCGGCATATTTGTAGGCGATGGCCCAGCGCGGCGCTTTGCCAGTAAAGCCCAGCTCGCGCCACAGGCGGGTATCGTTCACCTTGATGACCACGCCGTCGATCTCGTAGCCCAGGCTGTCGCGCTTCTGCTCCCAGGAGGTGATGAAGCGCCAGACATCGTCGATGTTCTTCGCCAGGCGCCAGTTGTAATTCACCTTGAAGCCAGCCGTGCTCAGGGCTTCGAGCGCCTCAGCCTGGCGGTCGAGGAAGGTGCGGCCTTCCACCAGCAGAAAGTAAGAATAGAAATCGAGGCGGCGCTGGGCGGTGATGTTGGGGTCGAGCACCCGCACCGCGCCCGCGCCGGCATTGCGCGGGTTGGCGAACTTCGCCAGACCCTGGCGCTCACGCTCTTCGTTCATGCGGTCGAATGCCTTCAAGGGCATAACGACCTCGCCGCGCACTTCGAACTCCTGCGGCAAGCCGGCCTTCTTCAGGGTCGCCGCCGGGATGGACAGGGGAACGGAACGGATGGTCTTGACGTTGGGCGTTACGTCCTCGCCCACCGAGCCGTCGCCACGCGTGATGCCAGTCGCGATCTTCGATTTGCCGTGCGCGTCGCGACCGTACCGCAACGCCATGGAGAGGCCGTCGAGCTTCAGTTCGCAGACGTATTCGATATCGCTGCGACCGGAAAGGTCACGTACCCGCCGCTCCCAGTCGCGCAGCTCCTGCTCGTTGTAGGTGTTATCGAGCGAGAGCATGGGGCTCGAGTGCGGAACTTTGACGAAGCCCTCACGCGGCTTGCCGCCGACGCGCTGCGTGGGCGAATCCGGCGTGATCAGCTCCGGGTGCTCGGCTTCGAGCTGCTTGAGTTGGCGCATCAGCAGGTCGAAGTCGGCGTCGGAGATCTCGGGCTGATCGAGGACGTAGTAGAGGTATTCGTGATGGCGGATCTTCTCGCGCAGAGCCTCGATCTTGCGCTGCACGTCTTTGGATTGCACATTCTGGGCCGTGGGCATGGGGAAAATTATAGATGGCAAGCTGAAACGACTGAAAACCGCCGAGGATGCAGGGGCGGCTGAGGAACGCCAGGTCTTTAAATCCCGCGGCGTCCTTTGCGTCTGGTTTTAATTGTTTTCGCCGCGCAATCCTTTATTGTTGACCTCGATGCGCAAGGCCGTCCTGCTCTACAACCCCATAGCCGGCAAGCACCGCCAGCGGCGCCGCAATGATGTCGAGGCTGCGGCGCAAGTGCTGCGTTCTGCCGGGTTCGAGGCGCAGGCAGTTGAGACGCACGCCGCGGGATCTGCTGGGGAGCAGGCGCTGGAGGCAGTAGCCGCGGGTTGTGACACCGTCATCGCCTGTGGGGGTGATGGCACGATTCACGATGTAGTCCAGGGACTGGCCGGCACTGAAACGCCTCTGGGCGTCATCCCGCTCGGCACCGGCAATTCTCTGGGGAATGAGCTTGGCCTGTCGCGCGATCCGGTGCGCGCCGCGCGAACGCTTCTGGCGAGCGAACCGCGGCGCATCGCGCTCGGCAAGTTGGAATATCCCGGCAGTGCCCAGCAGAACTCGCGTTACTTCATCGCCATCGCGGGCGCGGGGGTGGACGCGCGCATGCTCTACCAGATGAACGTCGCCGCCAAGCAGTGGGGCGGGATGACCGCCTATTACGGCGAAGCCCTGCGTCTGTTCCTCACCCACCGCTTTCAGCGCTTCGAAGTCGAGTGGAGCGACCGCCAGGGCGAGGTGCATCGCACCGCTGTCACCCAGATCATGGCCGTGCGGCTGCGCCAGTTCGGGGGCATCCTGCGCTGGCTCGCGCCCGACGCGGCGCTCGAGAGCGACGAACTCCAGCTGGTTCTCTTTCGCAATGCGAACCGCGTTTCTTATTGCTTGTACCTATTGCGTGCGCTGCTGCAGAAGCGCTGGAAGACGCCCGGCGTCGACCTGGTGCGCGCGCGCGACGCCGCTTGCCGGCCGATCCCAGGCGAGCCCTCGGGCAACATCTACGCCGAGGCCGATGGCGAGCTTCTTGGCGGCTTGCCCGTGCGCTTCAGCACCGTGCCGGAAGCCCTCACCCTCCTTGTGCCAAAGGGATGAAGTGCACCGCGGAGACAGATCCTCCCCGTGTCTCCGTGCCTCGTGTTGGATGTTAAACTCCAGGATTTGGAACCGATCACCCACATGCTGACCGGCGCCTGCATGAGCCGCGCCGGCTTGAATCGCAAGACCGGTCTGGCGACCGCCACGCTGGTGCTCGCGGCGGAAGTGTCCGACATCGATGTCTTGTATGCTTTCCGCGGTCCAGTTTCTGCTTTGCAACACCATCGCGGCTGGACGCACTCATTCGCCGGCGCCCCGGTCATGGCTGCGCTCACAGTGGTCGTCGTGTGGGCGTGGAACCGCCTTTTCCGCAAACGACGCCTCCAGGCCAACGCGCCCGTAGCCATGGGACCAAAGTATCTGCCCGTGCGCTGGGGCGTGCTCTATGCCATCGCATTGCTAGGTCCGCTCAGCCACATTCTGCTTGACTACACCACGGCGTACGGCATCCGCATCTTCGAACCGTTTTCATACAAGTGGTATGAGTGGAGCATCGTCTCGATCATCGAGCCGTTCATGCTGGCGGTGCTGATCCTGGGCTTGATTCTGCCTTCGCTGTTCCGGTTGATCCATGAGGAAATCGGAGCGCCACGGGCGCTGTTTCCCGGGCGCGCCGGCGCGATTGTAGCCTTGGCTGCTGTGGTGCTGATGTGGGGGGTGCGGGACTTCTATCATCGGCGGGCCGTCTCCGCTCTGGTGGCGCGCACCTACCACAGCGAAGACTCGTTGCGCGCTTCTGCATATCCCTACCCCTGGAATCCGTTCCTATGGCACGGGGTGGTCGAAACGAAGGATTTCTACGAAACGCTGTTGGTGGATTCTCGACGCGGGGAGATCGATCCCCAGGGCCGGGCACGCACTTACTACAAGCCCGAGGAAACCGCGGTGCTCGAGGCCGCGAAGAAGTCTTATCTAGGACGGGTGTACCTGGATTGGGCGGCATATCCGCTCGTCACCGCCACGCCCGTCGAGGAGGGCGACGCCGCCTACCGAGTGCGCTTCATCGACCTGCGCTACGCCTATCCCGGACGCACCACCCCGCTGGGCGGGACCGTGGAGCTGAACCGCAACCTCGAAGTCATCGCGCAACGCTTCGGGCGCAGGGTACAGAAGTGAAGCGATGGAACTTCTTGGCCCTGGCTGCATCCAACACCCATGCCAAGTCTTGAAACCGCAGTCTTCGGCGGGGGATGTTTCTGGTGCCTGGAGGCCGTGTTCCAGCGCCTGCCGGGCGTCAAATCGGTGGAATCCGGATACATGGGGGGCCGCGTCGAGAATCCCACCTACAAGCAGGTCTGCACCGGCACCACCGACCATGCCGAGGTTGTGCGCGTAAGCTTCGACCCCAGCCAACTCAGCTATCGAGAGCTGCTCGCGGTGTTCTTCGCCACCCACGATCCCACCACGCTGAACCGCCAGGGGAACGATGTCGGCACGCAGTATCGCTCCGTCATCTTCTACCACTCGGAGGAGCAGCGCCGGGAGGCCGAGCAGGCGATTGCCGAGCTGACAGCGGCGCGCGAATTCTCCGCGCCTATCGTCACCGCGGTCGAGCCGGCAGCGACGTTTTTCGTCGCCGAGGACTATCACCAGAACTATTTCAACGAGAACTCCGGGCAGCCCTACTGCCGCTTCATCATCGCGCCCAAGCTGGACAAGTTTCGCAAGGCGTTCGCGGAAAAGCTGAAAGCCTGAACGGACAGGGAGGCCCTGTTATCCGCCGCAACTTGCACGATGGCGTCGCAATCGTCCGACGACGTCGCGCCGCCGTCTACTTCGGCGCAGGGCTGGCGAGCGGCTTGTCCTTCTCGATGATGTATGTCGAGAGGATCTTCAGGGTCCTGTCGCTGCTGACATTGCGGAGATCATGCGGCGTCGCGTTTACGATCTGAAAGGAATCTCCCGCCTTGACGCGCCTTTCGGCCTGGCCTTCGACGCGGAGATCGCACTCGCCCTCCAGAATGTAGGCCGACTCAACGCCGGGATGGAAGTGCCGGGCGGCCGTCACGCCGGGCGCAATCTCTGCGATGGCGGTAACCGTGGTATAGGGATTGGGGAACTCTATATTCGCCAGTACGGTTCGCTTGATCCCCTCGGCTTGGGACATTGCATTTCCCTCCACGAGTTATGTCTGCGAAAGGGGCCGTAGATTTCGCATGCGTCGCAGTGTAACACCGACCGCGCCAGGGGGAGCCACCAGCTAAGACCATGGGAGCCGCCCCGATCGTGATCGCATGGTCCGCATCCGGGTCCTCTGACGTGCGTGCAGGTGTCAGCGCGCCGGCTGCGAACCGGCGGACTTGACCTCATCGGTCTCGATCCGCACCGTGAGCGAGTTGCCGGAAGGCTGCAGATGGTAAGCGTGGGGGCGCGCCAGTTCGACCACCACACGGGTCATCAGCGGGTTCACCAGGAAGAGCGCCGCGCTCACTTCCTGGACGCCGGCAGTATTCACCGCGATGCGCCGCGGGCGCTTCAGCCCGACGTTGGCCAAGTCAATGATGATGCGTGCCGGATTGCTGAGGGTCGAGGTTGAGGCCCGCAGTGGCTTACTGCCCTCGATGCGCACCGCGATGGCGTCCTTCTCGCGCGACACCGTGACCCTACGCACTATGCCTGGCTTGCTGCTTTTGGCCGCCTGGTGCGGGGTGGTCTCTTCCTCGCCGGAGACGGTAGAAGGCGTTTCGGACTGCCCGGCTGGAACCGGAAGCGTGGCCACCTCGGGGAGGGTGGTAGAAACTGTCGGCTCGTAGGGCTTCGATGCCGAACCAGGCGCGGCCTCGGCGGGCGGTGGCGTCAGCGCCTCTGGTGTCGCCACTGGCGGCTGCAACTTGGCCTCGAAGGGCGACGCCGGAAGTCGCGCCACCGCCGCACCTGAGGCGTCTGGACTCGATGCTGCGGATGTCCCAGTCGAGGCCGCTGCCCCCGCTTTCCCAGGCCCAGATGAGGCATCAAGAGCTGAGGGCGGCAGTGCCGCGCTCACGGCGGCAGCAGCCACTTCCGCCGGCGATGGCGGCACCACGAGGACGGGCTTCGGGGCAACATCGATCGCAAGAATCACGCTGCTGCCTGCGGGCAGAAGCCGGTATTCATGCCGGCGGGCCAAATCCACGACGACGCGGGTCACGGGCGGATCAGACCGGAATAGCCCCACCCGCACGCCTTCCACGTCTCCATCGTTGACGTAAAAACGGTGGCCACCGCCGCAGCCCACGCCGGCCAGGTCCACGACGATGCGTTCCGGCTGGGAAAGCCGCATGACAGCCGGCTTGACCGGGGCAGTGGCTTCGATGTGGACCTCCACCGAAGTCGGGCCCCGCAAGATGCTGACGTTGCGCAGCAGGGTGCGCGGCTCGGCGGTGGGCTGTGGCCCTGCCAGCTTGGCGGGAAGCGATACGGCGGGCTGCGTCCCTCCCGGCAGCAGCAATTGCGCCCGGACGTGAAGGGCAGCACTCGCCGCGAGCAAGGCGATCAGCGGCGCAGACCACGGCCTGCGTCTTGGCTGGTTAAGAATCGTAGCGCTTTCCTTCGATATCCTGGCAGCACAGCGGCGCTGCCGCTTTGCGGAATCGTAGCCGTCGAACGCTGCCACGGGGAGGGATTATCCAGATACCCCAGGGGGAAGACCGATTACCAAGGTATCGGGCCATGCCGCCTACTCGCTGCTACCCAGTCCCTCAGAAAAAAGGCCCCTCTTTCGAGGGGCGGGTCGTGCAGAGAGGAGACGAATGACGTTAGACGCAAGAGGCGAAAAGTTCGCGCAGCCGCAGCCGCGCCTGGTGCAATCCGTAGGCGGATTCCTGCTCGCTGAGCCCAAGGATGCGGCCGATGCGCGAGTGATCGTAGCGCTCCACATCATGCAACAGAAAAATCATACGTTCGGTAACCGGCAACTGCACCACAGCGCGCTCCAGTTCCACCCGCTTCACGTTTCTGCGTAACCCCACCACCTCCGAGCAGGTATCGCATTCCAGGGTGAGCGTACCCAGCGGCATCAGCTCCCGCAGCTCGGTGACCAGCGCGCGGTCCAGGCTCTCCGCGTCGGGGTCGGGACTGAGTGCGAACGCCCGGCAGAAGCTATTGATCATCAGCTCCTCGGCGACAAGCTCGTCATCGGTCATCCGGAAGGCGAGAGAGTACACACGATGGCGGTTCTCCTCGAACGCCTCTTGATAGGCGCGAACCCGGGCTTCCGGCCGAGATATCGCGGTGGCGAAACCATTGAGCTTCGCTTGCTCGATGCTCGCTGCCATGACGACCTCCTTATTGAATCCGTTGCTCACCCGACTCGCTTTCGGCTCGTCCGCGCCGCTCAGATATTGCTAAGCACGTCGCGCACCACCCGCACCACTCTGCTCGCTGGACCTCGAACCGCCCCAGAATCAGAACAACAATTCCCACCCTCTGTCTGGCCCCTTTCCAGCTTTAAACCCGCAATACCGTCGTGAGTTTCGCGTCAGAGCAAAACACCAAAACACCCTTCCTCCTAAAGGCTTTGGTTTCGTTCCCCGGAAACCGGCAAGTTGCAATCTCTGTGCCCAAGCAAGAGTTGAGGCGCCGACAGTTTGTGGCTCCAGCACAAATCGTTACATACCAATCGAGAGCATTATGGATACGCCAGGAAGCCTTGCCGAAGGGGACGTTGGCAGCGTGTGTCGTGCCGGTAGCGCAATACCCTTATTGGGAATCCCGATGCTCACCCTTACCCGAGCCCTACGTAAAAATTTCCGAGCTGCGACTTGCCTCGTTTGGAGTTTCCAATGCGCGGCGCGCCAAATCGAGGAACTCGGGGACGGTGAAGGGTTTGGCAATGCACAGGGTGCGCGTCTGCTCCACAAAGAAACGCAGTTCGGGGTCGCCCGGGCTGGACGCGGCCAGCACCAGATGCTTTTCGAGTCCCGGGCGATTGATGGCAATCCATCGGTGAAGGTCGGGGGCGGTCCAGCCGCCCGCGATGCCGGCGTCAGCGATGATGGCATCGAAGCTTTCGGCTTGCAGCCGGGCAATGGCATCCTCGGCCTTGTCCACTCCGACCACGTCCACGCCAGCATAGGCCAGGGCCTGACGCTCTAGTTCGAGGATGGGCTCCTCATCGTCGACCAGCAGAATGCGCCCCCGCAGCCGCACTCCGGAGGCTGGCAGCCGCGCCGTCGCGGTCGCTTCGACGGGCTGGACCGCGACCGGCAGACGCACCTCGAAGACAGCGCCGCCTTGGGGATGGTTGCGCGCCAGAATCTCGCCGCCGTGCGCTTTGATAATGCCGTAGCAGATGCTCAGTCCCAGACCAGTGCCTTTGCCCACCGGCTTGGTGGTATAGAAGGGGTCGAAGATACGCTTGGGATCGCGGATCCCGGTTCCGCTGTCATGGAACTCGACCGTGACCTGGTTGTCCCGCACGAAAGCGCGCAGGCGCAGCCGCCCGCCGCTCGCCTCCTCCAGCATGGAATCCAGAGCGTTGTTCACGATATTGAGGAAGACCTGCTCGAGTTGATGGCCATCGCCGAAGACCTGCGGCAGGTCTGGCTGGATCTCTTGCTCGATGGTGATGTTGCTGGCCTTCAGGTCGTAATCGCGCAGCGCCAGAGTATCCTCCAGCACCCGCCGCAGGTCGAGCAGCTGTTTGAAGGCCTTGCGCTGGCGGGCGAAAGAAAGCAGGTTCTGGACGATGCGGTGAGTGCGGTGCGCCTGCTTGAAGATCTTGTCCAGATATTCGCGGTGGCGGGGCTCGAGCGGCTCATCCTCCAGCAACTGCGCGTATCCCAGGATAGCAGTGAGAGGATTGTTCAGCTCGTGGGCCACGCCGGAGATCATCTGTCCGAGCGCCGACATCTTCTCGCTCTGCAGCAGTTGTTCCTGGGTGTGGGTGAGGTCGTCGTAGGCGCGGCGGGTCTCCTCATAGAGGCGCACCTTCTCAAAGGTGTTGGCGAGCTGGCGGCCGATAGCAATCATCAGGTTCTCGTCGGCAGCGCTGAACTCGCGCGGCGTGCGGCTGCTGATGCCCAGCACGCCCAGCACGCGATCCTGGGTCCAAAGCAGCACCCAGATCCATGACTGGAGACCTTCGCGGCGCACCATCTCGGAGACGGCTTCCGGTAATTCCGGCAAGTGCTGGCGGGTGATCAGCGGCGACCGCGAGCGCCGCACTCGCTCACAAAATTCCGGCGAGACCTGTATTTCGAGGAGCGGCTCAGGGCTGATGTGTCCCCAGGCGGCGTGGCGCTCCGCGGTGTGAGTAGTTTCGTTGAACAGGTACACCGATCCGCTGTCGGCGTGGAACAATTCCACCACCTGACTGAAGGTCAAACGCAGGATCTCCTCCAGATCCAGCGATTGGTTGGCAATCATCGCGATGGAGTTCAGGGCGAAAAGCTCGCGGTTGCGGCGCCGCATGTCTTCCTCGGCGCGCTGCTTCTCAGTGACGTCGAGGAGGAAGCCCTGGTAGCAGACCACGGCGCCGGAGCTGTCGCGGATGGCGAAGCTGCTTTCCAGCATGTGCACGGGAGTGCCGTCCTTGCGGCGCAGCGTGACCTCGAACTTACGGATGTAGCCCTGGTCCTCCATCTGGCGCAGCCCCTCGGCGCGCTGCTGGGGCGTGAGATAGAGGTCACGGGTAATGTCGACGGTGAGCAGTTCCTCGCGACTGGCGTAACCCAGCATGCGCGCCAGCGCCTGATTACAATCCAGCAGCTTGCCCTCGGGGGTGGAGACGAAGGCACCCTCCTGCACCCGCTCGAAGAACAGGCGATAGCGCTCCTCGACGGCGCGATGTTCGCTGACGTCGCGGATGACGTGCAGGGTGACGGGGCCGCCGCTGGTGCCTTCCGTGCAGGATGAGGTCGAGACCTGGGAGAAGCCGCCCAGAGCAGGATCGGCAGCGCCCGCGCCGGGCCAGCAATAGGGACACTGTCTCCACGGCCGCAGCTGCGGCAGCACCCCTTCGCAAGGCTGGCCCAGGACCGTGGCGGATTCCAGGCCCAGTCGCTGCAGCAGGGCGCGGTTGATTTTGAGGATCCGGAAAGCGTGGTCGTGCACCAGCACGCAGTCGGGGACAAAATCCAGGGCGTCGGTCCATTGTTGCGAGCGCCGATACTTTTTGCGGACGGTGCGATAGAACAGCCACACCGCCCCCAGCAGCACGAGCACCAGGAAAATTTTCGCGAGGTCCTCGACCCGCAACGGAGCAAACCAGTGCCATGCTGCCAGCGCGCGCACAGTCA
>Ga0335081_10004657_pt1 | contig 21644 bp, 15 predicted proteins | sample Lox_Sample_35_FD_206713 | JGI IMG/M metagenome (GOLD analysis project Ga0335081, IMG submission 206713) | Soil microbial communities from Loxahatchee National Wildlife Refuge, Florida, United States - Lox_Sample_3.5 | ecosystem: Environmental > Terrestrial > Soil > Wetlands | place: USA... | reverse complement strand
GCCGCGATCGCGGCGTGGCGGCCCTGCTCGAACACGGCGCCGAACACCAAGTCATAGACCGGCGCCCATCGCGCATAGGCTTTTTCGATCGTGTCCTTGTCGAGTTCGGTGTGCGCAGTGTCAGTCATCGCCTAGGCCCCTTGCTTGGTATGCCCGCAGCAACTGCGTTGCGGCGTGCCGGTGAATTGAACGGCCCCCGTCCTCAGCCGCGCGCAGCTGCGGCGGCCGGTTCGGCCGAATGCGCCGCCTCAGCGCCGTGATTCGCGACCTTGCGGACATGGCCGATAAACTGACGCGCGCTGTTCTCCCAGGAGTAGCGCAGTGCAAACTCGCGGCAGGCTTCGCGCGAGATTTGCAGCGCGCCAAGGCACGCCGCGCGCAAGTCTTCGCTCAAGACCCCGATCGGATTATCGGCAACCACGTCCTTGGGGCCGGTCACCGGGAACGCGGCGATCGGCACGCCGCTCGCCAATGCTTCGAGCTGCACCACGCCGAACGTGTCGGTAAGGCTTGGGAATACGAACACATCGGCAGCGGCGAGATGCGCCGCCAGCGTGCCGTTTTCCAACTGGCCGAGGAACTTTGCCTGCGGATAGCGGCGCTTCAGCTCGTCCTCCATCGGGCCCTTACCGATGACGACTTTGGTGCCCGGCAGGTCGAGCGACAGGAACGCATCGAGATTCTTCTCGACGGCGACGCGCCCAAGGCAGGCAAATATCGGCCGGGCAAAACCGGGATCGATGGCGCGATCAGGCCGGAACTGTTCGGTGTCGACACCGCGCGTCCACATACCGAGATTAGGGAAGCCGCGCTCGCGCAGCTCGCTCATCAGCGATGGCGTTGCCACCATTGTCACGCCGGCCGCGCCGTGAAAGCGCCGCAACGCCGCGTAGATCAGGCTCTCGGGGATCGGCGCGCGCGCCGAGATGTATTCGGGAAAACGCGTCGTGTAGCTCGTGGTGAAGGGCCGGCCGCGCCGGCGGCAATAGGCGCGCACCGAGTGACCGATCGGCCCCTCGGTGGCGATATGGATCGCGTCCGGCCGCGTCGCCTCGATGCGCTCGGTGATCCGCCGCCGGCTCGGAATGGCAAGCCGCAGACCCGGATAGGTCGGCACCGGAACCGTGCGGAACCCGTCCGGTGAAAGAAATTCGATCTCGACGCCGAGGCCTCTCGCCGCCCGCTGCAGTGACAGAAGAGTGCGAACCACGCCGTTGACTTGAGGAGGCCACGCGTCAGTCGCGATGAGAACCCGCATGTCTTGTTCCCGAGGACGATCTGTCCGTGTCTGAAATACGAATCGAATGCAACAAACATTGCCATTTCATGTCTCAGTTATGTGACGGACTATTTGTTGCGCGCGGAACGGCGGCGCACGGCGTAACAATAGTGTCGCAGTCCGATGAGAAGATGAGAATGCGAATCAGCAAGCTCTAAGAACGCTCATCGCAATGGGCCGATGTCGAATGTGATGAGCGCCGCGCGACCTGCGGTTTACTGGCGGCTAGGTTGGCGTTGGCTTGCGGCAGCGATCAGCCTCGCGATCGTCACGATTGCGGGCATCACGCTCTATCGTGTGTTCAACGAAATCGAACTCGGGCGGGTGATTGACGCGCTGAAGACGCAGACGCCGCAAAACCTCGTCTTGTGTTGTCTGTTTGTCGCCGCCGGATATCTCACGCTAACCTGCTACGATGTGTTCGCGTTGCGGGCGATCGGACGGGGTCACCTGCCCTACCGGGTTGCAGCGTTAGCGAGCTTCACGAGCTACACGATCGGTCACAATGTCGGCGCGGCCATCCTCACGTCGGGCGTCATCCGCTACCGCATCTACTCCGCCTGGGGTTTGTCGGTCGGCGAAATCGCCCGCATCGCCTTCATCACCGGCCTGACCTACTGGCTGGGCAATGCTTTCGTGCTCGGCTGCGGCATCGCGTTCGCGCCGAGCGCGGCCAGTGCGGTCAATCACCTGCCCGCGCCGATCAATCGCCTGATCGGACTAGCGGCGCTCATTGCGATCAATTGCTACATGCTGTGGCTGTTGCCGCGCCCGCGCAGCATTGGCCGCTTGCCCTGGCGCGTCGCTCTGCCCAATCCGGCATCGACGCTCGTGCAGATCGCCATCGGGTCGCTCGATCTGATCTTCGTGACGCTCGCCATGTACGTGCTACTGCCGGCGCAGCCTGCCATCAACTTCTTCGACCTCCTTGTGGTATTCGTGACCGCAATGCTGATCGGCGTCGTCAGCTATGTGCCGGGCAGCCTCGGCGTGATCGAGGCGGCGATGTTTCTCAGCCTGCCGCAATTCCCCAGAGAGGACTTGCTGGCGTCGTTGCTGACCTTCCGGCTCCTCTATTTCATCGTGCCGCTGCTGTTGGCCTCGCTGCTCTTCGGCTTGCGCGAAGCCCGCATGATCGCTGCGGTAATGGCTGGAAGCCGAAAACCCGCGCGCTTGGTCAGCGGCCGAAAATCAGACTGTTCGGGTGCTGGTTGATGTTCTTGATGGTCTTCTGCAGCTCGGCGAGCGTCCGCCGGCCGTCGACTGCAAATGCCTCGAACTGTTTCAGTCCCTGATTGGAAAACTGATTCAGCCCGGCGGAGATCTGCGTACTCTGCTTGTCGAGGTCGTCGGCGAGACGGCGGATCGAGTCGGCGGCTTTGCCGATCTGACCATTACCATCGGTGCCGCCGGTGAGATTTTGCAGCCCGGCCATCACCTGGTCGAGGCGCTGCGAGTTTTGCGCCAGCGTGTTCGTCACCGTCTGGATATTTTGCAGCGACGCGCGCAACGCGGTTTCGTTGTCGGCAACCATGCCGTCGATCTTGGACAGGACGTCGCGTGCCTGCTGCGTCACATCCGCGGTCGCGCTCGCATCGGCGTAGAGCGTCGGCGGCTCACCACCCTGCCCGCCCAGCGGCCCCGCCTTCGCCGATCCGCCGGTCAGGGACACTTCGGCAAGGCCGGTCAAACCCTGAAAAGCAAGCCCCGCCTTGGTGTCGGCGCGGACCGGCACGGCGCTCTTCAGCTTGAGCAGCGCCACGACCTTGCGCGGGTCCTGTGGATCGAGCGTCAGCCCGGAGACGTGCCCGACCCGGATACCATTGAATGTCACGTCCGAGCCCGTGTTCAGCCCCGCGACAGAGCCTGTAAAAACGACCCGATACGCGGTCTCGTGACCGCGGTCGCTTGCGCGCTGGAACCAGTACAGAAAGCCGAAGGCGCCGACGATGACGGCGAGCGTGAACAAGCCGGTCACCACATAGTTTGCCTTGGTTTCCATGGGCGAAATTCCTTCTACGTCTCTTAGTGCCGGACGGGCCGGCCGCGCTTGCCGCGAAAATACGATTTCAGCCAAGGGTGCTCGGACGCGAGCAGCGTTTCGATCGGCCCGTCGGCAATCACACGACCTTTCGACAGCACCGCGATACGGCCACAGACCGCGTGCAAGCTGTCGAGATCATGCGTGACCATGAAGACGCTCAGGCCGAGCGTGCGCTGCAAGGTGAGGATCAGTTCGTCGAAATCGGCGGCGCCGATCGGATCGAGGCCGGACGTCGGCTCGTCGAGAAACACGATGTCGGGATCGAGCGCGAGCGCCCGGGCAAGCGCGACGCGTTTGATCATGCCGCCGGACAGTTCGGCCGGATATTTCTTACGCACGCCGTCGTTGAGCCCGACCATCTTCAGCTTGGCCAGTGCGATCTCCTCGATCAGCCGCGGCGACAAGCCTTTCAGGTGTTCGCGGATCGGAAATTCGATGTTCTGCTGCACGTTGAGCGATGAAAACAACGCGCCCTGCTGAAACAGCACACCCCAGCGCCGCTCGATCGAACGACGCTGGCGCTCGTTCAACGCAGCGATGTCTTGGCCGAAGACCTCGATGGTGCCGTTGCGCTTAGGCAAAAGCCCGATGATCGTGCGCATCAGCACTGACTTGCCGGCGCCGGAAGCGCCGACAAAGCCGAGGATCTCGCCGTGCTGCACGTCAAGGCTCACATGGTCGAGCACCGTCGCGACGCCGAAACCGACGACCAGATCGCGCACGCTGATGACGCGTTCGGTTGCCGGCATGCGTCACATCCCGATCGCCGCGAAGAACATCGCAAAAAAACCGTCGAGAACAATGACGAGAAAAATCGACTTGACGACCGACGCAGTGGTTCTCTGCCCGAGCGATGCCGTACTGCCGTCGACCTCGAACCCTTCCGTGCAGGCGACCAACCCGATGACCAGCGCCATGAACGGAGCCTTGATCAGTCCGACCTCGAAGGTCGGAAGCCAGATCGCCTCGCGCAACCGTCCCAGAAAAACATCGGGAGACATCCCGCCATATAGCCAGCACACCAGGCCCGCGCCGTAGAGCGCCGCCATCGAACCGAGAAACGCCAGCAAGGGGACCGCAATGACGAGGGCAACGATGCGCGGCAGCACCAGCACTTCGACCGGATCGAAGCCCATGGTGCGCAATGCGTCGATCTCCTCGCGCATTTTCATCGCCCCGAGTTCGGCCGTGTAGGCGCTGCCGGAGCGGCCCGCCACCATGATGCTCACGATCAGCACGCCGACTTCGCGCAGCACCAGCACGGCGACCATATCGACCACGTAGACGTCGGCGCCGAATGGGCGGAAGCGGAATATGCCCTGCTGCGCCAGGATGGCGCCGATCAGGAACGTGCTCAGAAGGATGATCGGCACCGCGCGCCACCCGACGCGTTCCAGCTGATGCACGATCGACGTCAGGCGCAGCCGTGACGGCCGCGCGATGGTGCCCAGCGCCACCATCGTCAGCGCACCCAGGAGATGGGCGATGAGCACCAGCGACCAGCCGATGTCACCGGTGGCACGGCCAAGCGATTCCAGCGCGCCCAAGGCGCGGTTCGGCGCTCGCTCCGCCGGCGCGGGCTCGCGATTGACGAGCCGCATCTCATCGATCAGAGCGCGATCGCCATCGGATAGATTGACGATGCGGGTGGTGGCGCCGCGCGCTGAAAGCACGCGCGTGAGACGCTCGATCAGCCAAGCCCCGAAGGTATCGAGCCGCTCCAGCTTTTCCAGGTCAATATCGACGCTCTGCGCATTTTCGCAGCGGCGCGCGCCATCGACAACGATCCGCTCAAGCTCGGCGGCGCGCTCGGCGGTCCAGGCGCCGCCGATCGCCAGCGAGACGTGCGTGTTCTTCGGATCATTGCGCGCGCTCGCGGCGGCCTCGGCGAATCTCGCGGTCAGCGAGGCTACAGTCACAGCGCAATCCTCCGCCGCATTGCGCGTACGCGTGAGGGCCCTTGAGCGACAGTCGTCGCCGCGGTCATATCTGCCCCTGAAACGGACCTAGGCATGGACCTCTCCGTACGGATCGAACGCTGGCCTCTGGCCGGTGCCTTCACCATCAGCCGCGGCAGCAAAACCGAGGCTGTCGTGGTCGTGGCCGAACTCAGCGATGGAACTCACTGCGGCCGCGGAGAATGTGTCCCCTACCCTCGTTACGGCGAAACCCCGGACGGGATTGTGGCGGCCATCGAAGCCATGCGCCCGGCGTTGCACCAGGGTCTCGACCGCGCGGCGCTCCAGTTCGAAATGCCCCCCGGCGCTGCTCGTAATGCACTTGATTGTGCTTACTGGGACGTTAACGCCAAGCAATCCGGCCAACGGGCGTATGAATTAGCCGGACTTGTGGCGCCGGAGCCACGGGTTACCGCCTACACGATCTCGCTTGCTGGCCCGGCCGAGATGGCGGAGGCAGCCGAACGGGCATCCTCCCGCCCGGTGCTGAAGATAAAGCTCGGCGGCGCCGATGGTGACGACCGCCGGCGGATTGTGGCGGTGCGGCGCGCCGCGCCGCGGGCCGAGCTCATCATCGATGCCAATGAGGGCTGGACCATGGACAATCTGGCGCGAAACCTCGCAGCCTGTGCCGATTGCGGCGTCACCCTCATCGAACAGCCATTGCCGGAACGCGAAGACGACACACTCAGGCGCGACAAGCGGCCGATTCCGGTCTGCGCCGACGAAAGCATGCATGATCGCGGCTCACTCGACCGCCTCACCGGCAAATATGACGCCATCAACGTCAAGCTCGACAAAGCCGGCGGCTTGACCGAGGCGCTGGCCTTGGCGCAGGCGGCAGAGCAGCGCGGGCTCACCATCATGGTCGGCTGCATGGTCGCGACCTCATTGTCGATGGCGCCAGCCATGCTGGTGGCGCAGCGGGCGCGGGTCGTCGATCTCGATGGCCCGCTGCTGCTGGCAAAAGATCGGCCGGACGGGCTTCGCTACGAAGGCAGCCTGATCTATCCACCTGAATCCACGCTGTGGGGGTGAGCCGCGGCGTGCAATCATGTATGATCGCCACCGGCTCGCAGGCCGTGGCGCGATTATGGCACGCCAATAGACCCGCAGCCCTTGGAGATAGCGGGAGGTCGGAACGGTAGTGTCGGAGAAGCCGCTCATGACAACACGGCGCAGCATGCTGAGAGCCATTGCGGGCGCTGGGGCCGCATGGCCGCTGGCGACGCTGCGCCCGGCGCAGGCGCAGCAAGGCTACCCCAATCGGCCGATCCGCATGATCGTGCCGTTTCCTCCCGGCGGCCCGATCGACACCATGGCGCGGCTGGTCGGCGAGGAATTGAGCGAAAGCATCGGCAAGGTAGTGGTCGAAAACCGACCCGGCGGCGGCTCGACCATCGCCACCAAATATGTCGCCAGCACGCCGCCTGATGGCTACACGCTGATGTTCGGCTCGTCCGGATCGCTCGCTGTGGCGCCCGCGCTCTATTCCAGCCTCGACCTCGACCCGCGCAAGGCCTTCACCCCGATTGCCACGGTGGCGCTGCTGCCGCACGTTTTCGTCGTCAATCTCGACGTGCCAGCGAAGACGATTGCCGAATTCGTCGCTTATGCCAAAGCCAACCCGGGCAAGATCAATTTCGGCGCCGGGCTCGGCACGCCGCCACATCTGCTCAGCACGCTGTTCAAGACCGAGGCGCACATTGACGTCGTCTACATTCCTTATAATGGCTCGGCGCAATCGGTCACCGATCTGCTCGGCGGCCGCACACAGTTCACCATTGACGGCCTAGTGACGCTTTATCCACTGATCAAGGCCGGCAAGGTGCGCCCGCTCGCAATCGCGCGCGGCGAACGCTGGCCGGCACTACCGAACGTACCGACGCTAGTCGAAAGCGGCTATTCGGATTTCGTTCTCGATGCCTGGACCGGCGTCGTGGCGCCGGCTGGAACGCCGGCGCCGATCGTCGACAAGCTCAATACGGCCGTCAACACCGCTCTCAAGACACCGGCGGCGCAAGTAAGCCTTGCCAAATTTTCCGCCGTTGCCAAAACCGGTACGCCGGACGACTTTCGAGTGTTCCTCGCCGATCAGACGCAAAAATGGGGAGCGATTGTGAAGCTTGCCCACGCCAGAATCGATTAAGTACGTTGCTGTTGCGTAACTATTGTTGGGTGTTTTTGTTGCGTTAGCTGTTGCGTTTAGTTGTTGCGTGCGATTGAGCCTTTGAATGCCCGCCGCCCGCTGCGTCGCTGTCGAGAGTGGGTCGCCGGCTTACGCTAAAGTGGTTGCCAAAGATGTCCACCGATCCCACCAGCGCTGCATTGACGCGCGATGATGCTGCTGTCGCCGCGGGCGCGCCGCCGATTACATCCGAGCAGTCCTCCGAACTCACCGGCATTGCCACAGCGATCGAACGCGTCGAGGCGTTGCTAGCGGCTGGCGGCCCAGAGCCTGAAGGCTCGGACGCGATCGAGCGCATTGCCGACATCGCATTTGTACTGCATGAACGGGACGTGGAGGCGTCGCTGTGCGATGCGCTCGACGCCGCCGTGCGCGAACTTGCCAACGCCAACGCAGCCAAGCAGACGAATGTGCATCAGGTTCGTCAGGCTGCCGAAATGCTGCGGGAACTGTCGCAGCGCGTTGCCGACGTAGCCGCGCTGCTGCAGATGTCCCCGTCCGCCGCCGCGAATGATATGGCAGCAAATGAAGCGGTGCCGAAGAAAGACGAATCTGCTGCTCTGGAGCAGTTGGCGAGCGAAGACGCCCTGGATGGCGAAATCCCGCGCGAGGGTCTGTTCGCTGCGGAGCTTTTGGAGGACGACGAGTTCGCTCGGGCGGTCGCAGAGCTTGCCGCCTCGCTGCCCGCCCTTGCCGATCCCGTCGAAACGATTGTCGTCACGCTACGGGAGGCCGCCGATTTCGCGTCAGAGGAGCGAGCCGCTGCGCCGAAGCCCGATGAAGCGATTTCTGAAACGCAGAGCGACGCCAACCTTCTTGCCACAGATGAGCCAAGTGTCGCTTCCGAGTTGGAAGAAGCGGTTGCCCTAACTCAACACGAACCAGCTCGTCTCGCGGCGGACGCCCTCGCGTCTGAGCCGAACGAAACACGCCTCGATGTCCAGCGTCAGCCTGCCGAACTTGCGGCTGAGGAGGCTGCCCTTGCGCCCGAGCAAGAGGCGCCGGCCATGACCGATGCGGCGGAAGCCATCGAACAGACGCCGCCCCAAGAGTCCCCGATTGCCGAAGTCGTCGGCGAGCGGTCTACACCCGATGATGGGGCTTCCGCGCTCGATGCGCCTTCGGAAGAATCGGAGGATTATGCGATCTTGAACCAGATGCCTGCGAGCGAAGGCGCATTGAGCGAGGTACTATCAGGCGAAACTCTTTTGAGTAGCGTTGATGCGCTGGCGCAGCAGCCAACAGCTTTACCCGGCGCTTCGCCCGATCATTCGTTGGTGAATGGGCACGCCATCGCTTCGCTAGCCCATGCGGACGCGCCCCATATCGCTAGTGAGGCGCCAGCATCGCCGGCGCCCAAGGCATTGTCTGACAGCGAAACCACGCGCGCGACAGATAACCCGCCGATCACCGCGGCCGATGCGGAGCCAGAACTACCGCCATCGAGCGAGGCGCCTCCCCCGGCCGATGCCGACGCCGCCATCATCTCGGCTGGAGAGCCGTCCGATCAGAGCATACCCCACCGCAATGGTGAGGACGCGCCAGCTCAGATTGCTATCGAGTCAGGCTCTCGTGACGCCGAAGTGATCGCGAAGAGCGCCGCCGAGGTCAAGGAAGAAGCGCCACCGCGCTTCGCGGAGTCATCGCAAACGCTGCTGCCCGAATTGGCGCTGGTCGATCCGCAAGACGATCCGGGCGACCTGTTTGAACCGCTTTCTGGTGCAGCGCCTTCGATTGCCGCGGCGCATCTCGCCGAATTTCAGTCCGCGAGCGAAATTTCGGCACACGCTGTGGAAAGGCAGGCACGTTCTGCTCCCGCGGCGGCCGATCCGCTTGCGGCCATGCGCACGCTGAGCGCTGAAGAACTCCTCGCCCTGTTCACGTAACAGTGAACTGGCGACGGTTCCGCGCGCTATCTCAGTGGTGCTCCCGAACCGCTGCAGAAAAAGTGTCGCTGTGCAGTCACTAATACTTTATGAATGGGATTCCTCCTCCAATGCGTGATTCGAGTAAGCGGCACAGAAGTTGCTTTTACGGGAGACTGCGGATCGACAACGACGCGTAGGCAATGTGCAATTGCGTGCTCCAGGTCAGGAGGACCAGCCGTTGGTGGTCCGCACAGATCAGCTACTGGAGGCCAGAATGCACAGACTTACCGTACCTGCTGTGGCGGCCGTGGCGTTATGCATCAACGCTTTCGTTCCCAGCCAGTTGTTTGCGCATGATGATGGGCGGTTTGCCAATTCGCCGCTGAAAGCCTGGTTCGATCAGCTCGCCAGCGGCAAGGGCTTATGCTGTTCGTTCGCGGATGGGGTCAGCGTGCAAGATGTTGACTGGGACACCACGAACGACGGCCGCTATCGCGTTCGGCTCAACGGACAGTGGGTCATCGTGCCGGATGCTGCGGTCGTCACCGAGCCTAATCGCTTCGGCCCGGCCGTGGTATGGCCGTACCAGGACATGAATGGCGCAACGCAGATCCGTTGCTTCTTGCCGGGCGCCGGCGCCTGATTATTTGCTTCGCCTGTCGCGGGGGCGAACGGGCTGGTAGGCGTGACCTTCCGTAAACTGTGAGCTTCGTGGCGGCGGAGCGCAATTGCGCGCGGCAGCGTGCCGGTACAAACGCGTGCTAGGCTACCAGCCGCGAAAACAGTTCCGGATCGACATTGCCGCCGGAAAGGACGGCGACCGCGACCTTGTTGCGGACGTCGACCTTGCCGGTCATCAGGGCGGCAAGCGCGACCGCGCCGCCCGGTTCGACCACAAGCTTCAGCTCGGCAAATGCAAAGGCGACTGCGGCTGCAACCTCCTCGTCGCTCGCCGAAACGCCGGCGCCCACCAGCGAGCGGTTGATGGCGAAGGTAAGCTTGCCCGGCGTGCGCGCCATCAGCGCGTCGCAGATGGTTCCGGTCAACGCCGCATTCTCTTCACGCTGGCCGCTTTTGAACGAGCGAGCATGGTCGTCAAAGCCGGCCGGCTCCGCCGTATAGACCGCGGCCGACGGCACTCGCGCCTTGACGACGAGCGCAATGCCCGCGGTCAGGCCGCCGCCGGAAGCGGTTACCACGACGATATCGGGCTTTAAGCCGAGCGCGTCCAAATCGTCGACGATCTCGCGACCAGCCGTGCCCTGACCGGCGATGATCAGTGCGTCATCGTAAGGCGGTACCAGCGTGGCCCCGCGCTCGGCGGCCAGCGCCGTTGCAATAGCTTCGCGGTCCTCGCGCAGCCGGTCATACAGCACGACTTCGGCGCCGAGTGCGAGTGTACGTTCGCGCTTGGCGCGCGGCGCATCGCTCGGCATCACGATCACGCATGGCATGCCGAGAAGCCGCGCCGCCGCTGCCACGCCCTGCGCGTGGTTGCCGGAGGAGAACGCGACCACGCCGCCAGCACGCCCTTCCGGCGGCAGCGCAGCGAGCTTGTTGTAAGCGCCGCGAAACTTGAAAGAGCCGGTGCGCTGCAAGGTTTCGGCCTTGAGAAAGACCCGGCCGCCGGTCATGGCGTCGAGTGCGGCCGAAGAAAAGAGCGGTGTATGCAATGCGATGCCGGCGAGGCGACGAGCGGCCTCGTCGACGTCGGCAACCGTGGGCAAGCTTACCGGGGCGTCCATAAGTTTAGGGTAACGCCGCGATTGCGGCGACAGCAAGAGCCGGCCTCAGGCAGCCAGGTCGTCTGTTCCGCTACTGTCTGAGCAAACAGAGGCGTTCTTGCAGCGCCTCCGCGCTTCCGACTAGACCTTGGCTCCTAGTCGAACCGCCCGGCCGCGTGCGCCAGCATGGTGTAGACCTTGCCGGTATCCGACGTGAGGTAATTGCGCGCCACCGCAGGGCCCCGATCGCCGCGCGAGACCTCATCAAGCAGCCGCTCGAACTCATGGATGTAGTGTTCGACGGTTTGCCGGAATTCTGGATCCGTACGGTATTTGTTGCGGATTTCCTCGAACGCCTTCTGGCCCTGGGCGGTGTAGAGCCGCTGGCTGCTGAAGCCGCGTTCGCCGCGCTGATAGCGCTCCCACAAGTCGGCAGTCGCCTCGTGGTCGATCATGCGCGCGATGTCGACCGACAGCGATTCCAGCGAACTCGCCGAGTCGCGCGCCGGGCGTGACGGTTCACGCGGCGTGGACGGCGTTGCCGGCGTGATCGGCGGGCTGCTTTCATCGCGCGACGCGCGCGTCAACAAATCGCTGAGCCAGCCGCCGCGCGCATTGGCCGCGTCCTTGCCGCCCTGGATCGGGCTGAGCGACGGCGCATCGGGCCGCCGTGCCGGCGCACCGGTGATGTCGCGCCCAGCCGGGCGGGCAGGCGCGCCCGACTCGGGACGCACCGGCCGCGGCTGCGGGCGCCCGCCGCCGGCCGCGTAGGCCGGCTCGGCCTCGCGGCGCACCGGCTCGACCGCATCAAGCGCGCGGCCGTGCCGGGCGACGATGCGGTTGAGCTCGGCCAGCGCTTCGATCTGGTCGACAATGACGCGCCGCATCTGCGCCGCGCTTTCCGCGGTCTCCTGCGGCAGCTCGAACACCCCGCGCCGCAGTTCGGCGCGCGTCGCCTCGAGTTCACGCTGCATGTCCGACGCCATCTGCTTCATGCCTTGCATGATGTCGGCGAAGCGTTCGGCGGTCTGCGTGAACATGGCCTGCAATTCGCCGGCATTCTCCTCATAGGCGGAGCTCAGCGCCTCGCTGGTGCGTTTGCGCTGCTCGTCGGCCTGGGTGCGCATCAGATCGAACTGCTGCTCGATCGTGTGCACACTGTCATTGCTGCTTTCGGCGACAATGCTGGCGATTTCCCGCGCCCGTGACGTCGCGGAGTCGAGTGACTCGTCGAGCAGTCCCGAAAACCGCCGCAGCCGTTGCTCGAAGTCGTCGGTGCGCGCATCGAGCGTCGCCACCAGGGCCTCGATGTCGGTATGGCGGCTGGCGATCGAATCTTCGGTGCGCCGGTTACTCTTTTCCAGCAACTCGACCGCTTCGGCGAGTCCGCGGCCGTGCGCAGTGAACTGCGTGGCGAGTTCGCTGAGATCACGCAATACCTTGACAGTCGTGGTGTTGAACGCGCCCAGATGCTCTTCCACCTTGGCTGTTGCAGTCCCGCTCCTGGTGTTCAGATCGTTCATCGCACTGACGAACTCTGAAACGCGCGACACCATGGTGTGCTCGATCGCGTTCATGTTCTCGTGCGCACCGCTCAGCACTTCCTGAAGCAGGATATTGGCCTCGCGCAGACGCTCGAACAGCGCGGTCGAGTCATTACGCAGCATGTTGTGCGTTTCCAGCATGTCGGCGACCGTCGCCGCGGCTGTCTGCTTGGATTCATCAATCGCACTACGCGTCGCTTCGTGCAGATCCGCTAGCGTACGCGAGATGTTGGTCTTGGCCGCGTCGGCGACGCCCTGAGCGCCCTCCTGCAATTGACTGAGCGTGCGCGTGACCGCGGCCGTGGCGTTGTGACCAGCGTCGTTGATCAGACGAGCGATTTCCTCGCTGTTGTCCATCATCGTCTGCGTAAAGACGAAGCCCTTAGCCTCGATTGACTTCACAGCTTGGTCGGTGACACGGCTGACTTCGTTGGCGAATTGCTCGCCCTTGCTCGACAGCGCGCCGAGCAATTCATCTGACTTCTCTTCGAGCACCAGCCTCAGCTCGCCGACGCGCTGCGATACCGCGCTGTGTATATCCTCGGCCTTGCCGGAAATATTCTTGGCGATGTCCGCGCTCATGCTGACGAGCGTGCGTTCCGCCTCGGTCGCGGTGCGGCCGATGACGTCGGCGCTGGTACGCGCCGTCTTGTTCATGAGATCGGTGGTGGCTGCCGCCGTCTTGCCGATCGTCTCGCTCGCGGCTGCCGCACTCCTGCCGAGCACCTCGCTCGCGCTCACCGCCGTACGATTGACCAGTTCGGTCGCCGCAGTGGCGTTCCGGTTCAGCGCCTGGCTGCTGCTGGCGGTCGATTTCTCGATGATGTCGCTTGCGGCAGCGGCGCTCTGCGCCAGTGCCTGGCTGCCGCCGGCAGTCGATCTGTCGATCACTTCGCTGGCGGCGGCGGCGCTCTTGGCGATCGTGTTGTTGAGCGCCACCGTGCTGCGATTAAGCGCCGCAGCGGCCTCCGTTGCGCTTTTGCCGACGGTGCTGCTGAGCAGTTCGGCGCTCCGGCCAATCGCAGCCGAGGCCTCGGCCGAACTCTTGCCGAGTACGGTGCTGAGCAATTCCGCGCTGCGATTGAGAGTTGCGGTGGCGTCCGTGGAACTCTTGGCGACAACGTTGCTCAAGAGATCGGCGCCGCGATTGAGCGATGCAGTGGCTTCGGCAGCGCTCTTGCCAAGCGCGATCGTGAGCAGTTCCGCGCTCTGCCCAAGAGCTGATGCGGCTTCCACAGCGCTCTTGCCGACGGAAGTGGTCAGCAGATCGGCGGTACGATTAAGCGACGCGGTGGCTTCCGCGGTGGTCTTTCCGACTGAATTCGTCAGCTGTTCGGCGCTGTGATTAAACGACGCCGCTGTCTCTAGGGCGCTCCGGTTGAGCGCCTCGGTCACGGCCGTGGTCGCAGCCGCGCTCTTGCCGAGCGAGTCGTTGGTGGTCGCAAGCAGGTGACTCAGCGCTTTCTCGGCGTAATCCGCGTTGACTTTGACCGCCTCAGAAAGCTCGGTCACGCGCGCGCTAAGCGTGTCGGCGGCCGAGCGCGAACGCGAATCGAGCTCGCGGACGACGGCTTCGGCGCGACCGATCAGCAACTGTTCCAGCTGCTCGATGCGCGAATCGAGCGTGCCTGCGACCTGCATCGCGCCGACGCCGAGCGTCTTATCGATCGTCGCCACGCGCTCGCTGACCGCGTCGGCCAGCGTTTGCCCGCGGCTGTCGATCAGCGTGGCAACGTCGGTAACCCGCTTATCGATCGCGTTGACCACGTCCTTGCCGCCTTCGGCGAGCGTCTTGGCGATGTCCATGACACGCGAGGATAGCGCCTCGGTCAGCGACTGCGTGCGGCTGTCGAGCGTCTCCTGGAAACGTGTCAGACGCTGGTCGAGCGTCGTAGTGACCTCGTTAGTGCGCGAACTGACGCGGCTATCGAAGCTATCGATATAGCCGCGCATCGACTCGGACACGTCCTGAGTCCGCGCGCCGAGCCGTTCGACCAGTTCGGCGCCGTAGGTCTTCACCGTGCGGTCGAACTCCGTCAGATGCCGCGTGATCAGATTGCCGAGCGTAGCGGCGTCGCGCGAAATCCGCTCACCGAGTTCGACGCCCGAATGGCTGAACATCTCCTCATAGGCGGCCAGCCGCGTCGCCAGCAGTTCCTTCATCGCGTCGCTGCGCGAAACGATGACCGAGACAAGCTGCTCAGCGCTCTCGCGCACCGATTCTGTCATTTTCGAGCTTCGCGAAATCAGCGCGTCGGTGATGCGCGTACCGGCTTGTTCGAGCTTGGCAGCGACTTCGCCGCCGCGCAGATTCAAGTCCAGAACAAGCGACTCGCTCGACGTCTTCAGCGTACTATTGACCTCCTCGGCGCTGGTCGCAATGCGGTCGGCGATCCGGCTCGAGGTCTCGATGATCGTATCGGAAAGCTCCTGCGAGCGCCCGACCATCTGATCGGTAAGCTCTTGGGAGCGCGAGACCATCTGCTCCGTCAAATCCTGCGAGCGCGACACCATCAGATCGAGGACAGCAAGGGACTTTTCCGAAAACCCCTCGGTCACGGCGTCGAGCCGCGCGGTCATCATGTCTTCGAGGCCCTGAGCGATATCGGAAAATTCCTCGCCGATGTGATCGGTCTTGAATTTCAGGCTCGAGGTCAGCCGGTCGCTGGCCGTGGCGATGGCGCGCGACGTTTCGGTGCTGGTGGTTTCGAGCCGTTCCAACAGGTCGCCGCCGCGGTCGCTCAACTGCTGAATCATGTCGTCGCCGATCTGGCCCAGCGACAGTGTGATGTGCTCGCCCTTCTCGGCGAGCGAATTGGTAATGCGTTGCGCGGCTTCGTTGACCTGCTGTCCGACTAGCTCGCTGATCGTCGACAGGTCCTGCGTCAGATCGATATGCACGTTGTTGATGGCCGAACGCACCTGCTCGGCCTGGCTGACCAGCGTATCGCGCTGGCTGGCGAGATCCTGAATAAGGTTGCGGATGCGCACCTCGTTATCGCCGTAGCTGCGGGCGAGCGCCGCGACCTCGTTATGCACCATGGTTTCCAGTTCGCTCGCGCGAGCCAGTGCGCGCTCGACGCCGTCTCCCATGGCCGCCACTTCGCGGCGGATCGCTTGGCCGACGCTGACGATGGAATCCCGCGCCACGCTCTCAGGCTCGGCGAGCCGCATGGCGACACCGGCCATCGATTGGGCGATCAGCCGGAGCTCCTGGGCGCGCCAAGCCATATGGGCGACGCCGAAGAAGAAAATGATCGGCAACAGCGCCGCGGCGCCAAGCCCGACCACAACCGCGGCCATCGAATGGCCCGGTCCTATGGCCGCGGTCAGGTCGGAGAGAAAGGCCCAAGACAAGGCGAGGCAGCCGACGATCCAGGCGGCAGAGAACACGGCGGCAACAAAATATGACGTGTGCGCTGGGCGACGCTGCAGCGTTTGCAGGATATGTCCAATGGATTGGCGGTCGTCATTGGCGGCCGCGGGGGCTGCCTCGGGGCGCAGATCGCGGCTTCCGATGGGCTCGGCGCGCAGATCATCGCGGAAAACAGGCGGCACAACGGGAGTGGGCGCAGGTCCGTGCTCCATGAATACGTCCGCAGGGACTTCTGCCGCAGGCTCGGGCGCCGAGACGTGGTCCTCCTCCTCGTCACGAATATTGAGGGCTTCCTGGATCGCCGACAGCGCCGCCTCGGTCGGATCGATCGTCTTTTTCGGATAGTTGGCCATATCGGTCGTCGCCTCGCGTGTTACGCTTGACTGAGGTCGGCCTGGAGTGAGCTCCGGCCGCGCCACGAGCGCGTGATCGTCTAAGTCCTCAATGCGGTGCAGAGGGCTCCCCCGCCCTCATGTTGCACGCCCATACCCCATCCTATCGGCTTGGCGCATCGAAGAAAACTAGCCTGGTAACGACCTTTTAATCATCGTTAACGGTTTGCTTACCATAGCATCAGGCAATAGCCGCAGGGAATGGAATTGCCATTTTGATGCCGACAATGCGGCCGGCATTGGGCCTAACCAGCCTAGAACGCACGCGCTCGCTTGCCGGTGTGGATAATATGGAACCTGAAGCAGTTGGCCTTGCTGGTTAACGCCCACCGTAAGGCTTGAGAGGAACCGCCCTAGCCACCTCCGTTTCGTAGGAATTTGCTCACCACACGGCGCAAAGAAGAGATTCGCGGCCGGGTAAGCGGAGGCGTTTTTACCCAGCCTTGGCGGCTCTCCAGCACACTGCGGCACCAATTCCGGGAATGGCGACGGAGAAACCACAATGAGGGGCGCTAAGCTGGCCGGCGAAACGATGGAGACGCACGCCACAGGCGCGGCTGCCGTCCGGATCATCGACGGTGAGCACTTGGAGCGGATTACACTCGGCGACCGCCGCCTGGAACGCGAAGTTTTGCAGATATTCGTGCGCCAGAACGCAATGATGCTCGATCGCATATCGGGCGGACAGCCGAGTGCCCTCGGCGCGGTGGCTCACACCCTGATCGGTTCGGCGCGCGGCATTGGCGCATGGCGGGTTGCAGGTGCTGCTGAAAGGCTCGAACGCGCCAGCCGCAAAGGCAGCGACGAAGAAATCGGCGAAGCAGTTGCCGAGTTGAAGGCGGCAAGCCTTGAAGCGACCGCAGCGATTGGCGCTCGGCTGGCCGAACCATCGCATTAGGTTACCAGCATTCAACCCGCGATCGGCGGCTCGGTTGCGCACTGGCGCAGGACGACTTGAGCCTATAGAAGGAGCGTGCCGTCGGCACGGCGGCGTTCCCGCCCATCCTTTGCAGCCGATAGGCTGCTCTCACCTCAATCGTCCCTTCGATGCTTTAAGCCATGGTCAAAATCACCTTCATTGACAACGAGGGCACCGCGCGCACGGTCGATGGAGAAATCGGTGCAACAGTCATGGAGACCGCGATCAAGCACGGTATTCCGGGCATCGAAGCCGAATGCGGCGGCGCCTGCGCCTGTTCGACTTGCCACGTCTATATCGAGGAGGACTGGCGCGAGAAGGTCGGCGAGCCCTCGCCGATGGAAGAGGACATGCTGGATTTCGCTTACGAGGTGCGGCCGAATTCGCGCCTGTCCTGCCAGATTAAGGTCCGCGAGGATCTCGACGGCCTGACGGTACGCACCCCGGAACGGCAGGCTTGAGCAAGCAGGCTGCCTGGAACGAATCTGAGGCGGCCGGAACAATTTCCGCGCCGCGTTAAGGCTTTTGCGGCTTGCTCTTTCCCTGCCGTTGCGAGCACGCTAGACACTCGCCACCTTTTGGACATTCCCTGCGCAACTTTAAGAGCACGACGCGATATGAGCGAACCTATCAAGACTGATGTATTGATTATCGGCGCCGGTCCGATCGGCCTGTTTGCTGTATTCGAACTCGGCCTGCTCGATATGAAGGCGCATCTGGTCGACATCCTCGACAAGATCGGCGGTCAGTGCGCGGAGCTTTATCCGGAAAAGCCGATCTACGACATTCCGGGAATCCCCATGACCAGCGCGCAGGGACTGGTGGATTCGCTCTTGGCGCAGATCAAGCCATTCGGTGCGCAATACCATCTCGGCGAGATGGTGGAGAGCGTCGAGAAAATCGGCGATCCGCAGTTTCGCGTGAAGACCGATCAGGGCAAGGAATTCATCAGCAAAATCGTCGTTATCGCGGCGGGCGGCGGCTCATTTCAACCCAAACGTCCGCCGATCCAGGGTATCGAGCCTTATGAAGGCAAATCGGTGTTTTACGCTGTGCGGAAAATGGAAGCCTTCCGCGGCAAACATGTCCTGATCGTCGGTGGCGGCGACAGCGCGCTCGACTGGACGCTCAATCTTGCGCCGCTCGCCAAGCATCTCACGCTGCTGCACCGGCGGAGCGAGTTCCGCGCCGCACCTGACAACGTCAATAAGATGATGGCGCTGGTCAACCAAGGCAAAATCGATTTCGTGACCGGCCAAGTCACTTCTTTGGTGGGCGCTGACGGGCAGATCAAGACAGTCAACGTCAAAAGCAATGACGGCTCGACCTTTGAACTCAACTGCGACGTGATGCTGCCGTTCTTCGGCTTGACGATGAAGCTCGGCCCCGTCGCCAACTGGGGATTCGAGCTGAAGAACAACGAACTTATTCCTGTCGAGACCGCAAGCTTCGAGACCAGCGTGCCGGGAATCTTCGCCATCGGCGACATCAACTGGTATCCCGGCAAGCTGAAACTCATTCTCTCCGGCTTCCATGAGGCGGCGCTCATGGCGCAGAAGGCGCACCATTACATTTATCCGGAGAAGCGGCTGGTATTCCAATACACGACGTCCTCCACCAGCCTGCAGAAGAAGCTCGGCGTCGCCCCGGCGCGCTAAAACGGGATTTCCTCGACAACCGCAAAGAGCCGAAGGCGCGGTTGCAGATTGCTTAAGGGCTACGCGGCGGCGGCACGATGACGGGCGCAGGTGGCCCTTGCGGTGGTGGTGGCGGCGGCTGATCCGCAGGCGCCGCAGTGGGTGATATTCCCGGTGACGGCGCCTGGGACTGTTCAGGCGTAGTAGGCGGTGGCAAGGTCTCGACGCTCACCGCTGGCGGCTGCGGCAGGCCGAGCACTACGCGCACGGCCGGCATCGCCGCATCGGCCATCGCCGCATATCCTTCGGCGGTCGGATGGATCGCACCGCCATAGACCGCGCTGACTACGCCCCACAGCGCATCGTGGATGTCGGTCGGCCGCAGCATCGCCGGGATGCCCACCGGGTAAGTCATTGCCGTAAAATAGCTGTCGTCGGCGGTTCTGATCCAGCGCGCCCGTGACGCATAAGGGCGGTAATCGCTTGCCGGCAGCGAGCAGGCCAGCGGATCATTGGCGGCGGCGACCAGATCGGTAGTGAAACTCTTGCCGTCCTGCGAGAAGCATTGCCGATCGAAGGCCGGGTCCTGCGGCCCTAGCACACACATGCCGTGGCTTTCGAATTCGGACTGATGCGCATCGACGAATGTCATGCGATCGGTCAACGGATCGCGGCAAGCATTCTTGCCATCACAGGTCGCCAAGGCCTTGATGGCTGGCAAGAACCTGTTGTTGACGAAATCGGCGGCCTCACGCAGTCGGGTCGGGTCGGCGGAAAACGCCGGGTGAATATCGAGGCCGTAGCGGCCGCCCGGGCAGGGCTTGTCCGGAGCCTGCATGGCTGGGTTGGCGTAGGATACGAAGACGATGCGCGCCAGATTGCCGCCCACGTAAGGTTTGAGCGCCACGCGCAGCCGGGCGAACTCCTCCGGCAGGTTACGTTGCAGCGCATCTTGCGCATCTCGCACGCTGACGATGCCGCCACCGCGGCCAAGCAGAACGCGTTCGGTCGCGGATTCGACGATAACGTTACCGACCACCGAGGCGAATTTCACGTCATTGGCGCCGATCGTCAGCAATATCATGTCGAGGTTGCGCTGCGCGTCCTGCTTGTGCACGCGCGCCATGATGATTTTAAGCTCGGTCAGCTGAGCGGGCGCGGTTCCAGCGCAAGCATCGATGCCGACATCCGTCGGACAATCATCGAAACTCTGCCCGTTGAACATTCCGGCGTCGATCGAGGCGCCGCTGCAGGCGAGCGGCAGGAAGGTAATGGCAGCGTGAGGCTGTTCGATGGCGAGCGCGAGCGCAGTACGGATTTGATAGCTGTACAGCGAACGATGGCAGGCGGGGCTCATCCAGCGCGCGCCGTGGTGCGCCCAGTCCTTGGCCGCAATGTCGCTCGCCGGTCCGTTCTCGCAGGACCGGTCGCCGGTAAAGCCGGCGCGGCCCGGTCGATAATATTGTCCGCCGCCGAAGCGCCGGAAACAGAAGCCGCCCTCGAGCTGCACCGGCTGGTCGGGATTGCCCTCGCCCGCCGCAATGGAATCGCCGAGCCCGGCGATGAGCAGGTCGCGCACATTGATTTCGGTCGCGACCCGTTGCGCGGTGCCGTCGCCAAGCGGCACATCGACCGTCGCCACCGTGGTGTGACCGGAGCGCACCCGGACTCTGACTTCGGCATCGCAAGGCGCGCTGACCGGCCGAAGCGGTCCGCTGCCATCGTCGAACGTCCACGCGCAGGTTTGGCCCTGCGGCACCGGGCCCGAGATGGCGACGCCGATCGAATGGTCGCGCGGGTCCAGGTAGCTCTCGTTGGCGCCGTCGCGATTGCAGGTCTGCAGCAGGTTGCCGTAATCGTCGAGACAAAGATTTCCGACGACGTCCTGGGCCCAGCCGACACCGCCGTTGGCTGCCTCCAGCCGCCGTTCCTCAGCAAGCACGCCATCGCCGCGGCTTGCCGCCACCTGGTGCAGGAAATCTGCCTCCTTGCGGAACAGCCGGAACCGATTCTTCACCTCCCACACGATGTGGAAATTGCCGGTATCTGCAAGTTGTCCACCAGTATCGGCAGGTTGGGTACTGGTGTCTGCAGGTTGGCCATTTGCCGAAATGAACGGCACACCGACGATGAAAGCGGTTAAGAATGCCAGAATGACCGGATAACGCATGATCCAGGTTGCGACGCGAATGGCGGGAACGACCAACGCTTCCTAGCACGCCGCTTGCGGCGGAAATGTGAGGAGCTGGCCGCGGCGGAAAGCTGCCGCCATTATAAGCATTTAGGCTGCCCGGCCGAACCGTGTCGGCAGGTATTCATCCTGTGTTCACGTTCCGTCTGACAGATAGATTGCGGGGGTTCATCCAAGTTCGTCGCTTGCAGTCGGTCCCGTCCCCGGGGACGCGACGCATTCGTCCGCGCAACCGTCGCCATGCTTGTCCTGACGCACTCCCCGGGCTTTGCTCCGAGCTCCGCGCCTGCGGACGCGGCAGCCGCCGCGCGACGTATCCGTCGTGCTGCCGAATTCGGCCCCGGGAAGATCGCCGTGCTTTTCGCGGTGCTGCTGGCGATCGCCGCCGTGCCGATCCTGCTCAATCCGCTGCCACCGATCTCGGACTACATTAACCACCTGGCGCGGATGCACATCATCGCGGCAGGGAATAGCGATCCCTTTCTGCACCGCTATTACGAGATCAGCTGGCAGGTCATTCCCAA
>Ga0335081_10004656_pt1 | contig 21646 bp, 13 predicted proteins | sample Lox_Sample_35_FD_206713 | JGI IMG/M metagenome (GOLD analysis project Ga0335081, IMG submission 206713) | Soil microbial communities from Loxahatchee National Wildlife Refuge, Florida, United States - Lox_Sample_3.5 | ecosystem: Environmental > Terrestrial > Soil > Wetlands | place: USA... | reverse complement strand
CTTGAGAAAGCCCTCGTTGTCGAGTTCCCCTAGGTCGCCCGTGTGCAGCCAGCCGTCCACGAGCGTCTCGGCGGTCGCCTCGGGGTTGCGCCAGTATTCGCGAAAGACATGGGGGCCACGCACCAGGATCTCGCCGTCCTCGGGCGCGATCCGGATCTCGACTCCCGGCATCGCACGGCCGACGGTGCCGAACTTGAGATCGTCCAGCGTGTTGACGGTACCCACGGCGGTAGTCTCGGTCATCCCCCAACCCTCGAGTACGGGCACTCCCGCCGCGTAGAAGAACTCGAGGATCTCCGGCGCGATCGGCGCGGCGCCGCTGACCGCCTGGCGCACGCGACCGCCGAACAGCTCGCGCACTCCTTTGAACAGCTGGGCATCAGCCTCATCGAAGGCACGCTGCATCCCCTCCGGCACCTCCTCGCCGCGGTGCTGGCGGCGGCGCACGTCGACCCCGAGCTTGACTGCCTGCTGGAACTGCTCGCGCTGCTCCGGGGAGGCCTGCTCGAGCTTGGCGGTCGCGATCGCATAGAGCTTCTCGAAGATCCGCGGCACCGATGGGACGTAGGTCGGAGCGGAGGCCATCAGTTCGGGGATCACGTTCTTGGTGTCGCCTCCGAAGTACACGACCGCCGTGCCCTGGTCGACCGAGCCCAGAACGGTGGTCAGCGCGAAGCTGTGGGCCAGCGGGAGATACAGGTAGCTGACGTCATCGGGGTTCACGAATCCGAGCTCCTCGACCATCACCCCGACCGACATCGCGTTGTGGTGGGTGAGCACGCAGCCCTTGGGCGGCCCCGTGGTACCCGACGTGTAGATGATCGTGTACGCGTCGTCGCTTTGGACGGCCTCCTGACGGCGGCGCAGCTCCGCGCGGTCACCGCCGTCGCGGCCGCGCGCTCGCAGGCCCTCGAGGTCGAGGGCGGCGACGCCGCCCTCGATGCCGATCGTGTGCTCGAGCTCGGGAAGCCGCTCGCGCACCCGCTCGATCTTCGCGAGCTGGCCCGCGTCCTCGACGACCACCCCCCTCGCCCCGGAGTTTCCGGCTACCCACTCGCACTCCTCAGGCGAGCTCGTGGGGTAGATCGGCACCACGACACCACCTGCGGCCGAGATCGCGAAGCTGATGAAGCTCCACTCCGGTCGCGTGTTGGCGAGTATGCAGACGCGCTCGCCCGGCTCGATCCCGACGTCGAGCAACCCGAGCGCAAGCTCCTCGACTACCGCGCCGAACTCAGCGTAGCTGCGCTCGAGCCAGTCGCCATCCCGCTTGAAGCGCACGGCCGGTCTGGCGCCGTAGCGGATCGCGGACCGCGACGCCAACTCGGCCACCGTCCGTGCCGTTGTGGGCTGCACCGCCATCGTGAGGCCTCCGTTCAGCCGTACCTTGCCAATGGCTCATCGGCATCCCCGCCACCGCCAACGGTGCTGTCGATCGCGGTGGGATCCCGCTTGACCACGTTTATGAAGGTACTCCTAGACCGTCCTCCGGGAAGGAGTGTCGGCGGCCGGTCGTCGAGATGCCAGCTCACGCCGGGTGCCCCAGCACGCTGTCGAGCAGTTCGACGTACTGGCCGAGGTGGCGTGGACCGAGGAACAGGTCGCGTACGCGCGTCTGCGCCGCGGCGCCAATGCGCTCCGCGCCGTGTGGGTCGTCCAGGAGCACGCTCACGCGCTCGCCGAACGTGCGCAGGTCGCCGGGGTCCACGAGAAACCCGGTGCGGCCGTCCTCGATCTGCTCGCGCATGCCGCCGATTCGCGAGGCGACGACCGGGCGGCCCTTCCACATCGCCTCTGCGACGGTGAGGCCGAAGCCCTCCGCGAGGCTCTTCTGCGCGACGACGTCGGCGCGCCGCTGCAGAGCGTTGACGATCACCGCGTTCTCATCGGGGTCCACCATCGGCAGCAGGGCGAGATGCACCCGCCGGCGGATCCGGCGCGGCAGCGCCGACCAGGTCGCTTCGACCTGCGCGAACACCTCCTGGCCCTCGGGGTCGTCCGCCACCGCCGTGACGTCGGGGCCGGCCAGCAACAGATGGGGCTCGTCGTTGGCGCGGACGTGCTCGGCGAACGCCGCGAGCACGCCCAGGGGGTCCTTGAGGCGGTCCCAGCGCGAGACCTGCGCGAGCAGCGGGACCCCGAGCCAGAGCTGCTCCTCCTCGACCACTCGCGCCTTGGACTCCACGCGGCCGACCGTGCCATCGAGCCGCTCGAAGACCGCCCTGGGATGGTCGTGGTGGCGGTCGGCGGCCAGCCCAGCGGCGCGCAGCACCGCGATCACGCTGGTGAACGCCATCGCGTGGTTCTTCGGTGAGAAGACGTCGATCGAGGGCGCGATCACCCTCAGCTTCGCGGGATCGAGTCCCTCCCACACGTAGGCCGGCTGCGAGAAGACATACGCGTCGGCCTGCTCGACGTAGGGGATCAGGAACCGCCAAGCCTCGCGCGCGAGGTCATTGGGGGGGTCGATGCCGACGTGCGCGCGCCAGATGACCGGCACCCCCGTCTGGAGCAGCCGCGGGATCATGCCGGCCGTCTGCGGGTCGTGTAGCAGCACGACGTCCGCGGCACCAACGCGCTGCGCCATCAGCTCGGCGTTGTCCGCGCAGCGACGCTCGTAGAGTGCACGCTCGGGCGCGCCCAACGCGCCGCCGTCGCCGGCATGTCCGTGTAGGAGGTTGTGCAGGCGCTTCGTGACGCGGAAGAACTCACCGTCGCCCTCGATCACGATCCAGCGCGCGTCACTCCCACCGCCGCGCGCGTAGCCGATCAGCGAGCGCAGCATCTCGGCGACGCCACCGCCGCGGGCAGTCGAGTTGACGTTCCACAGCGTCCGTGACTCGAGCAGCTCGCGCCCGCGGGTCAGCGTGCGCTCGAAGGCCGCAAGCGCGTCGGGGGCGAGCACGGCGCGCAAACGCTCCGGGTCGAGCGACGTGACCGTGATGTTCTCAAGCCCCACTGAGCGAGCGTACCCTAGGCGGCACACCCGGCCGCCTTCGCATCGGCGAAAAAGTGCAGCGGGCCGGATCTAGGTCTCATCGCGTCGGCTAGAACCTGCCCGTAACGGCTGCCGATGCTGATGCGGGGCTATCCCACCCGCAGCGCCGCAGAGCCACGGACTCTCCACCGCGAGCGCCGCGGCCCATGGGCAACGGTCGGCGCGGGTGGGCGAGTCGCTCCGAGCCGAGCCCATACGATCACCGTCAACGAGGCACCTGCAAGCGGCCTCGCAAGAGCCCATCCCCACCGGAACGGAGGACAAGGCGACACCTGATCGGCACCGCCGGAAGATTCCACGCGATCGCGGCGATGACTACACGACAGCCGCTGCTGCTGCGCGCCGCGAATTCCTGCGAGAGCAGTCCGGCGTGGCGCCGGAGCACCTCGCCCACTACTCACTGGACCCGTCGGCTCTCCCCGGGAACGTCGAGCATTTCACCGGCGTGGCGCAGGTGCCGATCGGTATCGCCGGGCCCCTCCTGGTCGACGGGGAGCACGCGCAGGGCGAGTTCTACGTGCCCCTCGCGACCACCGAGGGCACCCTCGTCGCGAGCTACAACCGCGGCATGAAGATGCTGTGGGAGATCGGCGGCGTGAAGACCACGATCCTGGATGACGCCATGCAGCGCGCCCCTGCCTTCGTGCTTCCGAGCGCCCGCGAGGCGCGTGCGTTCGGGGAATGGCTGACCGAGCACTTCGTTGAGATCAAGCAGGCGGCGGAGAGCACAACGCGGATCGGTCGGCTGCGCCGGATCGAGCAGTACTCGGCAAGCCGGATCCTGTTCACGCGATTTGACTACACGACCGGCGACGCCGCCGGCCAGAACCTCACGGGTAAGGCGACCGCCGCCGCGTGCGCGTGGATCAACTCCAACTACGAGGGCATTGCCAACTTCTATCTGGAGTCGAACTTCGCGACCGACAAGAAGAGCTCGCAGGTCAACGTTCTGCGCACTCGCGGCAAGCGGGTCGTCGCCGAGGCTACGCTTCCCGCCGCGCTGATCGAGCGGCACATGCACACCAGCGGCGAGACGCTGTTTCGGGCGCGGCAGGTGTCGAACCTCGGCGGCTTCATGTCGGGGGTCAACAACAACGGTCTGCACTCGGCCAACGGGATCGCGGCCCTGTTCATAGCCACGGGCCAGGATGCAGCCAACGTGGCCGAGTCCTCCGCCGCGCTCGGGTTCAGCGATCTTCTCCCCAACGGCGATTACTACGTCTCGATCACGATCCCTTCGCTGATCGTCGCCACCTATGGTGGCGGTACGGGGCTTGCCACGCAGCGCGAGTGCCTGCAGCTGCTCGGCTGCTACGGAGCAGGGAGGGTCGGTAAGCTGGCCGAGATCATCGCCGCCACGGTGCTCTGCGGCGAGCTATCGCTGGGCTCGGCGATCCTCGCCGAAGAGTGGGTACAGGCCCACGACCTGTACGGGCGCAACCGGCCGTAACACACGAACAGCTCCGCCCAGAGCAGCTCCACCGAGTGTGCTCGGGAGAACTCGGGCCGACCGTTTCAGGTACACGTCAGGCCGGAGCTGCGCGTGTGGCGACCGCGGCTGTCAGCCAGGCGTGCAGGCGGCCATATACCTCTGGGTGGTTGAGCAGCGCGAGGTGGTGGGTACCGCCGATGTGATGTCCGTGCTCGTCGCGGAAGGGGATTCGCCGGGTCTTGCTCTGGCCACTGGCGCTGGGCTTCAGGACGAGGATGTCGCCGAGCAGGCGCCCGAGCGGGTGCCTCGGGTCGCGGGTGATGGTGGCTGAGACGAAGCAGTGGGTTGCCCACGGCAGGAGCGGCACCTCCTTGCAGGCGACTGCACGCAGGGCCTCGGGATCGCGGCCCCGCCAGTCCTCATCGACCAGCGATCCGTGGCGCAGGTCGCGAATGCCGGCGCTGCGCTTTTTCAGAAAGCTGCCCAGCATCCGCGTCTCGGGCAGCTTGTCGAGCGCCACGGCGGCCCGGTGTGCTCCCTGCTCCAGGGGCGCACCCATGTGCGGTGTCCCGAGCGAGACGAGATGCCGGACGTGCCTGACCCACATCCGGTCTTGCTCGTCGGCCTGATGGGCGGCGCTGCGCGCGACCAGGCCGCCCATCGAGTGGCCCACCAGCGCGATCTGCTGCACCTCGATCGGCCACGCCTCAACAAGGGCCTCGAGCAATGCTGCGACCGTGCGGCCGTTCTCGGAGATGTGAAGGCCGCTGTTGTAGCGCAGGTAGACAGCCGTGTAGCCGAGGTCCGTGGCCAGCCGTTCGCCATACGCGTCTTCGGCACCCCAGGACCAGCAGAACTCGTCTCCGGTCAGTCCATGAATGAAGACCGCCAGACGAGGAGTGGCTTGCGGGAACGCATCACGCAGCGAGGGCTCGTCCAGTTTGATCGGCTCTCCGTCGATCCGCACGGAGGTGGGCTGGGCAAGCGCGCTGCCTTCGCGCTCCAGCCGGTCCCCGATCAGGCCGTTGAGCACCGCCAGCCCGAAACTGCCCCCCTGACTGGTGGACAGCGAAATCCTCTCGCCCACCCCGCGCTGCTCCATCGCCGCGTCGACGGCCTTTCCGAGCCCCGAGGCTCCCGCCCCGATCGCACCGTAGGCGCGGCTCGAGAGCGCATCGTGGATGAGCTTCACCGGCAGGGCGGCCGGCCCCACGCCCCGGAATGCGCGCTGGGCGATCCCCAGGTGCATGTCGCGGATCGCCCCGGGAAACCTGCGCAGCTCGTCGAAGGCCAGGGCGTTGAGCGCCCTCACCTCGTTTCTCGCTGAGACCTCGGGGCCCCCGCCGGTGCTGACCGGATCCGGGCCGGCGATTGCAGTGTCCATGCTGGGCATTCCTGTCTCCAATCCGTTTGTCCCCACCGATGGGAGAAGACCGAGGCTGATCCTCGACTCCAGATACGTCCCTAATATCACCTTGTTGCGTTCGATACAAGAGCTGGAGCGTTCGGCACGCAAGCTCAGTTGTCGCGTGGGACGTGCGGGCGTCCCGTCTCGGGTCGGGGCCGGCGCCTCGGGACCGTCTGTAACGTGCCGACGATGGCGCCCCTGGATCGCCTCACCCGCCCGGTCCGCTATGGCGTCCAGCTCGCGGGCGCGGCATGGCCACAGTTCGTGCGTCCACTCGTGCTCGAGCTCACGTCGCACCGGCCGATCAGCGAGGTGCTCCCCGGCGTCCACCACTGGACAGCGATCCACCCGAAGATCAGGCTGCCCGTGGATTCCTATTACGTCGAGTCCGCCCGAGTGGTCGTTGACCCGATGGTCCCGCGCGAGGGGCTCGAGTGGTTCGAAGGACGAGAGACGCCTCGCCAAGTTGTCCTCACCAACCGCCACCATCTCCGGCACAGCGAGCGCTACGCGAAAGCCTTCGACTGCCCGATCCGTTGCAGCGAGGCCGGCTTGCACGAGTTCGCGCACGGCCCGAAGGTCGACGGCTTCGCGTTTGGCGAGGAGCTGGCGCCGGGGATCACCGCGCACCAGCTGGGGGTGATCTGCCCCGACGACACCGCGCTACACATCAGAACCGCCGGCGGCGGAGCGCTCGCGTTCGCGGATGGGCTCGTGCGCCCGCGCGGTGGCGGGCTCACGTTCGTGCCCGGGTTCCTGATGGGCGCCAACCCCGCGGCGGTGCGGGTTGGGCTGCGCGAGTCGCTGCGCGGGTTGCTAGACCTCGATTTCGACAGCCTCTTGTTCGCGCACGGCGAGCCGCTCATCGGCGGCGGAAAGGCCGCCATGAGTGAGTTCGTCGCCGGCGGATGAGCCCGCTGCCCGCGGCGCAATACGCCTGCCTCACCGGGCGCTGTCGCACGGACTGTCCGCACCCGCCACCGACGGCCAAAGACCCCAATAAACATGGAGGATCCGGCAATTCGAGGAAAGTCTTGAAAACCGTTAGGCCGGGGGACCGGTCTCCCGGGTTCGAATCCCGGCCCTTCCGCTAGATCGTGCGCGTCGTGCTCAACATAATCTGGCTGCTCCTGGCCGGTGTGTGGATGGCGATCGGGTACACGATCGCGGCGATCGTGTGCTTCCTGTTGATCATCACGATCCCGTTCGGGATCGCGTCGCTGCGGATCGCCCGGTTCGCGCTGTGGCCCTTCGGCCGGACCGCGGTGCGACGCCCCGACGCCGGCGTCGGCTCCGTGATCGGCAACGTCATCTGGCTGGTCTTCTGCGGCTGGTGGCTCGCGCTCGGCCACATCGTCACCGGCGTGCTGCTGTGCATCACGATCATCGGCATCCCGCTGGGGATCGCGAACTTCAAAATGATCCCGATCTCGCTGCTGCCCCTGGGCCGGGAAATCGTGCGGGCCTGATCAACGCATTGCTGAGCCGGATCGCCCGCATCGCCACGGCACACCCCCGGCACATGGCCGGGGCGCTCGCGGCGGTGCTCGTGGCCGGGATCGTGTTCGGCGCGAGCGCGACCAACAGCCTCAACGCGAAGAACGACTTCTCGGACCCGTCCTCGGCCTCGACCCACGCGCGCGAAGCGATCCAGCGGGCGACCGGTGCGGACCCGACGGCGGGGGTGCTGGTCCTCGTGCACGGTCGCAGCAGCGGCGCCGGGGTCGCGCGCGCCGAGGGCCTGCTGCGGGGGGACCCCGACGTGGCTTCCGTGGCGCCGCCAGTCCCGTCGCGAACCGGCGCGAGCGTGCTGATCGCTGCGACCCTGCGGGCCGGTGCCGACGAGCACGCGGCCGCCGAACACGTGAAATCGCGGTTCGCGGGGGACGCCGGGGTGCTGCTGGGGGGCAACGCGATCGCGATGCGGGAGGTCGGCGCGCAGGCCTCCAAGGACCTCGGCCTCGCGGAGCTGATCGCCTTCCCGCTGATCGCCGTGCTCGCGTTCCTGATCTTCCGCGGCCTGGCCGCGCTGCTGCCGGTCGCGGTCGGCGGCACCAGCGTGTTCGCCACGTTCGCCCTGCTGCGAGCCGTCAACGTGGCCCTGCCGCTGTCGGTGTTCGCCGTGAACCTCGTGATCGGGCTCGGCCTGGGGCTAGCTATCGACTACAGCCTGTTTCTCGTCTCGCGTTTCCGCGAGGAGCTGGGGGCGGGCCGGGACACGCCGGAGGCGGTGTTGAGCACGATGGCAACCGCAGGACGGACGGTCGCCTACAGCGCGGTCACGGTGGCGCTCGCGATGTGCTCCCTGATGGTCTTCCCGCTGCGCTTCCTGCAGTCGATGGGCATCGGCGGAGCGATCACCTCGCTGACCGCGGCAGCGGTCGCGCTCACTCTGCTGCCGGCGCTGTTCGTGCTGTTCGGAGACCGCATCGGACGCACGCGGCCCGGACCGCCGCGGGAGGGACGCTGGTACCGGCAGGCCCACCGGGTGCTGCGCCATCCGGGCGTGGTCGCGCTGCTCACCTCGGGAGCGCTGATCGCGCTCACCGTGCCCGCCCTGGGGACACACTGGGCCGGAGTGGACGCGCGGGTGCTGCCGGCGTCGACGAGCGCACGCATGGTCGAACAGGCGCTGCAACGCGAATATCCCCTCGACCGCACCACCCCGGCCTTCCTGGCCATGCACGCCGGCCCCGGAGCGGCTGCCGGGGTGCGCGCCTACGCCAGCCGGCTGGCGGCGGTCCCCGGCGTGGCCGGCGTGAGCGCCCCCCGCTACCTCGGGCACCGGATATGGCAGGTCAACACCACGCTCGCGGGGGAGGCGATCGCGTCAAGAGCCCAGCGGGCGATCTCCCGGATGCGGGCGATCCCCTCGCCGTTCGTCGCGCAGCTGGGCGGGTCGGGGGCGGAATTCACCGACCAGCGCGCGGCCATCGCCGACACCCTGCCGCTGTCGGTGGCGATCCTCGTCGGTGGGACGCTCCTCGTGCTTTGGCTGATGACCGGTTCGGTGGTGCTGCCGGCGATCGCCCTCGCCATGAACCTGCTCACGGTGGGCGCCGCGACCGGCCTGCTCGTGCTGATCTTCCAGGACGGCCGCTTCGAGGGCCCGCTCGCGTACACCTCACAGAAGGGCATCGGACAGAGCAACTACCTCGTGCTCGCGGCGATCGCCTTCGCGCTCTCCACCGATTACGGCGTGTTCCTGTTCACGCGCATCAAGGAGGCGCATGACGAGGGAGAGGACGCACGCGAGTCGATCGCGCTCGCGCTGCAGCGGACGGGTCGCATCATCACGGCCGCGGCCCTGCTGCTCGCCGTCGCGATCGGGGCCTTCGCGACCTCCCAGGTGGTGTTCGTGAAGGAGGTCGGCGTCGGCGCCGTCGCCGCCGTCCTGCTGGACGCGTTCGTGGTGCGGACGCTGCTCGTGCCCGCCCTGATGGGGCTGCTCGGGGACTGGTGCTGGTTCTCGCCGAGGCTGCTCCGCAGGCTGCACGAGCGCATCGCGCTGGGCGAGAAGCCGAGCGCGACCAGGCGCCTCGGTGCTACGCCGACGTGACGCCTTCCCTCAGCGAGCGACGACGCGGAAGGAGATCGAGCTCGGCGCGGAGGTGCCGGCGAGGCTTTCGGCCCTGAACGTGGCGCGGTAGGCGCCGGGGTGCAGGGCCCGCCCCCTGACGCGCCCGGTGAACAGCAGCCTGTTCAGCCCGGTGCGGGAACGGCGGCCGAGCATCATCGCCACGTGGGAGCGCACGCATGCCGGCTTGCCCGCGCCGCGCCGGCCGACCACACAGCTCTTGCCGATCATGTGCCCGCTTTCTTCCCTGATGAACGTCACCGTCACGACAGCGGGCTGGTCGAGCACGAACGAGAACACCGTGCCGATCGGGGAGACGCGGCTGATGCGCCCCGCCGGCGCGGTGGAGGCGCGCCCGACCCGGAAGATCGAGTTGCTCTCGCTGAGCGAGCTCAGCGCCGGAGGCTTGGCGGGTTCGGGGCCTTTGGGGGCGGGCGGGGAGCCGCCCGGCGGGGGCTGCGGAACGGGCGTCGGCGTGGGTGCCAGGGTGGCGAAGGTGTTGACGCTGCCCACTTCTTCGCCTCCCGGGCTCTTGGCGACCAGCCGGTAGTAGTAGGTGGTGCCGGGCGAGAGGCCCGTCGCCTGGACCGCCACTGTGACGGGGCCGGTTCCGGCTTCCGGCAGCGAGGGACAGGACACGCTGCTGCCGAGCGAGGGCGTGGTGCCGTATTCGACCGCACAGCTCTCGATTTCTTCGCCCTCCGGGTTCACCGTGCCCGTGAGCGTGGCGGCGGTCTGACCCACGCCTGACGCTTCACCTGTCGTGACGGCGGGCGGGTTCCGAGCCGTGGTGAACTGCTCTTCGGCGCCTTCTCCGGGGATGGCAGCTTCGTTGTCGGCGACGAGCTTGAAGTAGTACCTGGTATTCGGCGCCAGGCCCGTCACTGCAGCCGACACTTTCACGGGTTCGGGTCCTTCGCCCGGCAGTGCCGAGCATTTGACGTTGGATGTCAGTTCGCCTTCGGTCGTTCCGTACTCGAATTCGCACCGCGTCACAAGACTGCCTCCCGGGTTTACGGTGCCGTTCAGCGTCGCGGTCGTCTTGCTCACCGCCGAGGCTTCTCCGGTCGCGACCGCGAGTTGGTCGGCCGAGGTCGTGAACTGCTCCACCGTGCCTTTGCCTTCTCCGCCTTCCCCGTTGGCGATCAATTCGAAGTAGTAGGTCGTTTCCGGAGCCAGTCCAGCCACTTCCGCGCTGACGGGTTCGGGCCCGGTCCCCGAGCCGGGCTCCGTCGAGCACGGCGCGCTGGAGCTCAGCGATCCCGGTTCGGTCCCGTACTTGAATTTGCACGTCGCCGGGGCGCCTTCGGGGTTGACTGTTCCTTCGAGCAGCGCGCTGGCCAGCTTGACTTCACCGGCTTTCCCCGTCACGGGGACGGGTGCGTTGGCGATTTGCGTCTTGAACGAGATCGGGCCGCCTTCGCCCGTCCCTTCCGCCGTGGAGGCGACGATCTCAAAGTAGTAGGTGGTGTTCGGTGCGAGCCCTTCCAGCGTGGCGGACGCTTCGACTTCGGTTTCCGCCCCGAGGATCGAGGGGCACGGGATGCTGGAGGTCAGCGAGCCTTCCGTCGTGCCGTAGATCACTTCGCAGCCGGTCACGGCCGCGCCTTTCGGGTTGACCATGGCACTCACCTTGGCGGTGGTTTTCCCGACTTCCAGCGTCTGCTCGCTCGTAACCGCGGGAGGGTTCGCACCGCTGTCGCCCAGCGCGGCGGACGCCCATGGCAGGACCATCAGCACGGCGAGCAGCACGAGCGCCCCCCTGCCGAGCCTCGGCCCGCGTCCGTGCATCCATCCTCGCCTCAACTCATCCCTCGACAAACCTCGTCTCTGCCCTCTTCGGGCCAGGATAGAGGCACGCAGGCGCCCTGGCCGCAGGTAACCGTGCGCGGACGCGCGGGGTCACCTGCGTGCGCGGACGCGCGGGGTTCTCAGCGTGGGCCGGCGCGCGGCCTTGTCAGCCGGCTACGAGGCTGGGGCTCGGCTGGCGAATCGAGGCCTGCCCGGTGGCCGTCTCGGCCAGCTCGGCAGCCTCCCCCACGATCGCCGTGACGACTTCGACGATGCGGGGGTCGAACTGGCGGCCGGAGTTGGCATTCAACTCGGCCAGCGCCACCTCGGGGGGGAGGGCCTTGCGGTACGCGCGGTCGGTGCGCATCGCGTTCCAGGAGTCGCAGCAGGTGACGATCCGTGCCTCCAGCGGTATCTCCTCGCCCTTCAGGCCGTCGGGATATCCGCCGCCGTCCCAGCGCTCGTGGTGTGAGCGCACGATCAACCCGACGTCGCGCATGAAGCCACCGATCCGGTCGAGCATGTTCTGGCCCTCGACGGTGTGGGTCTTGATGATCTGCCACTCCTCCGGGTCGAGCTTGCCGGGCTTGTTGACGATCTCCTTGGGGATCGCGATCTTGCCCACGTCGTGCAACAGGGCGCCGAATTCGAGGTTGCGCCGCTGCTCGGCGCCGAGGCCCAGCTCGTCGGCGACGGCGAGGGCCAGACCGAGCACGCCCCGGCAGTGCACCCCGGTGTAGCCGTCGTCGGCCTCGACCACGTCCCCCAGCACCAGCGCCGTGCCGCGGTAGGCGCTGTTCAGCTCGAGCAGGTTCACCAGGCGCTCGCGGCGCTCACCCGCGAACCACGCGAGCAGCCCGAGCAGGGGCAGCGGGGCGAGCGCGACGAAGGGGTGCTCGTGGACCTGCTCGGCCACCACCAGCGCCATCCCGGTGAGCGCGATGTCGATCAGGTACACCCACGATTCGCGCAGCTGCTCCGCCAGCCCCGCCCCCCGGGCCTCGGCGAAGCGCAGCGTGGAGATGCTGAAATCGACGGCAAATTGGGCCGCCAGCGCGATCACCAGGAGTGTCCAGCCGGCATGGCGCGGTTCGGTGTGGGCGACCGCGAACACCGCCACGGGACCGATCGCGAACCACGAGTTACCTGGGGTGAGCAGCAGCCGCAGCGGCCTCAGGTTGCCCCGCCACACCTCGAACGCACCGGCCAGCAGCAGCGCCAGCAGGACGGCGATCGGAACGACGGCCACCGGCATCGCGAACAGGAGCGGCACGAACGCCAGCTGGGTGGCCAGCGTGAACCCGAACGGGGTGTCGAACCGCACCACCGATGCGAACGCCATCACCGCCAGGCACAGCACGCAAGGCAGCGCCTCGAAGCCGTGCGGAGGCCAGGCGGCCCACACCACCACCACGGCGGCGAAGAACCCCACCGCCACCGGCAGCTCGATGAGCCGTTCACGCAGCGTGAAGTCAGCTTCCGCGCGCGCGAAGGTGTCCGCGAGCAGCTCCTGCTCCTCGATGTTGAGCTTCCCAACCATTCGTTTACTGGCCTTATCGACCCAAAAGGCGCAGGCGTGAGCCAAATGGGGTCCCGGTCAGCCGATTGCGGGAGCGCCTATAGGCCGCTTTCGGGCGCTTCGAAGGGGTCCACGCCCTGCGCCGTCAGCAGATACCATGCGGTCGCGCCCGTGTGGAGCGAGGCGAAATAAGCTTCCCCTTCGCAGTTGCCGACGCCGTCCCGGGAGGCCGCGATGATGCCCTCCCCGTCGCCCCCCGGCCCCTGTAGCTGCGCCTGTTCGATGTCCGCGAGGTAGCGCTCCGCGGCTTGCGCGTCCCCCGGCCCGCCGCGCGCGAGCAACGCGTCGGCGATGTGGGCGGTCCCCTCGAACCACACGCCCTTGCGGGAGCGCTTGCAGAAGCTCACCCCGCTGAAAGCCTTCTTGCTGACGGCCAGGTTCTTCGCGACCCAGTCCAGCGACGAGGCGAAGCCGGCATCCCGCAGGGCCAGGTAGGACCAGCTGTTGACGTCCTCGGCCTGCACGTGGCGGTTGGCGTGGACGCCGTCATCCCCGGTGCCGACCCAGAACATGCCCTTCTTGGGGTTCCACATGGCTTCCACGAAGCGTCTCGCGTGGCCCGCGTCGAGCATCCAGGCGCCTTCGCCGGTGGCGGCCGCGAGCAGGCTGAAGAACGAGTACAGGTCGATGTTGTGCTCGGTGGACTTCCACAGGATGCGGGAGCCGGCGGACTCCTCGCCGCCGGTATAGCCGCCGGCCCCACGTTCGTCGTAGGCCTCGCCCTGGACCCACTCGGCGATCTCGCGGGCGCCGGTGAGGAAGGCGGCGGTGCCCGTGCGTTGGTAGAGGTGGACGAGCGCCTGGCCCACCCACGCCATGTCGCCGACGTCGCTGGCGGGGTCGGTGGCGCTGACGTCGGCGGCCGAGGCGAGCGGGGAGGGGGCGTAGGCAGCCCTGATGCGCCCGTCGGCGGCGGGGTCGTGTTCCTGGACGTACAGCAGCGACTGGCCGAGCACCTCGGCCCGGGCGAGGTCTTCCGGTTCCCCCCGGGCGAGCAGGGCGTCGACGATCAGGGCATCGTCGTAGGTGAACGAGTCCTCGACCCCCTCACGTTCCAGCGTTCCCCCGCTGTAGCTCTGCACGAGCCGCAGCTGTGAGCCCGACGCGTAGCGGTCCATCATCGCCGCGAGGAACCGGTACGCCCCGGCAACGCTGGCCGGCGTGGGCTGAGCCGGCGCGGGGGTCGCGGGCGCCAGGACCGCCAGGGCGACGAGCGCCGGAAGGGCTCTCCGCGAGCGGCGAGCGGCCGGGCGACCCTGGCCGCCCGGCACCGCCCGGAGCCTCAGAAGCCGCAAGAAAGTCGCACCCACCGGGTACATGATGCTCATCTGCCACTGCGACCGCTAAGCTCGGACCGCGCCCGACCCGGGGTCGGGCCGGGCAGTGGGTGCCATCGGGCCAAATGGCGAGCAAGGACGAGAAACAGGGTAAACGCGTCGACCGCCGGACGTTCCTGAGACGTGGATTGATCGCCGGCGGAGCGCTCGCCGGCGGGGGGATCGCGATCCGGGCGATGGCCGACGCCAGCAGCGACTCCGCCGGCACGGTGCCGCCGCCCAAGCCGCGGGGCGTGCCGATCGGGCGACGGACCCCGCCCCAGCCGTCGGGACCCCCCAACATCCTCGTGATCGTCGTCGACCAGCTGCGCTACCCGCAGTGGTTCACGGCGGGCTCGTTCGGGCTCGGCTTCACCCCGAACCTGCAGAAGCTGCGCGAAGGGGGGGTCAGCTTCGCCCGCCACTACACCGCCTCCAACGACTGCACCCCGTCCCGCTCGGCACTGCTCACGGGGCTCTACACCCATCAGACGGGCTGCATGATCACCGGTGGGAGCACACTCAATCCCGCCTTTCCGACGTGGGGGACGATGCTGCGCGAGCACGGTTACCACACTCACTGGTTCGGCAAGTGGCACCTCACCCACCGCGACAACCGCTGGACGCCGCTGGTCGGGAGCGCGGCCCTCGAGCAGTACGGGTTCGCCGGGGGCGTGTATCCCTCCCCCGACGGCGCCCCCGGGCAGGGCTGGAAGCGCGACCCCCACATCGCCGAGGTGTTCGCGGAATGGTTCAAGAGCGCCAACCACGCCCGTCCGTGGTGCACGACCGTGTCGTTCGTCAACCCCCACGACATCGCGTGGTGGTACCTGTGGAGCGACCGCGTGCCGGCTGAGGCGGCCTCGAAGCCGGTCACGCGGCGGCTGCCGCCCAACTACGAGTCCCCCGAGCTGCTCGCCGAGCGCCGCAAGCCACGCCTGCAGCGCTCCTTCCAGGAAAGGGCGGCCGCGTCGTTCGGCCCGGTCCCCTTCACGGGCCCGGAAGTGCCGGGCCGGTGGCTCGAATTCCTCGACCTGTACGTCAAGCTCCAGCGGGAGGTGGACCGCCACGTCGGGCACGTGCTGCGCACGCTCCACAGCCGCCCCGAGGTGGAGGCCAACACGGTCATCCTGTTCACCTCCGACCACGGCGAGTACGGCGCCTCACACGGGCTGCGGGGCAAGGGCGCGAGCGCCTACGAGGAGGCGCTGCGCGTCCCGCTGATCGTCAAGGACCCGCGGGAAGAGCTGACCGCCGCCCCGGCCCAGACCCGTACCCAGATGACCTCCAGCGTGGACGTCGCGCCACTGCTGCTGACGATCGCAAGCGGGTCATCGGCGTGGCGCCGGGACGCCCGGTACGCGCACCTGGCCAGGCGCCTGGACCTCGCCGGCCTGCTGAAGGACCCCGCCGCCCCGGGCCGCGAATACGTCCTGCACGCGACCGACGAGATCGTCACCGAGTACGCGACCGAAACCTACGGTGCCGACGCGCCGCTGCACGTGGTCGGGATCCGCACGCCGGAGGCCAAGTACGTCACCTACTCGAACTGGGTCGACGACAGCATCGTCCCCACCACAGATGGCCAGGAAGCCGAGCTGTACGACTACAGCACCCAGGCCGGCCGACTCGAGCTCGACAACCGCGCCGGCCGCAGCCTCCTCGAGGATGGCATGCGCTCCCAGTACGAGCACGCCTTCCGGCACGAGCTCCGCGAGCCCCTCCCACAGCACCTCCAGGACGCCCACGGGAACGGCTTCGCCGACTACTTCCTGACCGCCCGCCACGCCGCCGCGGTCGCCACCGAACGCCGCCAGCGCCGCGCCGAAGCCGGCATGATCGGGATCGCGAGCCTCGAGCGACCGCCGCTGACGGATCGCTAGGACCCTCGGGAGGCGGGCGCCTCAGGCGCCTCAGGAGCGTTGGGAGCCGGGCGCCGCTCAGGGGGCCAGGAGCCCGGGGGCCTCAGGCGCCGGGCGCCTTCAGGGTCTTGGAGGTCGCCAGCGCGCCGCCGTGGCCGTCGAGCGCCTGCACCGCCAGGTAGCGCCCGCCGGCGCCCGCGGGTAGCGCGATGGCCGTCTCGAAGCCCGTTCGTGGGGCGCTCACGAGCGGTGTCAGCGCCCCCGGGGAGCCGCCCCCGAGGACCCTCCAGGCAGCCACCGCGGTGGCCCCGTTCCAGCTCGAGTAGGCGAGCAGCCCGTGGGGCCCGCTGCGGAGCGCGAGGCTCGGCGGCTGCGCCGGCTGGGCGCTCCACGGCAGCACGTAGGTGCGGAAGCTCTCCCACCCCGACGGCAGGTGGGCGTCGAACAGCAAACGGCCGGACGGTTCGACCTCCGAGAAGTAGCTCGCCTGCCCCCAGCCGATCACCCAGTCGCCGTTGGCGAGTACCTGCAGGTTGCCCTGGCTGTCGGCCACCAGCGGCGTGGGGTGCGAGTACGAGCGCATCAGGGTCGCCTTCCTGCGGGTGGGGTCGAGCGCCACTTCGATGGCGCGTGAGGCCGGGTGGATCCTGGGGTCGGCGCCGTTGTCGAAGAAGGTGATCGCGCCGTCGGGCTGCTCGCGGGCGTCGTGCTGCCAGGCGGTGGCGACGCCGGGACCGAGCTTGAAGCTGCTGTGCTTGCCCCCGAGCTCCCAGCGCACCTCGCCGGTGTGGGGGTCGATGTCGTAGGCGGCCCATGTGTTGCGCGCGTCGACCAGGTAGCTGCCGTCGCGCTCCACGTCCACCGAGTTGATGTGGAAGGGGTCGAACGGCGAGGCCAGCGACGCCGAACGCCCGGAGTAGTAGGAGCTCGACAGGGCCACGTGGTCCAGGAAATGCCACTCGTAGCGGACGAGCCCGGTGGCGAGGTCGATTTCCTGGAACAGCGTGTCGGCGACCGCTCCCGTGCGGGGCCCGCCGAGCCCGCTCAGATCGCAGCGGACCGCGTCGTACACGGTGACGAGGGCCGTGTTGGCCGGCGTCAACTGGAATTCATGGAGGTCGGCCTGATAGCCGTTGCCGGCGCGCACGACAGCGATCTGCCGGTAGGAGCTGCTCATGATCACCCCGCCGGCGTCGTTGCTGCCCCCCGATACCAGCGGGTCCTGCCACCAGGTGAGCACGGGCCGCCCGTCGTAGCTCTGCACGCGCAGGTCGCCCGCCCGCGCCCCGGGGGCGAGCGGGTCGAACCAGATCAGCCCGCCGTGTTCGTCGAGGATCATCGGCCCGTACTGCCCGTGACCCTCGTAGGGAGCGATGAACAGGTCCCCGGTGGCCCGGCTCGCGGCCCGGGAGACGGTCACCGTGGGCGGGCGCAAGTCGGGGCGCGAGACGAAGTCCTGGTGCAGCCCCCGTCCGGTGGGGGGGAAGACGGTGCCCGCGCCGGTGCCGGGAGGGTCCCTCGTGGCAACCGTGAAGCTCCACGCAACGGGAACGGTGCCCGCCGGCTGCCGGAGCTGCAGGCGGGCCGACACGCTCACGGTCTCGCCTTCGGCGAAGGGTCGCGACGGCAGGAAGCTGGCGCCGTCGCCCTGGGAGAAGGGCGCGAGCTTGCCCGCGTGGACACCCGTGCGGGAGCCCCGCACGACGAGGTCCTGGAGCTCGCCCGCAGGGGGCCCCAGCAGGCTGATCTGGGTGGCCGGCGAGGCATCGCGGCTGTCGGGGGCCGGGGACACCGTGAGGCGCCCGCCGGCGAGGGAGGCGGAGACGTTCAGGCGCGGAGGAACACACGTCACGCTCGCCGCGGACGAGCTCGCGCGCGCGCCGGCGCCACCCGAGCCCTCGTGGGCACCGCCACCACCCGACTCCGTGCGCGCCCCCGCGCCGCCAGAGATCCCGGTGACGAGCGCGACCAGGCCGGCCACAGCGACCAGGCCGGCCAGGAGAACAGGCGTCGCGTACCACGCCCGGCTGCGCCGCGGCACCGGCCCGGCCGTCGCTTTCAGCCCTTGACGGGCGCCGAGGTGCCGATCAGCGTCCCGGAGGAGTCGAGCGCCTGCACCGCGACGTACGGTCCCGCCCCGGACGGGACCGCGATCGTCGTCTCAAAGCCGCTTCTCGGCGCCGTTGCCGCGGCTGCGAGCGAGGCGGCGGTGGCGCCGGCGAGCACCCGCCAGCTGGCCACTTCGGTCGAGCCGTTCCAGCTCGCCGACACCGACAGCGTGCCCCCGTCGCCCGGGCGCACGGCCAGCGCCGGGGAGCCTTCACCGCGGGCGCTCCACGGGGACAGGTAGGTCCGGAAGTCCTGCACGTTCCTGCCGAGGGTCCCGTCGAGCAGGACGTGGCCGGCCGAGTCGAACTCGGTGAAGTTGGGCAGCCCCCCGTAGCCAAGCAGCCAGGCGCCGCCGGGGAGGCTCAGGGTGTTGCCCTGGCTGGAGGCGAGCAGGGTCTTCGACGGGTTCACGAACGCCTTCACGAGGCTGACCGAGTGGGAGGCGTCGTCGGGGCGCAGCAGCAGCCCCCGCGACTGCTTCTCCTTCGGCGGGTCCGAGCCGTTGTCGAACACCGAGATCAGGCCTTCCGGCTGGAACTCGGCGTCGTGCTGCCAGTAGAAGGGAACGCCCGACCCCAGCCTGAAGCTGCTGTGTCGCCCTCCCAGGCGCCAACGGATCAGCCCGCTCTGCAGGTCCACGTCGTACATCGCCCACATGTTCCGCGCCGACAGCAGCACGTCGCCGGAGTTGCCCGGATCGACCGAGTTGATGTGGATGTAGTCCCACGGGTAGGCGATCCGGGGCACGGCGTTGAACGAGTCGCCGATCGGCACGTGGCCGAGGGCGTGCCACTCCCACATCACCAGGCCGGTCTTGACGTCGATCTCCTGGACGACCGAGTCGGTGAGGACGCCGTCGGCGACGCCGTGCACCCGCGAGAGGTTCATCTTGATCGGGTCGAAGGCGTCGATCCAGGCGGTTCCCTGAGGTGTGAGCCGGATCTCGTGGAGGTCGGCGTGATAGCCGTTGCCGGCCCGTACGGTGGCGACGTGCCGGTAGGAGCCGTCGAAGATCTCGTCTTCGCCCTGACCGAATCCGACCTGCAGGATCCGTCCCTGCCACCACGTCAGCGCCGGATGGCCTTGATACTCCTGCTCCTGGAAGTTGGTGGCGGCCTCGCCGGCGGGCAGCCGGTGGAACCACACGAGCCCGCCCTGCTGGTCGGCGATCATCGGACCCGGCGTGCCGCGTCCCTGGTAGGGGGCGAGGAACAGGTCGCCGGGCGCCGCCCCGCCGCCCGCCGCCGTCGTGATCGTGACCGTGGAGGGGGTGAGCGAGGGCGCCGAGAGGTAGTGCTGCACCGCCTTCGGGTCGCCGGGCTTGGTCGGGAACTCGCGCTCGTTGACGCTGGCCTGGTGGGCGACGGTGAAGCTCGTCCTGGCCGCGCCGGTGTGCCCCCCCGTGCTGACCTGGGCGTTGACCGTGACGCGCTCGCCCGGCGAGAAGGGCCGGGTCGCGACGAAGCTCTCCCCGGTGCCGGTCGAGTAGGCCCGCAGCACGCCCTGGTGTGCACCCGTCCGCGAGCCCACCACGCGCACGCCGGCCACGGTCGTCCCGGGTTCCCCGAGGAAGCTGATCTGGGTGGATGGCGAGGCATCGGGGGTCCCCGGCTGGGGCGAGACGGCCACCGGGTTGGCGGCCGCCACCCGGGCGGTCGCGTTCAGCAGCAGCCCGGTGGCGGGCGAGGAGCCGCTCCCGCAGGCCCCGAGCGCGCTCGCAACGACGGCGCAGAGGAGCAACAGGAGGGGGATCTGTCGGCGGCGCTTCATGCTCGGGGTGTGCCCGCGGGGCGGCCGTCACGATAGCTTCCGTGCCCGCTGCCAGGCGCAGGGTCGGTAGGGTGGTCCACGCCGCCCCGCGGCCGTGAACAGATGGACGCGCGCATCGTCGACCTGCGCTACGACGGCCGCCCCGGCACGGTGGGTGCATGGCTGTGCGACGACGTGCTGATCGACTGCGGTCCCGGGTCGGGCCTGCCGCAGCTGCTCGACGGGCTCGGCGACCGGCCGCCGCGGGCACTGATGCTGACCCACGTGCACCTCGACCACGCCGGCGCCGCGGGGGCGCTGGTCGAGCGCTGGCCGCAGCTACCGGTCTACGTCCACCCCATCGGGATCCCCCACCTGGCCGACCCCAGCCGGCTGGTGGCCAGCACCCGGCGGGTGTTCGGCGGGCGCCTGGAGGAGCTGCTCGGGGAGGTCCTGCCCGTGCCCCAGGAGAACCTGCACGCGATCGACGACGGTCAGCAGATCGGGGCGCTGCGCTGCGCGTGGACGCCCGGACACGCCTCTCATCACGTCGCCTTCCTCGAGCCGGAGAGCGGGCTGGCCTTCTGCGGGGACCTGGCCGGCGTGTGCCTGGAGGGGGATGTCGTGGTGCCCCCCACGCCCCCGCCCGAGGTGGATCTCGACGCGTGGCGGAGCTCGCTGGGGCGCCTGGAACGGTGGCGCCCGCGCGCGCTCGCGCTCGCCCACTACGGGCTCGTGGACGCCCCCGCCGAGCACATCGCCGCGATGGGCGAGGCGTTGAGCCGCCACGAGCGGTGGGCGGCGGCCGGCGAGGAGGCGTTCCTCGCCTCCCTCGAGTCCTATCTACGCGAGCGCCTACCCGGACCGGTCGTGGAGGACTACATGTTCGTGGCGCTCGCCGGCCCCAGCGCGGCGGGGCTGCGGCGCTGGCTGGAACGGTCTGCAGCCGCTCGCAGCGAACCCTCCCCGGCGGGCGCCGACACGCGCTAGCATCAGTCGGCGTAGGGGCCACGGGACGCCCGCGCCCCCCGTTGTCAGGGGCACCCGGGCGGCGAGAGTGGTCGATCCCGTTCGTGTTTGCGATGGCGCCGAGGGGGCGTTATCGTTGCGCGGGGATCGGGTACAAAGCCCGGACGGGGTACAGGCCGGAAGCTGAGGAGGGGTAGCAAGCATGCGACGGATGAGGATGTTGGGAGTCTGCCTCCTCTGTGCGCTCGCTGGTGGGGCGCTCGAGGCCTCGGTGGCCGCCGCCACCGTGTCACCGGCCGCCGCCGGGTGGGGCCAGAACACCTTCGGTCAGCTCGGCGACGGCACGACCGAAACCAGCTTCGCGCCGATCCCGGTCAACGGCCTCGCCGAAGTCGTGTCGGTGGCCGCCGGCGGCGAACACTCGCTGGCGCTGCTGTCGAACGGCTCCGTGATGGCCTGGGGAGCGAACAACGCGGGCCAGCTCGGCAACGGCGAAAACACCGCCAGCACACTGCCGGTGGCGGTGAGCGGCCTCAGCAACGTCACGGCGATCTCCGCCGGCGGCGAATTCAGCCTCGCGCTGCTGAGCAACGGCCACGTGATGGCCTGGGGACAGAACGCCGACGGAGAGCTGGGCGACGGGCTCATCAACAGCTCGAACGTGCCGGTCGAAGTGAGCGGCCTGGCCGAAGTGACGGCGATCGCGGCCGGGGGCAGGCACGCCCTCGCGCTGCAGAGCGACGGGCGCGTCAAAGCGTGGGGCTCCGACCTCAAAGGCCAGCTCGGCAACGGCTGTGAAGAACCTGTATGCAACGGCGAGCTGACGCCCGTCGAAGTCAAAGAACTCGGCGGCGTC
>Ga0335081_10004655_pt1 | contig 21647 bp, 26 predicted proteins | sample Lox_Sample_35_FD_206713 | JGI IMG/M metagenome (GOLD analysis project Ga0335081, IMG submission 206713) | Soil microbial communities from Loxahatchee National Wildlife Refuge, Florida, United States - Lox_Sample_3.5 | ecosystem: Environmental > Terrestrial > Soil > Wetlands | place: USA... | reverse complement strand
AGGAACGAGCGGAACTGCCGCATGCCGTTCGCGACTTCGCGCTTCGCGGCGTTTTCCACGGCGCGTTCGCGGCCGTTCGTGGCGTACTCGACGAGCTTCGTGATTTCAATCGCGAAGCGGAAGAAGATCGGCGAAACTTGCGCGACGTCGTACGACGTGCCTGAACCGCGGCCAAGATCGCCGCCGTCGGCGTTGTACGATCCGGCTTTGCCGCCCGGATTGACTTGCAGCGGCAGGCGCATGTTGCGGCTGGACACTTTCTCCACGTCGCCGCGCTGCTGGATCATGGTGAGTAAGATATCGTCGCGTTCATAGAGCAGGGGCACTTTGTCGCGCACCTTCTCGAGCTGCAACGCGACGACGTTCGCGTTTGCTTGTGCTGGCATCTGTTGTTCTCCTTGGGATCGTGCGTCCGGTCAGGATTCGCACAGGCGTCTCTTGAGAAGGCGCCGAGAATTAGACGGAAAATCGAAGTCGGAACTCGGAAGCTGGGAGCTGGCCAATTTGAGTTTACAGTTCACGCTCAAACACCGGAGTTTTCTCACGCGTACCGGCAACGCAATCCAGGGCGGGAGATTGTCTCGTATCGAATGTTGCCGCAACTGTAGACTGACGCCTGCTCAGCCTGGAGAGTGGCATTTCAATCCTATTCTATTAGCACACATGCTATATTACTGGCATGAGAACCGCGCTTGTCGGCGGCACGCTGATACTCCTCGCCGTGGCGGTGTTCACTGCACAAATCCCGGGCGAACCGCAAGCGCCCGCAAAGGGAAGAGCTAGGACTGCGTCGCAAGAACGTTCGGGTCAATCCACAAATGCAACTGCCAATGGGGACAATCGCAAGATTCCTTGCAAGACGCCGGAGAACGCTTCGCTGTGCTATTGGGCGCGTGGCCGGCTGTCCATCTATAACGGCGACCCGTCGGACCGCATTTGGAAGACCGGCACGCGCCGGGTCCTTGGCGTCTTTAACGGGCCGTCTCACTTTCCTCCGCGCAGTGACGATGACGTCGAGAGCCCCGAGCTACCTGCGAACCTGGATAGAACCTACGAATCCGACCACTGGCGGTGGAAGCGGTCGAAGGGGGACGCATATTACGAGTTCCCCGACATCTTCGCGGATTTTGAGGTTTGCCCGCTCGAGCCGGAGCGGAAAGGCGCGATGCAGGCGGTCTGCGTCGAGTCTGCCAAGAAAATCTTTACGCGGAGCCGATGGTAGTCGCTGCTTGCCTGCCAGGATCCTTCCTGCTTTTTATGTCTCTGCTTCCCGTTCTCGTCCGTCAAATACGTGTTTAACCACGTAGTGTGTGCGGGCGCGTTTCTATTCGGAAAGGAATTGTCATAAGGCCCAGACTGTGTGCTGATGGGCAGCGATCCTTTCCATTTGGAACGATCAAGTCTCGGGCGCATGTTGAAGTGAGTTGCGCCGTAGGTCGGGTCGTGGCCGCTGAGAAACGCTTCGCGCGCGGCGTTCATCGAGGACTCGTAGGCGGCGCGAACTTCGGGATTGCGCAATGCTTCATCCGTAGGCTCCACAGGAGGTGCCACTGATGGAGCGGCCGTGCCGCGCCGCTGCGCTTCCTCGGCGCCGTTGATGACAACATGGGCGACTTTTTGCCGGGCGGCGGCGATGGGTTCATTGGAACCTGGCCTGTCGTGAAGCGATTTGGTCTCCCCGAAGACGCTAAGCCCCACGTCATGCACCGTCAAGCCGGGGACGATGTGCGTCTGCTCCACAGATTCCCGCCAGGCGTTTTGGTCCACGTGTGGAGCGGTCGCTTTCGGCGGGGGCCCGGGCTTCGCCTTGAAAACGTCAATTGCGCGATCGAGCCAGGACTCGCCGCTCGCGATGAATCACCTCTGAAAGAGTATGGGAGAAATGACCTGAGAATCGCGCCGGAAAATTACATTTCCAGGATTTGCTCGTCGCTCAGGCGCGTGTAGTCAACACGGCCGGAACGGACGGAGCTTCGACCGGCTTCTTTTGCTCGAGGCTCGGAAACGGTGCCAGTGCTGCGTGCGGGAGCGAGGTCGGGACGTTCACCTGCGCTCGCCGCCTTCGGAGTTTTTGCCTGCCCTTCCGGCAGGCGGGCGCCGTGCGCCGCAAAAGTGGTTTGCGTCCAGGCATTGATCACTCGCTTTGCCGCTGATGGAATGAGTTGCTGGGCCCGGTTGTTGATCAGCCGCACCACTTGCGCGCGCGCTTCGTCATCGAAGCGATGAAAAGAAAGAATCTGTGCGACCTGTTCGCCCAGCTGGCGGTCGCCTTTCAGAGAGGCCTCCACATCCTCGCGAATTGCGGCGCCAAGGCGTTCCTGCAGGGGCACGGCGTGCCGCACCCCTGAGTCTGCCGCTTCTTCCCTGCTCTTCAAATTCGGCAGAGCCTGACCCAGCGCCCGCTCGATTGCGCCGCCCACCGTGCGCTCGAGTTCCTGGTTCGCCGAATGCTCGAACGCGCGATAGGCCGCGAACTGCTCACCATATGACGGATTATTTTGCGGAGTGCTTTGAGTAGCGCCGGAACGACTCGCAGCCGGCGGTGCATTTTCCGGCCCTTCTAATGCGCGCAGTCCCGCAAAAACCATTTCGCGAAACGCTGCGGGATCTTCCCGCATCATGCGCTGTGCCAATTGCGTTCGCGCTACGCTTGTCTGTTCGGGCGAATTCCCTGCTCTTCCGTAAAATGCGGCGTCAAATTCGTCCAGTGCCCGAGCGCGTTCCGCGGCCGCTCGCGCGTCTTCAGGTCTCGCGAACACTTCGCGATACGCATTTGCGTCCGATCGCGCCTGCTGGATGCCGTTCCAGAAATCGCACGCTTCTCCGCCAGCCTGCGGATCGGCCATCATTTCAGCCAGCCACCTCGGCGGTTCGACATCTTGCATGGCGCCCTGAGCATTGGCACTGCCACTCCGAGAAGCTGCCAGCGACGGGGAAGCCCTCTTGGATCGTTCTGTCGCGCTGCCCATCTCGGTGGAAGAGAGAGTCCCCGCATCGCTCGGTATGACAGAACGGTCTAAATTCTCAGAAACTTTGACTTGCAGGTCTTGCGGTTCCGGTTCGATCTCCAGGATTTGCTCGTCCGTCAGAACGAATAAGTCGTGCGGAGAGGTTTGGCCATTCGCAGGCGAAGTTGTAGGAGTCGTCGCTGGCTGGCTCATCGTTGGTTCACTCGGCTTTTCGTGGTTTTTCGTTCGATTGTTTCGTCGCGGAGCCTGCTGCGGCAGGAGCCGGCGGCACGGCAGCGCGCGCCAGCGCACGCAAATGCGCTTCAGCGTGGGCGCGGACGTTGGCGAAGCCCGCGGGGTTCGTCATGCGGGCAGCCTGGCCGGCTTCGGAATTTGCCCAGCGCTTGCACTCCTCGAATTCCACCGAGTGATCGTCCAAAACTTCGTCAATCGGGACGGAAGGGAGTATGACCGAGCTTTGCGCAGGCCCGCTCTTCGGAGCGGCTTGCTTTCCTGGCGCCTCGGGCTGCGCGGGCGCCGGGCTGAAGTCCTGCGCTACATGAACGGCGCCCGACTCATGAGTGGAAATCACGATCGGCGCGGAGCCGAGAAGCTCCTGAATTTCGCGAAGCTGCTTGTTGCGCGAATCCTCACCGGGAACGACCATTTCCGTGAGGCCCAGAACATTTTTGATGTAGCCGAGATTCGCGGGCTCGGTGAGCGCCTGCTGGATCACCGGATCGTTGATGCCGAAGAGTTGCTGAAGCACGCCCCGCTGCTGCGATTTCAACCGCGGAAACGTTTCGTCCGCTTCCGGATGCACGCAGATGTTGCCCTTCAAGTCCGCGGCGCGAATCGTGCGCGCGTCCAGCACGCCATCCGGGCCGAGCAGGGGAATCTCCACGTCTTCGGGGCGATTCTTGCGGAAGCAATCCACCCCGAGCAGTATCACGTCGGCGTAAAACTGCTTCATGCGCCGCCAAACAAGACCGAGGCGGCCAAGAGCCTGATCGCGAGCGAGGGCATAGCCGCTGGCGGTTTTTACGTCTTCCATATTTCCGCCGAAGACAGCGGGGAAAAGCCCGGTGAGAAATTGCGCGACGGGACCAATCAGCTCCTGCTGGTGCTGAATCATGTCCGGAGGAACGCGCGCCGGCTGCGGCTGGAAAAAACCGGCGGCGAGCGGCTGGCCGGGACGCGCGCGCGCGGGAAAATGCGCGGCGGGTTCGGCCACTTGGTTCGCCAGCGCGTCGAAGTCCAAGACTTGCGGATCGGCGTAAATTGGCGGAATGCCGTACTCGTAGGTTTCCGCCTGCATATTGGAAAGAACGTTGTAGCGCTCCTGCACCTGAACAAGCGAATCGCCCACGCTGGGGCGGTTCTGGCCGTCGCCCGGCAGCGCATGGAGCACGCGCCAGTGATCGTCCATGGATTCGCTGCGCGATTCGCAGTAAACATCGCCGGCGAAAGCAACGTAACACCCGTCGGGAAACATCGCGAGCAGTTCAGCGCGCGTGGGTTCATCGTCCACGCCGTAGAACGCCCACGGCCGCAGCCAGGTGCAATCGAAGGTGATCAAGTTCATCAACGCATCGCCAGGATGGATCGAAGGCAGCCCTTGCTCGATGCTGATCCGCGAAACGCGGGCGTAAACGTCCTCGGATCCCTGCGAAGGCGCAGATTCAATCTTGTCCGCCACATGCGGGTACGCGGCCTTCAATTTCGCGCGGTGCACTTCCGCCTGCCATTGCAGGTAGGGAAATTCGTGCATCTCGTTGGCCCAGACAGGCGTATTCAGCTCGAGGCCGCCGACGATGGAGATGACTTCCTGGCCGTTGGGAACTCGGCGCGTGCCGACGATGCGCGGCACCGTAACGCGCTCGGCAGGGCGCAGATCGGCGGGAGTAAGCTCCGCGCCACAATAGGGGCAAACCCTAACGCCGTCATTCTGAGGAGCCGCAGGCGACGAAGAATTTCCCTGCCCTTCTGGGCTGAGGAGGGATTTTTCACTTCGCTGCGCTTCGTTCAGAATGATGCCGCGGGTGTCCGATTCGACGGGGATTTGTTTACCGCAGTTCGTGCAGACATAAACGTCTTCGCCCAGGGGAATTTCGATCGCGGCGAGAACACTTTCGTCGTGAAAGCCGAAGCGCTGGCCATCGGCAACATAACGCACATAGGCGCCGAGCTTGCCATCGGTCCAGAGAAAATAGCCCATGTTGGTGAGCAAGTGCTCAACGTGATTGTTCTGCTCGATCAGGTCGGCGACGTCGCTGGCCGCGCGCGCCGCGCCGATATCCTGCAGCGATTGAGCCGACTGCGGATAAAAATGCACGCTGGGCACATCCTGCGAAAGCACAGCAATGAAGGAAAGCCCAAAACCCTGATAGAAGTTCGTGACGAACTGGTAGCGCGGCATTTCCTCGAGCGCGCGGTCGTCGCTGAAGCGCTGCTCGAACGGCAAATGCCAGTTCATGTCATTCGGATTCCACCAGGCGTATTGCAAACCCTGCCAGAAAAGACGCGCCTGGCGAATGCGGCGAATTTCGTTGCGCCGCGCGACCACGCCTTCTTCGCGATACTGGCGCACGAGCTCGCGCAGCGCGTTCACGAGCTCCGGCTTCAGGTCGTCGAGCCGCTCGTTGTTCGGGCCGAGCAGAGTCGCCTCGTCGGCGCTGCCCTGCGATATGCCCGGAGTGGCCGGAGCCGCAGCGAAATCTCCATCTGCGGGAGCAACGGCGCCGGGCGTCACGGTCCAGGCTTCAGCTCTGGGGAATAGGTCCATTCGGCCTCGTTTCTACTTCACCGGGGAATTGTGACGCTGCTTCGCGTGCCGCGTCCGATTCGCGCCAAGCCTGAATCTGATGCCAGGAGCGCTTTCTCAAACGGGGCAGCGCGTGCGTCGCGGGCGCTTGCGGAAAGTCCACCGGAGGAAAGCCCGCCGTGCCGAGCAGCGAATTCGTCAACGCGCGATTTTCCGCGCGCAATCGCTGCACTTCGCCTTCCAGCCACCCGACGTAGCGGGTCTGAAAGATTCTCTTGAACCAGTCCGGCATAGGTCACCAGTTCCAGCGGCGAGGGAGCCGCCTGGGGCGGAAGAATTTCTGCGCTTCGGATTCGAGCCGCTGATAATGAATCGCACGGGATGTCGGATCCTCGGCGGTGACCTGGCGCGCGATCTGTTCGCCAAGCGGCATGCCGTGAACGAAGCGTGAAGTTGGATCAGCGGAAGAGAGATTCCTCGTCGTTTCACTCCTCGGAATGACGGATGAACCAAGAAAGCGCGGCGCGGCGATCAGGCCGTACCGCGCTGAGTCCGCGGGATCATCGCCCTCCACTTTGCGAATGTCTTCCATGCGGCGCTCATCCCGCACGAGCTGCGGAATGCATTCGATCAGCTTTCCGCAATTTTCCGTGATGACCCACGTGTCGTTTTCCAGCAGCTGGTACATCCATTGCCAGCCGCCGACGCGATCATCATCGGCAGGCATGGGTCTCGGCAATCCGTTCAGAGCGAGCACTTCGCCGAGTTGCTCGGCAATGGACGCCTCGGAAGTGCGGTGTGCGAAAGCATCGGGAGAAAGAAAAATGTCTTCGACCGGTTCGCGGCCGGTGCGCTCCACGATCGCCTGCGCGAGCATGCGCGGCGAGAGGCCTCTCTGCACGAATTCGCGGTAGGTGACGATGGAGGCGTTGACAGTTGACAGTTGAGAGTCAACAGTCCGCACCGGAACCTGACCTCTTTGGTTCTCGCGATTGGCTGTTGACTGTTGACTATTGACTGCCTGCGGTACTGCACAGTGCCAATACACCGCACTGGGATGCTGAAATCCCCAGTCAATGGAAATCCATCGCGGCCACCAGTGCTCGAGCCGCAGATCCTCGGGGCGCGCGGTGTGGCGCCCAATTTCGAAAACATCAAAATACTGGCCCGCGAAGACGTTCCAGTCGCCGTCCAGAAAAGCGCGCCGTAGATGTTCCGGCAAAGCCTCGAGAGTGCGCCGGTAGCTCGCGTCGTTGGCGTAGATCGGATTGTCGTCAAGCCGCGCGCGAATGAAGTTGTATTCGCGCGGATCGTAAAATTCCGGCCGCTCGAAGCCCGGAGGCGGCACATGGTCCACCCAGAGAGCTTTGACCCATGCGTGGCCGATGTTGCCGGGATTCGTCGCCCCGGCCATGCAAGGAAAACTGCCGCGCACCGGGCAGCGGTTGCGCGAGGTGAGAAACTGCCACTGCTTGAGGGTGAAATGCGTCAGCTCATCGAGCCCGATAAAAAGAAACTCGGCTCCCTGATACTGGTAAACGTCATTTTCATTGCGGCAGTAGCCAAAGCGCGTGGTCGAGCCGTTCAGCCATGTGACGACGTGCTTCGATTCGTTGTAGCTTTTGTAAAACTTGCGCGGAACGTCGCGGCGAAAATACGCGAGCAACGAGCTTTCGAGCTCGGGATAGGTGCGGCGCAGAAGCAGCGTATCGCATCGGTCCGTCTGGCTCGCCCGGATGATTGCTTCCCAGAGCAGCGCTTTCGTTTTTCCCGGGCCGGCCGCGCCGCCGAACAACCGGTACTTTGCGGGAGAATCATGGAACTGACGCTGCCGCGGAAAGGGATTGTAATGCCGCTTCACGAGAAGCTGAGCGCCGGATTCTTTTGCACTTCGCGGCATGACAATGCGGCGCCTCCACCGATCCGTCTATTGAATCTCGTCTGTTTACTGCCCGCGTAATTTCTTGCCGATGTAGAACGCCACACCTCCGCCCACCAGAGCCGCCGCCGCGGGCCAGTGGTGCAGGCTCAGCACCAGACCCGCCACTGCGGAGATCACGCCGCAAATCTGCGTGATTTCTCCGATGAACTGAACGTGCGTGCTCGTCGTGCTCGCGGTCGCCATGTTGATTCCTCCCACCTGCGTCTGCAGGACATTTCAAGATCCAGAATCGTCGCCGCCCGACCCAATCACACCTTCGAAGTTCAGCCGCGGCGGATCCTCTGAGCCGTCCGGCGGATTCGCCGGCCCCACTTTGCCGTATTTCATTTCCAGCAGCCGCTCCAGGCTGCGCTGTCTGATTTTTTCGTCCGTCGAGAGCAGCAGTTGCTTGTAGATTTGGTAGAGATTGACCCGGTGGCTCATTTCGTCAGCGAAAGAGGACGCGTCGTCCGGGAGCGGGGCAGCTTCGAGAAGCAGACGCAGATCCTCCTCGCTTTTCGCAGCCGAGCGCTTTGATTTCTTTTTCCCGGGGAGCGGAGGCGGATTCCCGGGATCCCGGGAACCAGCCAGATCGGCGCACGATTCTGGACCCGCGCACGCCGCACCTTTGGTAGCGGCTCCTGCTACGGAGTTCCCTTGATCGCCGTCGGATACAGCCGGTCTCTCCGTGGAGAGCCCGCCCCTGCTCTGCGGGGCGGAGCCCCGCTTCGCCACATTGCGTGGCGCCTCCACGGCAGCCGCACTTTGCGGCGCGCGTGAGGAACCTGATTCCGGAGCGCGTGCGCTTGCGTGGCCGTTCGCATGGCCATTAACGCGTCCGTTTGGGCGCTCGACCCTCGTGTCTTCGGCCGGTTGAGTTCTCATAGGCTGGCGGCGCGTCACGATTTTTCCGGAAGATCGCCGGCCTTTGCTTCGGCTGGCTGTACGGCGAAATTCTTGCGTTCTGAATCAGTGGCGTTCACGAGTAGCCCCAGAACGACACCGTGCACGGCATCCTCGTGAGTGCGGCAAAATCGCGAGAATTTCGATGCGCGTCGCGAGCACCGAATCCAGGCGTTCGGCGATCTGCCTTCGCGCCGATAGGCGATGCAACGCTTCATGAGATTCGCTTCGATGGAAGAGTTCTGCTACCGCGGGTGACTTCTCAACGTGCCGCCGCTCATCCTATGAGTGGCCGGCGCAACTTTCATTGCACACCGACAGTGAAGTTGACCGGAGCGCCCGGCTTGACCGTCGCAGTAGCAGTACACGCGTTTGGGTCAGACTCCGTACCGTCCGCCATTTGCGCCGTAGCACCGAACGTGTGCACTCCGGAATGCAGGGTCATCAATGCGCTGGTTCCCGTGATCCCGGTAACCGCTCCGTTGGTGCCCGCCGGCGCCGCGATGGAAAACAGCTTCACCGGAGTGCCGCTGGTCAAATCGTAGATGTTAAACTGCTTCAGGCAGCCGGTGGTCACGCTTGCCGTGCAGGCATTGTCGGCTGTGAAGTCATAATTCAGTGTGACCGTCACGGTGTGCTGCCCCGGCGTTGCCGTCTGGCCGGGCGCGGCAAATACGGAACTTCCGGCGCAAATCAGCACCAACCCTAGAATCCATGCGTAGTTTCTTTTCATGATTCTTCCCTTCTGCTCGCGGAATTCAGACCAGAATTTTAGCGGTCAGGCCGCTTCCGCCCGTGGAGGAGACAAACTTGATGCGCAGGAATTTTGCTTGCACGTTCGCCACCGTGCGTCCCTCGCCCGATGTCACGGTGGTGGTGTCAATGGTCTGATACTCGCTGTCCACGTCGCTCATCGCGCCTTGCAGCACCATGTTAACCGCAGTCGGATTCGTGCCAAAGATCGTTTGCCAGCGCACGGAGTTCCCTCCGTCGGGCAAGCCCGTAAAGCTCGGAAGCGCGAACTGCGCTCCGGAAGTATTGGCGCCGGGAAACGTCTCGTCGTTGAAGCTGAAACCCACGTCGCCGGAAAAGAGAGAAATCGGAGGAGTCACATTTTGATACGTTGGCATGAAAGCTCCTTTGTAAAGACACCTGTGCGCTCACGGAAATGGCGCGAAGCTCATGGATTGACGGCAGTTCGATCGTCAGCCTGGCAAGTAACCACAGAGCATGGAATGGAAAGTACCCTAAAAAGCAAAACCCCGATAGGCATCGGGGTCTGAATACACCTTTCAACGCTGCAAAGTATACCACATTACAAATTCATGTCAAGAGAAATCTTCGCGCAGACCAAAAATATTTTTCATTTCCCTGCCCGCCCTGCGCATCTCCTGCATTTTCAACGCGTGCTAAACTTGCTCCTCGGGAGATTCTTTTCATGACCCGCCCCGCCAACAACGTCGCCATTATCCGCATCCTCATCGTCGTCCTCATCCTGCTCATCATCGGCTTCTACATCTGGCAGGCCTTCCTCTAAGAGGAATCTCTTGGGAACACCGCAGCCTCTAGAAACCGGCCATCAAGCCGCCCCAGGCTGGCTTGACTCCGCCTGGAATAGGGCGCATAGTCGGCGCAACCTCGGAACTATTGCCCCGTAAGGAGATCTTTAATGCCATTCTTTCTGCATCAAGTCAGCTACACGCCTGAATCCATGGCGCGGCTCATTGCCAATCCGCAGGACCGCTTTGAAGCCGTGCGTGGACCAATCGAAAAACTTGGAGGCAAGATCCAGGAAGGATACTTTGCCTTCGGCGAGTTCGACGCGGTTCTGATCACCGAAATGCCGGACACTGTTTCCGCGGCGGCGATCGCCCTCGCTTTTTCCGCCGGTGGCGCCTTGAGCCGGTGCCAAACGACCGCCCTGATGACCACAGCCGAGGCAATGGACGCCATGCGCAAAGCTGCTGCCTGCGGCTACAAGCCGGCGACGGCAGCTGCCAGCGCTGCTGCGGCGACGCCCTGAGCGGGCTCTCGCCCCGCTTGCTTCATTCGGCGAAGCGCGGCATTCACCCCATCGATTTTGCTAAACTCGCGGTGTGTCCAGGTCCAGTGTACAGACACGTCTCGAGAGCTTCTCCTGGCAAGCGATGAAATCCGGAAACGCCGCCTCAGACGTGACGGCCGGAAGAGGCTCCTACTTGCTTGTCATGGTGCTGATTGCGGGCGCCCTGTTTCTGGGTTCCGATTTCTTTTCCCCGGTGCGATTCAACCGCGAAAAAATCGAAGTGTGGGCTTCGGACGGGCAAATTCAGGTTTGCGGCCTCTATCACTACGTCAATCGCTCTCCTTTGCCGATGTCATTCTCCTTAGGACTTCCCTTCCCGGTGGATCACGATCATCCCGCGCCTGGCTTTTTTGCGATTTCGGAAGCCAATTCGCAGGGCGACATTCTGGAGGAGGTAATGGCGCGACAGCACTGGGGCACCATCGTGTTTCGGATCTGGTTCTGGCCTCGCGAAGAGCGATGGATTCGCGTGGATTACATTCAGAAAGCCGGCGTTGAAAGCGGTCGCTACATCCTGCTCACAACTCGGAACTGGCATAATCCGCTGGATTCCGGCGACTACATTCTCCATCTGGCGCCCGGGATGGAACTGGCTTCGTCAAATTATGAGCTGCAGCCTGCGGCGGCTCCTTTTTACAACGCGTCTTCCTTCAAACGATCCTTTTTCTATCCGGACAGAGACTGGGTTTTTTCCTGGCGGCCATCTGACGCGCTTCGCGCATCGCGGGAGAAGCTTCGATGACAAAATGGCAGAAGCTCGGTTGGCTCGTGATGATTTTTGGACTTTGCGAGCTGCCCGCGTACGCTAACAATCCGCCGCAACCCGACGGCCTCTTTTCCATACTCCTGATTTTTCCGCTGATCATCCTTGGCATGCGTCTGGCGGGCGTTTCTCGAATTCAAAAATCCCTGTGGAAGCGCATTGCGACGGGATTCGTTCTAACCGTTTGCGCGCTGCTGGCCGCGGGAGGCACGGAGATCGCGCTCCTTCCGCTCCTAGTTATCTTTGCTTACGGAATCAGGCGCGGAATCCAAATCATTCGCCTCGGCCAGGGACGCAAGAGGATCTGGATCGCCGCCGCGATTTTTGCGTGGGTCCCCATAGCTTTCATGGACTATGGCGCTTCCTTGATGGACTACGAAAACTTTCCCGCCAAATACGAGGCCCAAGCCATGTCCCGATTGCGCACGCTCGCCAGCGCGGAGTCGCAATACAGGGAGTCCCACAACCAGGGGGAGGCCGCTCCCCCCATCGCAAGCATCCTCGACCTGCGCAAAGCCGGGATGATCGACGCGGCAATTTCGAGCGGCGAACCCTTCGGCGGCTATGTTTATCGTGAAATCATCGATCGGAATAAGGGACAATATCTTTTTTATGCAGTGCCTGCGTTTCCCGCCCGCCGCGGTCCCTACTGGTGGCATGCCGTTCCGGGTGGGACACTCATTTCTGAGTTGTTTCATATACGCACGCCCGAAGGCACGGGCGAACAAAGCATCACAGTTGACGAAACCGGCGTGATTCGCTGGGCTAGACGCGACATTACAAAGCCTGTCACCCGGGAAGAGGCCGAGCATTGGCAATCTTTCCCATGAAAATGAGGGCTCATCGCCGGAGATCTGCGAAAGGTAAGAACCCGCATGCCTGAGAGGCCGTCTCTCACCAACATCCGCCTGCATCCCATCAAGGCGCTCGATCCCGTCTCCGTTCAGGAAGCGCGCATCGGCCCGAATGGCGGTCTCGAGCTCGATCGTGTCTGGGCTCTGTTCGCGAGCGATGGCCAGTGGATCAATGGAAAACGCACCGCCGCGGTGCATCTGATTCGCGCGAATTACGATCCAGAGATCACCCGGGTCACGCTGTCCGTCCCGGGCGATTCGCGCAGGATCACCCCGGAAACATTCTCCTTTCCCGCCGAATTTGAACGCGCTTCCCGCTGGTTCGCCGATTATTTCGAGCAGCCGGTGATCGTTCGCTACATCCGCGAGGGCGCTCCCGACGACGGCCTCGCTCCCGGTCCGACCATCGTTTCCACAGCTACATTGCAGGCCGTGTGCGATATATTTCCGGGAATGGCCATCGAGGAAGCCCGCGAACGCTTTCGCACGACACTGGAAATCGAGGGTGTGCCGGCATTCTGGGAAGATCAGCTTTTCGGACCGGATGAAAACTACGCCGTCCGCTTCAAGATCGGCGACGTCGCATTCGAGGGAAGCAATCCTTGCGCACGCTGTCCCGTGCCGCCTCGCAATCCGCGCACCGGCGAGATCAACATTGAATTCACGAAGAAATACACGCAAATGCGCCGGTCGTCATTGCCGGCATGGTCTCCAGAAACTCGCTTCGACCATTATTATCGCTTCTCAACAAATACTCGCGTGCCTTCATCCGAAACGGGCAAACTCCTCCGCGTCGGGGATTGTCTTTGTCTGTAAGACAAGTTTGCTTACCAGGCGGCTAGATCTGATTTTGCATCATATTTTCATCCCGCCAAATCCTCAGCACTATATTACTGGCGTCCCTTTCCCGCGATTTTCCTTGCTGTCCCCGAGCCGTTCAAACCCCGTCTTGATCTTTCCCGGCCCTCGCTACAACGGTGATAAACAAAATGTGAGAAAATGGTTGCGGGAAATAAATGATGTCGCGAACTGCGGATCTTGCGCTACGGAGCTTTTACGTTCTCGCCGGACTGGGATTCTTCATTTATTCCTTGCTGGAATCCACGCCGCAGAGGATTCTCTACCTTCCGATGGTCCTGGGCGTTCTTCTCGTCATCCAGGGCGTGTCCGGCGCTTGAATCTCCTGCCTTCTGTCCGGTCAGGGCAGGCCCCGCTAACCCCTCATCGCGGACGTTTCGTTGAGCTCCAGTCGTACGCTTAATCGGCCGAGCGAAAATATCTTCGCGGCGGAAACATCCCCCGGCGCAACAATTCTTTGCCGCAGTGCCTCCGCACTTCTTCGCTCCATTGCACCCAGTTCATTTCGCTGATGCCCAGAAAATGCCGCGCGCGGTCGTATGGCGCGAGCCCGAGATAAAACAGCCGGAACAGCACCATGCGCGACGCGCGCTCTGGACCACCCAGCGCCGCTTGGCCCGCAAGCGCAAAGTCCGCCACCCATTCGTTCAACTTCGGACGAATGTCCGGCCGCCAAAGAAACTTTCCCGTATCTTCCCAGTTCAGCGCGCAAACTCCCCGCTTCGTTTCCAGCACTTCGCGCGCCCCGCGGTACACTTCCCAGCAAACGTCGAACGCCAGCTCCGGCTTCACGCTCATGATTCCTCCACCCGGCAACGGCACTCTTGCGCCTTCCCAACGCCACCTAGCCTTTTTCGTCGCCTTGTTCTACGCTCTCCTCTTGATCGTCTTCCGAAGCGGTGCGATCGGGATCTTCGTAATCGCCCGCGCATGCGCTGCATGCGGCCAGACACGTCCCCTGAGCGGCCCTGGTTGCAATTCCAAGATTTGCACACGTTTCCACAGCTGCTTCACCTTTAGTTATTCTTGACATTTATTACTACAGCATTACTATATGCGGCGCTGTTCCCTTTCAGGAGGCCACCCGTGCCCTGCTACAAAACGCAGCCGCCGTGGGAGTTTCTCTTGTCCGCCTCTCGCACCAGCCTGCAAAGCTATGAGCTCTCGCGCCTGAGCCACGCGGCCAACCTGAGAAAGGAGATTTCGGCGCTGCTCGACCAATGGATCGAGGAGAATTCGGCGGCCATGCTCGCGCGCTGGCTGATGGATTATCGCGAGCGCGAAGTGCCGGTCGGGGAGACGCTGCTGTGCAACGCCGCCCGTCCGGAGAGCGGCCATTCTGTGTCCGATAATTTCTTCGCGGATGGCGCGGCTGCGTCGCGCGCAACCCGCGGAGCAAGCTGACCATCGGCTTCTCTTTTTTGAGTCGAAGCCTATTCGCAGTTCCCGAATCGCCGTTCGCTCTTGCCTGTGGGGAGCACGCGAGGCTGCGCCAGGCGAAAATGATCTTGCCTCACCAATCGAGCCCGAAACCGGCGCGCCGTTCGCCGCGATGCTCCGGCATGCCCGCCAACCGTTCCCACCCATTCCGACGATCTCTTGTTCCATTGGCGCTCGCCTCGCTCCGGGCCGTCTTTACCCGGTCTTCTGTCTCGGCTGCTTTATATTTATTAGAAGACACGCTGGGGGAAGGAGCGCGCGAAGAAGAAGCACACTTCTACGAAACTCGCTTTTTGGCAAACGACGATTCTAATAAATCAACGGGAGGAGACTATCGGCTTGTAGGAGCGCTCGCCGGCTGAGGCGTCTCAAGCATTTGTTCCTTGCGGTAGACAAGCGAATTGATGTCGTAAGGCGCCAGTTCAAATCCGTGCCCGTGCGTGATGGCGTCCGTGGGACACGCCTCCACGCAATAACCGCAAAATATGCACCGCGAGTAATCAATATTGTAAACTGAGGCGTAACGCTCTCCCGCCGATATCCGTTTTTCGTCCGTATTTTCCGCGGCTTCGATGTAAATGCAGTTGGCGGGGCAGGCTGCCGCGCAGAGAAAGCATCCCACGCATTTTTCCAGGCCATTTTCATCGCGATGCAGGACGTGGATTCCGCGGTATCTCGGCTGGAAGTGCACCGGTTCATGCGGGTAATTTTCGGTGACGGTCTTCCGGAAAATATTTCGGAACGTCACACCAAATCCCTGAAACATCGTGCGAAACGTATCTGTAACTTCGCGGATAGGAGATGCCATGGGCAGAAGTTTATCAGACGGCTGGGGTCCCGGCAAACTCGGGTTGCTACTTCAGCTTTGCTTTGAGCGCTTCGACGATCTGCTTCCCGTGAAACCGCCCGTTTTCAATAAAGATCTCGCTGGTGTGCCGTCCGCCAATGACCACACCCGCCAGATAAACCCCGGGCACATTACTCTCATGCGTATTCGCATCCATTTCCGGCTTCTTCGTCTCCGCATCGAGCTTCACGCCCAGGCTCTCGATGAAGCCGTAATCCGGGTGATACCCGGTGAGCGCGAACACCTGGCTCGCACGTATCCGCTTGGTGCGTCCGTGCTGGTCCACGATCACTTCGTCCGGAGTGATTTCTTCCACCCGCGCCTCAAATAGCGCTTCGATTTCTTTGGCCTTGATCCGATTTTCGATATCCGGCCGCACCCAGTATTTGATGGTGCCTCCCAAATCCTTTCCCCGGTGGACCAGTGTGACATGCGCCCCGCCGCGCCAAAGATCGAGCGCCGCCTCCGCCGCGGAATTCTTTCCGCCAATCACAACGACGTCCCGATTCCAGAACGCATGAGGTTCCGTGTAGTAATGAGAAACGTGCGGCAGAGTCTCTCCCGGAACGCCCATGCGGTTCGGAAGATCGTAATATCCTGTCGCCACGGCAATTTTTTTTCCGGCGTAGCGTTGTTCTCCGCCTCTCTCGGACTGTGTCACCACTTTAAAGTTTCCGTCCTCGCCTTCCAGCTTGGTGATCGTCTCGTACAACCGGAGCTCGAGCCGGTAATGTTCCGCCGCCTTGCGATAATACTTGAGCGCTTCAACGCGAGTCGGCTTTTCCGCTGCGCACACCAGCGGCAGATCGCCGATCTCCAGCAGTTCCGGCGTGGTGAAAAAGACCATATTCACGGGGTAATGGTAAATGGAGTTGCAAAGGCAGCCTTTGTCTATCACCAGCGGCCGCATTCCCGCCCGCGCGGCTTCGATCGCGCAAGCCAGGCCCGTAGGTCCCGCTCCAAAACAGATCAGATCGTATTTTTCCATGGCGGTTTAGTGTGCCGCGAGACGTGCAGTTTTGCAAATTCCACTGAAATTATTGCATTGCACCCTGGCGCAAAATTTCGTCCAAGCTCCCGGCAAATCCTTCTAGTTCGCGCAGCCGCTCCGGCGTGGCTTCCATTTCCGAATGCTTCCAGACGAACACATCGCCGCTGGTTCGTTTGATTCGAACGCCGAGGTTTCCATCCACCAGAAACGTCGGAGGAGAAAGCAATCTCAGCCCGCCACCTTCAACAGGGGCGAGCAGGGCCGCGCACTCTCCGCGATGAATGCATAGCGCGCTCTCGTAAGGCGGGATCGCGATAGGCCGGAACCCAGCCGCAAAAAGCCGCTTCAGCAGGTCAATCTGCTGTGGGGACAATTCAACCATGGAGGCAGCCGAAGCGCGAAAAATCCACTTCGACGGAGGAAAATCTTAAGCGGCCGTCGAACCCGCTTCTGAGGACGAGCCTTCCAGTTGCGCCAGGATTTCCCGCAGCGTGCTGATCAGCTCGTCGCGCGAAACATGGCTTTTCTTGAATTGGATTCGGAACTTGAACGTTTCGCTTTGTGGCTCGAAGTGAAAAATAAACGGTTGCGGACGTTGCGGCCCGGCCTGTTCTTCCCGCCGCTCGCGCCGCGCTTCATCCCGTGTCAATCCGCCCTGCAGAATTCTCTGGAACATCTCGATCATTTTCTTTTCCGTCGGTTGCCGCGCAATCTGCAGCAAAAGCGATTTCGACACCACGCCATGCTCGATGCACTTCCTCCTTAGTCCCTCCGGAATGCTCCTCAGCGAGAGCGTCTCTGTCACCGACGACCGCGCGCGCCCGATCTTCTTCGCCATGTCTTCATGCGTGTATTCAAACTGGGTCGCCAGCCGGTGCAGCCCATCCGCTTCTTCAAATGGGGTCAAGTCCTTGCGCTGGATGTTTTCGATCAACGCGATTTCCAGCGTCTCCGCATCATCGGCCATTTTCTCGATGCACGGCACTTCGCGCAGGCCCGCTCCGCGCGCCGCATGGTAGCGCCGCTCACCCGAAATAATGTAGAAGCAATCCTCCCGCGGCACATACCGCACCAGCAGCGGCTCCAGCACGCCTTTCTCGCGCACCGACTGCGTCAGTTCCGCCAGATCTCCCAGCGCTTTCCGCGGCTGTTCCGGATTCGGCCGGATATGGTCTACCCGGATCATCCGTCCCACCGCCGCGCCGCTGTAACTCGTCAGTTGCTCGACGTAATGCGCGTCATGCCGCATCTTCAGCGTGATGGGAAGTCCTGCTTTCTTCGACACGTTGGATTACCTCCGCTGCCAGCTTTTTATATTCGATCGCTCCGGGGGATTTTGGGGCGAACGATAAAATCGTTTCCTTGTACGCCGGACTCTCTTCCAGCCGCACGTTTTTGCTGATCTTCGTCTTGAACAGCACTTCGCCAAACACGGTGCGAATCTGGCCGTGCGTATCCTTCGAAATATTCGTTCGTTTGTCGAACAGCGTGATCACCACGCCCAGCACTTTCAGGTTCGGATTCGGCCGCGCGCGAATTCTCTCGTAGGTCTCCAGCAGATCGTCCGTTCCTTCAATCGCAAAATAGGCTGCCTGGATCGGCACCAGAAGGTGCGTCGCCGCCACCAGCGCGTTCACCGTCAGAATCCCCAGCGAAGGCGGCGTATCGAAAACAATGTAATCGTACTCTTTCAATACCGGCGCAAGCGCGTCCTTCAGCCGGTATGGCGCATCGAACTGCCCCGCCAGAACCTGTTCCAGTTTCGCCAGCGCCAATCGCCCCGGCCCCAGAAACAGCATGGGATCTTTGGTCGGCTTGATGACGCTTGCCAGCGCCGCCCGCACGTCGCTCAACACTTCGAACATCGAAACGGAAATTTCTCCGGAATCGTAAAACGCGATCGTGGAATTCGCCTGGGGATCCAGATCAATCAACAGAGTTTTCTTGCCTTTGTGGGCGATCGCTGCCGAGAGATTGATCGCCGTGGTGGTTTTTCCGACTCCTCCCTTTTGATTGGCAATCGTGATGATTGCGGTCATTCGTTTGTGCCTCCGCTCGCGCGAACGCTGGCTCGCGGCGTTCCGGCAACCGCATTCCTAGTAATAGGTGCCGTCCATTAAATTCCCCCTAGGACTAGGGTTACTCTACGTTCCTCCCCCGTCAGAACGCAAGGAAAAAGTGCTGTCCCCGGTCCGCCCCGTGGAAAACCTGCCGTGCTATTCTCTATTTGAGGTCTGCGCCGCCACCTTGATTTTCACGCGGCGCGATCTTTTTTTTCATGATCCCGGGCTCACGGTAGGCCCCGCATCAGATCGGTCTCAACCTTTGGCTGGAAACTCACTCACCAGTGACACGCTCGCCTCCCCAGACCATCCCACCCGCCAGATCCTGCTGCTCATGGCCTTTCGCTTCACGCGCACCCTCAGCGCTGGCATGCTCGCCATCATCTTCCCCTACTATGTTCTGCGGTATCTCAATTATGGTCCTTTGATTCTTGGCTTGCTTTACACCGCTGCCACCCTCGCCACGGCCGCTCTCGCTTTGTTTTTCGGTTATCTTGCCGATTTATGGGGGCGCAAGGGCACGCTCCTTATCGCCGGAATCATTCTTCCCCTCAGCATGCTCCTCGCCTTCGCTTCCGGACGGCTTCCTTTTCTCTTTGCCGCCGCGATGCTCGGCGGCTTTTCCGCCACTGGGGCGCGAGCCTCCGGCAGCGCCGGGGGAGCTGCCCAACCCATCCAGATTGCCGTCATTGCCGACCTCACCACATTGCGCAACCGTACTTTCTATTTCTCCATTTTGACCTTCACCGGTGGCCTCTTCGGCGCCCTTGGCATGCTGATGGCCCGCCTCTTCGACGTGCGCGCCGCCTTTCTTGTCGCCGCGGCCATCAGCGGCGCCGGTGTTCTGTTGATCCTCCCCATGAAGCTAAGCAGCCCGCGCGCGGTAAACTCCGGCCTCAAGAGCCTGAAGACCATCGGCAAATTCTCGCTGACCGGCGCCATCAACGGCATTTCCCAGGGCCTTCTGATGCCCTTCCTGATCCCCTTTTTCCTGATCGTTTATCACGTCCCCCGCCCGCACATGGCCGTCTACGGCTTCTTCAGCGAACTCATCAGTTCCGCAGCTCTCCTGATTGCACCTCACATCGAAAGGAATTTTGGCTTCGTAAAGGGCGTAGCGTACACCCGCGGGCTCGGCGCGCTTCTGCTGCTTCTGCTCCCACTAACCCATGCCTTCAAACTCGCCTTGTTTGTCTATCTCGTCACTCCGGCTCTTCGAGTGATGGCCGTTCCGGCTCAGCAAACCGCTCTCACCGCCATGGTTCGCGATGACGAAATGGGCCGCGCCCTTGGCATGAGCCAGGTGGCCCGCCTGACCGCTTCAAGCGGTGCCGTCGCCTTCACCGGCTACATGTTCGACGTTTCCGATATCGCGCTCCCCTTCTACGCCTACGCCGCGGTGATTGCCTTCAGCCTCGTTCTCTATTTCCATTTCTTCGGTTCCCGGCCGGATCTTCGCCCTGACTAAGTGGACACCCACACCCATTCAAGCCAACCTGATTGTTTTGTAAGTGATTTCAGCCTTGGTGCTTGGATGCTTTCGCTGCCCCGCAACGGCAATTCGTGCGCACACAGCCGTACTGCCCCGATTCGCGCGCCGCGCTGGCTAAAAATCCACTTCCCAAAAATCAAACGGCGGCTCTTGCAACTCGATCCCCAGCTCCCAGCCTGCCCGCCCTTCATGCCCCCGCCAGATCACGATGGCCTCAACTGTTTTCTGATTCACAAGATTCGTGATCTTCACTCGCTGCCCCACCGCAAACCCTTGCGCCACCATCGCCATGCAGCCCTTCGGGCTGATGTCCATGGTGTAGCCTTCCGCGCGGCGTGTCTCCCCACCTTCGTGCCACTTCAGAGCGATCTTTACTCGCGAATTCAGCCTCACGCTTGCCCGGTCATGCTTCATTCTGTCAAGAAAATCCTGTTCGTCTGTCCGCAGCACGCTCTCTCCTTTAGGGCCTCTTGAATATCCAGCTTTCGTTGTCGTTCTGAACGCAGCGAAGAATCCCTCTTCCTCTCCGTGTGGCATTTGCGAGGCGAAGTTCTCTTCCTCTCCGCACGGTCTCCGCAGGGGGAATCTCTATTCTCAAGAGAATTCACTCAATTCGCGGCGCCCCTTCCCCGCCAAAATTGTCTCGATCCGGCACACCCGCCCTTGCCGTCTCAGCCTAGAATCCGCCCCTACCCAGGTCAATGGAACTCTTCTCCCAGGACCTACTTCCAGTTAACTTGGCCGCCTCGCACTGCAGCTCTTGCTCATTGTCGCCACCACCAGTCCGTGTCCTGGTCAAGGTAAACTACACCTGAGACATCGCATGCGCATTCCCCGCGCCGTCAAGTGGCTCACCTCTCTTCTCCTTCTGGCCGCGCTCGGCCTGGCAGGCTGGATCGCTTACCGCACCTGGCCCCGCAAGCTTCCGCCTCCTCCACCGATGGCCTTCCAGAAGGTCTTCTTTTCGCACGGTCAGTTGGGAATCGCGCTTCCCGCTGACGCCCTGATCGCCAATCTCGGCCCCTATGGCGACGCTCTGAACACCTACCTCTACCTCGACCTCATCCGCAGCTTCAAATCCATTGACTCCACTCGCGTCATGGCCTGTTCGCCTCCCACCGATCCGCAAGGTCCCCGCAACCTCTATCTCGCCGTGGACAACAACCTTCTCGTTTCAATTCCCTATCTCGATTCCATCAGCCTCGAAAATCCCATCCACGGCTACACGCTGCACACCTGGACCCGCAACGATCTCAACCGCTGCCTCGACCAGACCGTCCGCTTTGACGCTTCCTTCCGCCTCCCCGTTTTCGACCCCCTCCCGGAAATTCCCGACTCTCAACTCATCCCCCCGCTCGCCGAATTCCTGGTCTTCAAATCCGCCACGGACCGCCGTGTCCTCGATCGCGTCGATCCTCCCCCTCCGGTCCTCAATCCCGACCAGGCCGCCGAACTCGCCGAAGACATCATCGTCGTCGCGCGATTCTACGGCCTTCCTCTCGACTATTTCCTCGGCATCGGCGCCGTCGAAAACAACTACATGGATGTTCGCGGCGATCTCGAGCACACTGTGTGGAAGCGTCGTCCGCAGCGCGGCGATGTCGTACTCAAGCGCCGTCGCCGGCGCGTTCTGGTTCTCAACTATTCTCTTGGAGTCTGGCAAATCACCCGCGAAACTCTTCGCCGCGCCCAAACGCTCTATCTCGAAGACCGCAAGACGCGCGATTACGCCCCGCTT
>Ga0335081_10004654_pt1 | contig 21652 bp, 30 predicted proteins | sample Lox_Sample_35_FD_206713 | JGI IMG/M metagenome (GOLD analysis project Ga0335081, IMG submission 206713) | Soil microbial communities from Loxahatchee National Wildlife Refuge, Florida, United States - Lox_Sample_3.5 | ecosystem: Environmental > Terrestrial > Soil > Wetlands | place: USA... | reverse complement strand
TTCCTTCACTCAGCCGCCCGAGGATCTCCTTCTGCTCCCGGGGACTCTTAAACCGGCTCAAGACCTCGATCACCACCGGGTAGACCTTGAATCGCTCCTTAAAGGTCTGGTGGTGCTGTTGGGCCAGGACCGTGGTCGGGACTAAAATGGCGACCTGCTTTCCACTCATCACGACACGGTAGGCGGCACGGATGGCCACCTCTGTCTTCCCATATCCCACGTCTCCGCAGATCAGGCGATCCATGGGCTTGGGGCTGCTCATGTCCCTGATCACTTCATCAATCGCCTGCGCCTGATCCGGGGTCTCTTCATATTCAAACGTGGCCTCGAACTCTTTATAGAACTGATCCAACGGAGGAAATTTGAAACCCTCGAAGACCTGTCTGGCCGCGTAGAGGTCGACGAGTTCTTTCACCATCTCTGAAACGGCGGCCTTCGCCCTCTTCTTCGCCCTCTCCCACGAATGACTTCCCAGTTTATCCAGCCTGGGAGATTTCCCATCGCCTCCGATATAGCGCTGGACCAGATTGAGCCGGTCCACGGGAAGATAGAGTTTATCTCCGTCTTGATACTCTAAGAGCAGAAAGTCGTTTGAGATCCCCCCGATCTTCAAATGCCTCAGTCCCGCGAAGCGACCTATTCCGTAATCGATATGGACAATGAAATCATCCTCTCGAAGTTCACGGTACGAGGAAAGGGCCGGGCTCCCTCTCTGCCACGAGGCAGAGACGAGAGGAGGTCGAACCTTTCCGTCAGGAAGCCTCCTCCTTTCGCCGAAGATTTCCTCTTCGGTGAGTATCGCCCATCCCTCACGAGGGTTTCGAAACCCCGAGGAGAGGGAGCCTACCAGAAGGAGGAGACCCTCTTCGGGCTGATCAACAGCCTCTCTGAACGTCTTCGCTTTCTCCAGTCGCGGCTCCACTCTATACTCTGAGAGAAGGTCTCTCAATCGTTCAGCCTGCCCTTGGGTATGGGAAATAATAAAGCTCCTCATCCCTTTCTCTTGCAAATCATGAAGGCTTTTGAGCAGTATCGAGAAAGGGGAGGTTTCCGAGAAACTTGTTTTCCCGGAAAGGGCCATTTTCATCTCCCTCTGGAGATTCTCATTGGTCTCCGTCTCGAAGGGAAAAACCTGCTGACATCGGGAAGGCGCGACCGGGCCGCTTTGGAGATAAACCGTCTGAAATCTTTCAAGAAGACGGGAAACCTCTTTGTCACTGAGGTAGGTCATCTCCGGGGCAGGCACAGGCCCTTTTTTTAACAAGGCCTTTTCATGATGTTCCTCAATCAGACGGAAAAAAGCCTCGGCCTCCTTTTCTACCTCGTCACCTTCTTCGATGAACAGGGTTTCATTCCCCTTCAGATAGTCCAGAAGAGTCTTCAAGGGTTGAATAGACGCATCTCTTGAAATATCCCTCGCCGGAAGGAGGATAGCGTTTTCCATCTTTCCTTGAGAAAGAGAGCGCTGGGTCTCTGTCTCGAACCGGCGGATGGACTCCAGTCGGTCTCCGTCAAACTCCAATCGGAGGGGCTCTTCATAAAAAGGGGTATAAAGGTCGATGATCGCCCCCCTTACGCTGAAATCCCCCCTTTCCTCGACAACCTTTTCTAGGGTATATCCAGCTTCATGAAGAAAATTGACCAATCGGTCGCGGTCAACCTCCGCTTCCACAGAAAGGGAAAAAACGGATTCTCTCAGATCGGCTGGAGCCAAAACCTTCTGCATCAAGGCCTTGACTGAAGAGATGATCGTCCCTTCCTCCCCATTCAAAAGGGAAAAAAGGACCCTCACCCGCTCTCGGATAATTTCGGGATGAGGCGGAATTTCATCATAAGGAAGGGTTTGCCAATGGGGGAAGAGAAAAGACGGAGCCTTCAAATCTTTCATAAAAAATCGGAGGTCTTCGAGGAGGATCTCGGCATTCCTCAGATGAGGGGTGATGATAACAAGAGGGCCTTTGACCTTTTCTCTCCAACGCGATAAAAAGTATGATTTGAAAGACCCTGCAAGACCGGTTAAGCCGGTGCGTCTCGCCTTCTTCCATGGTTCGGAGTCAAACCACGAGTCAATAGGAGAATGGGAGTTCTCCTTTTTCCATTCCACCATAACATTAATTCTTCAATTAAGAGGGGATAGGTGTCAAGGCTTGCACCCGTGCCCATGTCCGTTGTCCGTGACCGCACGCCGAAGCGCCTTCTTTCCTCCCGCAACACAGGGCTTTATGAAGGAGGGCGTTCCGCCCGCCTGCGCGAAGCCGCTACGGCGGAGGCAGGGCACGCAGGCGGGACTGGTAGGACATAGTTCATTCAGGATATCTTTCACGACTCACGAATCACGGTTACGTTATTTTTCTGCGTGCCCGATAGAACCGAATCCACTTTAAGGAGAGAGGATAGGCAGCGAAACTGAGGAGGGTGCAGAGAATGAGTGAACCGATATTAAAAGAGAGGAAAAGACCCCGCTGGGCAGCAATTCGATTCCAAAAATGGGACCCCATAAATCCTTTAGCCAGTCCCAATTGAAAAATTTCTTTGACGGTCGCCCAGTCCATCCAGAACCCAGTCACCCGCATCCCGATCCATGTGGCAGCCATATAGAAGGGGATGATCCACCAGGGAGTATTCGTCCAGACGCCTAAGAGAACGGCCACCCGGTTCAACCCGAACAGAAAAGCAATCGCTAAACCCACGAGGCTGTGAAAACCTAAAAAGGGCGAAAACCCTAAGAAGATGCCGACAGCATAGGCCAGGGCCGTTCTTTCAGGCGTATCTTGGATGTGGAGAAGTTTCTTGATCAGGTCTTTCATATGAAACGCTCTCGGTCTGGGGTCAAGGTAAAGAGGCCGTTTGGATCGCTTCAACAGTGTTACACTCATCTATAAGGAAACAAATATCGCAACGGGGCCTTCTTGCCTTGCAGGTGGATCTCCCAAATCGAATCAGGTTGAGGTGCAGCGACAAGGACTTTCTCTTTGGAAGGAAGGGCACGATCCACGGGTGTGCCTTTTCCGCACCCGTCCGCTCCGGAAAGACGCCGAGGCGCTTGCCCACCCGAAGGATATGCGTATCCACGGGAAACGCCTCTCTCCCCAGACCGAAAAGAAGGAGACAGTGAAGTGTCTTGGGGCCAATCCCTTTCAAAGCACCAATCGTATTCTTAATTTCCTCATAACCCATCTGCTTTAGAAAGGCGAGACTTATTCTTCCTTCACGCTTTTTGATCCAATGAAGGATTTCATGGATACGTCTTGCCTTTTGTTTGGCTAGTCCGCCCGGTCGAATCGCCGAAACGACGCTTCTTGTCTTTGCCTCAAGGACGTCTTCCCAACGGGGGAACCGTGCCTTCAATCTGCGGTAGGCCTTATCTCGATTTTGATCGCTGGTATTCTGCGAAAGAATGGTCTCGACGAGAATATCGAGAGGATCCTCCGGACGTTCTCTCCGCGGGATTCCGTACTCCTTTTCCAGGAGGAAAGTAATCTTCCTTAGCTTTGCCCTTAAACCCTCACATCCTTGCCATGGCCTCTCTGATCTTCTCACTCAGTTGCCCTTTAAGAAAGTCCTTGATCCGTGTCATCAGCGTGGTCACAAACCCCTGATAGGTTTCTCTCCCTTCCAGTGTCTGAAGATAGAATTCTCCCAGCTCAGGATAGCGTCTCAGTGTTCGGTAGGCCAGTTTCGTAAAACGAAAAACAAAATGAGACAACGTCAAAGCCCATTTCAGGTTCCCGCAGATATCCGAATGAACGGCCCTCTGATAATAGTCAGAAGGAGCCATCCCTTCTTTTTTCCACTCCATGATGGCCTCGCCAGCCAGCATCCCGCTTCGAATGGCATAGTAGATTCCTTCCCCTTGCAAGGGATCCATCAGATGGGCTGCATCGCCTACCAGAAGAATTCTTCCCTCGGAGACCTTCTGCTTTTCATCATAGAAGGAAGGGAGAAGATGACCCACGACCCTTCCTGCCTTTCCTTCCGGGATGTAATCCAACCCCTTGAGGAAGGACTGGAGATAATGGCGGGGGTTCATTCTCTTCGTTTCTCTAAACATTCCACCAATGCCGACGGAAAGCCACTCCTTTTTTGGAAAAACCCATCCGTATCCGTTGGGAACCCTCCCGAAATCCAAATTGATGAATCGAAGTTCCTCCGGCGGGAAATGGATCAATGAGTCAAAGGCAATCTCACTTTCTACCGCCACTCCATTTCCGTCGTTGTTCTGCGGGGGTAAGGGTAGAGACCTGGCAACGGTGCTCTCCGCTCCGTCCGCACCGATGAGATATCGGCAGCGAAATTTCTTCCCCTCCCCCCATTCCACCTCAACCCCGTCGGTCTTTTCTTCGATCCTTTTGACTTTTTCCCCTTCGAGGATGGCGGCTCCGTCCTCTAACGCCCTATGGACTAAGAGTTGATCGAAGCGATCTCTCATCACCAAAAATGCGATGGGATCTTTAGATTCGATGACAAACGGATCTTTCGATCGGTAAGTGAACTTGGCGCCGTAGATGGTGTTCTCGACAACCGGACTGAGATCAAATCCGAGAAGATTAACCGTTTTCCTGGAGAGGCAGCCCCCGCACGGCTTGTATCTGGGCAATCGCTCCTTTTCAATGATGAGCGTTTTCAGGCCTGCCTTCGCACAAACTCTCGCTGCCGTGGACCCTCCCGGCCCTCCGCCCACCACAATCACATCATAGTCCCAATTCATAGCCCCTATCCTAAACTCACTCAAGAAAATTACCACGAAACATAGATTTGTCAATAGATAAGAACAGAAATTTCTGAAGAAATCCAGAAAGCGAAAGGTCGTCTCTCGGGGCCCTCAGGATAGGCTTTGACATGTGAGACCAGCGAACCTTCATCTCAGGACCGTGGCAACATATTCAGCGATGGCAGGCGCAGCCGTCAATCCCGGAGACTCAATTCCCAGAAGGTGAACCCTCCCCTTTTCTTGCTTTAATATCACAAAGTCCGTTTGTAAGGCGCCCCGGTAATAAACCTTGGGGCGGTTGCCCGAATAGCCCGGATAGATTCTATGGACATTGGCATCGGGGACCATCGCAAGGGCTCCCTCCTCAAATTCTTTACGGGGTGTCTTGATCTCGTAATCCTCTTTGTCAGACCCTTCGACAGCGGAAGGACCGATCAAGGTTTCTTCTCCGAGCGTCCGGGTCAGATGAATTCCCAGGGAATGGGGAGAATCCGGAACAGGATAGACCAATCCTCTGACGACCTCTTCGGTGGTATTATAATAATCACCCTTGCGAGGGATGATTTCGTATCCCTCGAGCCCGCACCTCTTCGCAATGTGATCGCTATGAAGCCCTGCGGCGTTGATGATTATTTCAGCCTCCATTTCACCCCGGGTCGTCCGTAAAGTGTTATGATCGTCGACGGACAGAACCTCGCACTGCTTCACAACCGATACCCCTAAACCTTTAAGCACCTTTTCGATGACCCTCATATAGGCCGCCATGTCAAGGATCCCGGATTCAGGAGAGCAGAGAGCTGCCAAACACTTCACCCTGGGCTCGATCTCTCGAACCTCAGCTTGGTCGACGAGTCTCAAGTTTTCTACACCGTTTTCAGCCCCCCGTTTTCTTAGTTCTTCCAGCGCTTCGGCTTCCGCATTTGACAGGGCCACGATCATCTTGCCACATTTCCAGTGGGGGATGTCATGGCTCCGCAGAAATTCATACGTCAACTGGCGACCGCGCACACATAGTCTGGCTTTGAGGGATCCCCAAGGATAGTAAATCCCTGCATGAATCACCCCGCTGTTTCGTGTGCTCGTGTGTTCTCCTAAGGCGTTCTCCTTCTCCAGGAGAAAAACTTCCTTTCCGTCTTTCGCCAGGCGATAAGCGATATGACAGCCTATAATTCCTCCGCCGATGACAGCCACTCCCATGGACAATTTCCTTCCAGAGACGAATTTTACATGACAGGTTCCTCAGCCGCGAACCATGAAAATCATACCCCCCCTCTCCCCCCTTTCTAAAAGAGGGGGGGATTTGGAAATTTATATCGTCCTAATCCACATCATGTTAATTTTTTTTGACCGATAAAACAAGCTCCTCAACCATTTCAAGTTCAGATTTCTGCCGCCTGAGATGCCTCATTGGAAAAATGCCCATCGGTTAGCTATAATTTTATCTTAATGCAAGAAACCGTATGCCTCGTCAGCCTGGGATGTCCCAAGAACTTAGTCGATTCCGAAGTGATCCTCGGACTTCTTTCAAAAGAGGGATACCTTCTAACGACCAATCCTTCAAAAGCGGATATCCTCATCGTCAACACCTGCTCCTTCATCAAGGATGCGACGAAGGAGGCTGTCGAAATGGTTCTCCAGCTTTCGGGCCTTAAGAAAGAAGGCCGCTGTCGTCTTCTGGTCGTTGCCGGATGCCTCCCCCAACGATATGGACAGGTTTTGGAAAAGGAATTGCCCGAGGTGGACCTCTTCGTCGGCACCGGAGCGTTTCAAAAGCTTCCCCGGTTGCTCTGTCAGAAGCCGAGGCGAAAAAGCTTTCTTTCCAAGTCCACTTTCCTTTACGATGAAAAAACGCCTCGAATTCTCTCCACCCCTCCTTTCATCGCTTACCTGAAGATCGCAGAAGGTTGTTCCAATGCCTGCACCTTTTGCACGGTTCCGAAGATCAGAGGCCGTTACCGAAGTAGGAAACCTCGGTCCGTCCTGGAAGAGGCCCGGAGGCTCGCAGATCAGGGGGTTCAGGAACTTATTCTGCTGGCTCAAGACTCAACCGCCTACGGAAGAGACCTTCGGGATGAAACCAGCTTAGAGAATCTCCTGAAGGGTCTGGTTAAAGTAGGAGGTCTTCGCTGGATCCGCATTCTCTATTCCTATCCCAAGCCTGGCCATTTCACCGATGGGCTTCTTGAACTGATGGCTCAAGAGGATAAAATTTGCCCCTATCTCGACCTACCCATTCAGCACATCGACGATGAAATTCTCCGGAGAATGGGCCGAAGATTGAAGGGAGCAGAAATTCGGAGCCTGTTGAAGAAGATCAGGACCTTTCTCCCGGAGGTCAATCTGCGTACTTCCTTGATCGTCGGTTTTCCCGGAGAAAAGAAAAGCCAATTCAAAGCGCTTCTCGATTTTGTGGAGGAGACTCAGTTCGATCACCTCGGCACCTTCACATACTCTCCCGAAGAGGGGACGCCTGCCTCTCGACTCCTTCACCCTGTCCCGGAAAGGGTCAAAAGGGAGCGTCTCAGAGCCCTGATGGAGATTCAGAAAAAGATCTCTTTGAAAAAATATCAAAGAATGATTGGGCAGAGGAAGGTGGTTCTCGTCGAAGGCCCCCAGCGTGAACGAGGTGTTCTGCGAGGGAGACTTCAAACACAAGCCCCTGAGATCGATGGTTCGGTCTTCCTTTACGGAAAGGCTGAGCCTGGCGACTGGGTAGAAGCTCGAATCACCCAAGCCCTGCCTTATGACCTTCTAGGTCAAATTGAAAGAGTTCTATATTGATCCCCTTTCTCTTTCTCTTCTTTTATTCATCCGTTAGGAAATTTTTGTCGAATTGGCCATCAAAATTGTCGAAACCCATGATTGATTGAAATCTAAGAAGAAAACTTTAATCGGTTAGAAAGAATCGACAAACCATTCCGGTTTAGAGCTAAGCTTTAAGGCTCTACGTTTTACGAGAATCGAAATTATCTTACTGCCGCAGGCCCCACTAAGGAGTTAAATATATTAGGTAAGTCAGTCTAAGAATACTGAAAAATGTCTTTTGAATTCTTTCGAAAATGGATTGGCACAGGAGTTGCGTTCATAGTAAATACATCTCTCGCTTCGGGTAGAGCATAAATGCTTAAATTTCTGGAAGCAAAAACAGTTATGAATAAAAAGCCTAAATAATACGATAAAAGAAAAAATAGATGGAAGGAGGAAATGTCGATGAGAAAGGCGATGATTGCGTTGGGATTGGTAGTTGTGATGCTGTTGGGCGTCTCCTATGTCTATGCACAAGAGCAGGGTGACCCTCCAAGGCGTGGGTGGATGCACGGCGAGAAATCCTGGGGCCAAGGGAAGGGACTTAACCTCACTCCGGAGCAAAAAGTGAAGTTTAGGGAATTGCGCCGAAAGTTTGCAGGAGAAGACGCTCAACTCATAGGGGGACTTGTGGCCAAGAGGTTGGAGCTTCGGTCACTTTGGACCGATCCAAACGCTGCTTCCCAGGCCATTCTGGCTAAGGAAAAGGAGTTGAGAGACCTTCAAAACCGGATGAGGGACAAGATTGTCCAATATAAATTGGAAGCTCGCAGTTTCCTCACGCCTGAACAGATTGAGAAGCTTGGAATGATGAGGGGAAGGGGCCTTGGTTTTGGTCCTGGTTTTCACCACCATGGCCAAGGAATGGGCTACTCCGGAATGTGGCAGTAGGATTGCACATCGATTGGAATATGAACAACCTCAAAAAAAGGAACCAAGATGAAAATAATAAACGGAAAAGGACCTGATTTTGGATGACGGACTATCGGAAGAAAGTGAAACGAATTTTTTTCCAAAGAAAATCGTTTGGATTTATTCTTGTCATCCTTTTGTATGCTGCTTGTGTTTATCCTCCTTTTGTTTTGATGACACAAGGCGGGGTTATTGTAGGACGAAAGTGGAATTGGATTTTCAGTTTACTTCCAACTCCATACGAGGTGCCTGAAATTGATCTGGTAATGTTATTTGTTGAGATAATCATAGCTTTTTTATTAGCGCTTGGGGTTTCTTTGATTCTATTTGGTATCAAAAAGGTATTAAGGCAAAGGGGTCGATCCGATCATAAAGCTAGTAAACCGCTGTTAAGACATTGAGCAGCACCCGGGGCTTTATCCGATTATATTTGTAAATCTTGCTAAATCATTTCTATTAACATTAAATGAATTAGATAAGAATACGGTATGTTGTAGTTGTGATTTTCATGAGTGCAAGCATTTTAATCAACCTGATTAGCGAAGCATAACAGGAAAGAATTTTAAAGATGAAGAAAAGATTTAAAGGGATACAAATTTTTCTGGTTATACCAATTTCTTTCTTTATTCTGGCACTTCCCGCTTATCTCCGTTGCACCCAGCTGTCACAAACCAAATTCGTTTCTTCTGATCTTAGCTTTGAGAATTCAGATCACGAAGAGGGGCTGCCGGATAATGAAGAGGAACTGAGGGTATACGGACCGAGTGTCTGCTTCATTATATTCCTTTTGGGCATCAATCTCTTCGAGCAGTCTTCCTATTTGTCTCCCCGGTCACTTCTTCTCCGTCAAAGAATCGTTGTTCTTCGTTGTTGAGAAGACACAACTGCTACATTTCTTCATTAACCTTTATCGAATCGATATTGTACTTTATAGAATCTCTGGGGTTACGTGCAATGCCCGTCTTGATTCTTAGAGAGGAGGTTTGGAATGACAACAAAACTCCTTTATACCTGGAAACGACGAGCAAACCGATTCAAAATAGAGGCCTACGCCATTTATCTGGCTTACAAGGATCCCCGAGTTCCCTGGTATGCCAAGACGCTTTTTGTTTGCATCGTTGGATATGCCTTTAGTCCCATAGACAAGTGGTTAAACTCCATCCCAATCATAGGGTATCTAGATCATCTTGTCTTGGTCCCACTGGGTGTTGTCTTGGCATTCAAAAAGATGATTCCCCCAGCGGTCTTGACTAATTGTCGAGAAGTAGCCATGGATCGAACGAAACCTACACGCTGGGTTGACGGTTCCATCACCTTTTTCATCTTGTTGCTGTTTGTATCGTTAGGAATCGTTTCCACAATATGGGCTATGAAAGATTGGAATCTGGTTCTCGGGCAGTGGTTCAGGTGGTTCACACGAATGGTATTAATTTCAGAATCAAATTCTCGTTAGTCAAGAGGCAATATGACAGCATTTGTCAGATCAGATATCGTTCAAGACATATTTTAAGGAAAAGAGATCTCTCTTACACGCCTATAGAAGAAATCGAGAGGCGATTGAACGAGATTTTAAAGCAGATACGTAATACAGGGATAAGGAGAAGAAAAATGGAACATAAATCATCTGAAAGGAGCAAACCTAAGACCAAGAAGATTCGGTTCAGTTTGAATACCCCTAAAATTGAAAGGGTATTCTTGGCAGGAGATTCCAACGGCTGCATGTTGGTTGTTCCAGAAGTCTTCGGGACGCACGAGCACGTCACGCTTTACCAAGAAAGGTTTCACGAGTATCAACTTTGAGCCTTATGCGCGGGAGGGAAGAAGGGCAGGTCCATCAGATACCAAAACAAATCGAAGATAAGGAGAAAACCATGCTTATTTATGTTTGGGATCTATCCCCCAAGGTATCAGAGGATTTTTTTCGCCAGACTTTTGAAGCTTTCGGTCAGGTCAGCTTTGCAATCATCTCATCAACGAACCTTAAGAACAGAAATAATGGCCAATTGCGAAGATTTGCATTTGTAGAAATGCCTGACCAGACTGAGGCGCGAGCGGCAATTAAGAACCTTAACAGGAAGGCCCTCCTTGGCCAGCAGATGATTGTCTATGGATCATCGGAAAACTGATCAGAAAATTAACTCATAAAACTGTGGCAGAAAAGGAATAAAAGGAGAGACCACCATGAAAACAAAAGATGGGGATACAGTAAAAAGTTATTTAAATGGCAATGACTATAAGATTAAAAGAATTGTGAACAGCATGGTTGTCCTTGAATCTGAAGATGGCCAAAGCCAAATTTTAACAGAAATTGATAATCTAAATTTATTTTATAAGAAAAAGGATAGTATTAAAGTAGAAATCAAGACGTTATGATTCCTTTTCGCTACAGCTTTTCCTTCTTAATTAAGAATTGCCTGGAGAGATTCCCTTGAAGCTTACAACGTATTCTTGGCACGAGATTTCAATCCAGAAAAGAAATGGTTTCTGGAGAGGGGGTTGGAAATGGATTGGCACAGGAGTTGCTGTCAAATGAAATGGACAGATGTTTCGCTTGGGGATGGAATGTAAATGCTTAAATTTTTGGAAGCGTAAAGAGTCATGAATAAAAAGCCTAAATAAGACGTCAAAAGAAGAATAAGATGAGAGGAGGTATGCCTTATGAAAAAGGCAATAATGGGATTAGGGTTGGTGATGGTAATGTTTTTTGGTATCTCATATGTCTATGCCCAAGAGCAGGGTGACCCTCCAAGGCATAGGTGGATGCAGGGGGAGAAGTCCTGGGATCATGGGAAGAGACTTAACCTCACCCCGGACCAAAAGGCAAGGTCCCAGGAATTGCGTCGAAAGTTCATCGGAGAAAACGCTCAACTCGTAGGGGGGCTTGTGGCCAAAAGGCTGGAGCTCAGGTCACTGTGGACCGATCCAAAAGCTGATTCTCAGGTCATTCTGGCTAAGGAAAGAGAGTTGAGAGATCTTCAAAACCGGATGAAGGACAAGGTTATCCAATATAGATTGGAAGCTCGCAATTCCCTCACGCCCGAACAGATTGAGAAGCTTGGGATGACGGGAGGAATGGGCTTTGGTTTTGGTCGTGGTTTCCACCACCATGGCCAAGGAATGGGCCACTCCGGAATGTAGCAGCGGTTAGGATACATATCAATTGGAGTAAGAAAAAAGGGGGGAGGGAAAACTTCCCCTTTTTCTAAGTATAGACGATGGGTGAAGTCTTCGGAACTAAAGGCCGTGAGTTAAATTTCCGCTTTTCATTCTGAGCAGGGGCGTACGGATCAATGAAGAAATGGATCGTACCTTTGTTATCCTTACTCTTGATCGCTGTGTTGCTATTGATCTCCAGCCCTTTCAACATCTTCAAGCCATCGATGACCAAAAAGGAGAGTAAAGAAAAGCCTGGAATTCTTCTTCTTATCCAGGACGAGGAAAAAAAGGAGCAGACAGATCCGCATTTCATTTTGGTCTTAAAGAGATTGCGTGAAAAACTCGATGAATGGCTAAAATCGCTCAACGACCGGATTGAGAGTGAAGGTATCAGCCGTTTAGAGGTTCGGTTCTTAGAGGTTTTGAGAAATATCTTGGAATGGGTGAGAGAGAAGGTCGATGCAAAGATCGCATCTTTTGAAAAGGAAAAACCCAAGGAGACCCATCAGAGAGTGTTTCCATTCTTCGAAGTAGGATGAGAGAAGAAAAGGTATTCATTCCGTCCAATGGGATCCAATTGGGGAGGCCTCTTGAGCAATCATAAGGCTCTTCTTGTTAAAGGGTTTAGCAATCGTCTACGGACAGTTTCAAACCAACAGGGAGAGAAAGATTGAGATGGTTTTAGACTATCCTGGTTATGAGATCCGGATTTCAAATTAAAAAAGAGGAAAGAGAACAATTGAGAGAGGTAGCTTATGAACATCAAAAAGTCTTTGATCATCTTGATAGTTGTGTTCTTAAGCTTTTTAATATTTACTTCAGGCTGTTTTGCCATAGGTGATGATCAGTATAGCCGTCCATCGCTTAAAGGGCTTAAGAAAGTATCTGTGGTTGTACAAATTGAAAAACCGTTGTCTGAGGATTTTAAGAAAGTGGGCCTTACTGAAGAGAGAATCCGAACTGGCATAGAGCTGAAACTTCGGGAGGCAAAGATCGATGTTGTATATGCAACGGATTTAACCCCGGAGGCCCCGATTCTGCACGTGGATATCAATGGGTCGAATAAAAACGGCAAAACCTATTCATTTCTTATTGAACTTGAATTATGGCAAAGGACCTTTTTAAAGCGAGACCCTAAACTTGAGGTGATTGCTGGAACATGGTCCACAGGAGTTTTTGGTTCAGGACAAGCCTCAAATATGGCAAACGACATGATGGGATTGATTAACAGTATGATGGGCACCTTTGTTAAGGCTTGCTTGTCAGTAAACCCTTAAGGAAAACTCCTTGGATCATTATCCTTTTGATTAAAAAGAGAACTTTATTGGAGCGTTCATGCGTATTCCGGATTTTCCACTTTTTAAGAAATCTTCATATAAATTTAATACCCGTTTAATCTTTCTTTTGGGATATTAATGATTTATAGCGAAAGATTAGATCTGAAAGATGAGAAAATTTTATACCGGAAGACTTGATCCATGATCCCTATTCTGAGCAATAACGATAAATCGTCAACTGTCGGCCAGAAAGGCAAGCGATTCAATAATATACGGAGGGGAAAATAGTGATGTGTAGAAAATTCATTGGAATTCTCGTTTTCATGATTATAGGAGGATTATTTACAGGAACAGTTTACTCTGCTGATATAAAGATTGGATCGGTGGATATGCAGAAGGCAGTGAACGAATGTAATGCAGGGAAAGAGGTCAAAAAGGTACTCATCAAAGAGGCGGAAAAACTCCAGCGCCTCATCGCTGAGAAGCAGAAAGAGGTTCAAGAGATGAAAGAATCGCTGGAGAAACAGGGTCTGGTGCTGAACCCTGAAACGAGGGTAGCAAGAGAAAAGGAGTTACAGGCTAAAGTTCGAGATTTTCAGAGATGGGGGGAGGACCATCAGAATGAGTTCAATCAGAAACGGATTGAACAGGAGAGGAACATTTCCATCGGCCTTATGAAAGTAGTTCAAGAGATTGGGGCAAAGGAGGGATACACCCTTATCCTGCAGAAGAACGAGAACATTCTACTCTTTGCTTCCAAGCCTACTGACATTACAGATCAGGTCATTAAGGCCTATGATGTCCAGAAGAAATAGGACTGATAAAGGTTATAAGGATAAAAGGGGATGGATATTATAGTTAGAAAAATTATGATTCCAGTTTCAGAATTGACAAAGAGAAAGAAAGGAGATGGGAAGAGATGGAAAGAAAGAGGCCCAAAGCGAGATTAAAGAACTCACCTCACCCAGGCAATGAAACTTTAAGGGGAGGGCAAAGCCCTCTCTTTTTCATCCTTTTTCAATTCGGAAAGGCTCTTGAGCCTGAGGGAAGCATGAAAAAGATGGGTAAAAGGACAGGCAGAGAACGATCACCGGCAGAACGTGCTGGAGTATTTTATGTTTGGTGGGCCAAAAATACAGAGGTGTGGTTGTCATATTCCAAGGATCGCTACAAGGGAACCCTTACCATGAATTCCAGAAAGGTTAGCGAGGAAAGAAGAGACTATCAAAAACAAAAGGAAAAAGAAAGAAAGGAAAAAGAAAGAAAGGAAAAGGAAAGGGGATTCTAAGGCATGTCTGTGATTAGCAAGTCTATCTCAATAGCTGTTTTAATGATGGGAGCGATCTCGTTAGGAATTTCATCCTGTGCCACAGTGCCAACCGAACCTCTCGCTTCGGGCGAGCTAAGATTATTACCAATAAGGCCATAATTGTATGGACATCAAATTCTTCATTTATACCACCGGACTCCGGTGAAAGCCGGAGTCCGGTCCGAGGGTTTCAAATGCGCGGCCACTCAAATCAACGATATCTATCCTATTATGGACTCCTTAGTAAGTATGCAGGTTCCAAGCCAAATCACAGGAGGGTTTCCGTATGAGCTTATTATTATTTTTAGAGCCGACGGTAAACCGGAGATTAGTAAGGCCTGTTACTCCTGGTCAGGTGGTGGTCTATACTGTTTTAAGGCAAAGCATTCAAAGTATGGATCCCCAGGAAACTTCATTATAGAACTTCCTCCTGCTGACCCTGGGACATATACCATGGAATGTTATGCTGAATATTTACGGGACGGGGAGACGCAACGGACCAACGTGATAAGCTCTCAAATCATTGTTTTTAGTGGAGCAAGATAACCGTACCTTAGGGGTTTCCAGGAAGGATAACACGGTGTTTCCATCAACTCGGTTCATCGTCAAAAGAACTCAGTTTCAGGGAATGATTTCCGCTTTTATGGTTATTGCTCTTATTTTATTTCCGCTATTGGCCTCGGCAGACGAAGATCCCTGCCGTGAAATGAGTATTTATATTGGGAATCAGACCATGCTTGATGTATGGTATACACGGAATGGCGGGCCCTCTACCGGAAAAGCGGAGGAGATCACGCTGGAGGAAGCCTTGGGGCTTTTTTACAAGAATAACTACGATATTTTGATCAACAGATATGAAATAGACAAGGCTTACGCAGATTTTATAAGCGCCAAGCTTTTACCGAATCCAAATCTCTCTTTCAGCGGTATCGGACTTAGGACACAGGGTCTCCCACGGAGAAGCGATGACACACAATTGACCGCAAAGATCGACCAGCTAATCGAACTCGGTGGAAAAAGAAAACTGAGAAAGGGTGCTGCGATGGCAACCCTTGAAGCAACCAGACTATCTCATCAAGACCTCATTAGGACCCTCATCATAGGATTCTATACCATCTACTACAACCTTCAACTCGCTTGATCTAAATGTTGATTTTGCCCGGTATGATCTGGGAAGGTTTGATAAAACCCAAGAAGTCGCCGAGCGTCGATTCGCTGCCGGATTTCTCTCCCTTATTGATTTGACCCCTGATGTCAATAGTGGACGCGAAACTTTCTTTCATGCTGCAGCCTGTCTTGCATAGAACCGCCGCTCATAGACAGCCGGGGAGAGGTACCCCAGCCGCGCTTGCCGCCTCTGGCGATTGTAGAAGACCTCGATGTGTTCGGTAATCTCCCGGATAGCCTGTTCCCTTGTCTTGTAGCGGCTGTGATGGACAAGCTCGTTTTTAAGCGTACCCCAGAAGCTCTCCATAGGGGCGTTATCATAGCAGTCGCCCTTTCTGCTCATCGATGCTCTCATCTTGAACTGATCCATCAATTTCCGGTATTCATGAGCGCAGTACTGACTCCCCCGATCCGAATGGTGAATCAGGCCTGAACCGGGTCGCTTGGCTGCCACGGCCTTGAACAAAGACTGGCTCACCAGGTTTTTGGTGATTCAATTGCCCATGGCATATCCGACCATTGCTCCCGTAAAGAGGTCCTTATGCCCTGCCAAATAGAGCCACCCCTCTTCTGTGGGAATATTAGGTAATGTCGCTGACCCAAACTTCGTTCGGCCTCGTTACCTCAAATTGCTGATGCAGTAGATTCTCTGCCACGGGAAGCGCATGCTTGGAATCGGTGGTGGCCTTGAACTTTCTCTTCTGCTTACACCGTATCCCCAGCTTTTTCCGAATCCTTCTGATCCGGCAGATCCCAACACTCACTCCCTGGTCTTTGAGCTCGTGCTGTAACCTCTCAGGACCGTCAGTCTCACGGGTTCTCTTGTGGGCGGCTTTAATCTCTCCTTCCAGCCTCCCCTCTTCCAGAACACGTTTGGAAGGCTTCCGATTCAGCCACTTGTAATAGCCACTCTTTGATACTTTCAAAATACCGCACACCATCGCTATCCCATGCCGGAATCGCATTGCTTTCATGACCGCGTACTTGGCAGCGACTCCTTCGCAAAGTACGCCGTCGCGTTTTTTAAGATGTCCCGCTCCATCTTCACTATTGCCAGTTCACGCTTGACCCGGGCAAGCTCCATCTCCACCTCGGTAAGCGGCCTCTGCTGCTTTCCCACCTCCTTGAGCTTGCCCTCTTTGTTCGCCTTGACCCAATACCGTAAGGTCGAGGGCGAAACCGATAACCTCCGCCCCACCTCCGGTACGCTGAGCCCGCCTTCCGTTACCAGCTTCACCGCCTCCTTTCGAAGCTCCCTCGTGTAGATCGCTCTAGGAATCCTTTCCATCTTGACACCTCCGTTTTTAGTATTGTACCCTAACTTTGGTGTCCACTAAAGCCATCCTAGCCCACCCGTTATTGGTTTGCGCGTTTGCCGTTAAGAATCCTCGAATATGCCAAATTTATAATGAGGTGGCTTTAGAATACAGTCCTTTCCCGTCCAAAATACTGTATTCACCCTATTCCCTTCCTCATTAAAGATAAGATAGTCTAGATCCATCAATCGGAATGGCTCCAGATTGGAAACTCATGAAAGAATCTGATCGAAGGCTGGGATCTCCGCAATTTTTTTTGAAGTCTAGTCTGGAATTGTTCCAGATTATCATTCGGTGAGAAGGGAGGTGAATTTGTCTCAGTCCCCAAAGAACCTTATGAAAAGAAGGTATAGAAAAAGGACCGGGTGGAAGTTTGTAAGAAATTGCTCAGGGGGAACGTCGAGGTAAAACTCTGTCCTAAGGTATGAAAATTGGGTTGACAGTGGAAGAAAGGACGGGGTAAGAAAAGAGAAAACGAATGGCAAAAGAGAAAAGGAAATACACGACAACTTTTGGCCCCCCCGTTGGTGAGGATCAGAATTGCCTAACCGCCGGAGAACGCGGCCCTATCCGAATGCAAGGCGTACATTATGGCAATGAAGGTTAAAAAAAGGAGCCCAGGGAGCAAACGGTGTCTTATAGGGTACTCGTAAAACCCTGGGGCAACCAGAGAGGAGGTAGAATCTTGAAGACAACAGCCAGACATTGCAAACGAATGCTAAGCGTAGGAGTCCTCGCGGCGACCTTTGGGGCCTGTATCGCCTTCGCCGCACCCCTCGGCCTTCCACCCGTGCCGGTCCCGGCCGACAATCCCATCACCCCCGAGAAGGTGAAACTCGGCGACAAATTGTTCAACGACAAACGGTTTAGTACCACAGGGGAGGTCAGCTGTTCTAACTGCCACGATAAAGAAAAGGGCTTCACAGATGGTCTTCCGGTGTCAGAAGGGATCAACAAACTCAAGGGAACACGAAACGCTCCCACCGTTATCAATGCAGCTTATCTTCGCGCCCAGTTCTGGGATGGCCGGGAACCCACTCTGGAATCCCAGTCCACCCAGCCTTTCCTTAATCCGGTGGAGATGGCCCTCCCAAACCACGAGCCCATCCTCAAAATCGTGCGCACGGATCCTGAATACATCGAGCTCTTTAAGCAGGCGTTTGGCAAGACCGGAAACAAGGTCACTATGAAAGAGGTGACGCATGCGATCGCAAGCTTCGAAAGGACACTCGTCGCAGGCAACTCTCCGTTCGATCGCTATTTCTACGGAGGGGACAAAACCGCCATGAGCCCCGCAGCAATCCGCGGACTCGAAGTTTTTCTCAATCAGGGACGGTGTGTCTCGTGCCATGTGATCGAGCAGACCCAAGCACTCTTCACAGACAATCGTTTTCATATGATCGGATCTGGAGCCCGACAGATGCCTAAGAATCTGGATGATTTGGCGGCGGCCGTGGAGGAGGTAAAGAAGAAGGGAACGGACATCGCTGTGCTGAGCAATGAAAAAACATCTTCGCTCGGCCGGTATGCCGTGACCCGGGATCTGACAGATACCGGCGCTTTCAAGACCCCAACCCTTCGAAACGTCGCCCTCACTGCCCCCTACCTGCACGATGGCAGCCTCAAGACTCTGGAGGAGGTAATCCAATTTTATAATAACGGCGGGCGAGAGAAAGAAACCGACCCGGTGCCGGAGCTTCTCAGCGGCGGCATTCGTCCACTTAACCTAAGCAAGGAGCAAGAAGCCGATCTCGTGGAGTTCTTGAAGGCCCTGACAAGCCCCGAGTTCGCTAAGAAATGAGGCACGCGGGCATGAAATCAAAAAGGAGGTAGCAGCAATGAAGATGAACCGTCGTACATTTCTAAAAACCACAGGCGCAGCCGCCATGGCGAGTGCCTTGCCCATAAGCCTGGTCAGGGTGGCCTTCGGCGAGAAAAACCCCGGCAAGGATTTCACCTTTGCATACATCTCCGACGCGCACATCGAGCAGATCGAAGGGAGTAAATTCGTTCGTAACTGGGACATGGGTCTCATCCGAGCGGTCCAGGAGGCCAACTTGCTCACCCCCCGCCCGGACTTTTTCTTCTTCGGTGGCGACTTGGCTCAGTTGGGAAAAAAGGAGGAGATGGATCACGGCCTGGAGATGTTGTCCAAGTTGCGAGGCAAGATCTACTACGTGATGGGAGAGCATGACTACTATCTTGATCTCGGGAAATACTGGGAGTCGAAAATAAGCCCCCCTGGGTACAGCTTTGATCACAAAGGGGTCCATTTCATTGTCCTAATCAGCATCCTTACTTACGACACATGGACCCATAATAAGAAGTGGGCAACTCCCCTGGACCGGATGCTGGCCATGGCGCGCCTCGACAATCCGGAGGGTTCGCCTTTCCTCGTGGGGGAGAAGCAGCGTGAGTGGCTGAAAAAGGATTTAGAGAGCGTTGACAAAAGCACTCCGATTGTCGTCTGTTCCCATTCCCCTCTTCAGAAGATCTATAAGGGTTGGAACTTCTGGACGGACGATGCGGAGAGTGTGCAGGCACTCCTTAAGCCTTTTAACAAGGTGACCGTGATCTATGGCCACGTCCACCAGATTCAGTATAACCAGGTTGGAAATATTAGCTTTCACGCGGTGATGGCCACGGCCTGGCCTTGGCCTTACCCCCAATCCTACACCCAGGCGGCCAGCCATCTCCCGAAGCTGACGGTCCCCATGAACCGAGCCGATCCCTTCTTCGAGAGGGATGCCACGGGCTGGCAATTCATCAACGTTCGGACAGGCAACGTGGAGATGGAGTATCAACTTCCTTCCAACAAGAACAGAAGCGTCGCCTTCAACCCCAAAACGGGCAGTCCCCAAGACAGGAAGTATCAAAATGTGAATAGGCGCATTCCGCCTCAGAATCACTATTAGAAATGGAAGGAGGGTTCCGATGAGAGAGTTAAGAAAGTATCTTGGAGTTTTGTTCATCCTGGTGACCATAACGACCGTGTTGGCCGTGAAATTCCCGGCCCGGGCCGATGAGTTCACCAAGGACGATGTGGCCCGTTGGACCCAGGAGTTCATGACAGTCGTGAATGAAGGGAGCAAGCTTTTCCACAGTTCCGCCCTTGGAAAAAATAAAGTTTCCTGTGACCAGTGTCACCCGAATGCGGCGAACACTCATCCGGAGACCTATCCCAAATTTCAGAAGCAGACCGGAAAGGTCATTACCCTGTTCGAGATGGTCAATTGGTGCCTTCGAAATCCCCTGGAGGGGGACCCGTTGGCTGCGGATGATCCTAAAATGGTTGCTCTCCTGGCATACATCACTTATGAGCGGCGGGGCGTCCTGCTTGCCCCGGGAAAACACTGATGCCTGTCGAGGTTTTTTTTCGGAATCTTGATCTTGTGAGAAAAGAAATTTCCTCCATAAAGGGCATAAGTCCATTATAATGACTCAAGGGGAAAACGCATGAGGTGGCGATGAAGTTTTCTCCAAATTGCCGGGTGCTAAACATTATGGACGAGTGGCACATGTTCCCATGACCGGCAGTGATGTGGAAATCAGGCCGGGGATGCCCTTCGCTTTGAAGCCGAATTGTGCCCTCGGGAAGCGTGTTGTGAACCTTGCGGAAACCGTAGCTGTCAGCGAAGACGAGGAGGAGGATCACGATCTCTTTACCTCGATGCTAGAGGAGGTGTGAGATTCAATACTCCCCAATTTCCAGCAGAAAAAGACTGGGGGAATGCTCTGCTGAAAGGAGAAACTATGTCCAAAAAGGCACTCTTAACATCGGTCATGATGGGCGTTACCTTTGTTCTATGTTTAGCCATAGGGAATGCTTGGGCTGAACTGAAGGTGGGAGATGAGGCCCCTGCGTTCACGCTTCCTTCGTCCCAGGACAGGCTGGTAGATTATTATAAAGACTACTACGGGAAGCATCATCTAATCATCACTTTCTTCCCGGCTGCCTTTACCCCCGTCTGAACGGGCGAGATGGATGGGCATCAGAGAAATCTTTATCTCTACGAGGCCCTTAACGCCCGGGTCCTGGGCGTCAGCATGGATGATGTGACCACCAACAAATATTTTGCCCAGAGTCTTTGGTTGGAATTTCCGATCCTTTCGAATACCTTGCCCTGGATGGGGAAAGATTACGGGGCTTATTCTGATAAGCCACCTTTCCTCGTAGATGGTTCACCCCAGTGGTTTGGCCGGCGCACTGTGGTCATCGACAAGAAAGGGATTGTTCGCTATATCAGAAATGGCCCGCCGAATTTTGAGGACATATTGACGTTCCTGTTAAAGCTAGAAGAAGAGTTTAAAGGGGAATGATGATTAAAAGGAGGAAATCATGAAACGTGGAACCATATCCAGATGGGTCATAGGAATTGTTCTCCTGGCCATGACTGGTCTTTTCCTGGGGGGATGTGCAACGATGGGAGAGAAGCCCAAGCCAGCCCTCGTGAGGACAGACCGGGGCACGGTTGTTTATGAGGAGAAGTATGAATTCAAGGGGCCGATTGGGTGGAGGCTTCTGAGAGCTGAGTCAGGGGCGGACTTCGAGTTTGGATTCTTTAAGTTCGAGAAAGGTAATTTTCCGAGCCAAACGACCTTTATTTATGATCCCGAGCCTTTTGGCGGTTCTCGGGACTTGGAAACACGAGCCAAACGTTATTGTACCCGTTTTCTGTGGAATTCGGGAATAATCCCTGAGGTAACGAAGCAGGATGAGGTTCAACTCTGGGGGCAGCCGGCTATCGCGATTCATTTATTGGGAGAGAATCCAAACAGGAATGAAAAATCGAAGTCCGTGGTTTATCTCGTCAAGAAAGGAAACCGAATTATTTCGTTTGTCGTCACCCAATGGCGGCCGATGAAGGGGACGTTCGACCAAGAGCCATTTGAGCAGTTTGAAACCTTTGTTAAGAGCTTCAAATTCCTGAAGAAGACCTTCTATGAGGAGATGGAAGAGAAGATCAGAGAGCTGAAAGCAGAAGGAAAATAAGTTTAC
>Ga0335081_10004653_pt1 | contig 21655 bp, 18 predicted proteins | sample Lox_Sample_35_FD_206713 | JGI IMG/M metagenome (GOLD analysis project Ga0335081, IMG submission 206713) | Soil microbial communities from Loxahatchee National Wildlife Refuge, Florida, United States - Lox_Sample_3.5 | ecosystem: Environmental > Terrestrial > Soil > Wetlands | place: USA... | reverse complement strand
CTGCAGCGCCCCAAGCGCTTCTTCGGCGCCGCGCGCAACATCGAGGAGGGCGGGAGTCTCACGATCCTCGCCACGGCGCTCATCGACACCGGCTCGAAGATGGACGACGTCATCTACGAGGAGTTCAAGGGTACCGGCAACAGCGAGATCCATCTCGACCGGCGCATCTCCGAGAAGCGGGTGTTCCCGGCGGTCAACATCAACCGCTCCGGCACGCGCAAGGAGGAGCTCATCACCGATCAGGGCGAGCTCGCCAAGATGTGGATCCTGCGCAAGCTCCTGCACCCGATGGACGAGCTCGCGGCGATCGAGTTCCTGCTCGACAAGATGAAGGACACCAAGTCGAACGGCGAATTCTTCGAGGCGATGAAGCGCTAAAGACTGCGGCGGTCGAAGTGCGTGACCCTGAGTCCGGCCAGATCGATGTCGGGCAGGCAGCGCACGTTGACGGCGACCGTATCCGCTCCCTTGGAGTCCATGCCGAACGCGAACGGCTCGCAGCCGCACACCGCACAGAGCTGGTGCCTGATGTGGTGGCGGTTGAAGGTGTACTCGCTGAGCGCCGACTCCGGGGTCTTGAGGCGCAGCGCCGACCGCGGCCCGAACCACAGGAGGAACCCCTTGCGCGCGCAGTGCGAGCAGTTGCACTGCGTGACCTGCGTGATGTCGCCCTCGACCTCGTAGGCAATGCGACCGCAATGACAGCTTCCCTGATGGATCATGTGAAACACCTCCGGGTGGGCGAAAACAACGCTACGCCACCCGATATTCACCGACAAGCCGGCGCGGCTGTCGCCATGCACAGCGGGCATTCGGGAGGTTCCTGACGAGCTGTGCGCAGCGTCACGTCGGCGTCCGGCGACGCTGGCACTGTCACGCCACCCGTCAGTAAGATGCGGCCAACCCCGCGGCCCCGTGCGGGAGGGAGTGCACGCTCGCATGCGCATCTGGCTCGCGGTCGCGCCCGTGGTTCTCGCGGCTCAGTCGGGGCTTGCGCATGCCGAGGTCGACAAGCTCTCGGGCGCTCCGTTGCTGCCGCGCCCGCCTGAGAAGACCAGCCCGATACTGGATCACTTCTACGTTCTCGCGGCGTTCTACTCGCCGGTGATACACACCGACGTACGCATCGACCCGACGGTCGGCGTACCTCCGGGCACTCTCGGCACCCCCGTGAATGCCGAGCGCGACCTCGGGCTCAAGTCGCGCATGGAGCTGGGGAAGGTCGAGTTCGCCTTCCGCCTGCGCGAGCGCCACAAGATGCGCGTGGACTACTACCAGGCGGACCGCTCCGCCGGCCATACGCTCGCCAACACTATCGTCTTCGGCGATCAGACCTTCCTCGCCGGCCAGACCGTGCAGACGACGATCAACTGGCGCAGCTTCGGCCTGACTTATAGCTACTCACTCTATCGCAGCGACCGCTTCGAGGTGGGCACCGGGCTCGGTCTCTACTTCCTGCAGACCGAGGCGATTGGCCAGATTCCCGCCACCGGGCAGCAGACGGACAAGTCGGCGGCGGAGCCCGTCCCTACGCTGCCGCTCGATCTCACCTGGGCGATCTCGAGGCGCTGGGCGGTCACCGCGCGCGGCAACTACGTCAAGGCCAAGATCAGCGGCTTCGACGGCTCGTACACCGATCTCCACGGCGACCTGCAGTACCGGTGGAATCCCAATTTCTCCCTGGGCCTCGGCTTCTCCAGCATGCGTATCTCGCTGTCGGGCGACAGCGGCAGCATCCCGGGGGTGGTCTCGATGAGCTACCAGGGCCCGGAGGCGTTTGTTCGCTTCAGTTATTGACCGCGGGCTCAGCCTGCCGTCACCACATAGGCGCGGGCAAACAGCTCCGGCATCCGCACTGCGCGTCCCGTATCGAGGTTGATGCACGCGTACTCGGTGCGCGCGCGCGCCAGAGTGACGTCGTCCGCGGCCCGCAGCACGTGGAAGCGCCGCTCGACCCGCAATCGGCCGTCGCTGGCGGCGATCCAGGTGGCCACGCGAACCCGGTCTCCCGACAGCGCTGCGCGCACGAAGTCGATCTCGGTGCGCAGCGCCGCCATCCCCCGGCGGATCCTCACGCACTGCTCGAGCGGCACCCCGAGCGCCGCCGAGTGCGACCAGGCGGCACGGTCGAGCCAGGTGAGGTACACGGCGTTGTTGACGTGATCGTAGGCGTCGATGTCCGCGGCTTCGACCTCGAGCTCGATGACGTGGGGGGCGGGGTGCTCGAACGGCATCGGCGCCTCAGGCCTGACCGCCTTCGCGCTGCACCGCGCGGTAACCGATGTCGCGGCGGTAGTGCACGCCCGCCCAGCGCACCGTGTCGGCGAGCGCGTAGGCCTGGCGCTGCGCCGCGGCCACGCTCGCTCCGAGGCCCACCGCGCACAGCACGCGTCCCCCGTTGGTGAGCACGCGGCCGCCCGCGCGCCGTGTGCCGGCATGGAAGATCTTGCCGGGCAGTTGTGCGGCGCGCTCGAGCCCTTCGATGGCATCGCCCTTGCGCACGCTCTCGGGGTAGCCCGCCGCGGCCATCACGACCCCGAGGGCCGCGCGCGAATCCCATTCAGCGCGCACGCCGTCGAGGCCCCCGTCGAGCGCTGCCTCGCAGAGCGCGGTGAGATCCGACTTGAGGCGCATCATGATGGGTTGCGTCTCGGGATCTCCCAGCCGGCAGTTGAACTCGAGGACGTTCGGGGTTCCGTCGGGAGCGATCATCAGGCCCGCGTACAGGAAGCCGGTGTAGGGAAGGCCGTCGGCGGCGAGCCCGCGGATCGTGGGCTCGATGACCTCGCGCATGATGCGCCCGTGCAGCCGCTCGGTGACCACCGGAGCCGGAGAGTAGGCGCCCATGCCGCCGGTGTTCGGTCCGCGGTCGCCGTCGTCGCGGCGCTTGTGATCCTGGGAGGTCGCCAGCGGCAGGAGGTGCACGCCGTCGGCCATCACGATGAAGCTCGCTTCCTCTCCCTGGAGGAACTCCTCGATTACCACCTCGTGCCCCGCGCTGCCGAACTGGCCCGCGAACATCCCCTCGACGGCGGCCAGCGCCTCCGCGTGCGAGGCGGCGATCACGACGCCCTTGCCGGCGGCGAGCCCGCTCGCCTTGACGACCAGCGGGGTCGGCTGCGCGCGCAGCCATGCCGGATCGAAGCGCTCACGGGTGAAGGTGGCCGAGCGGGCGGTCGGAATGCCGTGGCGGGTGAGGAAGCTCTTGGCGAAGGCCTTGGAGCCCTCGAGCTGCGCGGCCGCCTGCCCGGGGCCGAAGCACTTGAGGCCCGCCGCCACGAAGGCATCCACCACGCCCGCCACCAGCGGCGCCTCGGGACCGATGATCGTGAGGTCGACGCGCTCCGCGACCGCGAGGCGCGTGAGCCCGGCGAGGTCCTCGGCGGCGACCTCGACGTTGCGCACCCTGGGCTCGCCGGCCGTGCCGGCGTTGCCGGGAGCGACCAACACCTCGCTCACGCGCGGCGCGGACGCGCACTTCCAGGCGAGCGCATGCTCGCGGCCGCCCCCGCCGACGATGAGGACTTTCATCGCAGCACGCGCCTAATGCCGGAAGTGCCGCATGCCGGTGAACACCATGGCCATGCCGTGCTCGTCCGCGGCGGCGATCACCTCGGCGTCGCGCACGCTGCCGCCGGGCTGGATGACCGAGCGGACGCCGAAGCCGGCCGCTACGTCGAGGTTGTCGCGGAACGGAAAGAACGCATCCGATGCCATCGCCGAGCCTGCCACCGCGAGCTTCTCGTCCGCCGCCTTCATGGCGGCAAGCCGCGTCGAGTAGACGCGGCTCATCTGCCCGGCACCCACGCCGATCGTGGCACGGTCGCGCGCCAGCACGATGGCATTGGATTTCACGAACCGACAGACGGTCCAGGCGAACCTGAGATCGAGGAGCTCCCCGGGGCTCGGCTTGCGGCGCGTCGGCACGCGCAGCTCGCCCTCGGGCAGATCCTCGAGGTCGCGCGACTGCACCAGAAGTCCCCCGGTGACGCTGCGCAGCTCGGGGCCGGCGGCGGCGGGCGCGGCGAGATTCCCGAGCGCGAGCACGCGCACATTGGGCTTGCCGGCGAGGACCTGCGTTGCGTCCGGATCGACCGACGGCGCCGCGAGCACCTCGACGAACTGGCGCTCGGTGATGGCGCGGGCGGTGGCCGCATCGAGGGCGCGGTTGAAGGCGATGATGCCGCCGAACGCCGAGGTCGGGTCGGTGCGGTAGGCGCGCTCGTAGGCCTCGAGCGGCGTGGCGGCCAGGGCGGCGCCGCAGGGATTGGCGTGCTTGACGATGACGCAGGCGGGAGCGGCGAACTGCCGCACGCATTCGATGGCGGTGTCGGCGTCGGCGATGTTGTTGTAGGAAAGATCCTTCCCCTGCAGGAACTCCGCCCGGGAGATGCTCGCGCCGCGCGCCGCCGGGTCGCGGTAGAAGGCCGCGCGCTGGTGCGGATTCTCGCCGTAGCGCAGGTCCTGGACCTTGTCGAAGACCAATGGCAGCGTGGCGGAGAACGACGCCGTGCTCTCCTGCGGAGCGAGGTAGGCAGCCACCATGGTGTCGTAGGCAGCCGTGTGAGCGAAGGCCTTGGCCGCGAGGCGCGCACGCGTCGCTACGTCGCTTCCGCCCTGGTGCGTGTCGAGTTCCTTCAAGAGCTGCGGGTAATCCGCCGGGTCGACCACGACCAGCACCGACTCGTGGTTCTTGGCCGCGGCGCGCAGCATCGCCGGGCCTCCGATGTCGATGTTCTCGATGGCCTCCTGGTAGCTGCAGCCGGGCCGCGCCACGGTCTGCGCGAAGGGATAGAGATTCACCACCAGCAGATCGATGGGCGCGATGCCGTGCTGCGCCATGACGGCATCGTCGACGCCGCGCCGCCCGAGGAGTCCGCCGTGGATCTTCGGATGCAGGGTTTTCACCCGCCCGTCCATGATCTCGGGGAAGCCGGTGTAGCTCGCGACCTCGCGCACCGCGACCCCGTTCGCGGCCAGCAGGCGTGCGGTGCCGCCGGTCGAGAGGATCTCTACGCCGCGAGAGCTGAGCGCGCGCGCGAGCTCGAGCACTCCGGCCTTGTCGGAGACGGATAGCAGAGCGCGGCGCACGGGTGGCGACGACATGGGCTTCAGCCCCTCATGACGGCCGGCGCGCGCCGGCGCCGGCTTCGAATCAGCGGCTTCAGGAGCCTGCAAGTCCGAACTGCTTCAGCTTCTTGCGCAGCGTTCCACGATTGATGCCGAGGATACCGGCGGCGCGGCTCTGGTTGCCCTGGGCGTAGTCGAGGACTACACGGAACAGCGGCTCCTCCACTTCGCGCAACACGAGGTCGTACAGATGGGCGGGTCGATGGCCGTTCAGGCTGGTGAAATACTCGCTCAACGCGCGTTCGGCGTGATTACGCAGCGGCAGATCGCGTCCATTCACTCTGGCGGCGGCGGCTTCACGAGACCGAGTCTTCTTCTTTGCCGTCATGTGACCCCCCGAGGAAAAAACCGTTCTCAGGCCGCCACGGCGGCCTCACCCACCCATTCATCGAAATGCTTAAGCGCCTGCGCGAACTGTGCGGTGGTATTCGCGGCCCCCATCAGATCCCGCCGGACCGACACCGGCTCATCCAGCAACTGCCCGCAATACCAGCCGAGATGTTTGCGCGCGATCCGGACTCCGGTCTCCTCGCCGTAGAAGCTGTACACCGAGTCGAGATGCGCGACGATGATATCACGCAGGTCGCTGCGCTGAAGTGCCGGCGTCGCAAATCCGCCGTGCAGCTCGCCGCAGAGCTCGCGGTTGACAGCGCGAAAAATCCATGGCGAGCCGTGGCTCGCGCGGCCGATCATTACTCCGTCTGCACCGGTGAAATCAAGTACCTCGCGGGCTTTTTTTCCGTCGCCGATATCGCCGTTGGCGAACACCGGCATGCGTACCCGCCTCTTGATGTCGCGAATGGTGGCGTACTCGGCCGAGCCTGCGTAGAAATCCGCGCGTGTGCGCCCGTGGACGGCGAGCGCTGCGATGCCGCAGCGCTCGGCGATCGATGCAATTTCGACGCCGTTCACGTGGCTGCGGTCCCAGCCGGTGCGGATCTTGAGCGTCACGGGCACATCGACCGCGCGCACCACCGCCTCGAGGATGCGCGCCACCAGCGGCTCGTCCTGGAGCAGCGCCGAGCCGCAGAGCCTGCCGCAGACTTTCTTCGCGGGGCAGCCCATGTTGAGGTCGATGATCTGCGCGCCGAGCGCGACGTTGAGGCGCGCGGCCTCGGCGAGCGCTTCCGGGTCGGCACCGGCGAGCTGCACCACGCGCGGCTCGGGCTCGCCCGCATGATCCATACGGTGGCGCGACTTGGGCGCCGACCACAGGCGCGTGTCCGAGGTCAGCATCTCGGACGCGGCGAGCCCGGCGCCGAGCCTGCGGCAGAGGATGCGGAACGGCCGATCGGTCACTCCCGCCATGGGCGCGAGCACGGCGGGAGAGGGCAGGACGTAGGGCCCGATGCGCACCTCAGTTGTCGGTCGCTCGGGCCAATTCATCTGACGGCGCTCGCGTCGTTCGCGCAGGCGATGGCGCCGCCGGCGAGCGGCAGGCAGGCATCGAGCTCGAAGCCCACCGCGCTCGCTCCCGGATCGACGAAGGCCAGCTCGGCATCGATGCGCTGATCGGAGGCGAGCAAGGCGGTCGGCGGGATGCTGCGCGGCAGATAGTCGCGCGGTTGCACGTCGCGCGAGGCGAGGCGGTTGCCGAAGCGGTCCTGGAGCGTTACGCGCAGCAGCGGCAGCGGTTGCGGCCTCGGGCCCGCATTGCGGATGCTGGCGCGCACGGTGATGGCGCCGTGGCTCCCCTGGTCGACCGTGGCGCCGAGCTGGCGCACATCGTAGGCATGCAGGTCCCAGCGTGGCGCGAGCGGGATGCCGAGCGCTGCGTACAGCGCCGTCAGCGGCCGGTTGAAGCGCGGGTCGGTCGCGAGCGCGTCGCGCCGGTGATTGATGATCTGCGCCACCAGAGCCAGCACGAGGAGCACCGCGCCCAGCGTCCAGAGGAGCGAGCCCGGAGTGCCTCGCGGCTCAGGGGGACGTACGAGCGTCGCGAACGCATCGCCGTCGGTATCCTCCGGGGGCGCCGGCGGCTCGCGCTCACTGGCACTGGCGCTGCGCGCCGGCGTGGCAGCCGCGGCGACCTCCGGCCCCATCGGTCGCCTGGCTTCCTCGCGCTGCGCGGCGGCGGCGGGCTTGGCAGGCTTCGCGGAGCCGGGCTCGCTCTGCACGATGGCGGAGAGCAGAGCCGCATCGAGCTCCACGTCGAAGTCCGCGCCCGCTCCCTGAGCCGCGGGGCCGGGACCGGGCGCGACCGGCTCCTGGTTGGCGGCCACCAGGGACTTGAAGGAGCCGGTGGCGGCGGTCCACTCCGGGTCGGGCTTCACCGCGACGAACACCGATGAGGCGTCCGTGGTCTCGGGATTGAACTCGAGCGCGTCCACGGAAGCCGATTCCTCATCAGCCGGCGCCTCCGGCGCGGGCTCTTCGGGCTCGGACTCCACGGGCGCACGCTCGGCGGCGCGGGCCGCGGCGCGCTCGTCGGAAAGCTGCGCCAGCGCGTTGAACACGCTCGAGCAGCGGCCGCAGCGCACGTAGCCCTGTGCCACACGCAGGTCCGCCGCGGTCACTACCAGTGTCAGGGCGCACTTGGGACAGACGGTAAACATCGAATCAGTGGCGGCGCGCGCTCAGACAGGCCCAATCGCCGCTCTCTCCGCACAGCGCCACATCAAACCACGCGGCGTAAGCGCCTGTCACGTCCGTGACCTCGTGCCGCATGAGTCCGGCGAGCACCGCCACCCCGCCTGGGCGCACCAGCGCCGCGAACCTTGGGGCGAGCGTGCACAGAGGGGCGGAGAGAATGTTTGCCATGAGCACGTCGACCCCGGTGGGCAGCTCCGCGGCGCGCTCGTGGATGCGGACCAGGTGGGCGACCCCGTTCTCGAGCGCGTTGTCGCGCGTGGCGATGAGCGCCTGGGGGTCGATGTCGAAGCAGTGAACCTCGGCCGCCCCGAGTTTGGCGCAGGCGAGCGCCAGCACACCCGAGCCGCAGCCGTAGTCGATGGCGCGCGCGCCGCGCGCCAGATGCGCATCGAGATACGTGAGGCACAGCGCGGTGCTCGGATGGGTCCCGGTACCGAAGGCGAGCCCGGGATCGAGGGTCACGACAGCGGCGTTCGCCTCTGCCACGCGCTCGTGCCGCGGACATATCCAGAGCCGCTCGCCGAAGCGCATGGCATGAAAGTCCTTGAGCCATTCGCGCTCCCAGGCGCGCTCGGCCAGTACCTCGGCGGTGACGCGCTCGGGCGGGAGGTCGAGCGCTGTGGCGACCGCGGCGGCGAGCGCGCGCGGCTCGCCCGCGTCGAGGAACAGCGCACTCAGGCGCGTTGCCGGCCACAGCCGCACCTCACCCGGCAGCGGCTCGAGCACCGGGTCGTCGCGCGAGTCGACCAGGGTGACGGCGACCGCGCCGCAGGCGATGCAGGCGCTTTCCGCGCCTTCCGGATCGAGCGCGCCCAGGTCGAAGCAGACCGTGACGGTGGCCATGCGCCGATTATGCGGGGCTCGATGCGCCTGCGCATCGCTTGAGCGCGTCAGCCGAGCACTCCGTCGGAAGGCATGCGCATGGGTGGCCGGGCGCGCTGCGGACGCAGCCGTCCTCACCGTAATCCCAGCCGCCGCTCCAGGTAGTGGATATCGGTGCCGCCCTTCTGGAACGCGGCGTGATTGAAGATCTCCTGGTGCAGGGCGACGTTGGTCTTGATGCCCTCGATCACCATTTCCGCGAGTGCGTTCTTCATGCGGGCGATCGCCGTGTCGCGGCTGTCGCCGTGTGCGATCACCTTGGCGATGAGCGAGTCGTAGTAGGGCGGCACGTTGTAGCCGGAGTACACGTGGCTGTCGACGCGGATGCCGGGCCCGCCGGGGGCATGCCACAGGCGGACGGGACCGGGCGAAGGCGTGAAGGTCTTCGGATCCTCGGCGTTGATCCGGCACTCGATGGCGTGGCCGCGGATCTGCACGTCGCTCTGCGAGTAGGGCAGCCGCTCGCCGCTCGCGATCAGCAGCTGCGCCTTGACCAGATCGATGCCGGTGATGAGCTCGGTCACCGGATGCTCGACCTGGATGCGGGTGTTCATCTCGATGAAGTAGAACTCGCCGCCCTCGTAAAGGAACTCGAGGGTGCCGGCGCTGCGGTAGCCGACCGCGCGGCAGGCCTCGACGCAGCGGTCGCCCATCATCTTGCGCTGCCTCACGGTGATCCCCGGTGCGGGCGCCTCCTCGATCACCTTCTGATGGCGGCGCTGCATCGAGCAGTCGCGCTCGCCGAGGTGGATCACGTTGCCGTGTGCATCGCCGAGCACCTGGAACTCGATGTGCCGCGGCCGCTCGAGGAATTTCTCCATGTAGACCTGGTCGTTGCCGAAGGCGGCGCGTGCCTCGGCGCGCGTGATGCCGATGGCGTTGAGGAGCGAGGCCTCGACGTGCACCACGCGCATGCCGCGCCCGCCGCCGCCGCCCGAGGCCTTGATGATGACCGGGTAGCCGAGGTCGCGCGCGATGCGCAGGTTCTCGTCGTTGTCCTCGCCCAGCGGGCCATCGGAGCCCGGCACGCACGGCACGCCGTGCGACTTCATGACCTTGATGGCCGAGACCTTGTCGCCCATGGTGCGGATGGTCTCGGCCTTCGGTCCGACGAACACGAAGCCGCTCTTCTCGACGCGCTCGGCGAAGTCGGCATTCTCGGAAAGGAAGCCGTAGCCGGGGTGGATGGCGACCGAGTCGGTCACCTCCGCAGCCGAGATGATCGCCGGCATGTTGAGGTAGCTGGCGCCCGACGCCGGCGGACCGATGCACACCGACTCGTCCGCGAGCAGCACGTGCTTGAGGCTGTAATCGGCGGTGGAGTGCACCGCGACCGTCTTGATGCCGAGCTCGCGGCACGCCCTGAGGATCCGCAGAGCAATCTCGCCGCGATTGGCGATGACCAGCTTCTCGATCATGGGCCGCTATTCGATGACGAACAACGGTTGGCCGAACTCCACCGGGTCGCCGTTGCGCGCCATGATCGAGGCGATCCGCCCGGCCTTGTCGGCTTCAATCTGGTTCATCATCTTCATCGCTTCGATGACGCACAGAACCTGACCGACCTTGATCTCATCGCCGATCTCGACGAAGGGCTTGGCACCGGGTGAGGGCGCGGCATAGAAGGTGCCGACCATGGGAGCGGTGATGACGTGCTCGCCGGGCTTCGGCTTGGCTGCCCCCGCGTCGGCGAGCGCGGTCGCCGGCACCTCCGGCGTCCGCGCCGGCACCCCGGCCGCCGGCGCGGCCGAATGCCCTACCTGCGTGACCGGAACGCCCGCGGCGGGCGCGGTCATGCGGCTGATGCGCACGGCCTCCTCGCCCTCCTTGATCTCGATCTCCGCGATGCCGGACTCCTCCAGCAGCTCGATCAGTTTCTTGATTTTTCGAATATCCATGCCGGGCAACGCCCCCCTTCGGTCGTTGGCTCGCGCGCGCCGTCCGCCGCTCAGGCGCCGCGCGCGAGCCGCTGCGCGGCGGCGCGCACCGCCAGTTCGTAGCCGAACGCTCCGAACCCGGCGATGACGCCGACGGCGATGTCGGAGAAATAGGAATGCCGGCGAAATGGCTCGCGCGCCTGTGTGTTGGAAAGGTGCAGCTCGAGGAAAGGCAGGTGCGTCCCGAGGAGCGCATCGCGCAGTGCGACGCTCGTGTGGGTAAAGGCACCCGGGTTGAAGATCACGAAACCAACGCCTTCGGACGGGGCTCGATGGATGCGCTCGATGAGCTCGTGCTCAGCGTTGCTTTGGAAGGCGATGAGCTCGTGTCCGGCCTCGCGCGCGAGCGCAACGGCCCGCTTCTCGATCGCCTCGAGAGTGTCGGTCCCATAAACAGCCGGCTCGCGGGTGCCGAGCAGATTGAGGTTCGGGCCGTTCAGCAACAGCACTCGGGCCATCGGGCGCGCGTCTTCTTATCGGTTTGGGTCAAACAAGCGCGGCGAATGTACCTCAATCGGAGCGCATTTGGGATAGTTCTTGGGGCGATCTGCGGAGATCTCGCAGAACTTGGCTCAATCGCCCCCGGCGGCGGCACGAGAGACCGCCAGACGCTGCATCGCCGCGTCGATCTGTGCCCGAGCGGCCTGAAGGCCCAACCGACCCGCCCCCACGTCGGCCAGACGCGCGAGGATGAACGCCGCTTCGTCCCGATGCAACTCGCCGATCTTGAGCGTGACGATTCGCCCCTGGGCATCTGCGAACACTGAGAATGGAAGGACTGGCTCCATTCCGAAGGCGGCCGCGGCCTCGAGGCCCCCCCTCTCGCCGACCAGCACGGGGTAGTCGATTTTCATCTCCTGGACGTATTTCGTGACAGAATCACGATGATCGATCGCAATTCCGACTATTTCAAAGCCATTTCCGTGATTTTCGCGGCGAAGCTCCTCGAGAAGGGGGATCTCCCGGCGGCAGGGCTCGCACCAGGTGGCCCAGAAGTTCAGCACCAGCGGCTTGCCGGTCCACTCTGACAGGCGATGGGGCGTGCCGTTTGAATCGGGGAGCGAGATTTCGGGGAGGGTCTCGGGAATCGGATGGTTCGACGGCAGCGGGGCTGAATCTCTCAGGGGCTGGGCGGGGGGCAGGCTCTCTGCGACTGTCTTCGCCTGCGGCGCCAGGCGGTAGACCAGAAAGCCGAGAGCACCGCAGCCGAGAATGCCCGCCAGCGTCAGCGCGGTGGCCGCCGGCAGCCAGCGGCTCTTCACGGGGCCGCGGCTAGTGCCGCGCGCGCCCGGGCCGCGAAGGCATCGGCCTTCATGTACCCGACCACGCGGTACTGACTCCGCTCCTCGCCATCCGGACCGTAGAAGGCAATGGTCGGCGGTCCGATGATTCCAAAGCGCTTGAGCAATGCCTGATCATCGGCGTTGTCCGCTGTCACGTCGGCGCGCAGCAGCGAGACGTGCGCAAGGGCGGCTTGCACCCCCGGGTCCGTGAACGTGTAACGCTCCATCTCCTTGCACGAGGTACACCAGTCGGCGGAGAAATCGAGCATCACGCCGCGCCGCGCCGCGCTCGCCGCGTGTACCTCGCGCTCGAGATCCGCCACCGTGCGGATGGTGTGGAACGGCAGCTCCCGCGACTCATGCGCGAGGGCGGGAATCGGCGCGAAGGGATCGCTGCCGCCGAGCGCTGAGCCGGCGGCGAGCGCCACGCCGTAGAGCCCGACCGCGAGTCCTGCGACCCGCAGCACCCACCGGGCGGTCGAGCGCGTCTTGAGCTCGAACCACAGGAGCCACGCGAGCGTCAGGGCCGGCAGCGCCCACAGAAGCAGTCCGATGCGATCGGGGACGACGCGCGCCAGCATCCACGCGGCGACCGCCAGCATCATGGCGCCGAACAGCTTCTTGACGAAGTCCATCCAGGCGCCGGCCTTCGGCAGGAGCCTGCCGGCGGAGGCGCCGACGACGAGAAGCGGCGTCCCCATCCCGATGCTCATGGCAAAGAGTGCGGCTCCCCCGCGGCCGATCTGGCCGGTCTGGCTGATGACGAGGAGCGCCGCGACCAGCGCCGGACCCACGCAGGTCGTGACGATGAGGGCCGATAACGCCCCCATGACCGCGACGCCGCCGAACGTTCCGGCGGACTGGCGGTTGCTGACATTGGCGATGCGGGTCTGGATCGCGACCGGCATCTGCACGGTGTAGAGGCCGAACATCGACAGCGCCATCGCCACGAAAATCGCGGCGAACAGCGCCAGCAGCCACCACTGCTGAAAGAGGGCCTGCACCTCGCGGCCCATCGCCGCCCCGGCGATGCCGGCGGCCGTATAGGTGAGCGCCATGCCGAGCACGTAAGTCACCGAGAGCGCGAATGCGCGTCCCGTGGTCACGTGCGGGCCGCCGCCGGCGATGATCCCCGAGAGGATCGGCACCATCGGCAGCACACAGGGAGTGAAGGCGAGCAGCAGGCCCGCGAGATAGAAGCCGCCGATCATGAGGAAGAAGTTACCGGTGAGCAGCTGCGCGAATCGCGATTGCTCCGAGCCCCCGAATCCGCTGCCGCCCGAGGCGGCGTGGCCGCCCGCGCTGCCCGCGCCGCCGGAGAGGGTGACGCTCACGGACTTTGTCTGCGGGGGATAACACAGGCCCTTTTCCGCACAGCCCTGATAGGTCACCTCGAGCGGGAGCGCGAACGCGCCGCCCGCGGCACGGGCGACGGGCACGGTCACGCGCAGCTCGTGGTGATAGATCTCCTGGCGGCCGAAGTACTCGTCGTTCTTGATCTGGCCGGGAGGAAACTGCGGCGCGCCGAGCTGGGCGGCGCCGCTCCCGGTTGCGATCTTGATGCGCGATTTGTAGAGGTAATAGCCCTCGGCAATCTCCCAGTTGAGCGCCACCTGATCGCTTCCACCGGGGAGCGCGTCGAAGCGAAACGCCTCATCCACGGGGAGGAAGTCATCGCCGCTGCTCTTGACCGACCCGAGAACGCTGCTCAGACCCTTGGGCGGGGCGGCGGCGTTCGGGGAGGCGCTCGGGGAGGGTGACTGTGCGTGTGCGGCCAGGGCGCAGGCGCCCACGACCCCCAGTCCGGTCACGAGAATATGTCTAATGCTTAACCGCATATGACCGCTTTATAGCGCAAGCCTTGGACGAGTGGCAGGAACTGGGGTTCATCCCTGAAAAACAGCCCTCCCGACGAAAAAAGTCCGGCCACGGCTTGAAATCGCCAGGTCCCCCTCTATCATTAGCAGCCGCGTGGGGGGAGTGCTAATAGGTTCTCCCCCTGCAAATAACCATTCAACCATCAAGAGTCTTAAGGAGCGAACACATGAAGATTCGTCCTCTTCATGACCGCGTCATCGTGAAGCGCCTGGAAGAGGAGCGTACCTCCCCGGGTGGCATCGTGATTCCCGATACCGCGGCAGAGAAGCCGGTGCAGGGAAAGATCGTCGCAGTCGGCAAGGGCAAGATTCTCGAGGACGGCCAGGTTCGGCCGCTCGACGTGAAGGTCGGCGACAAGATCCTGTTCGGCAAGTACAGCGGAACGGAGGTCAAGGTCGACGGTGAAGATCTCGTGGTCATGCGCGAAGAAGACGTCATGGCCGTGATCGAAGGCAAGTAACGAGGAATCACGACAATGGCAGCCAAAGAAGTCCGTTTCAGCGACGACGCTCGCGCCCGCATGTTGAAGGGCGTGAACATCCTCGCCAATGCCGTCAAGGCAACCTTGGGCCCCAAGGGCCGTAACGCCGTGCTCGAGAAGAGCTTCGGCGCACCCACCGTCACCAAGGACGGCGTGTCGGTCGCGAAGGAAATCGAGCTCAAGGACAAGTTCGAGAACATGGGCGCGCAGATGGTGAAGGAAGTCGCGTCCGCAACCTCCGACGAGGCCGGCGACGGTACCACCACCGCCACCGTGCTCGCCCAGGCGATCATCCGCGAGGGCCTCAAGGCCGTGTCCTCGGGGCGCAACCCGATGGATATCAAGCGCGGCGTCGACCGGGCGGTCATCACCGCCGTCGAGGAGCTGAAGAAGCTCTCCAAGCCCTGCAAGGATTCCAAGGCCATCGCCCAGGTCGGCACGATCTCGGCGAACGCCGACGAGTCGATCGGCAAGACCATCGCCGAGGCGATGGAAAAGGTCGGCAAGGAAGGCGTCATCACGGTGGAAGAGGGCTCGGGTCTCACCAACGAGCTCGAAGTGGTCGAGGGCATGCAGTTCGACCGCGGCTACCTCTCGCCGTACTTCATCAACAACCAGCAGAACCAGACCTCCGAGCTCGACAAGCCGGCGATCCTGCTGGTCGACAAGAAGATCTCCAACATCCGCGAGCTGCTGCCGCTGCTCGAAGGTGTCGCGAAGGCCGGCCGGCCGCTGCTGGTCGTGGCCGAGGACATCGAGGGTGAGGCGCTGGCGACGCTGGTCGTCAACAACATCCGCGGCATCCTCAAGGTGGCCGGCGTCAAGGCTCCGGGCTTCGGCGACCGCCGCAAGGCCATGCTGCAGGACATCGCCACCCTCACGGGCGGCACGGTGATCTCCGATGAGGTCGGCCTGTCGCTCGAGAAGGCGACCATGAACGATCTCGGCGACGCCAAGAAGATCGTCGTGGAGAAGGAGAACACCACGATCATCGACGGCGCCGGCAAGTCTGCCGACATCAAGGCGCGCGTCGAGTCGATCCGCCAGCAGATCGAGGAGGCCACCTCCGACTACGACAAGGAGAAGCTGCAGGAGCGTGTCGCCAAGCTCTCCGGCGGCGTCGCCGTGATCAAGGTCGGTGCCGCCACCGAGATCGAGATGAAGGAGAAGAAGGCCCGCGTCGAGGACGCGCTGCACGCCACCCGTGCGGCGGTCGAAGAGGGCGTAGTGCCGGGCGGCGGCGTGGCGCTGATCCGCGCGCAGAAGGCCATCGAGAAGCTCGAGGGCGCGAACGAGGACCAGACGGTCGGCGCGCGCATCCTGTCGCGCTCGATCGAGGAGCCCCTGCGCCAGATCGTCGAGAACGCCGGCGAGGATGCCGCGGTGATCCTCAACCAGGTCAAGGCGAAGACCGGCGCCTACGGCTACAACGCCGCCAAGGGCGAGTTCGGCGACCTGCTCGAGGCCGGGATCCTGGATCCCACCAAGGTGACGCGTCTTGCCCTGCAGAACGCGGCGTCCGTGGCGGGTCTGCTGCTCACCACCGAGGTCATGGTGGCCGAGGCTCCGAAGGATGAGGAGCACAGCCACGCGGGACCGCCGGGCGGCATGGGCGGGATGGACATGTAATGACCCTCTCTAAAGAGGTATCGATTCTGTAACACTGAGCCGTTAGCCTTTACATAACGGTTAGGGGTTCGCGCCGTAAGCTCCAAGCTGAGGCGCCACCCCCAAAGACGCGGAACAAGACCCCCTATTCCGCGCATCATTCGCAGGCCCCCTCGTGGGGCCTGTTTTTTTGGTTTATCGTCCCCCTGAAGGATCCTTTCCAAGGAGGCTCACCATGGCTCAACCGAAAGCTCGCGCATTGCTCGCGGCTCTTGCCGTCACGGGCCTTGCGCTCGCCGCGTGCAGCCGGCAGGGCCAGGACGAGATGAGCTGGGCCCGCGCGGCGCTCGAGCGCAACGGCCGCCTGGAGATCGTGGCGGCCGACCAGCAGAGCCGTACTTTCACGGTGCGCAACAAGGACACCGGAGAGCTCTCCATGGTGCGTGTCGACCAGCTGGTCGCGGGCCCGGCTTCGCCGGCCGCGACTGCTGCGACCGCCCCGACGACTGCGCCGGCCAGCGCGGCTGCTGCACCCGCAGGCGCCAGCGCCGAGGCGGCGGCCGCCCCTGCAGCGGCTGCCCCAGGCGCCGCCGCCTGGCGGGGCGAGGCGAGCGAGCCGGAGGTCCCGGCGCCGCCGCCCGCACCCAAGCTGTTTGCCTCGAGGGCGTCGCAGCCGGGCGCTGAGGCCCGGCCGATGCCCGGACAGGTTCTCGAGGCGGGACCCGGGTACAGCATCGAGGCGGGCTCGGGCCCGGCGGCGGCTCCCGCCGCGGCGCCGGTGCTGCGAGAGAGCGGCTCAGGGAGCGCAGGCGTCGAGGTGCGACGCGAGCCGATCGTCTGCCAGGGGGCTCGCCTCCTGCACATCGACAACCTCAATCTTCAGTTCGAGGGTGATGGCGTGAGCGCCGAGGATGGCTGCGAGATTCACATCACCAACAGCCGCATTCGGGCCACGGGCGTCGGCGTCTCGGCGCGCGCCGCCAACGTCCACATCGACAACAGCCTGATCGAGGGTGATACCGGCTCGATCGACGCTTCGAACGGTGCGCAGATCTACACCGCGTCGTCGAGATTCAAGGGCCTGAGCCGCCAGCTCGACACCGCAGCCGTGCACGACCTCGGGGGCAATGTCTGGAACTGACCCGCCTGCGGGTGCCGAGCTCGAGGCCTCGCTGCCACGGGTGCTGGCAGCGAGCGATTTCGTCGCCGACTCCCTGAGGCGCGATCCCCGGCTGCTGACTGCGCTGCTCGCGCGCGGCGATCTCAGCCGGCGTCTTACCTCCGGCGAGATCGCCACGCGCGCCCCGGAGCTCTCCGCCGCGACCCCGGAAGGGGAGGCACAGAGCGCGCTGCGGCGCTGGCGGCGACAGGAGCTCGCGCGCATCGCCTGGCGCGACCTCGCCGGCTGGGCCGACCTCGATGAGACGCTCACCGATCTCAGCGCCTTCGCGGACGCGGCGATCCAATCGGCCCTGGCCTACGCGCGTCACGGGCTGGTCGCGCGCTACGGCGAGCCGCGGTCGGCGAGCGGCGAGATTCAGCCGCTCGTGGTCATCGGCATGGGCAAGCTCGGTGGCGGCGAGCTCAACTTCTCCTCGGACGTCGATCTGGTGCCGCTGTTCCCCGAGCACGGCGAGACTGACGGCCAACGCGGCGTGGCCAACGAGGAATTCTTCACGCGCTTGGTGCAGGCGCTGGTGCGGCTGCTCGAGGCGCCGACCGCCGAGGGCTTCGTGCTGCGGGTGGACCTGCGGCTGCGGCCCTTCGGCGACTCGGGGCCCGTCGTCTCGAGCTTCGCGTCCTTCGAGGACTATCTGACGCGGCACGGCCGCGACTGGGAGCGCTACGCCTATATCAAGGCGCGCGCCCTCACCGCTCCCGAGCGCTATGCCGAGATCGAGGCCTCCGCGGTGCGGCCGTTCGTCTACCGGCGCTACCTCGACTACGGAGTCTTCGAGAGCCTGCGCGAGATGAAGGCGCTCATCGAGCGCGAGGTCGAGCGGCGCGAGCTCGCCGACGACATCAAGCTCGGCCCGGGCGGCATCCGCGAGATCGAGTTCATCGTGCAGGCGCTGCAGCTGACGCGCGGCGGGCGCGATCGCCTGCTGCAGACCCCGGCGCTGCGCACCGCGCTCAGGCGCCTCGGGGAAACGCGCATCCTGCCGGCCGAGGCGGTGGCACAGCTCGACGCGGCCTACGTCTTTCTGCGCCGCCTCGAGAACCGGCTGCAGATGCTCGGCGATGCCCAGGTGCACGCGCTGCCGCTCGAGCCCTCGGTGCGCGAGCGCCTGGCGCTCGCCATGGACGCGCCCGACTGGCGCTCGCTCCTCGCGGAACTCGAGCGGCACCGTGCGCGGGTGCGCGGCCACTTTCACGACGTCATCCTCGGCGGCGGCGCCGAGCCGGATGCGGCGGTCAGAATCGACCTCGGACGTTTCTGGGACACGCAGGCGGAAGCCGCGGCGCTCGCCGAGTCGCTCAGCTCAGCGGGCTTCAGCGACAGCGCCGAGGCCGCGCGCCTGCTGCTCGAGCTGCGCGCCTCGAGCCTGGTGCGCAAGCTCGATGAGCCGGGCCGCAGGCGCCTGCAGGCGCTGCTGCCGGTGCTGCTCGCCGACATTGCGAGGAGCGGCGCGCAGCTGCCCGTGCTGCGCCGGATCCTCGGCATCATCGAGGCGACCGGCAAGCGCTCGGCATACTTCGCGCTGCTGCGCGAGAACGCGGTCGCGCGGGCGCGGCTGGTGGAGCTGGTCGGGCACGGCGAGTTCCTGGCGGCGCAGCTCGCCGCGCAGCCGATGCTGCTCGATGAGCTGATCGACGCGCGGTTGCTGTCGCAGCAGCCGACCCGCGCCGCCCTTGCGGCGGAGCTCGGACAGCGCCTCGCCCAGCTGCACGACGAGGACCCGGAGCGCCAGGTCGAGGCGCTGCACCATTTCCAGAGCGCCGCAGTGTTTCGCGTGGCGGTTGCCGATCTCACCGGCGCCATGCCGCTCATGCAGGTGAGCGACCGGCTCACCGACGTCGCCGAGCTCATCATCGAGCGCGCCCTCGAGCTCGCGTGGCGGCAGATCACCGCGCAGTTCGGCGTGCCGACCTGCGGCGACGGCCGGCCGGTGCGCGTCTGCGCGATCGGCTACGGCAAGCTCGGCGGCATGGAGCTCGGCTATTCCTCGGATCTCGACCTGGTGTTCCTGCACGACTCGCACGGCGAGCGCCAGGAGACCAGCGCCGACTCACCCATCGACAACCAGCTGTTCTTCGTGCGCCTCGCGCAGCGCATCGTGCATCTGCTCACCATGCACTCCGCCGCCGGGCGGCTCTACGAGGTCGACGTGCGGCTGCGGCCGAGCGGCAAGGGCGGATTGCTGGTGACCAACATCGGGGCGTTCGCCGAGTACCAGCGGCGCGAGGCGTGGACCTGGGAGCACCAGGCGCTGCTGCACGCCCGCAGCGTCGCCGGCTCACCGGAGCTGTGCGCCGAGTTCGAGCGCGTGCGAACCGAGGTGCTGTGCCACCACGTGCGGCGCGAGAGCCTCCGCAGTGAGGTGCGCGCCATGCGCGGGCGCATGCGCCGCGAGCTCTCGAAGGGTGGCACGGCGCGCTTCGACATCAAGCAGGATGCCGGCGGCATCGCCGACATCGAGTTCCTGGCGCAGTACTGGGCGCTCAACTGGGCCGAGCGCTACCCCGCGGTGGTGATGTTCGCCGACACCATCCGCCAGCTCGAATCGGTGGCCTCGGCGGCCCTGGTGCCGCAGGCCGAGGTCGACGTGCTCACCAGAGCCTACCGCGCCTACCGCGCGACCGCGCACCATCTCGCGCTCGCCGGCCGGCCCGCGCTTACCTCCCCGGAGGAGTTCGGGTCCCTGCGCGCCGAGGTCACCCGCATCTGGGACGCCGCCATGGGCGCCGACCCGCCCGCCGGGCCGGTATAATCCACGCCATGACCGCCACCGCACGGCCTCTCATCCAGCCCAACGCACAGAACCAGTACGACGTGACGCAGGAGGACCTGCCGCTCAGCTGTCCCATGCCGCAGATGTACCTGTGGAACTCGCATCCGCGCGTCTACCTGCCGATCAGGGACACGGGTTGGGCGAAGTGCCCTTACTGCAGCGCGGAGTACACGCTGCGGAAGTGACGCCGCGCCAGCGGCGCTGAGGCAGGACCCGCGCTGCGCGGAGGTCAGCACGCAGCGCGAGCTCCCGCCGTCAGTGGTAGAGCCTGAAGTCCGCCGGCAGGGTGATCTCGCCGGCGGCATCCGGGTCGAGCCCGGCGCCGCTGGCGCGGCCGCCGCCGCCGAGTGTGTCCTCGTCGTCGAAAGCCGTCGGAGCCGGAATGCTGAGAGCCGCTCCGCCCCTGGCCTTGAGCTGCGAGTTGAGGGCCGGCAGGTCCTTCGAGCTCAGCGCGGCGAACTCGGCCATCGCGTCCTCGAGCTCACTGCGCAGCCCGGCGATGTTGTCGAGCTGGTAGGCCGACGGCGGCCCCTCCCAGGAATTGACCGCGCCGTAGAGCTGATCGGTGTGCTCGCGCAGCCGCTCCTCGCCCGTGATCGCTCCGCCCTCAGTGGTCGCCACGATCTGCTTGCGGATCTTGTCGAGCTTCTGATCGAAGCCGGCGAGCTTCCTGTGCAGCGGGTCCTTCTCGGCACGGCCCTTGTTGGCCGCCGCGACCTGCTGCCGCAGTCCCACGACCTGCGCGAAGAACTGCGTCTCGTCGTTGAAGAGGGTGTAGACCTTCATCGCCGCCTCGTACTGCGCCTTGCGGTCGGCCACGCTCCAGGTGACGCGCCGATCGAGCCCGACGTCGATCTTGGTATCGTAGGTCTTGCCGTTGTCCTCGATGCGGATGGTGTAGGCGCCCGGCAGCACGCGCGGCCCATGGGCGGCGGCGAAGGCGACCTGTACCGCGGGCGGCACGTGCGGCGCCGGCAGGTGCATGGTCCAGAGCACGCGGTTGAGCCCCCGGCGGCTGCTCGCCGGCAGCTCGTCCACCACGTGGCCGCTCGGATCGAGCACTTCGATCTTGAGCTTGCCGAACAGATGCCGCGTCCGCTGGTAATAGGTGATGACGGCGCCCGCTTGTGGGTCGTCGCCGATGAAGGCGGCCGCCCCGGTCGGTGCGCCACCGTCGGCCTCGATGCGTTGCTGCACAGGACGCGCCGAGACGAACGCCATGTTCTGCGCGAGCAGCTCCGGCGTCAGGTGACGGAGCGGCGTGATGTCGTCGACGATCCAGATGCCGCGGCCGTGCGTGGCGAGCACCAGGTCACTCTCGCGCGGCTGCACCGCCACGTCCCGGACCGCGACTGGCGGGATGTCGCCGCCCTTGAACTGGCTCCAGCGCGCGCCGCCGTCCACCGAGATCCACAGTCCGAACTCGGTGCCGAGGAACAGCAGCGACCTGTCGACGGTGTCTTCCTTGATGACGTGCGCGTAGCCGCGCACGCTCTTCGATTCCTGCGGCGTCACCAGCGCAACCCAGGTCTTGCCGTAGTCGCGGGTCACGTACACGTACGGGGCCATATCCCCGAAGGTATGCCGGTCGAAGGCGGCATAGGCGGTGGCCGGATCGAAGCTGCTCGCCTGCACCCAGTTCACCCACTCGCCCTTCGGCAGGCCGCGCACGTTGCCGACCACGTTGCTCCAGTGCGCGCCGTCATCGCGCGTCAGCTGCAGGTTGCCGTCGTCGGTACCGACCCAGATCGTGCCCTTCTCGAGCGGCGACTCGCTGATCGAGAAGATCGTGGTGTGCATCTCGGCCGCGGAGTTGTCCACGGTCACGCCGCCCGACTGCTCCTGCTTCTGCATGTTCGGGTCGTTGGTGGTGAGGTCCGGCGAGATCCGCTGCCAGCTCTGGCCGTGATC
>Ga0335081_10004652_pt1 | contig 21657 bp, 19 predicted proteins | sample Lox_Sample_35_FD_206713 | JGI IMG/M metagenome (GOLD analysis project Ga0335081, IMG submission 206713) | Soil microbial communities from Loxahatchee National Wildlife Refuge, Florida, United States - Lox_Sample_3.5 | ecosystem: Environmental > Terrestrial > Soil > Wetlands | place: USA... | reverse complement strand
GTGCAGGATTCCGACATCGCTCTCTTGCAGAAGCCCTTCACGCTCGAGAAGCTCGCGCTCAGAATCCGGCAAGCTCTGGAAATCCCGGCCTCGCTTTCTCCCATTCGATCGGTGGCCGCCAGCGATCGCTGATCGGCGAGCCCCAGCACCCTGTGTCCAGGCATCACCGCCAACCTTGTCATTCGAACCCTCCCAGGCTGCTCTTACTTTGGGTGGAAGGCGGTCACAACTACTTCTCCGGTAGCACCTTGGGCGGCAATCTCGGGTCGAACGTCGGCCAGTTGATGTACCACCGGGTCGCCCGCGACCAACACTTGCTTCAGATATTGCTTCCCTTGAAAGCTGCTGAAGATAAGCTTCGATCCTTCGGCCCTTCGCGCCACATGTCGATCTGAATCGGTGGTCACGGCTACCTTGTAAATGTGGCGATCACTAGTCTTGATGACAATGACTCCTGTTTCAGCCGGAACTTTCTTGGTGCGCTGCAGCCCCTGCACCAAATAAGTCCCTGCAGGCAGAGTTTGCTTTCCGACTACAAAGGGGAACGGCACACTGATGCTGAACCCGGGAGCTTGCGCCCGCGCAGTCGTCACCGTGAAAATAATTCCTAAAATTGCCGTAGCTGCCCGGGCCAAAAACTTCATGCCAGGCCTCCTTATTCTTTTAAGGTCTTCTTTAAGGTGCAGGGCCTGTGTGCAAATCTGGGCGATCGACGAAGAAAACGCAACGAAACTGTTTCCAAATCCCGGATAATCCGCTAACACAATGTAAAGAAAGAGGCTAAGTCAGTATCTGAACAAACCTCGTGCTATAATCCCGCACTCATTTCTGGGCGTCGCGTACCTACCATGCAGCCTCCGCAGCCAGGTCATCGCGTTTTTCGCTTCGGGTCCTACGACGTGGATCTGGAACAAGGCACGCTGTCGAAGGGGGGAATTCGCATAAGGTTGCAAGGACAGCCTTTCCAGGTTCTGGCCTTGTTGGTGGAGCGGGCTGGGGAGGTCATCACCCGAGAGGAAATCCGCCAGAAACTATGGTCGCAGGATACCTTCGTGGAGTTTGACGACGGTCTGAACGTGGCCGTGCGGAAGCTCCGTGGCGCCCTGGGTGACTCCGCCGACAATCCCAGGTTCGTGGAAACCGTACCCCGACGCGGATACCGGTTTCTGGCTCCCGTCACTTCGTCCGCATGGCCGCCCACCCCCTCCGACCGGCATGTGGGCGTTGAGGCCCAGACCGCAACGGCTTCCCTACCCGCCGCGGATTCCCAAACGGTCACTCGGAAGCCGATCCAAGAGTCTCGCCCTGGACGGAGGTTGTGGTATCTGGCTTCGGCGGCTGCGCTGTTGCTGGTAATCGTGGTGGCGGGAACGTTGTGGCGCCGCCATTCCCGCTTCCGTATCACCTCCAAGGACACGGTTGTCCTGGCGGACTTCTCGAACACTACCGGTGAAGCCGTTTTCGATGATGCCCTACGTCAGGGACTTGAGATTGGACTCGAGCAGTCCCCCTTCGTCAGAGTGCTCTCCGATCGCAAGACAGCCGTGATCCTGAAGCAAATGGGACATTCCCCGGACGAGCGGCTGACCAGTCGGACCGCGCTGGAACTGTGCCAGCGCACTGGAAGCAAGGTAACCGTGCAGGGCTCGATCGCGAGTCTGGGCACGACCTATCTGATCGGCCTGGCCGCGATCCGCTGCGACACGGGTGAGCCGATCGCCAACGAACAGGTGCCAGTAAAGCGCAAAGAGGAGGTCGTGGATGCGCTCGGCGATGCGACCGCCCAGTTGAGGGCGCGCCTCGGCGAATCGGTTCCGTCGATCCAGAAATACAACGCCCCATTGGAGCAGGCCACCACTCCGTCGTTGGACGCTTTGAAAGCCTATGGCCAGGCGCTTGCGACGTGGGACAAGTATGGCGATCAGGCGTCCCTGCCCCTCTTCAAGAGAGCTATCGAGTTGGACCCGAACTTTGCCATGGCTTACGGCGGGCTGGCCACCATCTACCACAACCTGCAGGAAAATGAACTGGCCCGCAAGAACACGACCAGGGCATTCGAACTACGGGACCGGGTGACGGAGAGTGAGCGCAGCGTCATTGAGGCTCGCTACTACACTTATGTGACCGGGGAGCTTGAGAAGGCACTTCAGGTCTATCAACTTCGCGTTCGGGAGTACCCGGGAGAAGCGGGAGCCTTCTCCCACCTCGGCAATGTTCAGGAGCGGCTCGGACAGGTGGAAGAAGCGCTGGCCAGTTATCGCGAGTCTGTGCGCCTCGATCCGACCCGCGCAAACAGCTATGCCAGCGCTGCCGAGGTTCTGCTCGCGCTGAACCGGACCGACGAGGCGGGCGCTTTGCTGCAAGAGGCAGAGAAGCGCAATCTTCTGACCGACGCGTTGCTCCAAGTCAGCTACCGCAGGGCGTTTTTGCGGGGAGACGCCGCAGAGATGCGCCGGCTTCTGACTCAGTCTTCCGATGTGCCCTCGGCGCAATCGCTTCTTCTCGCCGAGCAGGCTAACACCGAGGCCTACTACGGAGGATTCGAGAAAGCTGGCGAGCTATCCGGCGTAGCGAAGGAACTGATGGAACATAACGGAGATCAGGAATCGGCCGCCGATTGTCTGGCGGTAGCCGCGGTTCGCGAAGCAGAGGTCGGCGCGTCCGCGCGGGCCCTTCAGTTCCTGGCGCAAGCCATGAAATTGAATCACGGACAAGACGTCACGACTCTGGCGGCGATCGTTTTGTCCCAGACAGGCAACATCCCACGCGCCCTCCAGCTGAGCGAGGAATTGGATAAAGCGTCTCCTTCGGGCACGTTTATCCAAAAGTATTGGCTTCCGGTTATTCGGGCGAAGATCGAAATACAGCGCGGCGCGGCCGCGCAGGCGATCAGCACCCTCAAGAACTCCGCGCCACTGGAGTTTGCCAGTCCCGGCGTCATGCCGGTCACCGCAATCTATCCGGCCTTCGTCCGCGGCCAGGCTTATTTGCAACTCGGCGATAGCGGCAGGGCGGCGACGGAATTTCAGAAGCTCATCGATCATCCTGCGATGGTCGCGAATTTTTCTTTGGGCCCCTTGGCGCATCTCGGACGCGCGCGCGCCTTGGCTCGCTCCGGGGATACGGCAAAAGCGCGAGCCGCGTACCAGGATTTTCTGGAGCTCTGGAAGAATGCGGATCCAGACATACCGGTTCTTAAGAGTGCGAAAGCTGAGTTCGCCAAGCTGCACTGACCCGCAATGCGTTAACGAGAGGCTCTAAGGGTTTCGTGTCCGTGGAGGCTTGCGCACCTTGGCGATGCCACAAAGAGCCCCGCATGAAGCGAGGCTCTTTCGGTCTACTGGTAGCAAGTTTACCGTTAAGGCGTCGCGAGTGAATGAACCTCACGCGCCGCTCCTTGGGCCGAATGCTCCGTCCCCTAGGATAGTGGTAGCACCTTCCGTGCGTGCACGGCATTCACAAGCGTAGCCGTGGCAATGTAGAAGGCAAACAAGCCGGTCGCGAAAATCTCCCATCCCGCCACGCGCGGCCCAACCGCCCCCAAGACAACGGCATCGAGCAACAAGAAAGCCACCAGCAGAAGCCAGAACAACACGGCCAGGCAGCGGCCGACCCGCAGGACGGCAATGCAAAACGCAAAGGTCAGCAGGGTCCACATGAGGAAGAAGCCGAACTCTTCGGCATGCCCTGCAGCCAGGCCCGTCTTGGGCTGCACGTAGAGCAACATGAAAAGCGCCCACCAGAAAGCGCCGTAAGATATGAAAGCGGATCCGCCGAATATGCTTCCCTTCCGCAGATCAATAATCCCCGCAACGAACTGCGCCGTACCGCCATAGGCAATGGCCAGCGCCAGCGTCGGCCCCGCACTCCAGTACCCGACATTGTGGAGGCCCGTAGCCATCGTGGCTAAGGAAAAGCCCATCAGCCCCACGACCGACGGGTTCGCCCACCATTCCTTATTTATTCCCGCATCCACCAAATCTGCCATGATCCCTCTCCTTTGATTAGTTCGTTGGTTCGTCGTGCTCGAAACTTCGATTGCGCGGGGGCCGACGGTAGAAGCCGGGCCCGCTTGCCACGCTCATCTACCCGACTTCGCAGTTCCCGCGGCTGTCCCCACCAGCGTCAGACAGAACTCTCCGAATTCGGTGGAGAAGACGCTCGTGGTCAACGACTCGGTGCCGCGCAGCCGCAGCACGTAGTCCCGGCCGCGCACGACCGAGGGAATCGAGATGCCCACCGTGCTCGGCATGAGCGCTTTCAGATTGCCCGCGATCATGTTGCTCAGCTCTCCCATGGCGTCGCATACATCGTCGTCGACCGAGGTCGGGAGCTTCACCGACATCAATCTCGCCGTGAAGGCGAAGGCCAGGGGAACGGTACATTCCACGATGAGCGCGCCCTTCCAGGGCTCGGTGAAGTAGATCGCCGACGTCACCAGTTCCGCATGCGGCGGCCACGTCGTCTCCACCGGACAGATGCTCATGTCGACCATCGTGCCGAAAACATCCTGGGCAATCCGGAGCTGCTCGTCGATATGTTCTTCCATTATGAAACTGTCTGATGGCATGCCCTCACCCTAACCCAGGCGGTAAAACACCGCCTGCCCGATCGGAGTTCTGCGGAAGTTGTCGTCGAGATTGACGGTGGTCTCGGCGCCTCCCAGCAGGAGATATCCTCCTGGGTGCATGACGCGGCGCAGCTCACCCAGAATTTTTTTCTTGGTGTCGACATCGAAATAGATCAGCACATTGCGACACATGACCACGTCGAACAGTCCCAGCCCCTGCATGGGCTGGCGCAGATCGAAGCGGCGGAAGCGCACCATTTTGCGGACTGGATCCTTCAAGCGCCAGTCCAGTCCTTCGCGCTGGAAATACTTCACCAGGTAGGGCGCCGGCAGGCCGCGATTGACCTCGATCTGCATGTACTTCCCGCCCCGCGCTCGATCGAGAATCTGTTCGGAAAGGTCGGTCCCCACGATATCGATGGTCCAGTCTCCGAATCCCATCTCGAGCAGGAGAATCGCCAGACTGTAGGCCTCCTGCCCTGACGAGGCCGCCGCCGACCAGAAGCTCAGCTTTCGCTCCCGTCCCCGATGCTCTTTGAGCTGGGGCAGAATCGCAGTGCGCAGAGCCTCGAAGGGTGAGACATCCCGGAAGAACAGCGTCTCATTGGTGGTCATGGCCTCGACCACTTCCTGCCGCAGCTTGGGGTGGAGCTGGGTACGAATGCGCGCGCACAGCTCATCCAGAGACGCCAGGCCTTCGCTGCGCACGATCGGCATCAGGCGCGATTCCAGCAGATAGTGCTTGTCGGCATCGAGCACGATGCCGGAATCCTTGTAGATCTCCTTTTGCAGGTAGGCATAGTTCTCGGGCGAGATCAATACCGCCGCCAACTGAGCTTTTCCCGCGGACGCGACTTTTGCCTGCGCTGGCGTAGCCATAAGGTTTTCTAACCCACCTGCCGAAGAATCTCTGGCACCACGGCGTTTAAACTCCGGACCGAGTCAGCCAACCCGGCCGTGACCACCGCGCCCGGCATTCCCCACACCACGCTGGAGTCGGAGTCTTGAGCGATGACGTAGGCGCCCTGCGACTTCAATTGTTCGACCCCGCGGAGCCCGTCCTGCCCCATGCCGGTGAGCACCACGCCGACCGACATGCCGCCGAAGATTTCGCCCACCGAGCGGAACAGCACATCTACCGCCGGGCGGCAGGAGTTTTCGGGCGGCCCCTGGTCGAGCGTGGCGAGCACCTTGCCCTGGCGGCGTACCACCCGCAGATGGAAGTTGCCCGGCGCAACCAGTACCCGCCCAGGCTCGACCGGCATCCCTTCGACCGCCTCCTCCACCTGCAGTTTGCTCTTGGCCTGCAGACGCTCGGCCAGAAGGCGCGTGAACACCGGCGGCATGTGCTGCACGATCAGGATGGGGACGGAAAAATTCTCGGGAAACTGTGGAATGATCTCTCCCAGAGCCGAGGGGCCGCCGGTGGAGATGCCAATCGCCACCACCTTGCGGACCCGGGGACCACTCATCTCCGGCGACGGATGCCGAACGACTCGGGACGGCTGTGGCGGCACAGACGGGGGCTTGGCCGCAACCGCGTCGAGCTGAAAAAACTGCTTGATCTTGGGAACCAGTTCCTCTTGCAGCCGCAACAGGGAGCGGTCCAGGGAACCCTCGTTCGAGGCCTTGGTGACGTAATCGTTCGCGCCCGCCAGCAACGCATCCACGGTGGCGGAAGCGCCACGCTCGGTGAGCGTGCTGAACATGATGACGCACAGGTTGGGATAGTGCTCCCGGATGTGGCGCAGCGCGGTCATGCCATCCATGACCGGCATCTCGATGTCCAGCGTGATCACGTCGGGATTCAGCTGCGGAATTCGCTGCAGGGCGACAGCGCCATCCGAGGCCGTACCTACCACTTGCAGCACCGGATCCTGTTCCAGAGCATGCACCACGAGACGCCGGATCACGACCGAATCGTCCACCACGAGCACCCGGATCTTCTGTCCCGGGCGGATCACCGGACGGGGAAGACGAGAATTGGCAGCAGCGTTGAGGTCGCCCATATCCGTCCTAGTGCAGCACTCCCAGCAGCCGCAGCTTGTCGGCGATCATTTCGCCCGTGAAGGGCTTCATGACGTACTCGTTCACACCCGCCTCGAGTGCCAGCGTCATCTGTTCGATGTGGGTCTCGGTCGTCACCATGACCACCGTGACTCCCGCATAGCGCGGATCGGCGCGCAGATGCTTCACAAAATCAAGGCCATTCATGGTGGGCATGTTCCAGTCGGCGAGTACCACCGAGATGTGGGGAAACTCCCGGTTCATCACCTCCAGCGCCTCGCTCCCGTCGCTGGCCTGGAAGACCTCGAATCCGCAGCCTGTGATGATCTTGCTGATGATGTTTCGCATCGCCCGCGAATCGTCGACTACGAGTGCTTTTGCCATAGAGCGATCCAGTTCGGTATCCAGGCCGCCGGCGCGGGTTTCTTACCCCGCACCGGCCTCCCGGCTGCCGTCGTTTACAGCTTGAATTTGGCCACGAGCGTTTGCATCTGCGCGGCCATCTCACTGAGCGCGCGCGCCGCTTTCTGCGTGTCGTTGGCGCCACCGGTGGTCTCGCGCGCCGCCTCGGCGACGCCCGAGATGTTGCGCGCGATCTCAGTCGTTCCCTTGGCTGCCTCGGTCACGTTGCGCCCGATTTCGTTGGTGGTTGCGGTCTGCTCTTCCACCGCCGAGGCGATGGTGTTGGAGATGTCGTTGATCTGGTTGATAATCCCGCTGATTTCCGCGATCGCGGACACCGCGGCCTTGGTGTCGCCCTGGATGGCCTCGATCTTCTGCCCGATCTCTTCGGTGGCCCGGGCCGTTTCCTTGGCCAGCTCCTTGACTTCGTTGGCGACCACGGCAAAGCCCTTGCCGGCTTCGCCGGCCCGCGCCGCCTCGATGGTGGCGTTCAGCGCCAGGAGATTGGTCTGCTGCGCGATCGAAGTGATGACCTTGATCACCTTGCCGATCTCCAGACTGGACTCGCCCAGCTTGCTGATGGTCGAGTTCGTGCCCTCCGCCACCGTGACCGCGTTCTTGGCCACGCGCGCCGCTTCGTTCGCGCTCTTGGAAATTTCCCGGATGGAGGCCAGCATCTCTTCCGATCCCGTCGCCACCACGCTCACGTTCTTCGACACCTCTTCACTGGCCGCCGAGACCACGTTGGCCTGGGTGGCGGTTTCTTCGGCATTGCCCGTCATCTGCTGGCTGACCGCGGTCAGCTCTTCGGAGGCGGAGGTCAGGTTGGCCACCGTCTGTCCGATGCTGTTGATGCTCTGGCGCAGGTCCTTGAGGAACAGCTCCAGGCCTTCACCCATCTGTCCGATGGCATCGCTGCCCCGCACCGTGACGTCCTGGGTCAGATCGCCCTTCGCCGCGGCCGAAACCACCGCCAGCATGCTGTCCACTTTGCGCTTCAAGTCTTCGGCGGCGAGCTTTTCCTTCTCCGCCATCTCCGCCACTTCCTGCCGCGTCTTCACCTCCTGGGTAACATCGGTGCAGTACTCGACGACTTTGAAGGGCTTGCCGTTGAGGTCGAGGATCGGGTTATAAGTAATCTGCAGCCACACCTCTTTCCCACCCTTGCCGACCCGCTTGTATTCGCCGGCCTGGGCTTCGCCGCGCCGCAGTTTTTCCCAAAACTCCTTGTACTTGGGGCTCAGCCGGTCCGCCTCGGTGGCAAACATGCCGATGGATTGGCCCTGCACCTCATTCGACTGGTAGCCCATGGTGTGCAGAAAGTTGTCATTGGCACGAAGGACCTTTTCATCCATGCCGCACTCGACTACCAATTGCACCTTGTTGATGGCCGCGATCTGCCCGGCATAGTCGACATCCCTGAGTTTCTGTTCGGTGATGTCGCGGACGTACTCGACCACTTTGAAGGGCTTGCCGTCCTGGTCGAGAATGGGGTTGTAAGAGATGTGGAGCCAGATTTCCCTGCCGCCCTTGGCCACGCGCTGGAATTCACCGGCGAGCACTTCGCCGCGATTGAGCTTGGCCCAGAATTCCTTGAATGCGGGCTTGATGCGGTCCTCCTCTCGCGCGAACATGCCGATGGGTTTGCCCTTGACCTCGTCCAGCGTGTAGCCGGTCATGTTCAGGAAGAGATCGTTGGCCGTGATGATGGTGCCGTCCATCTCGCATTCGATGATTCCCTGCGAGCGGTTCAGGGCCGAGTTGCGGCCGTCGATCTCGGCCGTGGCCCGAACTCGCTGGGTGACAATCTCCCAGCTCACCATGGGCCCGACGTAATTCTTGTTCTCGTCGTAGACGGCACTGGCCATCAGGTGCAAGGTCTCCGGACCTACGCGTATGTCGGCTGCATGGGGCAGATTGCCGGGGTCCTTCAAGATGCGGCGCACGCGCGCCGGATCCTTGTGGAAGAGGTCGACCGACTTGCCGACGAGGTCTTCGATCTTGCAGGGGAGCAGGTGCTCGATGGCGCGCAGGGTCTTGCGCGAAGCGGGGTTGACGTACTCGATCTTCAGATCGAGGCCGGCGCGCATGAAGTTGAGTGGCGAGTTCTCCACCATCTGCTGAAACACGTCCGCCGAGGATGCCTCGGCTTCTTCGCCGCGCGAGGGCGCGGCACTCACGATCTCGTCCGCCAACGGACTCACGGCCGCGGTGATCTCTTCGATCACGTCCTCTCCCACTCCTTCTGACTGCAGCGCCGACGCCAGGTGTTGTGCCACCCGGTCGAAATGACGCGCTTCAATGTTCAGGTGGGCATGGGCTTCCTTCATGCCCGGCCCTTTGTAGCGCGCCGGTCCGCCCAGCGCCTGGGAAAAGAACGCGTACTGCTGCTCTTTCAAGTGTTTCATGTTGACGCCGCTGAACAGCGGGCGCAGTTGCGCATCGCCCAGAATGCGAACGTACATGCCGTCGACGACGGCCCGAACGGCGCTGTCGCCACCTATGCGCTCAAAAATCGTCTCCACCGTAACCCCGCCGTTCCTTTTGCCCTTCATTGCCAGACTCCTTTTATGATTTATGACTCATGATTTCGATAAAAAGCTTTCGTCCTGGAGTCGCTCTCAGCGCGCCTCCGCCGTAGTTTGCAGCGCGTTTTCGGCCTTCAGCACCAGCAGGAGCCGGCCCTCGAGCTTGTACACGCCCTCCACCAGTTCCTTCTGTGTGGCCGGCATGTTTTCCGGTGCCGGCTCGTAGCTGTTGGCGGGCACTTCGAGCACGTCGCCGATTTCGTCGACCAGCAGGCTCACCGCGCCGTCTTCGGAGCGGATGACCATGTTCATGGGCATGGCGCCCTGGCCTGCCGGGCTCAGGCCGAGGCGGCGGCGCATGTCGAGTGCAGTCACGATTTGTCCCCGTAGATTGATCAGCCCCTCGATCTCGGGCGGCGCCAGCGGCACGTGCGTCATCTCCTGGTAGCGAAGCACCTCCTGGACCTTGCGCACCTCGATGCCAAAAAACAGTCCGCCGACGTGAAAGGTGGAGAACTGGCGCGTTTCCTGCATATCCTGGGCGGTCGCGGCGGATTCCGGATTCATCGTGTCACCTCGCTCCTGCTGCCGCCGCCACGCTCTTCTCCCGGCCAGCCAGCAAGTGAATCGACTGCACTAAGGTTTCGCGGTCGGCCTTCGTTTGCCGCGCGTCGAACTGGTGGGTGCGAGGAGGAGCCGCGTCCAGTTCGTCGGCGCTGTTCACCATGCCCACCACGGGCAGTTGGACCAGGCTGTCATGGCTGCGAATCGCGTCCAGCAAATCCCAACCACTGCCCGACGACAGGTCGACGGAGGTCACGACCACGTCCACCGGATGGTGCGCCAGTTTGTCGAGCGCGTCCGGCACGCTCTCGGCCTCAGTGACTTCGTGGGCCGACATGACCAGATAGTTGCGCAGCATGCCGCGCGCCAGAGCAGAAGACTCGACCAGCAGCACCCGGCACGGATGGCTCGGGTGTGCGGCCGGCTTTTGCAGCCAGTTGTCGCCCGAGGCCGCCACCACGGCTTGCAGATCGACGAAGTCGGCCACTTTGCCCCCGACCACCGCCGAGCCCAGCAGCCCGGCTGCCGAGCTGGCGCGCTTGACCGCGATCGCCTCCTCGACGATGTCGATGATCTGTTCGACTACCAGGCCGACGCGACGGCTGCCTTCGCTGAAAACGATGACCTGCGCGGGATCCTGGCTCAGGGCCGTGTCCTCCGCGTTGGGATCGAGCACCGCGCCCAGGGAAACCAGTGGGAGAATCTGGCCGCGATAGTGCAACACCGGCCGGCCCGCCGCGCGCTCGACCTTGGCCAGCGCCACTTCTTCGAGACGAGCTACGAGCGAGAGAGGAATCGCCAGGCGCTCGAAGCGCCCGGTACGGAACAGCAACAGGGTCTGGCGGTCGCCGTGGAGGTGGTCGGCGGTTTCAGTTTCGGTGCGGCCGCTCTCGCGCGCCTGCGCAATGATGCCCGCGCGCTGCGCCAGTCCGAGGACGTCGAGGATGAGCGCAACCTTGCCATCGCCCATGATGGTCGCCCCGGCATAGCAGCTGACGCCTTTCAGCAGCTTGCCCAGGGGCTTGACCACGATCTCCTGGGTGTCGCTGATGCCGTCGACCACCAGGCCGAACGGCCGGTCCTCGGCTTGCAGGACGACGATATTGACAGCTTCGGCCTGCTCCGCCGCCTCGGCCACCTGCAGGACGCGGTTCAGATAGACCAGCGGCAGCAGCTTGCCGCGCCGCCGGTAGACCGGCGTGCCGTGGACGCTTTCGATCTGCTTGCGGCCCTCCTCGCCTTCGAGACGCACCAGTTCGAGCAGGCTGGCCTGCGGAATCACAAAGCGCTCTTCCCGCTCCGTGTGCAAGCCTTCGGCGCGCCGGTTCTCGAGGGTCACGACCAGCCCGGGAATGATGGCCAGGGTCAGGGGAATCTTGATCTTGATGGTGGCGCCCTCGCCCAGCTTGCTCGACAGGTCGACGCCGCCGCCGATCTTCTCGATGTTGGTCTTGACCACATCCATCCCCACGCCGCGCCCGGAGACGTTGGTGACCTTCTCGGCAGTGGAGAGACCGGGTAGAAAGACCAGGTTGAGGGCCTCGCGGGCGCTCATGCGGGCCGCCTGCTCGGGGTGGATCAGGCCTTTCTGCAAAGCCTTGTTCTTGATCTTCTCGCCATCGATGCCGGCGCCGTCGTCGGAGATTTCGATGTTGACGTGCCCGCCCTCGTGAAAGGCGCGCAGCAGCAGCCGGCCCTGCGGGTTCTTGCCCCGGCGGGCGCGCACCTCGGGCGTTTCGATGCCGTGATCGCAGGAGTTGCGCACGATATGGGTGAGTGGATCCTTGATCGCTTCGATGATGGTCTTGTCCAGCTCGGTGTCAGCCCCGTCCATCTCGATCTGGATCTTCTTGCCGCAGCTGGAGGCTAGGTCGCGCACCACGCGGGGCAGCTTGTTCCATACCACGCCGATGGGCTGCATGCGCGTCTTCATCACGCCCTCCTGCAGCTCGGTGGTGATGAGGTTGAGGCGCTGCGAGGTGGCGGTGAAGCTGGAATCCTGGGTGGCGGTCACCTGCAGGATCTGATTGCGGGCCAGGACCAGTTCCCCGACCAGGTTCATCAGCTTGTCCAGCAGCCCGACGTCGACCCGAATCGTCGAGTCGGCGACCTTGGAGGAAGGAGTTTCCTTCTGTTCTTCGAGGGCCTCCCGCACTGCCGCGGGCTGCACGACGCCGTGGTCGACCAGGATTTCGCCCAGGTGCCGCGGGTCGCCCTGCCTCTGCTGCTCTACGGCGGCGGCCACGTCTTCCTGCTTCGCTCCCGCTTTCTCGATGAGCAGTTCGCCCATATTCTTGGCTGCGGTTTCGCTCTTCGCGGTTGCGCCCTTCGCTTCGATCTTGGCTTCGGGCTTCGTTTCGATCCTGGCGGCTTCGCTCTGGGCGGCTTGCGCGGGTGCGGGAGCGGCCTTGGCTTCCGGGGCGGCGGCTTTCTTCGCAGCGGCTTTGTGAGTTTCTTCGAGGCGCTGCCGTAAATCCTGATAAATGTCTTGGCCTTCGGCGCCGCTGGCTTCGATATTGGCCAGCACCGCCTTGACCGCGTCCACGGTCTCGAGCACCAGCGAGATCAGCGCCGGAGTCAGATCCCGCTGTTTGTCCCGCACCTGGCTCAGAATGTTTTCCGCGATGTGCGTGATCGAGCCCAGGATGGTGAATCCGAAAAATCCGCACGTGCCCTTGATGGTGTGAATCGTGCGAAAGATGCTGGCGATCAGATCCGCGTCCTGCGGACGCTGCTCGAGCTCCACCAGTTCCCGGTCGAGGTTGGCCAGGTTCTCGTTGCTCTCGATCAAGAATTCCCGGATTGTCTCGTCGTCCAGCATGCCTGTTCCTTCTCCGCTCACGGCAAATCCAGCCTCTCCTGCGCCCTTCGTAACTTCCACGGCCTACGATCCCCCGTCGGGCAAACTGGCGTGGACCTCCGGGACCCTTCCGCAAAAGCAGTTGCCGTGCCAGCCGGCCGGGTCCGGAGATTAGAAGTGTGTAAGGAGCGGCAGCCATACCGCGCATACCCACGCTTCAGACTGGCGGAATGACCGGGTGTTTCAGGGTGCATGTCAGTGAGGAATCCGTGCTCAGTCTGGAAGCAGGAGGTAAAGTGCCTGAGCATCAATTGTTTCGTCGGCGCAGGACGCGCAGACTTTAGGCACAGCGGGCAGCGCGCTACACTGGATTCGTTACTTTGGGGAGTAGCAGGGCGCAGGAGAATTCAGATTCGTTCCCCGTGCGCGGTGAGGTGACGGCGTGAGCCGCGAAGACATCATGCTCAGCGTCTGGCGGCAAGTTCTGGTCGAGAAGGTCAGCCAGATTGTCGTCGATGGCCACACCTATCCCGTAATTCGCACCTCTCGCAGCCGCCTGCGCCAGGTGGATTTCATCTTCGAGGGCGTAACCTTCCGAGGGTTGGAACAGAACCCGGCGACCCATTCGCGCTGGGCACAACTGGCCCGGCAAGGGCAGCAGGTCGTGCAATTCCTGGAAGCGGGGCGCTACCTGGCGGTGATTGCGGATGGCAAAATGTTCACCTACGGGGAGAAGAAGCACTGATCAGGCAAGTATTTCCGCGTGAGAGACCGATCCTCCTGCGGGCTCGTTCTGCCGGCAAATTCCTGGAAAGCCACCCGCCATGCTGGTAGAGTTGCACTCGGCCGGACGACCGCCGCGATGTTCAACGATCGGAAGACGGACCCGTAGCTCAACTGGATAGAGCACTGCGCTTCGAACGCAGGGGTTGGGAGTTCAAATCTCTCCGGGTCCGCCACAATGCATCGCGCCCTTGGGCCGGAACGTGTCCCCACAGCGGAGACCGCGGCTCTAATGCTGCGCGCTCCTCGACTCAAACGTCCCCCAGCCAGAGAAATGAGAGCTACTTCTGGAAGGCACCGTTGGTCGTGATACGGGTAGCCCGGCCCATTTCCCGAGCCACTCTTGCGAGATCCTCAACGCTGTGGCTAGGTTGTTCTTCGGAGAGGACGGATCCCGCGGCCAGGGTAAAGCGCACAGCGTCCTCCTGATTTTCAAAATACAAGACCACTTGGTTTGACGACATGGAATAACCTCCTGCTGGCCTGCCTAATCATAAGCCGAACTCTCTCCGGATTGGTCGATACTCTCTTGGTACGCCGTACGGTTAGAGTGCGATTGGAAAGGCCGAGATTTCTCTCAGGGTCGCGCAATTTTGTTGCCACGGACCCGTGACGGCCCCCATCTTCATTACCTCGGGTATCAAGGGATTCGGGAAAGAAATATCTTCGTGATGCTGGCATAATAGTCCGCGCCTGTGGAGGCAGCTCTCATGAGGAAGGCAGCGAACCAACTTGCTAACCGATCGCCCTACGGTGTTCATCCCGGCGTCTCCATGATGCAAAAGTGGGTAGCCGAACTGCCGCAGAAGACTGGACGTTCTCTCGAAGAATGGATCGCGTTGGTAAAGAAGTCCGGTCCCGCGCAGGAAGCCGGCCGTCGAGATTGGCTAAAGGAGAACTACAAATTGGGGACCAATAGTGCCTGGTGGATTGCCGAGCGAGTGGACGGAAAGGGGACGGAGACCGACGATCCCGATGCCTACCTGCGAGCGGCCGAAGGGTATGTCGAGGAGATGTACCGCGGCCCCAAAGCTGCTCTGCGCCCCATCTACGAAGCGCTACTGAAATTAGGGCTGGGCCTAGGACCGGGCGTTAAAGCCTGTCCCTGCAAAACGATTGTGCCGCTCTATCGCACTCACGTTTTTGCGCAGATCAAACCCACCACCAACACGCGAATCGATCTGGGCCTTTCTCTGGGGAAGCGCAAAACACCGTTGCGACTGATCGACACAGGAGGATACGAGAAGAAGGACCGAATCACACATCGAATTCCGATCAGCAAGACGCCTGAGATCGATGCCGAAGTGAGGCAGTGGTTGAAGACCGCCTACGATCTGGACACATAGAGCTCGGCATGGTGATTGTTGTGCCCCGGGTTTGTCCGCCCCAAATAAGAAGCGCCCCAGACTCTTTCGAGTCGTGGGACGCCCGAACAGCCCTCCCCCAGAACTGCTCGAATGCAAAGTTATATCTGATGGCACAGGCTGTAAATGACACTTGTGTGCCAGGGCATGGCACGAAATGGCTAGCGCCAACGGGCCTTTGCGCCTCAGCAGGCATAGTCGCCGGCCTGCCGGGAGCCGCTTGCCGGCGCGCAAACCATGCAGCACACGCGTAACTCCTTATTTTGCCAGTAACTTCACCTAACTTGCTTCTACCAGCCGTAGTAAGTTGCTAACCCATTGAGGCATAAGTGTGGCCGCCCATGTAGCTCCACCGATGGTTACGGCAGTAATCAATCGATCGGGGATTACCGTTGACTGCGAAAGCATGGGTACTTACATTCGCCAGCAGGGGGTTTTCATGAAGGACATTCACGAGGTGTTGCGCCGCAAGCAGGCCAAGTACGCACAGCTGGCCAAACAGATTGAAATGCTGCAGCAGGCGGCCGAAAAGTTGCGCGAGGTTGCCCCTCTGCTCGCAGAAAATGAAGAGGACGACAACAGCGTCCTGGCGGAAACGGACGATCAGGGTGCTCTCGCAGCCAAAGCAGGAGCCTCCTCATCCAGTTCTGCCGCGCCGGCGAAGCCTTCCCGGGTGGCGCCGCGGTGGCCGTAAATCGGTAAGCACCTGGCCGGAGAATATCGCCCGATGAATCTTCAGACACTGCTGGTTTCAAAAGACGACGTCGCCTCCGAAGCGCTGAGCCGAGTCTTGGCCAGCTTCGAGGTGGCCGTGGAGCGTTCCAGCGATCCTGAAGTTGCGGTTTCCCGCCTGGGCGAGCAGCGGTTTGACGAAGTCGTGGTTGATTTCGACGAGCCGGAAACCGCCACCCGCGTGCTGCAGAATGTTCGCGAGCTGGCCTCGGGCTCCAATGCGGTAACCGTCGCGCTGATCAGCGATGAAGGCAAGATACGCACCACCTTTGGCGCCGGTGCAAATTTCGTGCTCCTGAAGCCTATCTCCGTGGCGCAGGCCACAGCTACTCTCAAAGCCGCGACGGCCCTGCTCAAACGGGAGCGACGCCGGGCGTTTCGCGTCCCGGTACAAGCCCCGGTTTCCCTCGGTACGCCCGGCAGTCCGGATGTGGAAGCCATCCTCCTAGACCTGAGCGAAAGCGGCGTCGACGTGCTCGCCGCCCAACCCCTTTGCCCGTCCGCACTGGTTAGCCTTCGCTTCTCCCTGCCTAACAGCAGCGGTGAAATAAACGCGCATGGCGAGGTGGCTTGGGCCAATCCCAACGGACAGTCGGGAGTCCGCTTCCTGGATCTGCCCGAGGATGTCCAGAACAGATTGAACCAGTGGCTGGCGGCTAATTCCGCGGACGCCTTGCCCGAGGAAGCTGACGCCGTCTCGGTGTGCAAGCTCACGGACCTGAGCCTGGGCGGGTGCTACGTGGAAACCGAGTCCCCTTTTCCCGAGCAGGCCGTGGTCGATCTTTGCCTGAAAGCAGCCGGCATGGAAGTGCACGCCGAGGGCCTGGTTCGGGTCATGCACCCGGCATTCGGCATGGGCATCGAGTTCCCTTCCCGCACCCACGAGCAGCGCACCAAGGTCGGCGATCTGATCCAATTCCTGACCAGCCAGCCCGGCACGCAACCCGAACTATTGATTTCGCCGCGGTCGCTGGTGCTTGACGAATCGGACTTCGCGGCTGCCGGACAGGATCATGAGCTGGAAGATGCGCTGGTCGAACTGCTGCGAAACGGCGCGGCTCTGAGCCGCCAGGAGTTCGTGGCCGAGCTCCGCAAACAACGCAGCTCGGAAGCGGTAGCCTCCTCCTAACTGCCTTCCCATCATTTTGAAATTGGATTGCTAGAGAGTCCCGCGGTTGGACGAACGGCCCAGCTGGTGCTGGTTCCGAGGAGTCGGGAACCCATACCCCGTCTCTGATATGGGCCCCTGAATCCTCGTGGTCTGTTCCACCTCGAATGCTGCCAAGGTAGACGCCCCCCATTACGCGCACATGTCAGCGCTGTTAATTTTCGGTTAAACGAATCCAACCCGTCACAGGACTTTGTGATCCAAATCACTGTGGCAAGTGGCCTTCCGGCGCGATAACGGAGTTGCGGTCCTCCGTTCCGCAGGCACTGCGAGGAGGTGTCCGATGGCAACCACAGCAGCACACAGCACCCGTCTCACCGTCAAGAACATCCTTTTCACAACCGACTTCTCGACCGCGTCCCAGGCAGCGCTTCCCTACGCGCTCGCCTTTGCCCGCTGGTATGGGGCGAAAGTGTTCCTCGCCCATGCCATTCCGCGCGAGCCGCAACTGAGCGTGCCCTTGGAAGTGCTCTCCCGGGAAGATGATCCGTATTGGAGTGATGCGCGCCTTAAGCTGGCAGAGTTCCTGGCCCCGAACCCCTTCGGCACTACGCCGCACGAGGTCCTGATGCTGCAGGGCGATATGTGGCAGGTGCTCTCCAACATCATCCAAAAGCAAGCCATCGACTTCCTGGCTCTTGGCACCCATGGGCGCCACGGGCTGAAGAAAATTGCGCTCGGCTCCTCGGCAGAGCAGATCTTCAGGCTAGCTCCCTGCCCGGTCCTCACGGTTGGCCCAAAAGCCGCGCGGACCCATGTCGACTTTGGAAACCTCAAGCGGATTCTCTTTGCCACGGATTTTTCGCCCGCGTCGTTGAACGCTCTTCCTTATGCATTGTCGATCGCGGAGGAAAATCAGGCTGAGCTGACCCTGCTTCACTTAATCTCGCTGGTCCCCATGCAGCATCAGGAGGCCGTTGCCAGCCAGGCCAAAAAGAGACTGGAACAGCTGCTGCCACCCGACGCCGGCTTGTGGTGCCAGCCCAATATCATCGTGATGCTGGAATTCGCCACCGACGGGATTTTGCGAATGGCCGAGCAGACCAAGTCTGACCTGATCGTGATGGGCGTTCACAAAAGCGCGGCCGCAAGAGCCGTGTCGCATGTACCTTGGGCCATCGCGTATGACGTAGTCTGCGACGCTCACTGCCCCGTGCTGACGGTGCGAGGCTGACAGTCTGGTAGTAGACCGGCAATTGCATCTCTTCGCGCTTGGGACTCGGTTCAACCGGGTCCCAACTCTTTTCCTGCAGACATGAGCCACCTGCGACGGCGTATTTCGCAATCGCCGCGCAGAGCCGTCGTGGCCCTAGCGAAACCGGCGGAGATGGCCTCTTTGCTGTATCTTCATCCTGCTCGCACAATTTCACCCGCTGCCGTTCGTCGATCAAGGAGATGGCCCTGATACAGGCCCATGAACTAGATTCAGTTTCAAAGAAATCGGGAGCGAACTTGCCGCTCCAGTCGAGGCCGCCCTCACTGCTGCCCCTGCCCGCGCTCGCGATTGCAGCCACCGCGTTCGCCGTCGTCGCGCCATTTTTATTTTGGGGAAATCCATCCGGCCACGATTTCGAGTTTCACGTCTTCTCCTGGATGGAGGTTCTCGCCCAGTGGAAGCAAGGGATTATCTATCCCCGCTGGGCATCCCTGGCGCACTGGGCATACGGCGAGGCGCGATTTCTTTTTTACCCTCCGGCATCCTGGACCCTGGGAGCCGTCATTGGTTCTGTCTTTCCATGGAAAGTAGTGCCGGGAATCTACATCTGGATTGCGCTGAGCGCTTCAGGATGTTCGATGTTCCTGCTGGCCCGGCGCTGGCTCAGTCCGAGAGATGCGACCTTTGCCGCCACGCTCTATGCCGCAAATCCTTATTACATTGTGATCGTCTACTGGCGCAGCGCTCTAGCCGAGTTGCTGGCCGGAGCTCTGCTTCCTTTACTGCTTCTTTTTGTATTGCGAGTGGAACAGGAAGACCGCCGGATGGTCATTCCTCTGGCGCTGGTCGTGGCCGCGGCCTGGCTGACGAACGCGCCTTCCGCCGTGATGATCAACTATTCGCTGGCGCTGTTGATTGTGGCGATGGCGATTCTCAAGAAGTCCCCCCGCATTCTCGCGATCGGCGGAATCGCGGTGGCCCTGGGTGCAGCTCTGGCAGCATGCTACATCCTGCCTGCGGCCTACGAAGTGAGGTGGGTCAATATCGCGCAGGTTCTGGCGCCCGGAGTTCGGCCGCAGGACAACTTTCTGTTCACCACCGTCAGCGACCCTGACCACAACCGCTTCAATTTGCTAGTCTCAATCTTGGCGACGGCCGAGATCGTAGTTCTCGCCGCCGTCTGCTGGTTGTCGCGAAAATGGCAAGCATCCCTGAAGGAAGGCTGGTGGCTGCTGGTGCTTTGGGCGGCGGCGGCGGTGCTCCTGATGCTTCCGGTCACGTTCATCTTCTGGCAATACCTGCCCAAACTGCGCTTCGTGCAGCTGCCCTGGCGATGGCTGCTCTGTCTGAATGTCGCTTTCGCGCTCCTCGTGAGCATGGGACTGCGCCGCTGGTTCAGTCGAGTTGCTGTGTGCGCGGCGATGCTGCTGGTCATCGCGGGAATCTGGCATCAGGTACAGTCCCCATGGTGGGACAACGCCTCCGACATCGAGGAGATGCGGGAAGCCGTGCACACAGGCGAGGGCTACGAGGGCACCGACGAGTACGTTCCGGTCGGCGCCGACCCGTACGAACTTAACAAGACCGTGCCGCTGGTTGCGGCGAGAGGAGGCTCCGCCGCCAACATCCGCGTGCAAACGTGGAAAGCTCAGACGAAATCGTTTTCGACAAATATGAAGGAGCCCGGAACACTGGTGCTTCATCTGTTTGATTACCCAGCCTGGCGTGTCGAGGTAAATGGCCAGGTGGTACAGCCCCAATCGGACGAGGTCACGGGACAGATGATGATTCCGGTCGCGTCAGGCGACAACGAGGTGAAGATCACGTTCGTGCGAACCTGGGACCGCAAACTTGGAGATGCAATCTCGATCGGCACAGCCGCCCTGGTTCTGGGTTTCGTAGGTTTCAGCAAACGTCGAAAAGCGTTGCGGCCCTCATGAAACGAGTCCTCATCGCAACTTCAAATGCCGGCAAGCTGCGGGACTTTGCGGGTGCGGCGGCAGCGTTGGGCATTGAAGTCGCTGGATTGCCGAATTTTTCTTCGCTTCCCCAGGTGGTGGAAGACGGCCTCACGTTCGAGGCCAACGCGCGCAAGAAAGCCGAGGAATACAGCCGGCACGCGCCCGGTGAAGTCGTCCTCGCGGACGACTCCGGAATTGAGATCGACGCTCTGGACGCAGCGCCAGGGGTCCACTCCGCTCGATACGCGGCCGATCATCCTCCCTCGGCCGACAATAATACCGATGATGAAGCCAACAATGCTCGCGTCCTGCGCGAACTCGAGGGAGTCGCTCCAGAAAAGCGAACTGGCCGCTTCGTGTGCGTAATCGCTGCTGCGCGCGACGGTAAGACCTTGGCGGTCTTTCGCGGCGAAGCTCAAGGAATCATCCTGGATGCGCCGCGCGGCACCCACGGGTTCGGATACGATCCGCTCTTTTATTTCCCCGCGATTCGCAAGGCCTTTGCCGAACTGACTCCTGAAGAGAAGGCGCGCTACAGCCACCGTGGCGCGGCCTTCCGGAAATTTCTGGAATGGTATCAAGAGGCTGGCGTCGCGCCGCTCTGACTGCCAACGGCCAGTAGCGGTCGTGCAATGCAGACGCTGACTATGCGTTCTCACCTCCTTTCCTTGACTTCCCTTATTCCGCGACAAGATAATGAAAGGTTCGTCGCTGATATCTGGAATCATCTGGAATGGTAAGGAGCGGCTCTGTGGCAACGACAGCCAGTCCTGCGGGTCAAATCCGAATCAAGAGCGGTGTCGCTCCCCTGCGCGCGGGCCAGGGATATTCTTTCCTTTTGCGCCGTCTGCATTCGTTGAGTGGAATCGTTCCCATCGGACTTTTTCTGATAGAACACTTCGTCTCCAACGCCTTCGCCACCAAAGGCCCGGCGGCCTACACCAAGCAAGTAGACCTGTTGACCAGCTTTCCGTTCGTGGTCGGTCTGGAGCTTTTCGGAATCTGGCTGCCGATTCTTTACCACTCGCTGTACGGGTTCTACATCTGGTACCGCGGGGAGACGAATGTCGGCGAGTATCCCTGGAGCGGCAACTGGCTGTACACCTCGCAGCGCTGGACCGGAGCCATCGCGTTCTTCTACATGGTGTACCACACCTACCATTTGCGGTTTACGGGCGTACACCTGTTAACGCATCCCTCGCAGGCGTTTCCCAAGGTGCAGGCGGAATTTCAGAATCCCTGGATTGTGGCCTTCTACGCGGTGGGCATTATCGCGGCGGCGTGGCACTTTGCCTATGGCTTGTGGCTTTTTGCCGCCAAGTGGGGCATCACCACCGGCGAGAACGCGCGCCGCCGCTGGGGGTACGTGTGCCTGGCCATCGCTCTTATATTTGTCACCGTCGGCGCCGTTACCATGTACTCGTTTCTGAACACGCCGCTGCAGCCGCTGGATACCGGCACAAGCATCGAGTCGTACACGATGCGGTAAGGCCTGGGCGCAGTCCGGGCAGATTGGAATTCGTTTCAAATGGCAGCTAATCCGAAAATCATTGTGATCGGCGGAGGACTCGCCGGACTGTCCGCAGTCATAAAGATCGCGGAGATGGGTGGGGACGTCGATC
>Ga0335081_10004651_pt1 | contig 21659 bp, 20 predicted proteins | sample Lox_Sample_35_FD_206713 | JGI IMG/M metagenome (GOLD analysis project Ga0335081, IMG submission 206713) | Soil microbial communities from Loxahatchee National Wildlife Refuge, Florida, United States - Lox_Sample_3.5 | ecosystem: Environmental > Terrestrial > Soil > Wetlands | place: USA... | reverse complement strand
GGCAATCAAAAAGGCCTGGATGGCGGGCATCATATCGGGCGTCCTGACACTGATCGTAACGCTCGCGGCGATGTCCGGACACAGCATCATGGGGTTCACGGCCTTGAACCTTGTCGATGCCGTGTTGATATTCGGCTTGTCCTTCGGAATCTATAAAAAAAGCAGGACTTGTGCCGTCATTATGCTGATTTATTTTATCGGCAGCAAGATCTACCTCTGGAAGGAAACCGGTTCGCTTGCGGGATTTCCTCTTGCTGCGCTCTTCGGATATTATTTTTATCAGGGTGTGACGGGCACCTTTGACTATCACAGCAACGCCGATGCTCCGGCCACGCCCGCCGCCAAGAGCACTCCCGCCCCCGTACCGAAATTCAAGACACGCGAAGAGTATGAGCAATGGAAAGCCGAGCGGCTGACGCGTCCCCCGGGAGCTTCCCCGGTCAGTGATGGCGCCAATGTGCAGACAGCGGAAAAGAAAAGTTCATCCTTCGGATGGGCGATCGCCGTTGTCGTTGCGGCAACCGCAGCCGCAGTTCTTCTCTTTTCCGCACCCGGCAAAGCGCTTCTCAGCAAAGCCTCTATTCCGGAAACGCCTTCGTGGGCGGAGTTTTCTTCGCCGGAAGGAAATTTTTCGATCCTGATGCCCGGAACACCAGCACAGGAGAAAAAACAAGTGAGCACCGCCGCCGGCCTCCTCGACATGCACATGTTCTCGCGGGAAGTCCGGAACAGAACGGCATATATTGTCATCTACACCGATTACCCGGATGCCATAACCCGCGTTTCGCCGGACAAGGTCCTCGATGGCGGCCGGGACGGCGCCGTCGCGAACAGCAAGGGGAAGCTGCTGAGCGAACAATACCTGTTTCTTGAGGGCGGTCACTCCGGGAGGGAGATCACGGTCGAAGTCCCCGAAAAAGGGATGTTGAAGGTTCGTGCCTACCTGGTCCGGCAGCGATTGTATCAAATCATGCTCATCGCGCCAAAGGAGCTCATCGATTCCGAGGACAACGTCAGATATTTGTCATCGTTCAAACTGAAGTGAGCATAAGAACCCGACAACTGCCGATCGCCGGGCTTTGCAAAAGCATCAGACTTTTGTCAGGACGCCGCCTATCGTTCCTTCTCTTCCTGCTCCTGTGAAGGAGAGGCTGGATATGTCCTCAAAGGCGCTCATGGCCGCCATCGATCCCTGCCCCACGGCCACCACGATCTGCTTCATGCTTCCGGTGATGTCGCCTGCCGCATACACGCCGGGCATCGTTGTCCGCATGGTGGTGAGGTCCACCTTGACATATCCCTCGGCCGTGAGCTCCAGCCCGAGCGCCTTGGCGATCTCGTTGTTCGGCACGTAGCCGATCGCGACGAACACGCCCTCGGCAGGAAGTTCCGTCACGGCTTTCGTCTTGTTGTTCTCGATCACCGCGGACCTGACGGTCTTGTCGCCGACGATCTCCTTTACCTCGCTGTTCCATAAGACCGGGATTCCCGTCTGCTTCAGGCTCTCCTGCAGTTTTGCCTCGCACCGCAGCAACTCCCGCCGGTGCACGAGGGTGACCTTCGCGCCGATATTATGGAGGTAGAGCGCATCGGTGACAGCCGTGTTGCCGCCTCCCACGACGATCACCGGCTTCCCTTCCTTGAAGAAGTAGCCGTCGCAGGTGGCGCAGTAGCTGACCCCCCTGCCGTACAGCCTCTTCTCGCCGGCCGCGCCGAGCGCCCGGTTGCCCACGCCTGTCGCGAGGACGATGCCCTTGGTGATGTAGACCGCCCGGTTGGTCTTGATGTGCAACCTGCCGTCCTTCTGCTCGCGGCTGATCTCTTTCACCTGCTCTCCCACATGAACGTCAGCATACTGGATCGCCTGCTGCGATATCAGGTCAACGAGGCTCTTGCCGCCGATCCGCATGTAGCCAGGGTAGTTCTCGACCACGGGCGTGATGGCCACCTGACCGCCGATCATCTCGCGCTCGACCACGACGGTGCTCAACCCGGCACGTACCGCATAGATCGCGGCGGTGAGGCCAGCGGGGCCCGCGCCGACGATCACGAGGTCCCGCTCGATGGGTTCCGTCGAGATCTGTTCCGTAACATATTCGGGCTCTTTCAGGGTGAGGAGCGATTCGACGAACAGCTCCTCGGGCTGCAGGCCGATGCCCGTGAACGTGCCGTTGATGACGGTCTGCGGCACCGACATGGATCCGAGGCTCTCGGCAAGGTCCGGGTTCTCGTAGAGCTCCACGATCTCCGCCGATACCAGGTCGGGCTTCACGATCGCGGCAGAAAAGGCGGTGAGCGCCTGCTGCGGGCAGTAGGGGCAGGTCGGCGTAACGAATACCTGGATGTCCCTTTTTTCCTTCAGACCCGCGATCCGCTCCATGGTCGGCGCGGTGAGAATGCTCTTGCCCGTGGAGGCCATCAGGATCGCGATGAGCAGCGACCGCCCCTCCTCGCCGAGCGGCGCTCCGGAATAGCGCATCCGGTATTTGTCGGGTGCGATGAGGACCGTCGGGGACCGGTGCACGTCCCGTTTGATCGAGAGGTCGTCCCCGACCTGGTGAAATGAAACCGCTAGCTTGTCGGACAGCATTGACAGGGCCTTCATGAGCGAAACGGCGGCTTCATTGAACTGGTCGTTCATCCCGGTCTTGGTATAAACCTCTACCATGACCTTTTCCCTGAGGTCCTTGAAAAAGGTGTCCTTGATGACTTTTTGTACTTCTTCAGGAAATTGTTCTTCAGCCATGATGCCACCTCTGGATCAACCACCGGCTTCGCACACGGTTTAAGAAACGGGGTCCTGTGTCAGGTCAATTTTTTAACCATGTTCATCCGTGGTCAATAACCTTATTTTATTCTCTGCGATATTTTCTTGAACTCCTCGGTACCCGCAACTTTCAAGAGTTGGAACAGTACCGTTTCCGTGCAACTGATGACCGCCCCGACGTCTCGCATATACTCCAGCCCGGCCTTCCAATTCTCTGTGGTCCGTGAGCAAACCGCGTCCTGGACCACGTGAGGCATGAACCCGTCCTGCAGCAACCCTATCGTTGTCTGGAGGCAACAGATGTGTGTCTCCATGCCGGCCAGGACGACCTTCTTTCTCCTGAGCTTCCTGACCGCCTCGATGAATGTCGGCTCGCCGCAACAGTTGAACGACGTCTTCTCGATCGGCTGATATGCCGGCAGAGCTGACTGGATCTCGGCGACGGTATGTCCCAGCCCCTTGGGATACTGTTCGGTCACGACAACCGGCACGTTGATCATCTTCGCCAGCTCGATCAGATTCAGGCAATTCCTGACCACCCGGTCCCGCTCCTGCATGACCGTCGCAAGGCGGTCCTGAATGTCCACAATGAGGAGAACCGAGTCGTCTTTCTCAAGGAAATACTTGTTGTCCAATCCACCCATCTCCTTTTAAAAGAGGAATTATTAATTCAGCCGCCCGGATGTATATTATACACCTTCCGGCAAACTGCCGGATCTCATATTCCTCACGATCCTCCGTAGCCGACCGCTGTCTTTCCGTCCTCGACAATGACCGGAACGTTCCGCACACCCTTGGTAATTTTGAGCATCTCATCAAGCCTGGCCTTATCAGCCTTCACGTCGAAATAAACCGCCCTGTCCCCGAAGGCTTCACGAGCCTTGCTGGTATAGGGTCAACCCTGCTTCCCGTAAATAACGACTTTGTTTGTCACGGCAGACCTCCTCTTACCGGTTTAATTAATTATATATTAGCATTTTGCTGATGCAAAAGTAAACTTGTTGGGCTAGAATCGTTTTTATCATGGTCAATGAAACAAATCCCCTCGCTGGATTGTCTTATAATAATGGTGTAACCGGCATGCCGACGGCGGGTGACGATGCCGAACTCGTCGCACAGTCCCGTCAAGGCGACCTGGACGCTTTTGAACAGCTCGTGACTAAGCACCAGAAAAGGATGCTGAACATCGCGTTCAGGCTGATCGGCGACTACGACGAGGCGTGCGAAGTAGTACAGGATGCTTTCGTCTCGGCCCACAGGAACATCAAGACGTTCCGGGGCGATTCGAAGTTCTCGACCTGGCTTACGACAATAACGCTGAACCATGCGAAGAACAGGCTGAAGCAGGTCAGGGCCCGGCAAAGGCGCGTGGCTTTCTCCCTGGACGATCCTGTGCAAACCGATGACGGAGAAATGTCCAGGGGTCTGCCATCAAATGAGCCGTCCCCGCTCGACCGGCTGGAGAATCAGGACATCCGGAACAATGTGCAAGGGTGCATCGAGGCCCTGGACCCGGAATTCCGGGAGGTAATCGTGCTAAGGGATGTGCAGGACTTTTCCTATGATGAGATCGGGAGTATTCTGAAAATACGCGAGGGCACGGTCAAGTCCCGCCTCTTCCGTGCGCGCGAGGCAGTTAAGGATTGTCTGAAAAAGGCAATGGGAGATTTGTAATGGATCACAACGATATACGACATAAGTTGTCAGAATATATGGACGGTGCGGTCACGCCCGAAGAGAATGCAGTGATCGAAGAACACCTCAAGACCTGTCCGCTGTGCAGCGAGGCCTTGAGAGAACTTGAGACGACCGTCGAGCACATGAAAAATATAGAAGAAGTGGAGCCGCCTGCGTGGATGACGCAGAAGATCATGGCAAAGGTACGCGCCGAAGCGGAGAAGAAGTGGTTCATCCACCGGCTGTTCTTCCCGCTCCACGTCAAGTTGCCGCTCGAAACCCTGGGCGTTATGCTCCTTGCGGTGATGGTGTTCTTTATGTATCAAAACAACCAGCCGGCAAAATACGCCGAGTCGCCTACCCAGGAGTTCTCTCCAAAAGCGGAAACTTCTCCTCCGGCAACTGCTAAGGACGAACTTGGCAAAGCCGATAATTCCACCCACGGGAAACAGGTGCTGCAAAAGCCGGCGTATAAGGCTCTGGACATGAGGCAGGAGTACGAAAAACCCGCGCCGCCGGTACCCGAAGGCCGGACTGCACCTGCTCCTACTCCAGCGCCATCAAAAAATGAAGCTCATCCGGAAAGACGCGCAGCATCACCACAAGCCGCTGGGCCGAGCGTCGCGCGAGAGCAGTCGGTACAATTGGCTGGCGCGGCACCTCAGGCGGAGGCGAAACTAAAATCCGCTGCTCCGGCGGGGCGGAACATGGCCGCAGCAGGAGCGGATAAAGATGCGGAATGTCTCCCTTATGAGCCGAATATAGTTTCGCTTGCCGGCATCATCAACAAAAAAGACTTTCCAGGGAAACCCAATTATGAAAGCATTGGGTCAGGCAATGAGCGGGAGACCTATTGGATATTGAAATTGGACAGACCAATTTGCTTATCCGCAGATGCGAACAATGAATTGAATCAGCCGGAATTCGGCATAGCTGAAATGCAATTGGTGTTGGATTCAGCAAAATATGATGAGTATCGTTCTCTCCTCGCGAGACAGGTGACCGTGCGAGGCACACTATTTCATGCCCATACGGGGCACCACCATACAACCGTCCTCCTGAAGGTCCTTGATATTACTGCAGGAACAAATTAACAAGCCAGCCATTCCCCCGCCGGGAACTTTTCCCGCACCTCCTTTGTCTCATTCGCCAAGAGCGGTTCAATTCAGTAACAAAGGAGGTTCATCATGCAAATCAAAAGATTCATTGCGGTTGCAGCGGTAATGATCCTGCTCGGTGCCGGTTATGGTTCGGATTCATCAGCAGAAAATAAGGAAGCAAAAAACGGGGCAGCAACAAGCACTCTGGACGATCAGACCGGGATGGCGCTGACCATCTACAACGTCAACCTCGGGCTGGTGAAGGACCAGCGGCAGATCAAGCTGTTCAAAGGCGCAGGGAACCTGCGGTTCATGGATGTGGCTTCGCAGATCATGCCGACGAGCGTACATATCAAATCGCTCGTCAATCCCGAGAGCCTTCAGGTCCTCGAGCAGAATTACGAGTACGACCTCCTGAACCCCCAAAAGCTCCTCGACAAGTACGTGGGCAAAGAGGTGAAGCTTTTTACGATAAATCCGTACACCGAGCGTGAGGAGATCGTTACGGCCACACTTCTATCGAACAACGGCCAGCCCATCTTCAAGATCGGCGACGAAATCACCTTCGGCCATCCCGGCAGGATCATCTTCCCCGGCGTGCCTGAAAATCTCAACGCCAAGCCGACCCTCGTCTGGATGCTCGAGAACAGCCTGCCGACAACTCAGAGGATTGAGGCGTCCTATCTCACGAACGGCATCAACTGGCAATCCGATTATGTGGTCACGCTGAACGACAAGGATGATAAGGCGGCCCTGGCGGGATGGGTGACCATCGACAACAAGAGCGGAGCAACGTATAAGGATGCCAGGCTCAAGCTCGTGGCTGGCGACGTGAACCGCGTGAAGGACAAACACGTGTATGAGGACAGGATGATTCTTGCCGCCGAAGTGGCAGCGAAAGCTGCGGCACCGCAGTTTAAAGAGGATTCGTTCTTCGAGTACCATATATATACTCTTGAACGACCCGCGACGGTCAAGGACAACCAGACCAAACAGATCAGCCTGGTGGCTGCCGACGACATTCCGGTCAAGAAGGAGCTTTTATACTCCGGCGCAAACTATTATTACTACAATCGCTTCGGCTATGTCATGTCAAACCAGAAGATCGGCGTGTTCGTGGAGATCCGGAATAGGAAGGAGAACAATCTCGGCATACCCCTGCCCAAGGGCACGGTGCGGGTCTACAAAGCCGACAAGGAAGGAAGTCTCCAGTTCGTAGGTGAGGACTCGATCGACCATACGCCCAGGGACGAGAAGATCAGGATCAAGCTCGGCGATGCCTTTGACGTGGTCGGAAGCAGGAAGCAGACGGACTGGAAAAAGATCGCCTCAGACACCTATGAAGCGGCCTTCGAGATCTCGCTCAGGAACCATAAGAAGGAGGACGTGATGGTAAAGGTCGTGGAACCGGTCCCCGGGGACTGGATCATGCTGAACTCCTCCCACGAGTATAAGAAGACCGAGGCCTTCGCAGCGGAATTCAACATCCCCGTTCCCAGAGACAAGGAAGTAAAGCTCACCTACCGGGTGAGGATGAGGTATCAGACGGGATATTGAGAACGGTGTTCCCCTTCCCCGGCAGGAAGGTTTGACCTCTCACAGCCACTTCTTGCGTTTGAAGTAAAAGAACATCGAGACACCGATGCCGAGCATTACCAAGAGCGTGAGAAAATACCCGTACCGCCACTCGAGCTCGGGCATGTATTTGAAGTTCATCCCGTACACGCCGACGATGAAGGTGAGCGGCATAAAGATCAACGAGATCGCCGTCAGGACCTTCATCACCTCGTTCAGCCGGTTGCTCACGCTCGAAAGGTACATGTCGAGCATGCTGGAGATCATCTCCCGGTAGATGTCCACGCTGTCGATCACATGGATCACGTGGTCGTACACGTCCCGAAAATACGGGACCGTCGCCTCCCGGATGAGCGGCGACTCGTGCTTCCCCAGGGCGCTCACGACCTCCCGCAAAGGCCAGACCGCGTTATGCAGGAATATCAGCTCTCTCTTCAACTGGTAGATCCGCTGCACGGTTTTCTGTGTCGGATTCTCGATCAATTCCGTTTCGAGCACCTCGAGCTTCTCGCCGAACTTTTCGAGGATCACGAAGTAGTTGTCCACGACCGCATCGAGAAGCGAGTAGGCCAGATAGTCGGCGCCCATCTTCCGTATACGGCCCTTGCCGCTCCTGAGCCGTTCGCGGATCAGGTTGAACACATCGCCTTCGATCCCTTCCTGGAAGGAGAGGACGAAATTTGCGCCGAAGATGATGCTGATCTGCTCGGTGACGATATCGCCATTCTTGCCGCTCGACAGCATCTTGAGCACGACGAACAGGTATTCGCCGTAATCCTCCGCTTTCGGACGCTGGTCAATGTTCACGATGTCTTCCATCACGAGCCGGTGGAGCCCGAAGCACTCGCCGAGTTTTTCGAGCACCGGGATATTCTGGACGCTGTCGATGTTGATCCAGGTGACGGTCGGCTTGTTCTTGTAAGGCATGCACGCTTCGATGGTAGAAAGCTCTGTTTTGAGGAAGTTCGACTCGTCGTAATCGATGACGTGGATCTTGACCGCCTCTTCCTTCCTCTCTCCGGTGTACAACAGGGTCCCGGGAGGGAGGCCGGCTTTCCTGGTCTGCTTTTTGTTGAGCTTGCGCATAAGCGGTTGTTAATAAAACTCCTTGATCGTCGTCCGGATCTTTGTTGCGTCGAAGGCCTGGTGCACAAGCGGTTTGCCTGAGATCATCGGCAGCCGCTCCTCGAAGGTCTGGCGGTGATTGCGGTAAATGACGCCAAGCGGGATCCGGTCCCCCCATTCGAGGGCTTTCGTGAACGCGGCGGCACGGTCTCCGGGCTCGTAGCCGGGCTCGATGTGATAGACGCGCCTGCTGTACCATTCGTAGGTGTTGACCCTGTTGAAGGTCACGCAGGGCTGCAGAATGTCAATGAGAGCGAACCCGCGGTGGTTCATCGCTTCCTTCATGAGCCCCTTCAAATGGCCGGTGTCTCCGGCAAAGGCGCGTGCCGCGAAGCTGCAGTCGAGGGCCACGGCGAGGGCCATGGGATTGAACTGTTCCGACAGGACGCCGAGGGGAGCGTTCTTCGCGACAGTGCCTTCCGCCGTCGTGGGTGAAGGCTGACCCTTGGTCAGACCGTATATCTGGTTGTCGTGAACGAAGAGCTTGATGTTGATGTTCCGGCGTATGGCGGCAAGGAAATGGTTCCCGCCTTCGCCGTAGCAGTCGCCGTCGCCGGTCGTGACGATGACCGGCATGGCATGGTTCGCGAGCTTGATGCCGGTAGCCACCGGCAGCGCCCTTCCGTGAAGTCCGTTGAAGGTGTTGCATCTCGTATAGTGGGGAAGTTTAGCGGCCTGGCCGATGCCCGAAACAACGGTCACCTGGTGGGGCTCCAGGTCCAGCTCGGCCATGGCCTCATTGAAGGCTTTGAGGATCGGGAAATTTCCGCATCCCGGACACCAGGCGGGGGTTTGGCCTTTATATCTTTCCAAGGGCGGCACGGATCTCTCCTACCAGTTCTTCGAGCAAAAACGGCCTGCCGTCGAACTTATGAATGTGCGTCGTAAACTCATAGCCGGTCTCTCCGCGGATCAGCCGCTCGAACTGTCCCGTTGCGTTCTGTTCCATGCATATCGCGACCTTCGCATCGGCGAGGAACCGGACATAATCGAACTTTTCAAGAAGCGGAAGCGGGTAGACCTCGCTGAAATGAAGCATGGCGATGCTCCGCGACTTCGCAATTTCGTCCACGGCTTCCCTCAGCATTCCGTAGGTCGACCCCCAGCCGACGAGGACGGTCTCGGGATCGTGATCGCCGTACAGGAAGGGAGGCGCGATCTCCTGCCGGATCAGGGGCAGCTTGTTGAACAGCCTCTTCTGGACCATCTTCACCCTCGTCTCCGCGTCCTCGACGATATGGCCCTCCTCATCGTGCTCATCGCTGTCCGTGACAACGATATGTTTCGCATCGCCCGGAACACCGAAGGGGGATACGCCGCTCGCGGTGAAGGCATGCCGCTTGTAGTCGGCGACATTCTCGAACGCGCCGCCCCGCAGCCGGTAATCGGTATAAACGGTCCTGTCCGTGTCGATCCCGTCCATGGTCCACTGGCTGTCCGAGAGGTAAGTGTCAAAAAGAACAAAAACGGGGATCTGGAACTTTTCCGCAAGATCGAAGGCCTTATTCATGAGCAGGAAGGCCTGCTGCGGCGTTCCGGGTGCGAAGATGATCCGGGGGAACTCGCCATGCCCCGCGGAAAGAAGGAACTGGAGCTCGCCCTGCTCGGTCCGCGTGGGAAAACCCGTTGCCGGTCCCGGTCGCTGGCCCATGGCGATCACGACGGGCGTCTCGGTCATGCCGGCGAGGGACAGCCCCTCGGCCATCAGGGCAAACCCCCCGCCCGAGGTCCCGGTCATGGCGCGGACGCCGGCGAAGGACGCGCCCAGGGCCATGTTGATCGCCGCGATCTCGTCCTCGGCCTGTTCGACGATGATGCCGTACTCCCGCTCCTTGGACGCGAGATAGTTCATGATGCCCGTTGACGGGGTCATGGGGTAGGCCGCGTAGAACCTGCAGCCCGAGGCAAGCGCGCCGAGCGCTATGGACTCCACGCCGCCGATCAGCATCCGTGGCCGCGGAGAAGCGACGTCGCCCAAGGAGAATAAGCACCGGGTGCAGTTCTTCACGGCATAGTCGTAACCGGCGATGGCCGCCTTCCTGTTCCCGGCAACGATCTTCTCACCCTTCCTGGCGAACGTCTCGCCTATGTTCGTGAGCAGGTAATCGATGTCAAGGCCGAGCATCCCGAGCACAGCGCCCGTCGCCACGGTGTTCTCCATGATGCGTTCACCGCCGCTCGTGACGGCAATCTCGACAAAAGGGACATCGAAAAAGGCAGGGCCTTCCGGTTTCATTTTTAATGTTGAAGAGTCGTAAACGACGCGCCCATTCTCTGCGAGCTCCTGCTCATGACGCAGGATGCTCTCTTTGTCCAGGGCGATCAGGATATCGACGTTCTGACGCGACGCGGCGATCGGCCGTTCGGAAATTCGTATCTGATAAAAATTGTGGCCGCCGCGGACCCTCGACTCGTAATCCTGGTGGCTGAATACGTGATAACCCGCGCGGGCAAAGACCCGTCCGATCGTGTCCCCGATGGTCTGTATTCCCTGGCCGGCCTCGCCGCCGATCTTTATGGTATAGTCCATGTGCGTTCTCTCTCTGGTGGGAATGATCGCGAGCGTCACTCCATATCGTCCGGCGTGATGATGCCCGCTCTCAGAAGCTGACCGAGGAGCAGAAAGCCGCCGCAAGGCTGCGCCTTCCGGTCCATCGCGAAATCGCAGCCGTCCTTCCTGAAATCACAGGCAACGCACAGTCTCCGGATGACCGCGTCATCGGTCATGGCGTCGCGTTCCTGCTCCTTCCGCTCAAGGGGGATGCGCCTGCCCTGCTTCGTAAGGCGTTCTATGACCCGATACCCCCGGCAGGCAAGCTCTTCATTCCTGCCCGGCTTGTAGTAGGCACAGAAATTCAAACACAGTGTTTTACCGATACCCTGATCTTTTCTCATCCCGCCCATTATAACAAATTCACCTGCCCGGTGCTATAATAACCCCATGACCTATCATCTTTCGGGCCGGGCCGTGCTGAAATGGCTGGAAACACCGGCGATCTATCACATCGACAATGACGAGCTGTACGAGCTCGATGCCGATTCGTTCCGCTTCATGAAAGGGTGCATGACCGGCGAAGGCTGCCGGTCAAAGGACGGGGCGTTCATCGACTACTGCATGGATGAGGATCTTCTCACCAAGAAAAAAATCGTTTCACGGCGACCCGCGCTCCGGCAGGCCCCTGTCCCCTCCCTGCGCTATCTGGAGCTCCAGATAACCGATTCCTGCAACCTGCGATGCAAGCACTGCTACAGCGGGGAAGGGGCGGGCAATGAACTTTCGCCTGAACAGATACGCGGCATACTGGCCGAGTTCGAGGAGATGCAGGGGCTGCGCCTCCTCCTGTCCGGAGGAGAACCTCTGTTGCACAGCAGGTTTAGCGAGATCAACGAAATGCTTCCCGACTTCTTCCTGCGCAAGGTGCTGTTCACCAACGGCGTGCTGCTCCGGAAGGAGTTGCTTAAGTCGCTGAAGACCGACGAGATACAGGTCAGCATTGACGGGCTGGAAGCGGCCCACGATGTCGTCCGGGGCACCGGCATGTTCACGCGTACCCTGCAGGCGATCCGTCTCGCCCTCGATGCCGGTTTCGATGTATCGGTCTCGACCATGGTGCATCGGGCCAATCTGAAGGATTTCGATGCAATGGAAAAGTTGTTCCGCGACCTTGGGATCAAGGACTGGACCGTTGACGTGCCCTGCGCTGTAGGCCGGCTGAAGCAACACACCGAGCTTGTCGTCAGTCCCGAGGAGGGCGGCAAATACCTGGGGTACGGATTTGGCGGCGGCCTTCATTCCTCAGGCCAGGGCTTCGGATGCGGACTGCATCTGATGGCCGTAATGGCAGACGGAAAGGCCGCGAAATGCACCTTTTACGGTGATCGTGCGATCGGCACTATAGATCAGGGACTCAGGCCGGCCTGGCAGAAGATGAAACCCGTCCTCCTGAAGGACCTTGCCTGCGACTGCGACTATATCGAGGTGTGCCGGGGAGGATGCCGTTACCGTGCGGAGCTCATGAGCGGGGAGGGAGGAAAAGACCCCTATCGCTGTACTCTCTATGGTATACTTTAAGCACTGACTGATGCCCATATACCATCGTCACGCGAGAAAGGAGGAGGAATAGAATGACGATCAAGAAGGTAACGAAAAAAATGGCGCTCACCTGCAAGTGCAAAAGCTCCTGCTGAACCGTCGACCGGATAGAAACAACACGAGCCCGGACCTTGTCCGGGCTCTTTGTATTTCCGGCAGAGAGTACCGACTGCGGGCCAGCGTTATGCCGCTTCCCGTCCGAATGCCTCCCGCTCGTCAAAGTTCCTGATGAACTGCCCGATCTGAACGCCGAGATACACACACTTGAGTCCGTTCATGCACTCGTCGGCGTCCTTCTTTTCCAAACGTGTCGTCAGGGCCTCTTTCCCCCGCTTCACCGTGATCAGGTACGCATTCTTTTCCGCATCGAATTCTACGGCCGGCAACAGATGATGTTCCCCGATCTCGGGATACATCTCCATGATCTTATCCTGCAATGCAACAGTGGTATATGCCATGATCGCTCCTCCTCTCGTGGAGCAACGCTGGACGGACCCGGGACGCGCAATACCGGTCATCCGCCCTCGACAATGCCCCGTTCCTCCCACATGAACCAGTTCCCCGTATCGGACAGGAACTGGTAGGTATTGGCAAAAATGTCGTAGTGCTGCTGCTCTTCCCGGATCAGCTGTTCCAGGAACGTCCGCTCCAGGTCCTTGGTGGCGTGCGCGAGGGTCTTCTGATAATGCTCCATCCCTTCTTTTTCCATCCGCATGGCGATCCTGAACGCTTCGAGCTCATCCTGGGTCGCTTCGGCTTTCTGCATCATTTCGGACTTCATCGCCTCGAACACGGTCTTCACATTCTGCAGGGGGGTCACATCGCTGTGGGTGATATGGAGGCCTTTCACGAGCTTTGCGATCATTTCCAGGTGACGCCGTTCATCCTGGGTGATCGCTTCGAACATCTTTTTCCCCGCCGGGTACCTGGTCTTGCGAGCGGCCTCGGTGTAAAAGGCTATTGCGTCCGTTTCCATCCTCATTGCCAGTTCCAGAGCATCCATGAGAGCCTCCCTTTGAAGTTTTGAGCAGCACTCCGGGCAGTCATAGAGGACATCAGGGGTCCTCTTAACCGCCTGGTAATTCTTAGTATACCACAAGGGAGCGCTCAGGAAGGCGGCGCTTCCCGATGCGACCTGAAGTACAGCAGCACAATGCCGGCAAGGACCATGCAGGCGCTGAGCGCCTGTCCCATGGTGAACGGACCGGCGATGTAGCCGAGCTGCGGGTCCGGTTCCCGGAAAAACTCCCCGACGATCCTGAGCATGCCGTAGAGTGAGACGAACAGTGCAATGACAACGCCTGTTTGACGCACCCTATCCTTGATCGTCCACAGGATCGTGAAGAGGACCACTCCTTCGAGACAGAATTCATAGAGCTGCGACGGATGGCGCGGGAGCGGGCCTCCGCCGGGAAAGATCATGCCCCAGGGAACGGCAGTGATCCTGCCGTAGAGCTCGCCGTTGATGAAGTTCCCAAGCCTGCCGAACCCGAGCCCGATCGGAGCCGTGACCGCCACGAGGTCGGCCACCAGCCAGGGGTCCGTCTTGAACCGCTTGCAGCACCAGACTCCAGCCAGAACACTCCCGATGAACCCCCCGTGAAAAGACATCCCGCCGTGCCACAGGGCGAACACATCGAGAGGATGCTGCAGGTAAAAGGCCAGGTTGTAAAAGAGCACATAGCCCAGACGGGCCCCGATGATCAGGCCGAAGATGAGGGAGGAGTAGAAGGAGTCGAGAAAGTCGCCCGTGAGCGGGAGACGCCGTTTCTTCACTTGATGGCGAACAAGCACGTACGAAGAGACGAATCCCAGAACATACATGAGTCCATACCATCGGATCGCAAAAGGTCCGACGCGCAGGATTTCGGGATCTATGGAAGGATAACGGATCATGAATTACCATTCCCGCGACATGCCGCCGTGCTGGGCTTCCGCGGGGTGCTCGATGAGATCAGGGTGGGGAGAAACCCGGGGGATCATTTCTTCGCCTTGTCGCCAAAGATCTCCTTCACCTTGTCAAAAAATCCCGTGGTGATCGGGGCCGAATGCTCGCCGTTCAGGCGATCGAATTCCAGGAGAAGCTCTTTCTGCCTCCCCGTCAGCTTGGCCGGCACCTCGACCATGATCCTGCAGACCTGGTCACCCGTTCCCGAGCCGCGGAGGTGCGGGACGCCCTTGCCTTTTAGCCGGAATACGTGCCCCGGCTGCGTGCCCGCCGGTATCTTCAGCTTCATGGGACCCGTGAGCGTGGGCACTTCGATCTCGGCGCCGAGCGCCGCCTGCACGAACGTAATCGGGACCGGACAGATGATGTCCAATCCCTCCCGCTGGAACAGGGCGTGCTCCCCGACGGCAAGGTACACATAGAGATCGCCGGGAGGCCCTCCGTAGGCGCCCAGTTCCCCCTCCCCGCTCAAGCGGATCGTGGTCCCCGTTTCAACGCCTGCAGGAACCTTGATGGAAAGCGTCCGCTCGCGCTCCACCCGTCTCCGGCCCTTGCATGTCTTGCAGGGTTCGGTGATGATCTTTCCTTCACCGCCGCAACGGGGGCATGAACGGCTGATGCTGAAGAAACCCTGCTGCGTCCGGACCTGGCCGGACCCGTGGCAGTAGGAACACGTGATGATCTTATCCTTCGAGGCGGCGCCCAATCCGTCGCACTCGGGGCAGCGCTCCCAGCGGGGCACGCGGATCTTGGTCGCGGTCCCGAAGGCGGCGTCCTCGAAGCTGATCTTCAGGTTGTAGCGGAGGTCGTCTCCAGCGACCGCCCGGGCGCCGCCCCGGCCGGTGCCGAAGAACTCCCCGAAGATATCGCCGAAGATATCGCCCATGCCCATGCCGGCACCAAAGCCCCCCGGTCCGGCCTGCGCACCGGGCGCCGTACCGAACTGGTCGTAATAGGTGCGTTTCTGGCCGTCCGACAGGACCTCATACGCCTCGTTGATCTCCTTGAACTTGTCCTCGGCTTCCTTGTTCCCGGGGTTCTTGTCCGGGTGGAATTCGTGGGCCAGCCGGCGGTATGCTCGCTTGAGCTCCGCGTCCGTGGCATTGCGATGGACCCCCAGCAGTTCGTAATAATCCTTGGCCATAAATCCCTTCACCGGCTACCCGCGGCGCTCATGATGCGGCTTTCCCGCGCGGAGACAGACATGCTTCAGAAAAAGAGGATAGCGCCGCCGGCTTTTCCCGGCAACCGCTATCCTCGGTGCGTAACGGCGTTACTTCTTGTCCTTGTCCACTTCCTCGAACTCGGCGTCGACGACCTTTTCCTCGGGCTTCGCGCCTCCATCCCCGGCCGGACCCGACGCACCCGCACCCGGTGACTGCTCCTTGTTCATCTTGGCGTAGACTTCCTCGGCAAGCTTGTGCGACGACTTCGACAGGTCGGCGACCGCCTTCTTGATGGCGTCGGCATCCTGCCCGTCCTTTACCGCCTTCGCCGCCTCGAGGGCCTTCTGGATGTCGGCCCGCTCGTCCTCGGTCAGCTTGGAGCCGTAATCGGCCACCGATTTCTCGACAGAGTAGATCAGGGTGTCCGCCTCGTTCCTCGCCTCGGCGATTTCCCGCTTTTTCTTGTCCTCGGCTGCGTGCGCTTCGCTCTCTTTGAGGGCCTTGTCGATCTCATCCTTGCTCATGCCGCTGGACGCAGTGATCTTGATGGACTGCTCCCTGCCCGTTCCGAGGTCCTTTGCCATCACATGCACGATGCCGTTCGCATCGATGTCGAAGGTGACCTCGATCTGCGGGATCCCCCGCGGCGCAGGGGGAATGCCCATGAGTTCGAACCGGCCGAGGGTCTTGTTGTCCGCAGCCATCTCGCGCTCGCCTTGGACCACATGGATCGAGACCGCGGTCTGATTGTCCGATGCCGTGGAGAATACCTGGCTCTTCTTGGTCGGGATTGTGGTGTTCCGCTCGATGAGCCGGGTGGTCACGCCGCCCAGCGTCTCGATGCCGAGCGACAACGGCGTCACGTCGAGGAGTAGCACGTCCTTCACCTGGCCGGTCAGGACCGCGCCCTGGATCGCCGCGCCGATCGCCACCACCTCATCAGGGTTCACGCCCCGGTGCGGTTCCTTCTTGAAGAATTCCTTCACCGCGGCGATCACCTTGGGTGTGCGCGTCTGGCCGCCCACGAGGACCGCTTCATTGATCTGGTCAACCGTCTTGCCCGCGTCGCTGAGCGCCTTCCTGCAGGGATCGATGCTCTTTCTGATCAGGTCGTCCGCCAGCTGCTCGAACTTGGCGCGCGACAGCTTGTACAGCAGATGCTTGGGCCCGCTCGCGTCGGCGGTCACGAAGGGCAGATTGATCTCCGTCTCCATGACGTTCGACAGCTCGATCTTGGCCTTCTCGGCCGCTTCCTTCAGGCGCTGGAGCGCCATCTTGTCCTTGCTCAGGTCGATCCCCTGGTCCCGCTTGAACTCGTCCACGAGCCATTTGATGATCCTGTCGTCGAAATCGTCGCCGCCCAGGAAGGTGTCGCCGTTCGTCGACTTCACCTCGAACACGCCCTCGCCCAGCTCCAGGATGGAGATGTCGAACGTGCCTCCGCCCAGGTCGTAGACCGCGATGGTCTCGTCCTTTTTCTTGTCCAGCCCGTACGCCAGCGACGCAGCGGTCGGCTCATTGATGATCCTGAGCACATTGAGCCCCGCGATCTTGCCGGCGTCCTTCGTGGCCTGGCGCTGGCTGTCGTTGAAATAGGCCGGCACGGTCACGACCGCGTCGGTCACCTTCTCGCCGAGGTAGTCCTCAGCGGTCTGCTTCATCTTGGTCAAAATCATGGCCGATATCTCGGCCGGGCTGTACACCTTCCCGCGGATCATGACGTGCGCATCGCCGTTCGCCGCTTTTTCGATCTTGTACGGAAGGTGCTTCATCGCCTCCTGTACCTCGGCCGAGTCGAATTTGCGTCCGATCAGCCGTTTGATCGAGAAAATGGTATTGTCCGGGTTCGTGATCGCCTGACGTTTGGCGATCTGGCCCACGAGCCGCTCGCCGCCCTCGGTGATCGCGACCACCGACGGCGTGGTCCGGCTTCCCTCCGAATTCGGGATAACGACCGGCTCGCCGCCTTCCATGATCGCTACGCAGGAGTTGGTCGTCCCCAGGTCAATTCCTATCACTTTTGCCATATAAGCCTCCTTGGATATTCACGATGATTGCATCTCACTCTTTCGTCCATGCTGCCCGTTCTGTTTTATGGTTCTGAAGCTGCGACCGCCTCCGACTGCGGCTTCTTCGACACGCTGACCTTCGCGTGGCGGAGCACTTTATCGTGGTATACGTAGCCGTCCTGGAATACCTGCACCACGGAGTTTTCCGGCACCTCGTCAGTAACGACCTGCATCATCGCATCGTGCTTGGCCGGGTCGAACGGCTCGCCCTTGGCTGAAAACCGTTTTACACCGAACTTCTCGAGCAGATCCCGAAGCTGTTTATAGACCAGCTCCACACCCTGCTGCAGTCCTTCTCCCGCCCCGCCCGCTTCCGCAGCGTGCTTCAGGGCGAGACACATGGAATCCACCACCGTCAGCAACTCAAGCACGAGCTGCTCATTTGCGTACTTCTTGTACTCCGCCATGTCACGCTGCATCCGTTTGCGGTAATTATCGAATTCCGCGTAGACCCGGAGATACTTGTCGTTTGCCTCGGCAGCCTCCTTCGCCTTCTGCTCGGCGGCCTGGATCAGCCTCTCCCGCTCGTCGGAGGCTGCAGCTTCCCCCTCCTGCGGAACGGGGGGTCCTTCGTCCTCGTACTGTTCGTCCCATTCGTTCTTCATTTGTTCAGACCTCGCTGATATCGTTCGCCAAGCAGTTTCGTCAGCAGCTGCGCCGTATAGTCCACGACCTGGATCACCTGTTTGTAACGCATCCTCGTCGGCCCGATCACGCCGAGCGTGCCCACGACGTTGCCGGCGGCATGGTAGGTGCTGACCACCATGCTGCATCCCTGCATCTCAAAATAAGGGTTCTCCGACCCGATGAAAACTTTCACGCCTTCCGCCGCCGCGCTCCGGTCAAGCAGCGTTAGGAGCTTATACTTGTCCTCGAACGCTTTGAACAGGCTCCTCATCGTCTCGACGTTCGCGAATTCCGGGCTCTCGAGGACCTGCGACGCGCCGCCGATGAAAACCTTCTCCGCATCCCGTTCCTGGACCTGCTGGCTTGCCCGGTAGGTTTCTTCCATCACCCGCATGAAAACCTGCTTGTCCTCCCTCAGCTTTTCCACGAGCCGCTGACGGATCTCGGCAAGCGTCCGCTGTTCCAGTTCCTCGTCCAGGTAGGCGCTGAAGTAGTTCAGGTCATGCTGCGTCACGGCCGCATCGAGCTCGATCAGCTTGTTCTGGACCATACCGGTATTCGTCACGAAGATCAGCAGCACCTGTCTGCCGCGCAGCCGCACGAACTCGATATGCTTGAACGTTCCTTCCGGCTCCGAAGGCGCAACCACCACGCCTGCGCACTTGGAGAGAGTTGCCAGGAACCGGCTGGCATCCTCCATGAGGCCGTGAAGGTCCCTCTCCTGCAGGAGGGGAATCTCCGGCACCTGTCGTAGCTGGACCTCTATGTCTTCGCTGTCCCTCCGGATGTTGATGATACTGTCAATATAGTAGCGGTAGCCGCGGTCTGTGGGTACCCTCCCGGCCGACGTATGAGGATGCGTAAGATACCCCCGCTCCTCCAGATCGGCCATGATATTCCTGAGTGTCGCTGAACTCAGTCCGAAGTCGTAGCGTTTGACCAGAATGGCCGACCCCACAGGAGCACCATTGGCGATGTAACTGTCTATTACAGCCTGTAAAACCCTTTTATTTCTTTCATCTAACTCCATAAAGCATTCACCAGGATGCTCAGGGAAAAAAGTTAGCACTCACGCTGCGAGAGTGCCAACAATTTAGCATACGTGACTTCCCGTGTCAAGCGTTCATTCACCCTCATGTACCCGGAAATCCTTTGAAATAAGGCCTTAAAAAACATCCCGCATCCGTCCATAAGATGCGGGATGTCACCATCGAAACCGAATTTCCCGACATTTAGGCGGCCTTCTTTACGTCCGCCTTTTCCCCTTCAATCATCTTCGGTGTTTCAATCTCTATCTTTTTGGCCTTCGGAGCGATCTTTGGAACGGGTAAGCTCACTTCGAGAATGCCGTTCGCGAATTTCGCCTTTACCTGGTCGGCCTTCACGCCCTCGGGAAGCGTGAATCGTCTCTCGAAGCTGCCGTACGACATCTCTCTGTGGATGTAATCTTCCTCCTTGGTGTCCTTTTCCGTTTTGCGCTCACCTTTGATGATCAGCTGCCGGGCATTCTCATCGAGCGTTATCTCGACGGCTTTGGGATCGATTCCCGGAAGTTCGCACTTGACGATCAGGTCACTGCCCTTCATGTAGCTCTCCACCGAGGGAACCCAGGCATTGAACGTTTCTGCAGCTGTAACATCCCGTCCCATGCCAAGCCGGTCAAAAAGCCTGTCCATCTCATGCTGCATGCCACGGAGTTCATCCAACGGATCCCATCTCTGAAGAGTCCCAAAGGGGTTCCAGCGTACGAGACTTTTCATAGTAATCCCTCCTTCCGAACTCACCATGCTATTTTCTATATATCACAATATTAGCACTCTGTCAAGTAGAGTGCTAACTACCAATATAATATACTGATATTATTATATATTTTATTAAATAAACAGGAAAATGGATTCGCTATGACGTGTGTCGGGAAGTGAACCCGCCCGGTATCACGAAACGGTCGGTTATGATCTTGCGGAACCTAGGGGTGTAAATCAGCTCATAAACGGATTCTTTGTCAGGGAACAAGAGCAGAGCTGCCCGCTTCGTATCCTGCATGATAGTGAACGCCTCCTTCAGCGTCAGGTCTTTCTGCTGCAGAAGAAGAGCCTGCGCGAGGTCCACGATGAACCTGAGGCGTCTCATTTTCCTTTCTTCTTCCAGGAGTTTTTTCTTCATATCGACATCTCCGCCCCGGCGCTGCGGACGGAACCAAATGACGGATGCTGGTATAAAATACCATGTTCAGGCGGCAATTTCAGTAATAAAAAAAGCGGGGCCTCTTTCCCCGCTTCTTGTCCCGGATTGTAAGTTCAGGCACCGCGTCAGGACCGCTTGAAGGTCCCGCTCTTACCGCCCGTTTTTTTCATCAGCTGCACGCCGGTGATCGTCATCGCCCGGTCCACGGCCTTGCACATGTCATAGATGGTGAGACCGGCGACAGCTGCGGCCGTCAGGGCCTCCATTTCCACGCCCGTTTTCCCCGTCGTCCGGGCCGTCGCGCGGACAAGGACACTCGATGAGGGGGCGTCCGGCTCAAATGCGACCTCGACGGACGTGAGAATCACCGGATGGCACAGGGGGACCAGTTCAGGCGTTTTCTTCGCTGCCATGATGCCGGCCACGCGGGCAACGCCGAACACGTCTCCTTTCGAAATGTTCCTGTCAAGAATGAGGCCGAGCGTTTCCGGCTGCATATTCACCCGGGCTTCGGCTTCCGCCTCGCGGACCGTTTCCGCCTTGCCGGAAACATCGACCATGCGCGCCCTGCCTTCTTCGTCGAAGTGGTTCAGTTTCGGGCCGGCTTCCTGTCCTTTGTCACTCGTCACCCCGCGCTCATCCCCCTATCCCCGACATGGTCCGTTCGAAACAGTACGGCAGTCCCCGGTCCCGGTCGATATAGTGGTGCTCCGGCTTGATCTCCAGGGCCAGCCTCAGCAGCCGCTCCAGTTCCCGCTCATCGCAGCCTCCGCGCAAAGGCGACTTCACATCGATCTCGGTATCCGACAGGAGACAGGGCCTGATCTTCCCGTCGGCCGTGAGCCGCAGCCGACGGCAGGCTGCGCAAAAGTGCTTGCTGATAGGGCTGATGAACCCGATCACGCCCGCAGCTCCTGAGATCCGGAAATTCGAGGCGGGGCCTGCTGACTCATTGCCGCGTGCAGGGGCGAGCGTACCGAACTCGCGTTCGATGACCTCCCGGATCTGCGCCCCGCTGACACAGGCTTCGCTCCGCCACCGGTCGTTCGCGCCGATGGGCATGAACTCGATGAACCTGACGTGCAGGGGGCGGTCGATCGTGAGCCGCGCGAAGTCCAGGATTTCATCATCATTGACGCCTCTGACCGGGACCATGTTGATCTTGACCGGGGAAAATCCCGCCTCCTCCGCCCGCCGGATACCTTCCCAGACGTCGGACCAGTGGTCGCTTCCCGTCATGGTGCGGAACTTTTCCGGAAGGAGGGAGTCGAGGCTGATGTTGAGACGCCCGATCCCTGCATCACGAAGTTCGCGGACCATGCCGGCGA
>Ga0335081_10004650_pt1 | contig 21659 bp, 21 predicted proteins | sample Lox_Sample_35_FD_206713 | JGI IMG/M metagenome (GOLD analysis project Ga0335081, IMG submission 206713) | Soil microbial communities from Loxahatchee National Wildlife Refuge, Florida, United States - Lox_Sample_3.5 | ecosystem: Environmental > Terrestrial > Soil > Wetlands | place: USA... | reverse complement strand
AAACATCGATCAAATTTGAGAGCTGCCCGATGAGCACGTCACGCTGGTCGATGAATGCACTGGCGTCCTGGTTTACGCCTTGCAGCTGGCTGATGCGGGTGTTCAGAGTCGCGATCTGTGCGGTCAGTGTATTGATCTGGCTCACATCCTGGCTTACGTTCAAGTCCAGGTTTGATCTCTGCTGCGTCAGGCTGTTGGAGGTATTGTTGAACGCACTCGCCAGGTTGCCGGCGGCCGTGAGAACCCCCTGGCGCAGCGCCAGATTTGTGGGATCGGTCGAAAGCTGTTCCAGGCTGCTGAAGAAGTTCGAGATCTGCGTGCCGATGTCGCTGTTGCTGGTGCTGAACTGCACTTGCGCCTGCTGCATCGCCGTCACCAGGGCATTCAGCTGCCCTTGCTGACTGGTCTCTTCCTGGATCCGGAATTGCAGGATCGGATCGCGCAGGCTCTGCAGCCTCTCCAGCGACACGCCCGTCCCGTAAGTCACCGAGCCCAGAATCACGGGATCGCTTTCCGTCAGCACGGGTCGTAGACGCGAGTAGCCGGGCGTGTTTACGTTAGCCACGTTATTGGTGGTGGCGTCCAAGGCACCCTGTTCGGCACTCAGCGCCCCGGTGGCAATCGACAGCGATGCGTTTAGGCTAGACATGTTTATTTACAGGCAAAGCGCTGCTGGCTGCGGCTTGCGGAACCGCGTAAGTGAGCTCCGAGGCAGTCAGCAGCCGGCAGAAGATGGTGACGGTACGGCTGGCACGACGCAGAAGCGCTCCGTAGGCTCGATTCAACTTTGCCACTTCTAGTTCTACTCGGGCCAACTCGTTTGCCGTTCGGCTGTTGCACTTCGCTGTCTCGGTCGAGACAGACCCCACTTCCCGCACTGGGCCTACTTGCCGAAGCCGTTCGCATAGCCGTTCTTGATGGGCAGTCTGCCGCTTTACTTCCTTAACGTCATTCGCGACTAAGGCTGCCTGGGCTTTCTGCAGCGAACTTGCCAGCTGACGTAGCAAGGCAATCTTCTCACTTAGCGGAGTCGACGGCGGCAAGCAGGCTTGATCCATAGTCGTATATTGCCTAATCACCTTCTGGTTACGCCGCTGGCTTTGACTCCATGTGGGACAACACAGCATCAGCCACCTGTTCGGCACTCACCTGATATTTGCCCTGCTGAATTTTAAGGCTCAAAGCGGCGACCTCCTCCTGCCGAATCTCCGGAGAGCGTAACGCTGCGGCGGTCAGAGCCTGTGCCCCGGCATGGCTCCATGCCACCTGCGTGGCATCGCGAGCCTGGGCATTGTCGGGCGTAGCCTTGTTAGCAGGCAAATGTGCCCGACCCGACTCCTGGGAGCCGTGAGATGCTGCAATACCTGCATTTAAGTCGATTCTCATGCGATTGTCCTTCCTTTCACATGCTCCCTGCAATTCAAGTATCGGCGGCCCATTAGAATTCTTTAAACCGGCGGTCCCTACCCGCTCAACCGTCTCACTCTTTCCCCATCGGCGTATTCGCCAGAAACTTTAGTTTGCCCGCCATCCCAAACCGGCTTCCCTGGCCAACTCAGGGGTTGTTCTTCGAATCCCAGTCGTGTTAGAAACGCCGTAGGGACTCGGGGTCTCCCCTGCCATGGCCGTCAGTTCCGCAATCCGGGCGAGTGCTTCAGGCAAACGCGCAGCCAAGAAGGTCAAGGCGGCTGAGATAGTTATTCCGGACAAGCTTTATTTCCGGATCGGCGAAGTCGCCGAGCTTTGCCGACTGCCCGCCTACGTGCTCCGCTTCTGGGAGACAGAATTCCCCCACCTTAAACCCACAAAAAGCGGTGCCGGGCAAAGGATGTACCGCCGCAAGGATGTGGAGAGCATCCTGCGTATCAAGCGGCTGCTTTATGAGGAGGGATTCACCATCGCCGGCGCCCGTCAGCAACTCCGCGTGGACAGCAAGACCGACAAGAAACAGAGCCCACTGCCGTTTCCGGAGCGTTCGGCGCCAGACCTGGCACATATCCGGCAAGGCCTGCGAGACATACTGACTTTGCTCTCGCCTCGTCGGTCGGCCAAGTAACTTCAGCGAACATCACAGGCCAAGCGGAATCCATAATCCGCGTATTGGAATTCGGGCGGAATGCTGGAACGCGCTGAGCAACGGCTTATCTTGATGTGATGGCGCCAGGAGCCTCCCCTCGAAGCGCGACGTGTCCCCTCCGGCGGCCCCTTCGGATTGTGATCCGGGGACGCCGCATAATATTCCGACGAGTACCAATCGCTGCACCATTCGTGAACGTTTTCACAAATGTCAAACAAGCCAAAATCATTGGGCTGATGCTTCCCAACCAGTTCCGGACCCGTTTCCCAACGGTTTGCATAACCCGGCCGTGCTTGGGCCGGTTCGTCTCCCCAGGGAAAAAGACAACCCTCTTTGCCGCCACGTGCCGCCCGTTCCCATTCAGCTTCCGTAGGCAAGCGATGCTGCTGCCCTGTTAGATTGCGCAGCCACGCGCAGTAGGCCGCGGCTTCAAACCAGGAAACTGCCACGACCGGCTGCTCAGGATGATCGAAGTTGGGGTTTCCCCACATCGGGGGCGGCGCCACGCGAGTTGACAGTAGAAACAAGGCGTATTCCGCATTGGTTACTTGATATTGGCCGAGCAAGAATTCATCCACGAAGACGCTGTGGACGGGACGTTCGTTGTCCTGCCCGGTTTCCGATCCCATCAGAAACCAGCCTTCCGGAATCTTGCTCATCGACGGAGCTGTGAACTTCTGATTTATGCTTGTGGGCTGCGGGGCGGGCATAGCATTCAGTCGAGCCTAGCACATCACGAGTTTCCGGAGTCGTCAATGAAGAAGCTGAAGTTCAAGATCAAGCTGGACGGAATGGAAGGCAGCTCGGTCGCTGCCCTGAGCTTTCCCTTCGACGTGGAAGAGACATTCGGTACGCGAGCGCGCGTGCCCGTACGCGGCACTATCAACGGATTCCCCTTCCGCTCCTCTCTGATGCCCATGGGCGGATGTCATCGCATGGTGGTGAACCAGACCATGCGCAACGGCGCGAAGGTCAAAGCCGGTGACGTCGTGAGCGTGATGATGGAAAAGGACGTAGACGAGCGGGTAGTAGAAATACCTGCGTCCCTGAAGCGCGCCCTTACAGGGAATAAAGCCGCCCAGACGAGTTGGAAGAAACGATCGTTTACTCATCAGAAAGAGATGGCGCGTTCGATTGCTGAAGCCAAGAAAGAAGAAACTCGCGTCCGTCGCCTCGCGGCCATTGTCGAGATATTGGAGAAGGACAAGAAGTGGACAGGCTAGCCGCGCAGTTTTCGTAAGATGTCAGCGATATCGTTTTCCTGAAATAGCCGAATCCCCGCCACGCCAGCTGCTCCTGCCTCAATGCAGCTTTGCGCGTTCGCAAGAGTGACCCCGCCCAGCGCGATCACCGGAATGTTCTGGCGGCAGACATCCTTTAACGCTGCAAGTCCTGCCGGAGCCGCATCACGAACACTCTTCTTTTCAAAAACCGGGGCAAATACCACAAAGTCGGCGCCTTGCTGGACTGCGCGGGCTACGTCTTCCGCGGTATGGCAGGACACGCCGACATACGGAGGCTTTCCCGGGTTGGAATTTGCAGCGCTCCACGCCAACCGCACATCCGCCGGCGAAACATCCTCCGATCGCAGGTGAATGCCATCCGCACCACACGCGATAGCTACGTCAGTTCGCGAGTTGATGAGCAAGCGCGTCGGCTCAGAATTTCCGCGAACGACTCTCACAGCCTCGTGAGCAAGTTCTTCGAGTTCCCGTGTGGAAAGATCTTTTTCTCGCAGCTGAATGAGATCGATGCCGCACTTCGCGCTTTCCGTGATCTTCGCCAACAAGGCGCGGCGGCGTGAACTTTCGTCGCCAGGAAATTGCCTGCGATCAGTGATGTAGTAGAGAAGCAAAGATGTCCGCGGACCGGTGTCGTGAACCCATCCGCACCTGGAAAACTATCACGGGTTGGTCTTGGCGATTTCCGGCATCGCCTCACCCTTGCGCTTGGGCTCGCCTCCGAGGTGATATTGGGTCAGGCCTTCCCGCAAAAACTCGAACCCTTCCTCCGGAGAATCTACTATTTTGAACAGCTCCACATCCTCGGGAGAGATGGTACCGGCGTCAATCATCGCCTGGAAGTTGATCAGCCGGTTCCAGTACTCGCTGCCGTAAATAACGACGAAAATTCGCTTTGCCAACTTCTGAGTTTGCGCCAGGGTCAGAATCTCGAATAATTCATCGAAAGTGCCGAAGCCGCCTGGGAAAATCACCAACGCCTTGGCCAGATAGGCGAACCAGAATTTGCGCATGAAGAAGTAGTGAAACTCAAAGTTCAATGATGGCGTGATGTAGGGGTTCGGCACCTGCTCGAAGGGCAGGTGAATGTTCAAACCGATGGTCTTTGCTCCGGCTTCCTTGGCCCCGAGGTTAGCGGCTTCCATGATTCCGGGGCCGCCGCCGGTGGTCACGACGAAGCGCCGCCGTCGAGCCGGAATCTGCATCGACCACTGGCTCAAAAGAAATGCCAGCTTGCGCGCATCTTCGTAATAGCGCGCCATATCTACGGCTGCTTTGGCCTGCTTCCTTCGCTTGTCGCCATCGGACGATCGCTTGCTGGCAGCCTCTAGGTCGGCCAGATTTTTTTCTGTCACCGACTTGCTGTGAAAGCGCGCCGAACCGAAGAAGACCACCGTGTCCTGAATCTGTTCCCGACGAAAACGCGCGAGCGGCTCGGCATATTCAGAAAGAATTCGAAGAATTCGGCCATCGGGGCTGTCGAGAAATGCCTGGTTCTCGTAAGCCAGGGGCGCGCGTTTGTTTAAAGGTTCAGTCATGAATCATTTGTCCAATGCACCCGCTAAATCGTCAGCCCGCATGACATTGCCCTACAACTTACGTCCGTTTTCCTTCGTGATAATGAATGGCTTCCCAGAATCCGATCACAATGTCCATCAAACCCAGCCCCGTGCATATGCCGCGGACAAAGCCGTTGGCAATGAAGGCCCTCAGCCCAGGATAGATCAGCAAAAGACGGTTATCGGTCCACTCCGGCCGCCAGGGAAGGATCACCAGCAGCACGCCCATCACCGCACAGACGAAGACAAAAAGCAGCATGGTGAGGCGATGCAGCCACAGATCGAACCCCGTATATCGTTTCTCCTGCACACTACTCACCTGGCCGAGAGAGTTGGCTTCGCGAGGTGGTTCTGACGAAGTCCACGCAACGCTAACCTGGTCCGGAGATCGTTCCTGAGAGGAACTGGGATTGACTTTCAAAGCACACCCTCGAAGGCTGCCGCTACTGCCTGACCTTCGCGAGCGTACCTCCCAAGCGGGGGATAGAAATTCATCTAGACATTTTACGACTTCAGGGACTTAATACGCTCGGCCACGTCGCGATAATCGATATTGCTGCCGTAAACTTCCGTGAAGTGCTTCAGGGCCATCGGCTTATTGCCGGCAATTTCGTGCGAAGACGCCAACTCATAATGCAATGCCGTGCGGGTCTCCTGATCGAGATTAGGCAGACTGAGGGCCTTCTCGTACCAGCGGATGGCGGCCTCCGGGACCCCTTTGTCGAGGAAGCACTGTGACAGCCAGGTGTAGGTCTGCATGATCTGCGGGAACGGGTGCCCACGATCGACGGCCTGGCAAACCTTCTGCAATTCTCCAATCGCCTCGTCTAGCAGCCCCATCTCACGGAATGCGACGCCCAGATTGTAATGGGTTTCCGGGTCTTCCTCGGCAATCGTCGCTTCTTCCTCAAGTTCCTGCTTGAGTTCGCCGAACATTCCGGCAAGGTCGACTCCCGCGGCGGCATCGAACTTCGCAGGGGCAGATGTCGACGGCGGCGTTGCCAAAGGCCGGATCGGAGTCGGCTGATAAGTAAACGTCGGTGCGGGCGCAGCTTGCGCCGTCGGTGCGCTTTGTGAAGCCGCTGCTGCCATCGCTACTGGCGCTTCTGCTGGAGCCGGAGCTGCGGTTGTCGGGACGGCAGCCGCTTCGGCGGCCTTCGCCTCAGTCCGCTGCGCAACCGGGGCTTCGGCCAGGAAACTGTCGCCAAGCGAGCTCTCGAGGTCGGCAACAAATTCGTTCAGTTTACCTTCAGCCTTCGCTTCAACTGGCTGAGCTTCCGCTTGCGCGACCTCGGCCTGCGGTTGCGGCTCGACCGCTGTAGTTTGCGGCAAGAAGCCATCGCCCAACGATGACTCCAAGTCGTTAACCAGCGCGTCCAGAGCTCCAGCCTTCGGCTCCTGGGCCGCAGTTGTTTCGGCTTCAGGCTCAACAAACGTGTCTGCTTGCTCGAGTGAGATCGCTTCTTCTGCTTTGGCTGGGGCTGCCTTCGTTGACTCCAGCTCATGCCGCAAAGCCGCTAGTTTCGCGGGATCAGCGCCCATGTGCTCCAGGCGGGTGAAGCCAGCCTGGGCTTCTTCTGCCATACCGTTGCCCAGGTAGAAGCGGACCTCTTCGATTGCGTCGGTAATTTCTTCTTGGGTCGCGGCGGCGCGCACCGGTGCCGCGGGTTGCTCCTCGGTCTGAGGCTCGACCGCAGGACTGGCTTCTTCCGTGAAGCTGCTTTCCCACTCGTCCGAAATATCGACGGTTCCTTCCGCGGCCGGCTCGGACTTAACCTCGAATTCGGCCGTTGCCCCTGCAACCTCTTCGGTCGCCGCAGACCCGTGGAAGAAGGTCTCGGATGTCTCGGGGATAGCTGGCTCGGTTTCCAGGACTGGAGGCGCAACTTCGAACGTGGGCTGCGCGTCCGCGACAGGAGCTTCGACCGGTCCGGCAGAGAATTCCGCAGACGCCACCTGCGGGGCAGTGACCATCGGAGATGCCGCCGCCCGCTCCTCATATTGTCCGGCGAGCGCACCGTAGCGGGTGGCCTCGTCCGGATAACCGGCATCGTGATAAATGCTTTCCAGCGTCCTGCAGCACACCGCCGCTTCGGTAAATCGACCGGCGCGAGTATGCAGGGCAGCGAGCCGTTGATTGATGCGTAAATCACGCGGTGCCTGGGGCAGCGCGGACAGCAGTGGCCCGAGCGCCTTCGCCGGCATGTTGTAAGAGATGAAGAGCTCGGCATCGGTCAAGGCCGCGCGTACCGCGAGGGCGATTTCATCGGAATAGCGTTGATCGATGAAGGGAGCGGTGGCCTCGAGTTCGTCCACCATGACTGCACCTTCTTCTGCCGTGATCAGTTTCGCAGCAGAAGAAGTACCCAGCTTGCTCAGCACCTGCTGATAATTGCGCGCATGGATCTGGTTTTCCGGTTCGAGCTGCGTTAGCTTCAGATAGTAGTCGCGCGCCTTCTCCAGCTGGTTTGCCTGCACATAGGCGTGAGCGAGCAGTTCGTAAACCTCGGTGACATGCGTCGTGTCCCCTGCCTTGGTCAGCAACTCGAGCAAGGATTCCAGTGCCGGAGGATTTTCACGCACATGCCCGATCAACGAATGCAGATTCTCCAAAACCTTGCCGGAATCAGCAGCCAGCAAGCGATCCGAATGCTGCTGATAGACCTGCAGAGCGGGCTCAAACTGTCCCGCTGAGATCAGTGCATCGGCGTACCCCAGCACTGCCGGAACGTCGTTATGAACGGAGAGAAGTTTCGCCGCCAATGTCCCCGCGTCGGAAAAGCGTCCCGTCTGCACATAGGCTTGCAGCAGGGTTCGAAGGCCATCGGGTTTGCTGTCGAGATCGGCGACTTTTTCCAACGACTGGACGGCAGTAGCCATATCGCCGTTGTCGAAGGCGTTCCGCCCCTTAAGCAAGAGGGCGTGGCCGCTGTTGGGATCGAGCGTCAGCATGCGCTGCAGGATTTCTTCCGCAGCCTGTAACTGACCTTTGGCCCGCAGCGTCTCGGCGGCCGCCGAGAAAATCTGCCAGGCTTCGTTCTTTTTGCCCAGCCGGACGTAAACCTCCGCCAGCTTGGTCCGCATGGAGACGTTTTCCGGATCCATCTCCAGCGTCTTTTGGAAAATCCGCACCGCCTGCTCCAGCTCACCATTGCGCAGGAACTCTTCCGCCACTTGCAGATATTGGGCGCGTGCGTCGTTGAACAGACCCTGTTGGGTGTAGAGCTCGGCCAGCCGCAGCACGCATTCCAGCGAGGACTTCAGCTTGCTGAGCTTCTTGTACATAGCGATGGCTTTGACCGTGAAGCCTTGCGAGGCATAGGCGTCGCCAACGCTCTTGAAGCATTCCACCGCCTTCTCGCTGTTGCCGAGACGCGAGTACAGGTCGCCCACGGTGTTCATCACCGTGAGTTCCTTGGGGTCGTTTTTCAGGATTTTTTCGTACTCAGAGATGGCATTCTGCAACTTGCCCTGCTGGACAAACTTCTCCGCCGTACTGAGCACCTTCTGTTTATTGAAGCCAAACCCAAACGCCATAGAAGTGCGGACTCCAGCTCCGTTTCGCTATCCGAAAACCTACCGTGCCCTTGGAGATGCAATGCGGCCTTGGCCATGCACCGGCCTGGTCCGAGTTTTTGGGCGATGGTCGTTCAGACAAGGGTCATTGTACGGCTGGGTTGCGCGAACTGTATGGTTACTTAGGGTTACCGAAAGGGAGTGTACGAGTGGGTTACCAGGGCTTTGAGCTGGACGACGAGCGCCACCGCTCCGTCGAGGAGTGCATTGTAGTGAGTTTGGCTCTATCTTCTGTCAGGGACGCTAGGTTAAACTTTCGCTCGCATTGTTTGGAGGCTCGCGATGATGAGGCTGACTTCGTCCGCAGTGGTGGTTTTGTTGTTCGCTTGCAGCGCTGCGCTGAGCCATGCCCAAGAGAGTGTGATTTGGAGTTTCCACGGAACTCCGAACGACGGAGCTGCTCCCACAGGCAAAGTCGCGATTGATCGCGAAGGCAACATCTACGGCACGACTCAATATGGTGGAACTCAGGATTGGGGTATCGTCTTCGAGCTTTCCCCCTCTCCCGGCGGCACCTGGACCGAAACGCTGCTGCATAGCTTCTGCCAAGACTTCGATGGTTACCAGTGCACCGACGGGGCGCAGCCAATTGGCGGACTCATTACGGACGCGACTGGGAATCTTTATGGAACTACCTATAGCGGCGGAAGCGGAGCCTGCGGTTTCCAAAGCGGGGGTTGCGGTACTGTCTTCGAATTATCGCCACCATCGGTGCCCGGCGGTGTATGGACCTACAGCGTTTTGTACAACTTCTGTTCCCAGCAAAATTGTGCCGACGGCGCGTTGCCTATGGGCAGACTTCAGCTAGATTCCTCTGGAAACCTCTATGGCACTGGAGTCGGTGGTGGGAACGGGGGAGTCGTTTTCGAGCTTTCGCCCGGCATGAACGGGTGGACCGAGAGTGTCTTATACGACTTTTGCCAAAAGGGGAAGTTTCCTATTTGTCCGGACGGGTACTCCCCTAAGGCTGGCGTAACGTTAGGCAAGGATGGAAGTCTCTACGGCACAACCTCGGGCGGCGGCAGCCCTAAGTTCGAAGGGGGCGGCGTGGTATACCGCCTCTCCCGTGGCCCGAATGGCTGGAGTGAGACAGTACTGGACTCTTTTTCCAGCCAGTCGGGAAGTAAGGGGGGAGATTTGCTCGGAGCAGTGAACTTTGACCCGGCAGGCAACCTTTACAGCACCGCCTCAGGGGGTGGGAAATTTAACCTGGGCACTGTCTTCCGATTGAGCCCACTCAACGGCGGCAGCCAGGCCACGTTGTCCTTCGATGGTTCCGATGGGGCAGGCCCCGTTGCGGGCGTATTGATTGATCCGAGAAATGGAACGTTGTATGGCACCACGACGGGTGCAAACCAAAACCTTGGCACGGTGTACAAGATTCGAGGAAAGGACCTAACCGTTTTGCACTACTTTGGTGGTAGCGATGGAGCGGAACCAAAGACTGGATTGGAAGCCGACCGTCATGGCAATCTTTACGGCACCACCGAATTCGGTGGCGACTCGAATATGGGTGTCGTGTTCCAGATCACGCCCTAAGGCTTGACCTAATCATTTCCCCGCGTTCTCCAGCAACAGGGGTCGAGGCTTCGCCACTGCGAACGCATTCTTCCGGGCAGTCATCAGCTGGGACAGATAACGCCTTACCCCGGCATTAATCTCTGCCGCTTCAAACGGCACTCTATAGAGCCCATCGTTACGTATGCCCTCCAACTTTGGCTCGACTGCGCAAAGGTGCCGGATGCGCACGACAGCTTCGTCGACCACTTGAGCCATTTCTGCTCCGTACTTCGGCCTGCGATCGGCCTGCAGAGCCCGTTTCGCCTGGCGCGGCGAGAACCAGGTCGGATTGCGATCCATCTCCTGCGGCGCTTCCAGCCGGATTACTTCACACAAATGGGCGTTCACTACCAGGTCTCGCCCAGACCCGCGCGACCTGCGCAGATACTGTGTGAAGGCGACTTCCTCGATCCGCCCATGAACCCCGGCTTCCTCAAAGGCTTCTAGCGCAGCGGCTTGGGCATGGCTCAGTCCCGGCTCAACACTGCCTTTGGGAAACGTCCATCGTCCATTGCCGGTCTGCACTAGCAGGAATTCGATTCCGCGAGTTCCCACCCGATAGCACACCGCCGCGACTTTCTGACATTTCTTCAGCCGATGTAGGTGCGCCAGGTGAACAAACTTTTCCGAACCAGCCGCCGCCGTTCGCGGCAAAGGAAGATTGCGCGCGCTCATGCCAACCAGAATGCGCGATTCGGCCGGTTCCTGCTAGAGCACAGCTTGGTTCAGGAGACGTCCAGAGCCGCCACTGGATGCACAATGAGTGAGGTTGAGAGAGAGTGGCGATCGGCGACTCGCCCGGACAGCCGAGGGCGGCTGTCCCCACGTGGTGTTCTTCAGTCTTGCCACGGAATCTTTCTTCATACTTGCCGCTGCTTCGCGCTGCAGCCAGTATCTAAACTGACGTCATATCGCGAGGGGACACCTTGGAGCACTTATACTGCCTGCGCTGTAATCGGGAAATCGACTCCGGACAGAAGTCCGTGGCGTTGTACATGTTCGCGCAGACCGTCGGCATCCGTCCGCGGCAAAAGTCGGCTGCCCGGCGGATATGTTTTTGTCCCCAGTGTTCCGTCTCCCTAGCTATGGGCCCGCCGCCCGAAGGCGCGCTCAACGTCGCCGCCTGGCAGATGATTCGTGAACTGGTCGGCTCCGGACCAGCCCTGAATCAGGCGGCTTGGGAAACTCTGCGCGGGATCGTTGGCCTTTTGCCGCCGAGCGATGGCGAGGCAAACCTTCGCCCCACCGGAACCGCGAGTTATTTCGAGTTCTAGTCTTGCTCGCACGGGCGAGGCCGCCCGCATCTACACGTTCTGCGCTACCCTTCTGGTATGGAGCGCCCCTCTATAGCGGATTACCTCGGCAATTTTCTACGCTACGGGAAAGAGACTGCTTACGTCCAGCGCTCCGGTTACCGCACGGTTCGTCATTCCTACCGACAGATTTCCGAAAATGCGTTCAGATTCGCACGCGCGCTTGAAGATCGCGGGATCAACAAGTCGGATCGCATTTTGCTGTGGGGACCCAACTCCGCCGAATGGGTCACAGTTTTCCTGGGCTGTGCACTCCGCGGTGTTGTGGTTGTGCCCGTCGACGACGTCGCTACCGACGATTTCGCCATGCGCGTTCACGAGCAGGTCAGCGCGAAGCTGCTCGTTTGCAGCCGCGCTCACGCTCAAACATCCGTCGATAAGCTGACCTTCGAAGATTTGTTAGTCAGTCTCTCCAGGCACTCGCCAGATCCCTGTCCTGCCGCCACAAGTGACCCCAGCGATCCTCTGGAGATCGTCTTCACCTCCGGCACAACCGCTGAGCCGAAAGGCGTGGTCATTTCCCATGGCAATGTGCTGGCCAATATCGCGCCACTCGAATCCGAAATTAGAAAGTACTTGAAATACGAGCGCTTTGTGCATCCCGTGCGCTTTCTGAATCTGCTTCCGCTCAGCCATGTTTTCGGACAATTCCTGGGAATTTTCTTGCCCCAGCTCATGGGCGGCACAGTCATTTTTCAGGACGCGCTGTCGCCTTCTGAAATCATGCGCACCATCCACCGGGAGGGCGTTTCCGTTCTGGTGACTGTCCCGCGCGTGCTGCAATCACTGAAGGAGAAGATCGAGCGTGACCTTGAGGACAATCAGGCGCTGGCAAGCTTCGATAAGAAGTTTCGCGCTTCCGAAGGCAAACACTTTCTCCGCCGCTGGTGGACCTTCCGCGGCATTCGCCGGCAATTTGGCTGGAAATTCTGGGCATTCATTTCGGGTGGTGCGGCGCTCGACCGCCAGACAGAAGAATTCTGGGACCGCCTGGGATATGCCGTGATCCAGGGTTACGGACTCACCGAAACCACCTCGCTCGTCAGCCTCAATCATCCGTTCCGATTGGGAAAAGGATCGATTGGCAAAGTTCTGGCTGGGCGTGAGGTCAGGCTCGCGGATGACGGCGAAATCCTCGTGCGCGGCGGCGGCGTCGCTGCTGGCTATTGGAGCGGCCAACAAATGCAGCCGCTCTCCGGCGAGGAGGACGGTTGGTACCGGACCGGAGACATTGGCGAATTCGACTCCCAGGGCAATCTCTTCTTTAAAGGACGCAAGAAGGAGGTCATCGTTACCCCTGCTGGGATGAACGTTTATCCGGAGGACCTCGAAGCTGCCTTGCGACGCCAACCGGAAGTGAAAGATGCCGCCGTCGTGCCGCGCGAACGCGACGGAAATGCCGAGCCGTGCGCAGTGCTCATTCTCCGCGACGGCGCTAATGCCGAGTCAGTCATCAGGAATGCGAACTCTTCTCTTGCCGAATTTCAGCGCATGAACGCGTGGTTGGTGTGGCCGGAGGAGGACTTTCCTCGCACCTCGACGCAAAAACCGCGCCGGGATCTGATTCAGAAAGCGGTCGCTGCAAAGTCGACCGGAGATTCTGGTATGCCGCCCGCGAGTGCGCTTTCGGATCTCATCCATCGAGTCACGGGCCGCTCGATAGGGCCATTGTCTCCCGCAGCCAACCTGGAATCCGACTTGAACCTGAGTTCGTTGGACCGTGTAGCCCTGATGAGCGCGCTTGAAGACCGCTATCAGGTCGATCTGACCGACGCGCGCTTCGCCGAGGTGGGAACGGTCGGCGATCTCGAGCGCCTGCTGCATCACAAGCCATCTGTTCCAGCTAGCTTTCATTACCCGCGATTTGCTTTGCGATGGCCGGTCACGTGGATTCGTCTTGCCGTGCACTACCTTCTACTGCGTCCGGCAGTTCTTGTGCTGGGTTGGCCGCGCGTTGAGGGCCGCGAACATCTTCGCGGCATCACCGGCCCATTGCTCGTGATTTGCAATCACATCGGCGACGTCGATCCGGGCTTCGTCCTCACTGCTCTGCCTGTGCGTTTTCGTCACAAACTTGCTGTCGCCACTGGAGGGGAAGCTTTGGAGATTCTGCGAACCCCACCGGCGTCCCGCCACGCCATCGCGCGAGCGTACGACCGAGTGAAGTGGCTGCTGGGGGTTTCTTCGCTCAATCTTTTTCCTCTGCCAAGGGAAGCCGGCTTCCGCGAAAGTTTCTCTTATGCCGGCGAATGCATCGATCGCGGCTACAACGTCCTCGTATTTCCCGAAGGCCACCACACGCTTGACGGCAAGCTGCGTCCGTTTCGCGCCGGCATTGGCCTGCTGGCGAACAATCTCAGAGTTCCCATCGTGCCTATGCGGATCGATGGTTTGTTCGAGCGCAAGCAGGCGGGCAAGAAGTTCGCCTGGCCCGGGCAGATTCGGGTGAGGATTGGGCCACCGCTGCGGTTTGCGGCAGACAGTTCTCCGGAATCGATTGCCCAGGAGCTACAACGCACGGTCGCGGAATTGTGAGCTTACTGTAAAAAACGTATTCGAATTCCGACTCGTCTCTCATTGCAATCTAAATCCCAATCTTTCGCGTTGGTCGCGCCAACACCTTTCGCATTTTCTGCATCTGCATAACAGCAATAAATATGCGAGAGGATTGCAAAATGAGGCTACGCAAAGAAAAAATCCTGACAAACATTCTGCTTGGTACCGGGGTGTATCTGTTAGACAGTTTGCGCGACCGCTTGTCGGAAGGCGCCAGCGATTTAGGCGACCGCGCCCGCGAACAATATGAGGATCTTCGGGACCGCTCCCAGGACATTTATGAGACGGCCTCGGACCGCGTGGGGAGGGCCACGAGAGTATTGCGCGGGGAAGACCACAGCTTCCTGAGCACCAGTGCTGCGGTTCTGCTGGGCATCGGCCTGGGCGTCGGGGTCGGTATGCTGCTGGCGCCAGGCAGCGGCGAGGAGAATCGCAGGAACCTCGCCACCAAGTTTCGCGAAACCATGAATCGCGAGAACAAGCCGGCAACTGGAACTTACGGCTCATAGCTGCGGTTCTTAGTCCGATGAGGTACTGGCACCGAACGAGGGTTTGCACGCCCACACATTGCCAACCTACACTCGAACATGCCGGAAAACCGGCTGGGGAGTCGTAGGTGAACACAGGTTTCGTCGGCCTTGGCAGCATGGGCGGCATGCTCGTTCGTGCGCTCCTTCGCGCGGGTGCGTTCTCGCCTCCCGATGTTTGGATCGCAAACCGTTCGGCCGAGAAGTGGAAGTCCTTTGCTGCCGAGTTTCCAGGCATCCACCCCGCCAGCAGTCGCGATCTTGCGGCCGGCTGCGATCTTGTTTTCTTGTGCGTGGGTGCGGGCGATCTGCCGATTGTGCTGGCAGAGATGGAGTCGAATCTTTATCCGGGACAATTACTGCTAACCACCGCCAGCGTCGTTCCTTTGAAAGTGCTGGAGGACCGGGTACCGTGCCGTGTGGCCAAGCTCATTCCGTCGGTCACGCAAGAAATCGCTGCTGGCATCGCGCTGCTGATGTACGGCTCCCGTATTACGCCGGAGGATCGTAAGCTGCTCGAAGAGTTACTCGGCCGCATCAGTCACGTCGTCGTCATTTCGGAGTCACAGGCCCGGCCGGCGATCAGCCTGACCTCGGGCGCACCTGCCCTCATGGCATATCTCTTGCAGTCGATGGCCGAAGAGGCGGTACGAGTTAACCCTCAGCTTTCGCCCGAGGTGGCGCTCAGCATGGTGCTCGAAACCGCTGCTGCTACCTTACGGCTGATGGAAACTCAGAAGATGGCCCCGCAAGATGTGATCCGCCGCGTGGCCGTTCCCGGCGGCATGACTGCTTTGAGCCTGGAAAGTCTGGCGCGCAGTCTGCCTCAGGCGTGGCAGGCCATTTTTGAGAAAACAGCCGAGAGAGAAGAGAAAGCTCGAACTACGCTGACGCTTTAAGAGGCGCCACCTCGAGCCAGTCCAAAAGGCCTCACTGGTTCAGCGCAGGATCGCCCGGCATCGGATGCGACGCTTCGTCGGCATGCGGCACCAGCTCCTGGTATACAAGGTGCGGAACGTGCGTCTGCCAGTACCCGGCGGTTTTCGCGTATCCCACGACTCCAAGAAAGAGAGCGGCAATCCCAGCAGCCACGGCCCAGGCCGGAGTAGCGCGGCGAGCAGGAGAGGGCAACGACATCTGCAACGCTCCCTGCGCCGGACATACGGCGACGCATTCGAGACAAGCCGTACACTCCGCCGATTTGATGCTGACCAACTGATTCACTGGCAAGGATGACGGGCACGCTTTGGCACACTTGCCGCAATCGATGCAGGCTGACTCGTTACGGCGAATGCGCATCGGGCTGAAGAACGAGGTCAACCCCAGCAGCGCGCCGTAGGGACAAAGAAACCGGCACCAGAAGTTCTGCAAGAACAACGACGCCACGGCCAGAAATCCGATGACGATCAGACCTGTCTCTCCGATATGCCGAAAGAAGTTCAGCATCTTCACATCGGCGATCACGCCATACGGGCTGCCCATGAAGTCTGCGATTGCGTCGGCTGACATCGACGAAACTGCCCATACAAAAAATCCCAGCAATAGGTACTTCAAGCCGCGCAATGGAATGTCCAGCCAGCGGGGAAGAACAAAGCTACGTTTAAAAAGTTTGCGGCCTACGCGCCATAGATATTCGGACAAGGTTCCGACCGGGCACAGCCAGCTGCAGAAGGCCTTGTGAAACAGAAAAGCAATGGCAAGGAAAGTAATCAGAAGGAACATCGCCGCTGGATGCACCGTGGGAAAGTGTCCCGTGACCAGCCAGTACTTGAAATTCATCAGACCGGCGATGGGCAGCCAGCCTTCCACGCCGGCGGGACGCGACACGGTGCGGCTCCCGCTTTCGAAGTGGCGAACCCAAAGGTAGAACACTCCGCCGAGATAGACGTTCAGCGCCAAAAAGACAAGCTGGAAACTGCGGCGCAATTGTTGCGAATAGTCGCGATCGATGCGGCGCACAAATTTGTTTCTTGGCCTTGCTGACGCAGCGGGAATTGCTGGGGGAGGAGTCGGAGGCAATAGCGGCGGCAACTCCGGCAGTATGTTGGGGTAAAGCTCTGTCGCCATGCGCCTCCTGACAGGAACAGGCTAAATGGCAACTTCACAGCGCGATGTGACTTAGATCACAGGAAATTGGGGCAGCCAAGACCAACTAAATGATTAGTTACATTTGCCGAGCCTGTCCGTCTAACCGCCGGAGGACACACCCTATGCGGCGACGATGCACGATTGCGAGTCTGTGCCTGGCGGTCATTGTGACCACTATCGGTCGCACAGCAATGGCCCAGATCGAGCCTGACCCATTCCCGGTTACCGCTCCCGGCCGCCTGCTGAAAGCCTGGATTGAGTCGTTCAACGCAGGAGACTTGGATGGCCGAACCAGGTTCTTGACGGAGCACGTGTCCGATGCGGCTCGCCAAATGCTTCCGGCGCAGGCGGCCGAGCGCGACTTGCAGTTTCGCGGTCGGATTGGTGGCGGCTTTGATGTTTCCAAAATCGAGGAATCCTCTAATACTGAGGTGCGTGCCCTTTTGAAAGAGAGAGGGGGGGTCGGTTGGGGCGAACTCACACTGAAAGTTGATCCCCAAACTCCAAATTTGATCGCGTCGATGGACCTGCACCCAGTGCCACCACCAACCGAAGCTCGACCGGCCCGGGAAGGTCAGGATGCCCTGGTTGGGGACCTGTCCCAGATGTTGGAGAAACTGGCGGCGGAGAACCGGTTCTCGGGGGTGGTCCTGCTGGCAAAAGATGGAGAAACTCTGTTCGATAGAGCGTACGGTTATGCGGAGCGCGACAAAAAGATTGCCAATACCCTGGATACAGAGTTCTGCATCGGATCGATGAACAAGATGTTCACGTCAGTCGCAATCGCGCAGCTCGTGCAGCAAGGTAAGCTAAGCTACAGCGACACACTTGCCAAGCTGCTACCCGACTATCCCGACAAAGACGCGGCGACGAAAATCACGCTGCACCAGTTGCTGACCCATACTTCGGGGCTCGGCGACTTTTTCGGCCCAGAGTTCGACCAGAAGAAAGACAGCGTCCGCGAACTGCGAGACTACCTCCAGTTCTTCGCCGGCAAACCCCTCAAGTTCGAGCCGGGTCAGGGGTGGGCGTACAGCAATGCGGGGATGATAGTCGCCGGACTGATCGTAGAGCGACTCTCAAGCCAGAACTACTTCGACTACGTCCGCGACCATATTTACCAGCCGGCAGGAATGGCCAACTCCGACAGCTATGAGAAGAACAAACTCCAGCCCCACCAGTCCGTCGGGTACATGCGGCAAGACGGAAAGTGGGTCTCAAATTACGCCACTCTGCCACTGATGGGCAGCTCCGCTGGAGGCGGATATTCTACCGCGCCGGATTTGCTGCGTTTTGCCCAGGCGCTGCGGGAGCACAAGCTGCTCAACCCCGAGTTGACCAGCGTGATCACAACCGGCAAGGTGGATGTTCCCTTCGGGGGCAAGTATGCTTACGGCTTTTCGGAGTCGATGGTGGACGGCAAGCGCGTGATCGGCCATAACGGAGGGGCACCCGGAGTGAATGCCAATCTCGACATTTACTGGGACTCCGGTTACACGGTAGTTGTGTTGGCTAACCTGGATCCGCCGATTGCGGAGAACGTGAACGCCTTTATCCGCGATCGCATCCAGCCATAACCTGAACTCGCGCGCCTGTGATACACCTTTTACTTGCATCTTCAGCAAGCCATCTTTCTCTTCGTCGCAGGCATTCTCGGCGGCGCGCTGAACGCCGTCGCCGGTGGCGGCAGCTTCATCGCTTTCCCGGCACTGTTATTTACCGGAGTTCCCCCGATTCCCGCGAACGCCACCAACACCATCGCGTTGTGGACCGGCGTCACCGCCAGCGGCGGGGCGTTTCGCGAACGGCTCGATACCCCGCGGCGAGTCATGGCGCCGCTACTGGTGACCAGCTTTATCGGTGGCATTGCAGGCGCTCTTCTGCTGCTCAAGACACCTGCCCATACCTTCATGCAAGTTCTGCCCTGGCTGATGGGTGGTGCGACGCTTTTGTTTGTTTTCGGCAAGAAGCTCGCCGGAAATCGTGGATCAAGCGTCGGGCACGAGGCGACAACCGCTGCAATCGTTGGTGCGTCGATCTTCGAGTTGTTCGTCGCCATATATGGCGGCTACTTCGGCGGCGGCGTAGGCATCGTGAACCTGGCTATGCTGGCTGCAGTCGGCATGACCGACATCCACGAGATGAACGCCCTCAAGAGCGTCTTGGGCATGGCGATCAATGGCGTCGCGGTAATCGTTTTCGTCGTTCGGCGCGCCGTGTTCTGGCCGCAGGCCGTGGTCATGATCGCCGGCGCCATCGTCGGCGGCTACTTCGGCGCGCACTACTCGATGCGCCTGCCCCAGCAGTGGGTGCGCCGGTTCGTGATCGCAGTGGGAGCAGGGATGACAGTTTATTTCTTCGTCAAAGCTTACTGAGCCACGGATTTGCACGGATTAAGTAAAGCTATATCCGCGTTGATCCGCGTAAATCCGTGGCGAAGGTTTTACTGGATCGGCTCTGACACGTGTTCATGCACGATGAGCCACTTCCCGTCTTCTTTCTGCCAGACCACCGTCCAGCGGAAGTTGCCCATGTCATGCTTGCCGGTTTTCTGCACCATGTCGTATTTCACTGTCGCTGTGCCCCACACGACAGAGCCGGCATTGTGAATCTCGGCATCATCGTTCACAGTGCAAGTAGCTGATTGATAGCCGGCTAGCACGCCAGTCACGCCTTTCTGATACTCGTCCCAGCTCGCGTACTTGAGCGGGGCAATATCGAAGAAGGTATGCGGACCGCCGGCGTAATACTGAGAGACGTTGGCGGGATTGAGCGTGGCCCAGCCGCTCCAAATGGTCTGCATCAGCGCCTTGTCTGGAACGGAGCCGGCGCTTTTTTTATCGGCAGAGAACGCTGCGATTGCCATCAACAGACAGAACGACACAACGAGAATTCGTCGGATCATTTGTGTGCCTCCAAGCGGGAGGATTGTCGCACGGAAGAAAAGAAACTGCAAAACCCGCCACTGATTCTTGCGGATCTTCACGGATAAATCTCGTTTTGCGGGTTATCGGTGTAAATCCGCCTAAATCCGTGGCGGGGGTTTGACCCTTTTCCTCCCAGCACGTTAGAATATTTGAGTTTGCCTGTACTGCGGCTCCGTTCTGGGGCCGTCCGCATTCGTTGCCCAAAGCGCCGACGCGGAAGCAGCAAGCACGGAAAATCAGTCACTTGCCCGGAGCGCGCCTGAGCGCGGCGGGAAGTTTTTGATGGAGGCATAGGTATGTACGCGGTTATCCGCGCCGGTGGCAAGCAGTACCGGGTGGCGCCCGGCGATGTGATTCGGGTCGAGAGCCAGGGCAACGGCACCGACGGCAGAGTTGAGTTTGGGGATATTCTCGCGGTTTCCGGCGGCGAAGGCCAGATTGCCAAACCGCAGGCCGACGCCCACGTGGTGGGCGAAGTGGTCGAGCAGGGACGCGGGAAGAAAATTATCGTCTTCCATTACAAGAAGAAGAAGCAGTATAAGAAGCTGCGCGGACATCGCCAGCCCTTTACCGCGGTGCGGATTACCGAGATCGCTTTCGACGGGCAGAAGTTCACCGCTCCCGAGCTGCCGAAGAAGCAGCCTAAGGTAAAGAAGGCGCATGCCGAAGGCGGCGAAGCGAAAGCTGAAACCAAGCACGCGAAAGCGCCCGCCAAGAAGAAGGCGGCAAAGAAGTCGGCCGCAAAGAAAGCCGCACCGAAGAAAAAGAAGTAACTAGCTGCCGAGCTAGCTCGGCCTGGACAGGCGAGGGCGCCTGTCCCCACACAGGACTCATATGGCACACAAAAAAGGGCAGGGCACATCACGCAACGGCCGCGACTCGAATTCGCAGCGGCTGGGATTTAAGGCATTCGGCGGACAACTGGTCCCCGGCGGCACAATTATTGTCCGGCAGCGGGGAACCCGGGTGAAACCCGGACTGAACGTCGGCCGCGGCAAGGACGATACCCTATTTGCCAAGATCAGCGGACGGATCAAGTTCATGGACCGTGGCCAGATGGGCAAGTTCGTCATGATCGAACCGGTCGAAGCGAAGTAGTAGCTTTCAGCTATCAGCTTTCGGCCATCAGGGATTGCAGATGCTCCGGCACCAGAGCTGGAGCATTTTTGTGTTTGAATGATCCTCTAATCTGCGGAGTCCTTCCCAAGCACTCGATTCCGCTTTAGCATCGTTGTGTACCGATAGGAATGCAATTCATCCAAACAACGGATCGCTCGCGACCTATCATGATTTCCTGAAAGCTGAGAGCTAAAAGCCGACGGCTGTGTTCATCGATGAAGCCACAATTCGGGTGAAGGCTGGCGATGGCGGCAATGGCTGCCTCGCCTTCCGCCGCGAGAAGTTCGTCCCGCGCGGAGGGCCGTCCGGCGGGGATGGTGGCAAAGGTGGCGACGTGGTCATGGAATCGAGCGAGCGCCACAACACGCTGGTTCACTTTCGTTTTAATCCCGAATACAAAGCTGAGCGCGGACGTCACGGCGAGGGTTCAAACAAGACCGGCCGCGATGGCGAGGGCGTCACCCTGAAAGTGCCCGTCGGAACCATCGTCTACGACGAGGAAACGGGAGAGAAGGTTTATGACTTCTCGCGCGCCGATGAACGTGTGGTGATTGCTCGTGGCGGACGCGGTGGTCGCGGCAACGCGCAGTTTAAGAGCTCTACCCATCAGGCGCCACGCGAGCATGAGGACGGGCGCCCTGGCGAGGAGCGTGTCTACCGCCTTGAACTCAAACTCCTCGCCGACGTGGGCCTGGTGGGATATCCCAACGTTGGCAAGTCAACCTTGATTTCTCGTATCTCCGCCGCGCGCCCCAAAATTGCGGACTATCCTTTCACCACCTTGCAGCCGAACCTTGGCGTCGTGGCGGTGGGCGATGCCAAGGATGAACGAAGCTTTGTGGTTGCCGACATACCTGGCCTGATTGAAGGCGCTTCATCCGGAGCCGGACTGGGCACGCAATTCCTGCGGCACATTGAGCGCACACGGCTGCTGGTTCACCTGGTTGATGTTTCGGACGGCAGCGGCCGCCCGGATCCGGTAAAAGACTCCGAAGTCATCATGGGAGAACTGGAAAGCTTTGGCGCGAAGCTCGAACAGAAGCCGATGATTATGGTCGCGTCCAAGATCGATGTCGCGAATAAAGACAAGCTGGCCAAACTGAAACGTTATTGCAA
>Ga0335081_10004648_pt1 | contig 21668 bp, 17 predicted proteins | sample Lox_Sample_35_FD_206713 | JGI IMG/M metagenome (GOLD analysis project Ga0335081, IMG submission 206713) | Soil microbial communities from Loxahatchee National Wildlife Refuge, Florida, United States - Lox_Sample_3.5 | ecosystem: Environmental > Terrestrial > Soil > Wetlands | place: USA... | reverse complement strand
CCCGACGATCCACCGAAAGCCTCTGGGAAGAAATCGCAAATCTGCTCCCGTCGGTTTCCTCGCAGGAATGCGCGAACTACTTCACGGCCTGCGGATATGTAAATACTTAAATTGAAAATGCTCTAGGGATTAGCTTCGCGCCGCGCGCGAGCAACATTTTCCTCATCTCCCATCACAATGATTACCGCTCCCGGCGATAATTTGGTTGCAGGAGATGGATTGAACGTGAGCTGCTCGCCCGCCTCGGTCGTACTCTTGATGGCTAGCGGCAGAAGATTGTAGCGATCGCCGAGATGTAAATCGGAAATTGTGGTGCCAGCCCAGATCGATGCCTCGCCCAGGCAAATCTCATCCACCCGCAGAGTACGTGACTTTTCCTGTAGCATCAGGTCCAGGAAGCTGACCACGTGCGGCCGCAGGACTTCGCTGGCCATGCGAAGCCCCCCGATATGGTTGGGAGAGACGGTAGAATTCGCCCCTGCCTTCGTCATGCGTTCCGCATAACTCAGATGAGTGCAGCGACTGACGATGCGAATCCCGGGGTTTCTCTGGCGGACAACGACCGTGATAACCAGGTTGTCTTTATCGCTCGGCAGCACGGAAATCAATCCTTTAGCCGAGTCCAGCCCGGCTTCGGCAAGCACTCTTTCATCGCTGGCATCGCCGATGACATAGAGCATGTCGCGGTACATATCATGGTGAGTTTCCTGGGCCCGGGTAATCGCATCCTGCGAAATATCTACCACCACGTGAGGGGTGTGCGTCTTCTTGAGTTCATCCACCACATGGCGGCCGGTCTCGCCAAATCCACAAACTATAAAATGCTGCTTCAATTCGGAAATCTGCTTCTTCATCCTGCCTCTCCGGAAAAGATGACGTAGCTCGCCTTCCACCAGAAATGCGGTCAGCACGGAAAAAACATAGACCGCAACTCCCGCTCCGGATAATACGACAAAGATATTGAAAATGCGCAGGGCATGATTATTGGCTGTGTTTACGATTTCGTCGTAACCTACGCCCGACAGAGTAATGGCCACCATGTAGACTGCATCCAGCAAGCTGACCGAGGGGCCACCGATGACCATATAGCCGGCGACAGCAATGGTTCCCACGGTCAGCAGCAGGCAACAAGCGAGGATGAGGCGTTTGCGGGGAGTCACAGTGTCGTATCAGGAGGCTGCGCTCGGAAAGATGGGGATCACGGTGTCAGGTTGAAGAAGATGCTGCCGAGCAACCAGCAGAAATAACTCACAGGATGATCTCCATACCTTCTTGTGCCGCCTGCGTTTTCTCGAAGCATTTTCTGGCCTGGGTTACGATCTCGACCATCATGGTGTCCTCGTGACCGGGGTCGTGATGAAACAGGATTAAGCGCTTCACATTGCATTCCCGGGCCACCCGCGTAGCTTCCAGCCAGGTGCTATGGCCCCAACCCTTTCTCATAGGATATTCCTCAGGCGTGAACTGGGCATCGTAGATCAAGATGTCGCTGTCCTGCGCATGCTCACGAAGGATGCTATCGAACTCAGGCTTGCCATGTTCGAGATCGCTAGCATGGGTGATGACCCTGCTGCCTACCTCGATACGAAATCCGGTAGCTCCTTGGGGATGGTTCATGGGAAATGGATGGACACATATTCCGGGCGTCTGGATGGTGGTCTTGGTTAGATCGATGAAGCTGCGCTTGGCGGGAAGAAGTTCAAAGTTGACCGGGAAATAGGGGTGCGCCATCTCACCCTCCAGCAACTCTCGCAACTGGTCGGCTGGGCGGGTGGAATAGAAACGCACTTCCGATTCCGGCGAATAAAGCGGCGCAAAAAATGGCAAGCCCTGAATGTGGTCCCAATGGAAATGGGTCAACAATAAATCAACTCCGCACTTTGATCCCGCAAGTTCACGTTGCAACTCGATCCCCAGTTTTCGGATGCCGGTGCCGGCGTCGATAATGAGGATGGAGTCGTTGACCCGTATTTCCACGCAGGTTGTATTGCCCCCGCATCCCAGGAAATCGTATGCGGCAACAGGGATCGAGCCTCGCACTCCCCAGAACTTAAGCCGAATTGGTGGTTCAGCGCTCATGCCGAATCGTTAACCTCTTACCGTCCCGGGTTCGCAAGCAGCTTTGCGATGACTATCGTCTCCATTCCTCAATTAAGTTGGCAACCAATCCTGTCCATCCCGTCTGGTGGCTGGCACCCAGACCTTGTCCGGTTTCGCCATGGTAATACTCGTTGAACAAAAGACAGTCTTTCCAGTGGGGGTCATGTTGGAACTTCTCATATATACCGAAGCATGGGCGACGGCCATTCTCGTCTATTTTGAAGATCGAGATCATGCGATCGGCAATATTACCCGCAAGGTCGCGCGGAACAATATTCTCGCCGTTTCCCGAAGCAGCGGAGGAAGTGTTCATGCTGAGCGAGCGATGGAACTTCATCAGCGAGCGAATCAAGAGGTAGGAAGTAGGAAACCAGATGGGGCCGCGCCAGTTGGAATTACCGCCCTTGATCTTCTCATCCGATTCCCCAGGCTCATAGCCGACGCATTTGCCGCCATAGCAGAATGGGTGCTCCTCGTGATACTTCGAAAGACTGCGAATACCATAGGGCGAGAGAAATTCCTGTGGATCAGCCAGGCGATGCAGCATACGGTTTAACTGGTTGGCATCAGCAATGGAAAGCACCCAGCGCGAGCCGTCCAGCGAGTAGCAGGCATGACCTACCAGATCCGGGCGGTTTCGGATGAACCACTCCACGTTGGCGAGGAACTCCGGATGCGGCTCGAGATCTTCACGGCTAAGCACCTCGACCGCGAACAGTGGAATGAGTCCTACCATGGAGCGAAGACGAAACTTCTTGAACGTACCGTCGGGAAGCCGCAGGACATCATAGAAAAATCCGTCCTGCTCATCCCATAACTGGTAGTCTCGTCCTCCCATTTTCTTCATGGCGGCGCCAATATAGACGAAATGCTCGAAGAATTTGGTAGCGAGCACTTCGTAAACTGGATTAGTGTCAGCTAATTCCAGCGCCGCGCGCATCAAATACAGGCAGAAAAAGCCCATCCACCCGGTGGCATCGGATTGCTCCAGGGCAGCGCCGCCGGGCATTTTCTCGCTGCGATCGATCACGGTAATGTTATCGAGCCCGAGAAACCCTCCTTCAAATACGTTGTTACCTTCGCGGTCCACGCGATTGACCCACCACGCGAAGTTCATCAGCAGCTTATGAATGCATTTTTCCAAGAACGCGGTGTCGCCCTTGCCCGTCCGCATCTTTTCGTTCTGATAGACGCGCCACACCGCCCAGGCATGGACCGGCGGATTCAGGTCGGAAAATTCCCATTCGTAGGCGGGAATTTGCCCGTTGGGATGCTGGAATTGCTCAAACAGCAACAACCATAGATTGTCCTTGGCGAAGCCGGGATCGACTAGAGACAGCGTAGTGCACTGGAAGGCAAGGTCCCAGGCGGCAAACCAGGGAAACTCCCATTTGTCGGGGATGGTAAGCACGCGCATGGAATTCAAGTGCCGCCAGTGGACGTTGCGTGTCCTCTTATGACCCTCCGGCGGAGGCGTGCTGTCCCCATCCAACCAACGCTCGACGTCGAACAAGTAGATCATCTTGTTCCAGAGCATTCCGGCGAATGCCTGCCGTTGTGTTTGCTTCTCCTCCGCGGTAGCACGCGGGGGATGGATGGCTTCATAGAATTCGTCAGCTTCCTCCCTGCGCTGCGCGACAATTCCATCCACGTCGGCCAGGGGATTGTGCATTTCAGAGTCAAGCAGCCGAAGCCGGAGAACAATCGATCCTTGGGCAGGCACCTCATAGGAATAGTGAATGCAAGCTTTGGTGCCTACCTGGTTCGGATTGACGCATGCCTCGCCGTGGATAATGTAACGATGGAAGGCATCCTTCACATAGGCGCCGTCGGGAGCAGCACCGAAACAGCGTGCAGCGTTGGTGTCGTTGTTGGTAAACAGTATCTCGCCGCCCAGCGGTGAATAAAGATATCGCCGGCCAAGACTATAGCGAAAAGGCAAATTTTCTAGCTGCGGACCTTTGGAATCATCCGCCACGATAGAGACCTTGTCACCACTTTCCGGTCCCAATTGAATTACCGGCTCGCTACGCCGTGGATTGCTCCATGCCCAGGTATTGCGAAACCAGAGGTGAGGCAGGATGTGCAGGGCGGCCGGCTCAGGCCCGCGATTAAAGGCCTCGAGCCGGATGCAGATGTCCTCGGGAGAATTCTTGGCATATTCGACGAAGATGTCGAAGTAGCGGTCCTCGTCGAATACTCCGGTGTCCAGCAGCTTGTATTCGCGTTGTCCCTGGCGACGCCGATTTTCTTCAATCAGCTGACGGTATGGATACTCACTTTGCGGATATTTATAGAGCATCCGCATGTAGCTATGGGTAGGCAAGTTGTCAAGATAGAAATAATACTCTTTAACATCTTCTCCGCGATTGCCTTCGTTGCAAGTCAGGCCGAACATCCGTTCTTTCAGGATGGGATCGTGTCCGTTCCAGAAGGCGAAGGCGAAGACCAGCAACTGATAGCGATCACAAATGCCGGCGATCCCGTCCTCACCCCAACGATAGGCCCGACTGCGCGCCATGTCGTGAGTGAAGTAGTCCCAGGCATTGCCATCGGCGCTGTAGTCTTCCCGCACTGAGCCCCAGGAGCGCTCGCCTACGTAGGGTCCCCACTTGCGCCAGGGAGCGACGCCGCCGGTGTGCGGCTCCGCCAACCGAAGATGCTCCGCGGTGCGCGGCGCCTCGGGCGCAAGCTTCGGCACTGCAATAGTCGGGTTGGGGGGCGCCGATGCTGGTTTTTTCATGCGAACGCCTAGGCCGGCAAAACCTGAAGCTATGAATGAATGTGAATCACAATCTCCTAGTTGCTCCCCGAAGCCGAACCTTGCCGCGCGCCCAGAGCTTTGCTGACATTCTGCAGCCGGTCCGCGAATTGCGTCGCGGAATAGGCGGAAGGATTCTGCTCTTTGAATAGCTTGTTGAGAGCGTCTATCGATGCGCTCAACCCCGAGCTCATCTCCTGACCGCCGTTTTGCTGGTATGCCCGGGACAGGTCGTCGAGGGTCATGGCCGCTTGCGCCGCCGATCCATAACCGGCGTTGGCAATGGTTGAGTAGTTAGCCGCGATGCGCCGCATCAGCCGCAAGGTGAGCGCGGGGTCGTACGCCTGCGTGTTCAGTTTGTCGGCCAGAGTATTGGCCAGTTCGGCCGCGCGGGTCGCGGTGGCGGAGATGTCCTGCCGGTTGCCGTTCAGCTTATTCATCTGATCGGCAACGTCCCACAGCTCTTTGTTGAGCTGCTTGGCCGTTTCCGGATGCAGTTCATCGATCAGATCGCGGAAGACGATGACGCGCGCCTCATTCCACGGCGGATTGCCCGGGCGGCGATTGCCGTAGTAGCCCGCTTCCTTCAGGCGCCAACTGTCGGAGGGAGCCGTCAGGCCGTGATGGCAGGCATAGCAGTCAAGCTCGGAATATTCCGGCCAAGGCGTGTTCTGGTCACTGGCGCGACGCGCCAGCCGATACAGAGAATCACGCAATTGCACCGCTTGTCCCACGCCCCAGGCCTGCACGCTTCGCCAGGGCTCTTGTTCGGGATCGCGCCAGTGTTGCGGCATGCGGAAGCTGAAATATGTGATCTCGAACATCAAGTCGGGATGTCCGGCGGCGATCATCTCGTGGTCCACGAATTTATTCGCGGTGCCGATATGGCAGGTGAGACATACTTTCGTGCGTTCCCGCAGATCGCGCAGATCGTTCATCTGCTTATAGGTGACCGAATCCGTGTGTGAATCCTTGTGGGTGTGGGTCTCCAGCCATCCCGAGGACGGACCGTGACAGGATTCGCAGCTGACGCCGTCTTCCGGCCCGAAGGCCTGGACATGCAGTTGCGGCGGCACAGAAAGCGAATGGCAGGCCAGGCACTTGGGCGCTTGTGACGGCGGGCAGGGGCTGCCGTCGGCGCACTTGGTCTGGAGAATTTTTCCCATCCGCACCGAAACGTCGTTGGTGAGAACCGTGTACGCGTTGGCGTGTTTATCCTGACCGATCCAGATGCTGTATTCGTTCTGCATCACGCGCGTCAGCTTTTGCGGCTGCACGTTGCCGTGGCAACTGCTGGCGGCGCAGCTCCCGGGGCCGTGGTACATGCCCGGCTTCTCCGGCGCAGCGTTTTCGCCCGTGCCCGCGGACGAGCTGGCGACCTTGAACATCAGCAAGAACGCAAGGAAACCTAAGCAGCAAAATTTGCAGCGCATCGCTAATCCACTCCGGCCACCACAACTCGAGGGGCCTTCGTAACGGAAATTTCGAGGTGCAGGGTTTATACGACGAAACGGCCAAGAAATCAATCTCAACTGCGCAGCCGCATAGGGAAGCTTCCGGGCGCCTGTGTTAAGGCGATTTCAGACCTAGACAGGAGGTCGATTTTGCCATATGATTTGCGCTCTTAATCGCGTAACACTTTGCACGCCGACAAACGAATGCCGTAGGGGAGGCTCTGCCGCCTTGTACGAAGAGTTAAAAGCGATACAGCGCCAGTTCGGCTACCTGCCGGCTGAACAGCTCAAGGTCTTGTCGAAGAAGATCAAAACGCCGCTGAGTCAGATCCACGCCGTCGCGAGCTTCTATCCGCATTTCCATCTTTCGGCCCCGCCGAAAGCGGATGTGCGGGTCTGCTCCGACATGAGTTGCCATTTGTGCGGCGCCGACGAGTTGAAAGCCGCCTTGGAAACCCAGTTCCGAGGCGCCAGCCCGCAGGACGTTACCATTCGCGAAGTGTCTTGTCTGGGCCGCTGTGATCAAGCCCCCGCCGTGATGGTGAACGACAACATCTATGCCGCGGTGGACAGCCGTGCTGCCATCAAGATGGCGCGCGACGTTCTGGCGGGGCGGCCTCTGCCGGAGCGGGAAGCCAAGCATGAGCGCCTGCCCGCCCTGTGCGATCCCTATAACGGCACAGGCCAGTACGCCGCTGTCCGCCGCTTCGTTGAAAAGCGTGATTGGCAGGAGATCATCGCCACGCTGAAAACCAGCAAGCTGCGCGGCATGGGCGGAGCTGGATTTCCCACCGGCTTGAAGTGGGAGATCGTCCACAATGCTCCCGGAAACACCAAGTACATCGTGTGCAATGCCGATGAGAGCGAGCCGGGCACGATCAAAGACCGCCACATTATGGAGAATGTGCCGTACCTGGTGTTGGAGGGCATGATCGTCGCCGGACTGGTGACGGGAGCGCACCGCGGCATCCTCTACATTCGCCACGAATACGAAAAAGCCAAGGAAGTTTTGCAGGAGGAACTGGATCGCGCCTACAGCAACGGCGTCCTCGGACCGCGCGTGATGGGCAGCGACTTGTCCTTCGACCTGGAGATCTTCGTCAGCCCGGGTGGTTACATCTGCGGCGAGGAGAGCGCGCTGCTGGAAGCCATCGAGGGCCACCGCGCCGAGCCGCGCAACAAGCCTCCGTTTCCTGGACAAATGGGAGGCGGGTTGTGGGGCAAGCCCACGGTCATCAATAACGTCGAGACGTTTTCTCTGGCCACCGTGATCCTCACCCGCGGCGTGGAGTGGTACACAGCGCAAGGCAAGAACGGCTCGGTCGGCATGAAGTTTGTGGGCATCAGCGGCGACGTCGTGCGGCCCGGCATCTTCGAAGTTCCGATGGGAATCAGCTATACCGAGCTGATCTACGACTACGCCGGCGGCATCCCGAACGGGAAAAAGATGCTGGCGTACGCTCCCTCGGGACCCTCTTCAGGATATCTGCCGGCATCGCTGGCCAATCTTCCGCTTGATTGGGATGCGGTCGCTGCCGCCGGTTCGATGGTGGGATCGGGGGCGATCGTGGTTTGCGCGGAAGGCCGCTGCATGTTGGACATGGCGCTGAACGCCACTCGCTTTTACCGCAATGAGTCGTGTGGCAAGTGTGTGCCGTGCCGCATGGGTTCGCAAAAAATGGTGGAGATGCTGAAGGGCTGGACCGAGGGCAAGAGCTCCAAGGGCGACATGCAGACGCTGGATGAGCTTTCGACGGCGATGCGTCTGGCCTCCATCTGCGGTCTGGGCCAGGTCGTTCCCGTGCCCATCGCGTCAATTCTCAAGCACTTTCCCGAGGTCGTGGACGACCATCTGGTCCGGCGCCACTGCCCGGGCGGAATTTGCTTTTCACAAATGGGGATGCAATGAGTTCCGAAGGAATTGCAGCCAAACCGGTACCGCAGAGCATCACTCTGACGATCGATGGCAAGCCTGTTACGGTGCCGCTGGGAACGACGATCTTCGATGCGGCACGCATGAACGGAATTCCCGTCCCGACGCTGTGCCATCAGCAAAACGAAAATCCGGTTGGCGTCTGCCGCGTTTGCGTGGTCGATGTGGGCGCCAGGGTCTATGCGGCTTCCTGTATCCGCCAGGCCGAAGCCGGCATGGTGGTGAAGACCAACACCGAGCCGCTGGAAGGCGTGCGGCGCACGCTGCTGGAACTGCTGATGGCGGACCATCCCAGTCCGTGCGCGCGCCAGCAGCACTCGGGCGACTGCGAACTGGAGAAGCTGGCCGCGGCCGCGCACATCGAGCACCCGCCCTTTCCCCGGCGCACCACACCTCGCGGGCACGACGATTCCTCGCTGGCGATCGCGGTCGACCATGAGGCCTGCATCCTCTGCGACCGCTGCATTCGCGGTTGCGACTACATCCGCAACAACTGGGTCCTGGCCCGGCGCGGCAAAGGATACCAGGCCGGCATCGCCTTCGATCTGAACGAGCCCATGGGCGATTCCACCTGCGTCTCTTGTGGCGAGTGCATGGTGTCGTGCCCTACCGGCGCGCTCACCAATCGCGGCGTGGTCGGCACCAAGCTCGAAGGTGACCTGGTTGATCCCGAGTTCCTGCTGGACCTTCCGGTCTTCAAGAACGTCTCCGGCAATTTTCTGGAGCTGAACCGCAATGCCGTGGTCGAGCGGCATTTCCGTGCCGGCGACATCATCTGCCGCGAAGGCGATTTCGGCGCGACCGCTTTCTACATCCTGGACGGGACGGTCGATATCTTCATTTCCTCGCCCATGGCGCACGTCAAGACGGAGGACAGCTCGACCGGTTTGCTGAACAAACTGCGCAGCTTCCTCGCGCCCCGCGACCGTCACCAGCGCAACGGAGATCCCTCGCGGAATTCGATTCCCATCGACGCACCCATCGATCTTCCCTACGACAAGCGCGTCGCGCAACTGCACGCCGGCGAGCTGTTCGGCGAGATGACGTGCATGAGTTACTACCCGCGTTCGGCAACCGTGCGGGCGGCCACCGACGTTCGAGTACTCGAGATGCTGCGTAATGTGCTCGACATTATGCAGCGCAACAAGAGCTTCCGCGAGCAACTGGACCGCACCTACAAGCAGCGCGCGCTGGAGTCGCACCTGAAGAGTGTGCCCGTCCTGGCTTCGCTCACGCCGGAGTTCATCGAGCACCTCAAGTCCCGCGTGGAACTGATTCGTTATTTGCCGGGGCAGATGATCTGCGCCCAGGGCGAACCCGCAGATAGTTTCTATCTGGTGCGCCTCGGCTTTGTGAAGGTCTCGGAGAGCCGGCCGGGCGGCGACCTGGTGCTGGCATATCTGGCGCGCGGTTCGTATTTCGGAGAGATCGCGTTTCTCGGCAACACCACGCGAACCGCGACCTGCACCGCGCTCGACCACGTCGAGGTGGTACGCATTCCGGGCGACGATTTCCGGCGCATGCTGGACGAATTTCCCGAGGTCCGGCACAAGCTGGAGGAGGTCGCCGCCGATCGGGTCGCCGCCAACCAGCAAAGGCTGACCCAGATCGAGAGTGTTCCCGTCGATCAGTTCCTCAATCAGGGGTTGATGGAAGCGCAGAGCCTGCTGGTTCTGGACCTCGACCGTTGCACGCGCTGCGATCAGTGCGTGCGCGCCTGTGCCGACGCGCATGACGGCGTCAGCCGCTTGATCCGCGAAGGCCTGCGCTTCGACAAATACCTGGTGGCGACTTCCTGCCGCAGTTGCCGCGATCCGCTGTGCATGGTGGGCTGCCCCGTGGGCTCCATACGCCGCCGCAACTCGCTCGAGATCATTATTGAAGACTGGTGCATCGGCTGCGGGCAATGCGCCAACAATTGCCCGTACGGCAACATCAACATGCATCCCTTCCCGGTCGAAATGGCCGACCCGGAACATCCGGGCAGGATGATCGCCAGCACCCGGCTGAAGGCCACCGGCTGCGACCTGTGTACCGATCATGCCGAGCCCAGTTGCGTCTATGCCTGTCCGCATGATGCCGCTCACCGCGTCAATCCGCCGCAGTTCTTCGCCAGCATGCTGAAACAACCGACGCCGGCCAAAGGGGGTGTGTGAGCCTTGCGTATTGACCGTACTCATCGCAAGTGGTGCACGATCAGCGTTGCAATTCTAGTGGTGGCCGCAGTCGCCTATATCCCTTACCGGCACAGCTCGCCGCAAGGCGCCAGCGGCGGCAGCGTGATGGGCCTGATTTACGGCAGCTTCGGCTTCGCCTTCATGATCTTCGCCGGCCTGCTGGGCGCGCGCAAGAAAGTTCCGGTGTGGCGGCTGGGCCGCGCCCAGACGTGGATGCGCGGCCATCTTTGGCTCGGCACCATCGCCTTTCCCTTGATTCTGCTGCATGCCGGCTTTCACTTTGGCTTCGGTCTCAGCCGGGTGCTGATGTGGTGTTTCGTCGTCGTGTTCGTCAGCGGCATCTTTGGCGCGGGGCTGCAACATTTCATGCCGCGGCTCACGACCGAGCGAATTCCCATGGAAACTATCTACGAGCAGATTGGGCGCGTGCGTTCGCAGCTTGTGGATGAAGCCGCCTTTCTGGTGGAACAGGCGCGCGCGATGCTGACCGGCAATCTCTCGGACGCCTCCGCGGAGCAGCGCGCAGTTGCCGCCGGCGCCGGGACAATGGGCGGAGTCACCGTCGCAACCGGCCTGAACGTTGACGAGCAAGCCAGCTCCGATCTGCAGGAGTTCTTCGATCGCAAGATGCGGCCGTTTCTGCAGCAGGCGGGCGCGCGTAGGCTGGAACTCGCCGACCGCGCCACTTCGCAGGCGATGTTCCGGCAACTGCGACTGCTGCTTCCCATGAATCTCCACACCACGGTGGACGACCTGGAAAATATCTGCGAAGAGAAGCGCGAACTGGACCAGCAGACCACGTACCACCGCATTCTGCACGGCTGGTTGCTGGTGCATATTCCTTTTTCCTATGCCGTGCTGCTGCTGGGAGCGATTCACGCCGTAGTGGCGTTGCGATACTGAGGCGAACACGATGACGCGACGGGTGCGCACAACCAAAGGGTTAGCCAAGCGGATGGACCTGCAGTACTTCACGCACTCGCATCCGCTGCGGCGCTGGAAAATGTATCTTTCGGTGGCTGTGCCGGTAATCGCGGTAGTCTGGTTTTTCTCGCAACGGGCTACGGGCCAGAAGGTTTACAGCAGCGGCCCAGTGTCGGCTTCCCATGCCTTCTTCGGCAAGAAGTGCGAACTCTGCCACGTCACCGAACACGGCGTATTTCGCAAGGAGGTCAGCGACAAGGCCTGCCTTGCATGTCATGATGCGCCGGCTCACCATCCCACGCTCGTGACCTTCACACCCACCTGCGGCTCCTGCCATGTGGAGCATCGCTCCTCGCTGCGGCTGGCGCACACCATGGACGCGGGCTGCGCCCAATGCCACACCGATCTCAAGGTCAAGACCGGCGAGGTAAAGTTCGCGCGCGATATCGAGGGCTTCGATCGCCATCACCCGGAATTTGCTGCGCTGCGGCCGGACGCAACCGATCCGGGCACGGTCAAGCTGAACCACTACGTTCACCTGCAGCCGAACCTGGCCGGCCCGAAGGGGCACAACGATCCGGTGCAGATGACCTGTCAGGATTGTCATCGCCCGGCAAGCGACAATCGCCCCTGGCCCTACGCAAAGCAGATTCAGGCGTGTCCGACCGAAACCGGCGCTCCCACGCCGGCGTTGCAGACGGTGTCGGCCACGATGGCCGAGACTCCACGGGATGTCAGTTCGCGGGCCTATATGCAGCCCATCAAGTTCGCCAATCAGTGCGCCGGTTGCCATATGCGGGACCTGCAGTTTGACAAGCGCTTCAACGAGTCAGTCCCACACTGTAAGACCGACGTCGTACAGGCCTTCCTGGTGAAGAAATACACCGAATACATTGCCGCGCATCCCAGCGCGATGTCGGAGCCGCTGACGCCCAATCGCGTTGCTCTCAGTTCGCTGGTGCAATTGCCGGCGCCGCCGAAGACGCGCGAGGAGTGGATCAAGTGGCAGGTGGCCAACGCCGATCGTCTGCTCTTCGATAAGGGCTGCAAGCTCTGCCACACCATGGTGCAGGGCGAAGGCCCGATTCCGACGGTGGCGAAATCGGCGATTCCCGTGCGCTGGCTGCAGCACGCCGACTTCGATCATGACGCGCACCGCATGGTGAAGTGCGCAAGCTGCCATGCGAGAGCGCCGCAGAGCCGCAAGACCTCCGACATTCTGTTGCCCGGCATCGCCTCTTGCCGCGGCTGCCATCAGCAAGGCGGGGCCATGCACGATGCCGCCGATGGCCGCTGCTCCGAATGCCACCAGTATCACGAATGGCAAAACGAGCAGGTCCCCAGGAAGGACTTCACCATTCCGCAACTGCGGAGCTCCGCAGCCGGACTATAGCCGAGCCACCTCTGCGAATGACACGATTGGCGCGGGCACACGCTCGCATAGCTGGCTGAACTACTGTTTGAAGACGACCATGGCCAGCGGTGGCAGGTCCAGCAGCAGCGACTTGGGAAAGCCGTGGCAGGGAATCGCATCGGTCATGCGTCCGCCGAAATTCCCTTCGTCCGTTCCGCCGTAAGCCAACGCGTTGCTGTTGAGAATTTCGTTCCAGTAGCCCGCGTGGGGTACGCCGACGCGATAACCACGCCGCGGTATGGGAGTGAAGTTGCACGCAATCACCAGCGGAGTGCTTCCGTCTTTGCGCAGCCGCATATAGGTCAGGACGCTGTGATCGGAGTCGTCGGCGTCGATCCAATGCCAGCCTTCGGGAGAGAAGTCCGTCTCGTAGAGGGAAGGCTCGCGACGGTAGAACGCATTCAGATCGCGCACCCAGCGTTGTACGCCCTGATGATCAGGCCAGCCCAGCGCGTGCCAGTCGACGCTGGCGTCGTGGTTCCACTCGCTCCACTGCGCAATTTCGCCGCCCATGAACAACAGCTTCTTGCCGGGCTGCGTGAACATGTATCCGAACAGCAGCCGCAGGTTGGCATATTTCTGCCAATCGTCGCCCGACATCTTGCCGAACAGCGAGCCTTTGCCGTAGACCACTTCGTCGTGCGAGAGCGGCAGAACGAAATTCTCCGTGAACCCGTACAGCCCGCGAAAGGTCAGCTTGTTGTGGTGATACTTGCGATGGATCGGGTTTTTCGACAAGTACAGCAGCGTGTCATGCATCCAGCCCATGTCCCACTTCATGCCGAAGCCCAGTCCGCCCAGGTACGGCGGCCGCGACACCATGGGCCAGGATGTGGACTCTTCCGCGATCGTTTGTATATCGGGGAAGTTCTCATAGGCTTCTTTGTTCACGGTCTTGAGGAACGACACCGCGCCAAGATTCTCTTTGCCGCCGTACTGATTGGGGATCCATTCGCCCTGCTTGCGCGCGTAGTCGAGATACAACATGGATGCCACGGCGTCCATGCGCAGTCCGTCGACGTGGTAGCGATCGAGCCAGAAGATCGCATTGCTGATCAGAAACGCGCGCACCTCGGTGCGATCGTAGTTGAAGATCGACGACTTCCACTCGGGATGGAAGCCCTTGCGCGGATCGGCGTGCTCGTACAAGTGCGTGCCGTCGAAATACGCCAGGCCGTGCTCGTCGTTGGGGAAATGCGACGGCACCCAATCGAGAATCACCCCGATACCGCGCTGGTGCAGATAATCCACCAGGTACATGAAATCCTGCGGCGTGCCATAGCGCGCGCTGGGCGCGTAGTAGCTGGTGATCTGATAGCCCCAGGAGCCGAAGAACGGATGCTCCATCACCGGCATGAGCTCGACGTGGGTAAAGCCCATGTCGGCAACGTAATCCGCCAGCTTCACGGCCAGTTCGCGATAGCTGAGCGAACGATTGCCTTCCTCCGGAACGCGCATCCACGACCCCAGATGCACTTCGTAAATCGAGATGGGCGCGTCGAATGCGTTGTGCTGGTGACGGCGCCGCATCCACTCGTCGTCCTTCCACTCGTACCACGTGTCCCAGACAATCGACGCCGTCTTGGGCGGCACTTCGGTGTAAAAGCCATAAGGATCGGCCTTGTCGACCCGGTACATGTGGTAGCGCGAGCGAATGTGATACTTGTACACGGTTCCGCGGCCCAACTCCGGGATGAACGCCTCCCAAACGCCGGAGCTTTCGCGCGGGTTCATGGGGTGGGAGTCGGGGTTCCAGCGGTTGAAATCGCCGACCACGGAAATCCGCTCCGCATTGGGCGCCCACACTGCGAAATAGGTTCCCGGCCGGCCGTCGAGTTCGGTGAGGTGCGCGCCGAATTTTTCGAAGAGCCGGACGTGCTTGCCTTCGTTGAACAAATGCAAGTCGAAGGGCGTGAGCAAGGTTTTTTCCTGCAGGGCTACAGGTGCCATCAGTTCGATCTCCTCATGCGAGCAGTTTCAAGTTTCCAGTTTCGACTTGCAAGTCTGCCCGTTTTAGCTGGAGAACTCGTCGTCAATTTGATTCGATCTCGTCATAGTTTGGATGAGGTTAGAGCCGTCTCGAGTTTCACCTTTCCCGTTTCGGCGGTATCGGCACGCGAGTAGCGCAATCGAGTTCGCCCGTGTTTTCCGCGCTCCTCTCCGTTCCCAAGCGGCCCGTTGCAATACAGTGGCGTTCATCACCGCAGCGCTTTTGCCTGCACACAAATGGCATGCTCGGCAGTCTAATATCCCAACCGAGATGCTGCCCTCACGCAAAGGCAACACCACGACGCTACCCGAGGAGCTGGGCGAATCGAAATCGTCCTCTCATGCGAAGATAAGGGCGCAAGCTTCGCAGCCGACGATTCCGATGCCCACATCGACCTTTCGCCGAGTTTTCAAAGCATTCCATTATCGCGATTTCCGGCTGATGTGGATTGGCGCGTGCACCTCCAGCATCGGCACCTGGATGCAGATCGTGGCCCAGGGCTGGCTGATTTATCGCCTCAGCCACTCCGCTTTCCTGCTGGCGTTGGACCAGTTCCTCGGCGGCATCCCAATCTTCCTGTTCACGCTGATCGGCGGGGTGGTGGCCGACCGCATCGAGCGTCGCAAAATCCTGCTTGGCTCGCAGTACGTGCAGATGGCAAGTGCCGCCACGCTGACCGCGCTGGTCGCGACAGGGACGGTGCATGTCTGGCACATTCTCTGCCTCTCGTTCGTCTCGGGATTTGCGCAGGCCTTCGGCGGGCCTGCGTACTCCGCGCTCATCCCCACTCTGGTGGAGCGCGAAGACATGCCCAACGCGATCGCGCTCAACTCCATCCAGTTCAATCTGGCGGTCACGGTTGGACCGGCGCTTGCCGGACAGACGCTGGCCAAGCTGGGCGAGACGTGGTGTTTCGGGCTGAATGCCGTGTCCTTTATCGCACCGATCGTTTCGCTGCTGATGATTCGCGCGCCCTTCCTGCCGCCGTCGGTGACCGAATCGATCTTTGCCAGCCTGAAGCAGGGCATCAAGTTCGTGCGTAAGCAGGGCTCGATGGAGGCACTGATCGTGCTTGCCTTCTGCATGACCGCGCTGGCGATGCCGATGCGCACCTACATGCCCGTGTTCGTCAAAGACATCTTCCGTCGCGGCCCCGAGACCTACGGCAATCTGCTTTCCTTCATGGGCATCGGCTCGATCTGCGGTTCGCTGGGCGTTGCCAGCTTGGGCAACATGCGCAACAAGGGCAAGTTTGCCATTACGACGCTGATGTGCCTGGGCGCGGCGATTGCGGTGTTCGCGCTCTCGCGCTCGCTGCACTTGAGCTACGCCATGCTGGTGGTCGTGGGTGCCTCGATGATGGCGGTGTTCGCGACCGTCACCTCGCTGGTGCAGTTGATCACCACCAACGAAATGCGCGGCCGGGTGATGAGTGTATATAACTGCGCCTTCCGCGGCGGTATGCCCATGGGCAACCTGGTTTCCGGATGGCTGGTGCCGGTGTTCAGCGCCTCGCGGGTGCTGGGCGTGAACGGCTTGCTGCTCATCGCCATGGCGCTGTACTTTCTTGTGATCCAGAGGCGCGTGGCTGCGTTGTAGTTTTGGCCGGGGCGGCTTCTATGAATATGGGTAAGTGTTTGGGATTGGTAGGCGGACTTGGTGTCGGGGCTGCGGTGCACTATTACGTGAACCTGGCGCGGGCACATCAGGCGCGGGAGCGGGCGCTGGACATGGTAATGGTGCACGCCGAGCCGCCGCGGGTGATGGAATTCATTCGGGCCGGCGACCACGAGGGCCTCGCAAAGTACCTGGCCCGCTTCATTCTGCGCATGAAAGATGCAGGAGCCGAGTTTGCCGTGGTTCCTGCGGTCACGCCCCACTACTGCATTCGCGAATTGCTGGCGATCTCGCCATTGCCGGTGTTGAACATCTTCGATCCGCTGAATCGGGAGTTGGCGGCGCGAGGGTTAAAGCGCGTGGCGGTTCTTGGCACGCGGTTCGTGATCGAGACGGACCTGTTCGGGGAAGTTCCGTCGGTCGAGTTCGTCAAGCCGCTGCCGGACGAGATCGAGCGGATCCATGAGATCTACACCAAGCTGGCGTTATCGGGAGTAGCATTGCCCGAGCCGCAGACGCAATTGACGGCGCTGGCCCACACGCTGCTTGAGCGCGATAAGGCCGAGTCGATCATTTTGGCGGGAACCGATCTTGCGTTGTTATTCAACGAGGGGAATACCAGTTTTCCGCATATCGATTGCGCCGCGCTGCACATTCAGGCGATCGCGCAGGAGATGATCGGAGCGGGACAGGCTGTGGGCCGAGGTTAGTCTGCGGCGACCAAGAACCAAAGCGGCAGGCACCTGGTGGCGAGACTCGCAAGCCCGGAATCCGTTAATATATTGGCAATGTCCCCTGCTGATCCTGCCGGCCCGTCCGGCGTAGAAGGATTTCACGTAATGAAGCGTTTGCTTGTTGTACAAGTTGCCGTGGCTGCTGTTCTGCTGCTTACCAGCGCAGCGTGGGGGGTTGACACCTCCATGCTGAAGCCGCCCAAGGGTGCGAAGGTGGCCATTGTGGTGTTCGAGGATATGGAGTGTCCGCAGTGCGCCAAGGCCGCGCCCATGCTGCACGAAGCGGCGAAGAAGTACAACATTCCCCTGGTGCAGTACGACTTCCCGTTGCGCCAGCATCCGTGGTCGTACCAGGCCGCTGTCAACGCGCGTTATTTCGACAGCAAGTCGACAAAGCTGGGCGACGAGTATAAGCTCTACATCTTCGCCAACCAGAATTCCATCACCAAAGAGAACCTGCAGGGCATCACGGAGAAGTGGGCCGAGGACCACAAAACCACGTTTCCGTTTGTGGTCGATCCCAACGGACAGTTGAGCCACAAAGTAGATGCCGACCGCGAACTGGGTCAGCGCATTCCGCTGGACCACACGCCGACAATTTACATCGTGAACGACAGCGGCCACGGCGCGGCGGTTACGGAGGTGACGGACCTGACGCAACTGTATCAGCGGCTGGACGAAGTGACGGCCGAAGCCGGCGTCACTGCGCAGGCGCACAAGCCGGCTACTCGCTAGCTTTGGGTTTCTCGGCGGAAGCTTTCTCCTCCGGCGCGGCGTAATAGCCCTGCTGCGCCTGCACGGTCAGATCTTTGTTGGTCGTCGTGAGCGTAATCGGATGGTAGCCCGGCGTGGCCAGCGCCTTGTCGGGCGTGAATCCCAGGTTGTACTGGTTGCGCAGCTCTTCTTCAATCTGGCTGTAGATCTGGCTGACCGACTCCTTCTTGGTCACTTCGAAGAAGCGGCCGCCGGTTTCTTTGGATAACCGTTCGAGGACCTTCTTGCCGTCGGGACGCTGGGTCTGCTGCGGATATCCGCCACCCGGATAACCACCGCCTGGATATCCACCGCCCGGATAGCGGCCCATACCACCCCAGCCGCCGTGGTGGCCTCCGGGGTAGCCCTGGTGCGAATAGGCATCGGGATCGGAATACAGGATCGAGTACACCATTGTGTTGGAGCGCTGCGCGGTTTCGATGGCGCGGTCGAGGCTGACCTTGCTGGCGTTGTCCACCCCGTCGCTGAGAACGATCAGCGCCTTGCGCCCGTCCTGCTTGCGCATCATTTCGTCCGAGGCGAGATAGACGGCGTCATACAATGTGGTACCTCCGGCCATATGATGTCCGCCGCCGGGATACCCACCGCCTCCGCCACCACCGCCGCCCTGAGAGCCGCCGCCCGAATTCTGAAACTCCGGCGCACCCAGCTTGTCCAGCGCCGTTTCCAGCTTGTCATGTGACGGGGTGAAATCCTGCAGCAGCTCGACTTCGCGGTCGAAGTGAATGACGAAGGCCTTGTCCTTGTCGACCCGCATCAGCTCGTTGAGGAAGCCGTAGCTGGCCGTGCGTTCCTGGTCGATGAGTCGCCGTTGGCTGCCGCTGGTGTCGACCAGCAGGCCCAGCTTGAGCGGCAGGTCGGTATCGCGGGCGAAATACTTGATGGTCTGCGGCTTTCCCTCCTGTTCCAGTTTGAAGTCGTCTTTCGTCAGGTTATTGACGATCTGGCCGTGCTTGTCGCGCACGGTAGCGAGCACGTTGACCACCTTGACATCGGAGGAAAACGTGGGCGTCTGCTGGCTGGACAACAACGGCGCCGCCAGGAGAAAAACCACGGTTGCGGCAAACCAACGCTGAAAATATTTTAGGAATGACACTGGGACACCGGTCCTTGGACACAAGGATATTATGTGGCGGAGCTGCCATCCAGAATAACCCGTTATGAGCCCGAAAGTTGCCGCCACCGGAGTCGCCAATAGTTGCGCAACTTCGAGCGGGCTAGGGGGTTTGTAGGCGTATGGCTTTGTCAGACGTTGCCGGACGCGCGAGTGCAGAGAAATTTGTCAGCGTTTCTTCCCGGGAAAGAATTCTGCTGGCCGCCAAACGCCTGTTTGCCCGCAACGGCTACGAGAACACCAGCACGGTGGCCATTGCTCGCGACGCCGGCACCAGCGAATCGCAATTGATGAAGCATTTTGGCAGCAAGCAGGGGCTGCTGGCGGCGATCCTCGATCGTGGCTGGGCGGCGATTATCCAGCGAGTACAGGCGTTGCCGGGCGAACCTCGCCTGGCCGATCGACTGTTGGCGATGCTTGAAGCCATTATGGTGGAGATGGAACACGATCCGGAACTGAAAGAGTTGATGATGCTGGAGGCGCATCGCGTGCGCAAAGACAGCCGCGACGTGGTGACAAGCCGCGGCTATCGCCAGTTTGCAGAGTTGTTCGATGCGCTGCTAAGCGAAATGCGCAGCCAGGAGCAAATCCGGCCCGACGTGAACCCGGAAGCGGTGCGCGCCGCCTTGATCGGCATAGTGGAGAGTCTGCTGCGCGATCAAGTGATCGCCCGGCGTTCCGATTTGCGTGCCAGTTACAGCTTCGACGACGTGCAGCATCTGTTGCACGTGCTTGTGTCCGCGCTTGCCGGCAAAGCGTCTGTCCCGGTCAAATTCGCCAACGGGTGATGTTCAGGTTGTCATCGTCCGGCGAAGAGCGGAAGACTCCATCCAGGACCTTGCCGCCGACCGGGGTGGAATGAGTGATGGCGCCCAGTGGTAGGTGCTTTCCGACCTGAGCCTGCGAAGTCAGAAACACCCGGGCGCCGAAGAAGATCAACCCGGCGACGATGACGGCAATCGCCCACACCGCCACCCAATTTTCGCGCTTCCGGGTATGCAACGGCAGTGCCATGTCTCCTACATACGAGTGAGATTCGCCGCCTGAAGTTGTCCACAGCAGTGTTTCAGTGTGATCGACTGCAGCACCTGTCGGTGGATAGCGAATTCCATACCACCTGCCCGGCCCCGGCAGAATCGAACTATGCATTCGCCAAAATGCGCACGAAAGGACACCCCATGAAAGCTGCTTTTCTGCTCGGCCGCATGATCCTCGGCGGCTTCTTTCTCTACTCTGGAATCCATCACTTCCAGGAAAGAAAATCGATTGCGCAGTACAGCTCGGCCAAAAATGTGCCCGCGCCGGATGCGGCCGTGATGGGGACGGGAGCGATGCTGATCGCCGGCGGTGCCAGCATCCTGCTGGGCGTGAAACCCAAGTGGGGAGCGCTGGCGATCATGGCGTTTCTTGCCGGGGTTTCGCCCGTCATGCATGATTTTTGGAACCTGGAAGATCCCGCCCAGCGCCAAAACGAGACGATTAACTTCACCAAGAACATGGCCATGCTGGGAGCGACGCTGGCCCTGATGGGCGTGGAAGAACCGTGGCCGGCCAGCGTACCCATTAGCCGGCCGAACGCGACCGACAGGGTGAAGCGCTTCGTGCGTAAAGTTGCGGCGTAGCGAGCGTCATTTTGAACTGGTCGGGACGGGCAGATTTGAACTTGAGCCGTTTTGCAGGCGTCCGAGCCTGCAGGCGAAATCCCGAGCGTAGAGAGGGATCTCTCGCCAGTAAGCGCTGAGTTATTCGAATTGGTCGGGACGGGCAGATTTGAACTGCCGACCCCTCGCACCCCAAGCGAGTGCTCTACCAGGCTGAGCCACGTCCCGACTGCACGATGAGTCCGGCCCAGGCGGGCCGGAGGGGTTTCGATCTCTAACAGTTTATCACCGTCCTCGTGTGCCGCGAGTCAGGTAGGCTGACCCCGTCGCGCCTGGCGTATGATTTCCCTGACTATCCCATGCCCTCCGACCTCGGCTCCCGTTATCTCGACGAAGTCTTCCGCGCCCTGCGCGGGCACAAGCGGCTGGCCGACGATGCCATCGCGCAGCTCAGCGATAAGCAGTTCTTCGCGCTTCCCAGCGCTGAATCCAACAGCGTCGCCATCCTCGTGAAGCATATGGCGGGCAACATGCGCTCGCGCTTCACCGATTTTCTCACCAGCGACGGGGAGAAGCCCGATCGCAACCGCGATCAGGAATTCGTCACCCACCCGGAGATCACGCGCGACGAGATTCTGCGTGCCTGGGAAGAGCAGTGGCAACTCGTCTTTGACACCATCAACGCGCTGCAACCGGACGACCTCGACCGCACCGTCACCATTCGCGGCCAGCCTCATTCCGTGCTGCAGGCGCTGAACCGCGCGGCCACGCATCTGGCCTACCACACTGGCCAAATCGTCTTCGTTGCCAAGCACTGGAGGGGCGCGGAGTGGAAGTCGCTCAGTGTTCCCAAGGGCCAGAGCGAACAGTTCGCGGCTGCCATACGCGAGAAATACAAGAATCCCACGTGAGGTGATGCCATGTTTCGTCTGCGGTCCGTCGGCGTGTTTTCCAGCGCCAAGATTTTCGCTGTAATTCAAGGCGCCATTGGAATTCTGATCGGCTTCTTCGTCCTGATCTTCGCGGTGGTGGGAGCGGCCATTGTGCCCGGCCAGCAAAAGCTGGGCATGATCGG